>JAAUYM010048643.1_pt1 | contig 42518 bp, 53 predicted proteins | sample 7278001 | NCBI WGS metagenome assembly JAAUYM01 (sample SAMN14350224, study PRJNA611818) | marine sediment metagenome | isolation source: surface marine sediment (1.8m) | place: French Polynesia: Moorea | collected 2018-08
CGACCAACCGGGAAAGACTTTGCGACCAACTTTTGGGTCGCCACCCATCTGTTCAGAAACTCACCCCTGCCAGTCCTCCGGTGGCTTTCCCGTTGGTGCCAAAGTCAGCCGGGTTTACAGCGTACACACAAAGCCTGAGGATAAACAGAACAATGTGGTCAAATTTTGACCCCCAAACTGGAGGTTCGTCTTCTACTACGCATTCTTAAATCCGGAGGTGATGCCCTAATGGCAGTGACAAGAGCAAATCCACACCACCTGCAGAAGCCCCTTTCCTCCCTGATGCAGATGACCTGCTCCTGGCTGGCCAGGTGGATGCCGCCGTCGTAGTTGAAGGTCTGGATGGTGCCGGTGCCGGTGGTGTCGTAGAAGTACTGCGTGCAGCCGTCCGGGGCCAGGTTCGGGTAGTCGCAGGAGTACTGCGACACCTTGATGGACCACATCCTGGCGGAGACGGCCGTGCCGACGCCGGCCGACCCAAGGTTGAAGGTCAGGGTGTTGCACGAGTCGCTCGCGTCAACGTACACTGGCGAGTTTGAGCACGATCACTGTACTAGTACGTAGAGTTACTTGATAAACCTATTTACTGTACTACAGTATGTACCAGAAAAAAACTGACATACTTTTGGTCCTTGCCCCTGCCCCCTATGAAAACATATGGCAAAATTCAATTGAAATTTCGGAGGGAACATCTTGTGGTGTGCGTAATGTAATGCCAATTACTTACTGTGATCTCCCGTGTTTGACCCGCAAATGGTGGGCGGCGCGTTCCCGCCCGGATTGGTGACGGTGAAGGTGTCCGTGAGGCACTGGGTGCGGGTGGTGGCGGAGGTGGTCGTTCCGGCGGCGAGGTCGCCCTTGGACAGGTTGACGGCGGTGGTGGTGGCCACTACCGGGCCGGTGATGCCGAAGGAGATGAAGTCCAGGCGGAGCTAACAGGTCAAAGGAGAAAAAAAAAAGATCGTGTGGTGTGAATTAGAGATATGCGCACATGCTGACTCACAATGATCATGATTTACTACTATAATCTCATAACATTTGTAAAAACTACACAAGTTATTCCAGGATAGTGTAGTACATGTAGATAAGATTCCTGATCGCATCCAGTGCCCAGAGCCACAAAGCAAAAGAAAGTTTTAAATAAGCCCGTCAGAAAAATTAGATAATGCCCCCCCCCCCCCAAAAGGCTATATGCTCAGATTTCCAAACTGATATCCCTGCTGACCTGACAGATGTTGTCCCCGCAGGGGCAGATCATGACGGAGCAGGCACCGGCCGTGGGGGTGCTGCTGTCGAAGTAGGTGCAGTTCTCGGTCGAGACGTCGCCGCACCCAAGAGTGACTGAAGAAGGAAAAAAAAGGAAGTCTCGGTTTTTAAATAAACCTCACCATCCACCAATCACGCGTGGGGTTTCCCACATGAGCAGCAGACTCCGAAACCGCTTGCGCAGGTCCCCTCGTTGTTTCCTCCCCTGGACGAGCACTCGGCGGCCGTGTAGCAGATGCCGCTCTTGCTGGAGGTGGCCGCCGTCACCGTCGTGCTCAGCGTGCCGTTGCAGGGACGGTTCGGGAATCTGGAGAGAGTTTTTTCATCAGACACTGTTGCCAAGTTACAGATACATGTAGTATATGCAATTGCCAAGGCCAGCAAAATCTGTAATATTTTTGGATCGCTGTTTTTGCACGCAAGAACTTTGAATAACAGTAATGATAAAAATTATAAATCTGGCATGTTTTGCTGGCAACACTGATTTCAAGTAAATGTAATTTTATAAAGCAGGGAAGAAATACAGTCAAAATATATAACTGACCTGACGATTTGAAAGATGTTCACTGCAAGGATAGGAACAGAAGGACTTGGTCAGGCTGTCAATCGGTTGTCTTTACTCAAGTCTCCAATCTCCATGTCAGTAGTACTGTAATTGTCATTAGCAACAAAAAATCTGTCTAAGCGTCTAAAAATTGTGTAAAATTTATTTGGTGAAGGTTTGCCACAAAAAAACAGCATTAATCCTGCAATTGATGATGCTTTTTCCCCCTTCTTCTTCTTCCACTTACGGAACTTCTTCTCCCTCTTGGCCTCCAGAATCTTTCTCATCCTCTCCGTCCTGCCCTCCGAGGAGACGCCGTCGACCGTCAGCCTGGCGGACAGGGACGTGGCCAGCGCCAGCAGCAGCGCCAAGGTCTTCTTCTTCCGAGACGTCACCATCATGTGTGAGCGGTGCTGTGGAACCCTTGTTGCCGCCGTGGGATCCAAAGGGGCTCTGAGAGTTAGTTGCCTCCTTTTTCGATGCAGAAAGAACTCCATGCACACTGCAAACATTACCTTTCTTTTTGTCATCACTGTTTGCAAATGCAGGAAATTGGAAGCTGTGAAAACCAAATAGGTTTTTTTTTGGGTCGCCAGTGCAGGAAATGGGAAGCCGCGAAGTCAACATTGCGAATTTTTTTCCCCTTTTTTGAGCAAATGCAACGTCGGATCCGACTTCCAGAAAAAGTCGCAAAAAAAGTTGAGGAGATAGAAATCCCAAACCAACTCGTCAACACTTAAGGATGCATTCGGCATCGGGTATCATTTGCATTGCATTCTTGTGCAGGTTATTCTTTCTCTTATTTCCAGGAAGAAGGCGATGGCAATTTTTTTTCTTCTCCAGGGAAGTGTCAACGACTTTGGGAGCTTCTTCCATGAGCTCAGTCGGTGGCGACGGTTTCAACCATGAGGGCTTGGCATCTGGCAGTTCTTCTCCTTCTCGTCCTCTCCTCACTCCCTGCCGCCCTGGGCAACAGGCGATCCTCCAGGAACGGGCAGCAGGAGAGCAACAGGTTGCGAGGCGACGGGGACAGGACGAGGGAGTCCGGGGACAAAAGGGCCGGAAAGCGTGAGTGAAATCTAAAGTACGTAGAGGGGAACAACAAAAAAAGGTCAGATGCAATTTTTTTTGGAGAAAAACGCGATGCTTGCAAACAGAATGCATTATACATACGACATAGTATTTCTTTCCAACTTGCAGTCTTCTCCCTCTTCACCATCGTCAACTTCCAGAACTCTCCGTGCCAGTCCCAGACCGCTCTGTCGGGGTAAGGCCAGCTCAACTCTCACTACTAGTGTGAGAACGGATTTTTGTGGTCTGGTCTGGAGAACTGTCTGCATTCTCAGGTCCGTCAACAATCGCAACGGGACCTGCTACTCCTCCACCGACTGCAACAACCGGGGAGGAAGCGCCTCCGGAGGATGCGCCGCCGGGTCAGACTTATTTATCGTTGTTATTGTTGTCGCCGCCTCTCCTTTTTGTCATAGTTGTGGACAACTTTGGTGGAGCAGATATTTCTCGACACCTTTTTATTCCCATATCTGCACTACGTAGTGCAACAATAGTGATGACGCAAAAAATTGTTCGCCTTGCTGACCAGTTTCGGCGTCTGCTGCGTCTTCATCGTGACCAGCGGCACCGTCACCCAGAACTGCACCTACATCCAGAACTCCAACTTCCCGGCCTCGGAGACCACCGGCGCCTCCTACACCATCCAGAAATGCCAGGATGGTGAGGGTTGTTGTGCTGGTGCCTCGTGGATCGTTACTTCCAACCTTAGCTTAGGGGTTCTCAACGTTTTTTTTTAATCTAGCAACCTACTCTAGGTAGTCTGTTTGGGTCGCGACCCACAGGTATACGTACGTAGAACCTCTACCCTTAGGTGCTGAGTGCTAAGTGTCTTGACACCGCAGATGTCTGCTACCTCCGCCTGGACTTTGCCACCTTCAACATCCTGGGCACCGGCTCCACCGTCGACGCCGACTGCCAGGACATGTTCACCGTCACGGTAAGCGGCACCGTGGGAAAGCGTAAGCATTTTGAAACTTAGGGTATAGGTGTGTTTAACCATTTCTTGCCTATAGGCAAACCCAACGGAGAACATTCCGGTGATCTGTGGTCTCAACAGTGGACAGCACAGTAAGTCTGAAGAAAAATTTCCTTGCCATGTGTGTATTAAGGACAAAAAGCTGTGTTTTTTGGAACATGCGGTAGTACTAGTAGAACTCCTTGTCAGTGTACATCGACATCGGGAACCTCTCCGGCGACTCCGCCACCCTGACCTTCTCTTTGGCCGCCGGCGCCGCCGGCACCCGCGTCTGGGACATCAAGGTGACGCAGGTGGAGTGCTCCAACCCGAACGCCCCGGACAACGGGTGCCTGCAGTACCACACCGGCGTCTCCGGCCGCATCGAGACCTTCAACTGGGACTCCGGCACGGAGGCGCACGCCAACAACCAGCAGTACACGGTGTGCATCCGGCAGGAGGACGGCTACTGCTGCGTCCAGTTCATGCCGTGCGCGGACGAGGCGCCCGGCGGCTTTGAGCTCGACGGTGGCACCATGGGTAACGCCGACGACGACTGCCAGGGGCTGGACTACATCGGGATACCAGGGGCAGGTTCGATATGCAATTGCTGCTGCATCCGTTGCAGTTCGTAGTCTTTACTCTCAATCAGCGGTTCCCAACTTTTGGTTCTCGTATGCTATGACCAGCAAATATTCGCGGTGCCATGCAAAACAGAACTTCAGTACAGTAGTGCACGTAGTTTTTTTTGTGTGTGAGGCAAAGTGGCCCTTATCTACGAATACGGGTACTGAAAAAGGTTGGAAATCCCTGTTGTAGATACTAGGTAATACAATAAGTAAAACACGAGAAAGTGTATTGACTTTGAGAGGATATTAGAGAGTGCACCAATTCATAAATTTAGACGTTTGTGGCTACCATAATTATTTTTCTTACTACGTACACACATTAAGATTATCCCTTTTCCATCAACTTCTTAGTCCACTTAAGTGTTCGACCCAGAATTGTCCCAGTGATTCACTTACGTATCCGTGTTCTACTGTACGTCCTTAGCCCAGAGCGGCGCCTGCGAGCAGGAGCCCGGCTCGCTGACCAACCAGTTCTGCGGCAACGCCTTCAACCCCATCTCCGGCGCCACCGCCGACGTCGCAGTCTGCGGTGAGACAAGTGCTAGAACTGAGACGGTTTGCGCCTTTGCTGCACCAAATTATGTTGCTATTTTCCATTTCAATCAACAAAGTTTTCTGGTTTCAAGACCTGGAAGAACCAATTTGGTTTCTTTTGGGGGCCATCTGGCAGCACTGACTGACGTTTTTCTTTTTTTAACTCTTGCGCAGACTGCACCCAGCCCTTCACGGTGGAGGTGTACTTCACCGCTCAGGGCGCCGACGCGGTCATGACCATGCTGTCCAGAGGTGACAATGAGGGGGAAAAAATACCTTTTGTGAAAAATGGCGGTCAAGCAATGCGTTGAATTTTTTTTGGTTTCTCCTCAGGTGCCTGTCTGGAGTACATGCAGATTCCTTGTTGAATTTTACGTTCAAACATGGATTTGCAAAGGCTGCATGTTGAAGAAAGCCAAAGGATGTTGAAAGCTATTTCGTCTTTCCATCATGTTGCTGAAGATATGGGGAACTTACTGATGTGCATGTTAGATGTTTTTTTTTGTTGTTGCGGAGCTATTTTAATTGCCGTCAAAATGAGCACACTGTGGAAATAGAGACCTCCACGTAGACGACGAGAAATGGCACCTGGAGGCATGTGTGGTGTGCCTGTCTACAATTTATTTCAAACGTCAGCAGCAGTAACGACTTAAGGACATTAAATAATTTCTTCTCTGTCTACTATCTGAGCATTTCTCTGCGCAATCAGTTGCAGTTTTGCGAGTCCATGAAGAAGCTGAGCTGCGCCCCAACGTCGCCCATCGTCCCCTCAGTCATGGAGAACTCGAAGTTGTCGGAGCGGAACCGGATGTAGAAGGGCGTTCGGCGGGCTGAAAATTTATTTTGGTTAAAAAAGAAGCACGCAAATTCCCAGAAAGAGTGAAACGACGTCACACTATTGGGTGGACTCACAGCAGATGGTCCTGCTGTTGAGGTTGGTGCTCATCGAGGTGACGGAGATGGATTTGACGAGGCTGGTGACGAGCCCGTTGGAGCGGCCGCAGAAGTTTGACCCGGTCATCTTGGAGGCCGAGGGCTCCTTCTCGGCGCCGGGAATGTTGACGCAGTCGAAGTGCTTCGTGCTCGTGCCCGCGGGACCGTACGAGCAACACACGGTTCCCTGCAATGTAGTATCAAAAAAGAAAAGTTGTAAATCTTTTTAGAACGGAACTGGATATCCGGCTTTTGACCAAAACTTGGCCAAACTCTCTTTATCCGGATAGCTACATAATTCGGAAACGTTTTTTCAGTTAAAACTTGCTATTATTATTAGTCACCTGATTAAAGCCAGAAAGTGTAGCAGAGCCGCCTGGACGAAAAACAAAATAAGATTTTTAATGTGCTTGCTAGAGCAAGGAAATGCCAGACAAAGAAAAAGTCTTAAATTCTAAGTACAACTATCGCCTTTGAATTACCTGAGACTTGGAAGTCACTGGCCGGATCTGCAAACCAGCATATCCTGAAATGGATACGTAAAGTACATGGTGCTACACCTGTACCTGTACTGTACAGTAGAAACTCAATCCACAAAAAGCGTCACAGCATGTTACACCTGCACATTGTCCTCTCTCTCCTGACGCAGACGGTCTGGTCCTGGTTGGCCAGGTGGTGGCCCTGCTGGTTGTTGAAGTTAAAGGTGCGGACGGTGCCGGTGTTGGACCCGAAGAAGAACTGGCTGCAGCCCTGCGGCGCCAGGTTGGGGTAGTTGCAGCTGTACTGGGTCACCTTGATCAGGGTATTAAACTTCTAATGAGTAATGAATCACCTTACTTAAAAATTTGTCAAAAGTCTCACAATGTCGTATATCGCACTGCAAATTGCCTCTTCTGCAGCGCTTTAAATGATCTGCTGACCTTGATCTCCCACTGCCTGTTGGCCACCGCCTGGCCGCCGAATCCGGTCGACCCGAGCTGGAAGACCAGCTCGTTGCAGCAGCTGGCCGGCTCGGACTCCACGTAGAGGTGCTCGCCGGTCAGCGTGCCGCAGAGCACGTCAGAGTTGGAGACGCCGCCGCCGCCGACCACCTGCGGGGAAGGGAGGGGGCGAAATTTCATAAAAACACTCGCAAAAAATCCATAAAACTAGATTTACTAGTGTATCTGTATGTAGTGAAAATTACTATAGTAAAAATTTATGAGTTTTACATTATGTACTACATATGCAATATAGTGTTTTAGCGAAATTCTCCCCTGGAAGGTGTCGGTGAGGCACTGGGACTGGAGAGAGACGGTGGCGGCGCCGCTGGGGAGGGCTACCCCGCCTGTGATCTTGTTGACCAATTCCGTGGTGCTGGCCGTCACCGGGCCGGTGATCATGAAGTTGTTGAAGTCCAGGCGGAGCTGTAGAGAGACAAATGGAACTCAGAAGTGGAGGCCATACGTGGGTACCGGGGGGTACTGGGATTTTGGCTTGATGGATTTGGGGGATTTGGAATAAGGTGCGCTCCTAGCGAGGGAGGAATGGCTTGGCAGGAGAAGTGTTCAAACTTTGCACTTTAAAAGGGCAATTTTTGCAAAAATGGATAAAGGTGCTCCAGGAAGCGAGGTAAAGCCCATTTTTTTAGCAACTTTTTAGTCTCCAACAGGGGAAGCTCAAAATTTTTGCTCCGAGGGGGGGCAGTTAACTTGTGCACATTTCCATGCGCACTTCCCCTCCCTCTCCTCACTGATCTGACCTGACAGATGTTGCTGTTGCACGGGCAGATAGTGGCCGAGCAGGCACCGGAGGTGACGGCGTTGCTCTCGAAGAAGGTGCAGTTCTCGGAGGAGGTCTCGCCGCAGTTGATGTTGACTTTTTTGGGGAGTTGGACAACATTTAGTATAGTTAGCATCACCCATGAGGCTGCTGTAATTCCTTCCCCCTCCCCCGCCTCTCCTCACAGACGCAGCAGACGCCGTATCCCGCGGCGCAGCTCCCCTCGTTGACGCCCCCCCTGCTGGAGCACTCCGCCTCGGTGTAGCAGGTGCCGTTCTTGGAGCCACCCATGCAGGGGTCGTTGGCGAACCTGTCGTCAAAGCGGTGCGGTCTCAACCTTTGCCTTGTCTGCGCAATGCACGGAGTTGCCAACTGGCAAATTGCGTGACAGAAAAAGCGCAAATGTGGCTTATTCCTTTGGCGTATACAGTAGTTACTGTGTGGTGTTTTTAAAAAAATGCTTACTATTTGGCATGTTTCTTTTCACGTATTTACTGTTTGCATTTTACATTTGTGGCCCGGTAAACAAAACTTTAATAATTGGCAGGTCTTGCTGAAAAAATTCGGTAAAAACCTACATGCCTCTGGGTTAAATTGGTCTGGCACCAACTTATGCACACTTGATGCTAATAGTATTGGTGCCGCGGCAAAAATTAATTGGCTTTGAGCAGCAACTGTGTCCTCCATATCGGTGAAAGGCACATACCCACCTTACAATCTGGAAAACCGGAACTGCAAGAGAACGAGGTCCCCAAATTAGTCAAGTCTTCTTCGACTGTTTGCTGTTGTATTTGTTTTTTCCCCCTTGACTGTCCCGCTGGGATAGACGGGACCACTTACACAGCCTCCCTTTCCGCCGGTCAGGCTCGCCCGTTGTGGGTCCGAAGTGGACCAGGACGAGGAGGAAGAGCCACCAGAAGGAGGAGGTCAGCGACATCCTGAAATTCACAGTGCTGGAGAGGGGGGGGAAGTCTCAAGCCACAAGAGAGTGTTGTGGCTTACAAGTACAGTAAAACTCCAATATGGTAAAGTTGCTGGTCGGCATCTAAGAGTTAGTAACCTATATAACAAAGCTTTTTCACTATACAAGGTATATTATAAAAAATGTACCAATTTCGTATTCAGAGCAATTAATTAATAGACAAGCTTTTTTATTAATATTATATTGGATACTATGGTGTACTGTAATATGTTATTATAGTACAGTAATTATGCAAACGTATTTTTATTGCTACTGTGAAAATACTGTATGTCAAAAACGCGGAAACGAGCCACTGAGTCGTATGTCACCCTAACATAGCAATTCTTTACCTACACACTATTATTTTCTGCACATGTTGAATTTTCCACCGAGTATTGTACTAATTCAGTGCAGGTACCTGGTGGTGTCTCTCCAAGATCTGGTGGTGAAATGAGGAAGAGAGAGAGGAGAGAGGAAGTTTCACACGAGAAGGGAAGAAAGAGACGAGAGAGAAAGAGCTGGCCGGGAATGCGGAGGAGAGCGGGCGGAGAAACGCAGAGTAGCGTCGAAGCCAGGGCTGCCAGTTTTTCTTGCGTGAAAGGGAACCAAGGCTCTTTCAAAAAGAAACACAAAATAAATAAATTTTGCCTGAAAAGGAGCTAAAAAAGGGCTTGCTCTACTTTTGCTAATAAAGTTTTCTGAAAAGCAACCAATATAGATCCTTTTGGAACAATTCTGGCAGCACTGGTTGAAACCATGAGAGAAATCGGACGGCAGGTTCTGGAGCAAAGGTGCAAAAAGCTGGTAGCAATTAGAGTAAAAAAAATCGCAGACAGGACCTAAACTTATGTATACAATGAAGACTTTTGTAGCATTTTCTTCCTGTTAATGTAAAATTTTGGAGTGGAAAACTTTTACGTCAAATTTAGAAGTCATAGGGCCAGAATTGCGACTTTTGCGGCGATTTCATCATAGTCTGTAGTCTGTACTACGTTAATGTAATACGTATGATGGACCTACATACATGTATACTGGACTATTATCTCACAGAATGCCATTTAAGTACCTATAGCACAATTGCTGTTGTTGATGTACTCTGTCGAGTGAGATAGACACTGACTTGGCACTGCAAGCCATAGTCAGTCGGCGAGGATTCATCCTACCTTCACTCATCAGCTTGATGGATTAATCTGTTTCAGCCATTTGAGGGGGGGGGGAGTTTCAACCCACCCATCCCCCTCAGGCGTGCAGATCAATTACCGTGTTAATTATGAAATCACCCAGCAAAAGCCTCTACCTGATTCAGTTTGTATTTCGAACGGATAAATCCCACCGTTTGAGCAAAAGAAACTAAATATATCTCCGTGCAATTCTGCTTCGTCCCATTTTGTTCTCTGCGATGAGACAAAAAAAACCTAACCCACTGCTGCTTATGGAACAGATCTCAGCGGGAGGGACGCTCAAGCGAAGGAAGAATAGGAAGAAGAATGGAATAGAACCACTGGGGTTGCCAGGTGAGCCAATGAACAGTTGTTTGGGCTGTAGATGGCTGCACTTTGGTCTTGGGGGCTAAGAAAATTGCATAAAAAATGCACTTTTTTCAAAAGTATTAGTTTGTGGCAGTGTAGTACAATTTGGGCTTATCTGTCGTACGGTCCGAGTTCGTCTATTTTTAGGATACGTTATACCTGGTAATATATGATCGCTTTCCAAAGACATGGCAACCCTGCTATTGGGTGGGGTAGGTTCATTACACCCCACTCTCGGATCCTGATTGAATTCGCAAAAAAAAGAGAGGATGCTCTGATGCATCATGACGAAGTGCATATTAATGCGTTCAGAATCACAAAGTCTCGCGAATTTTTTCTCGCTTACCATGAAGAGGGGAGGAGAGAAAGAAAAAAAATTGAACTGTCACGGCCCCACACGTAGTGGTAGTATACTCTCCATATCCCGGAAAACAACAGCAGCAGCAGTTGATGCTTTTTTTATGTACGTGTACTACAGAGGCAGGCGCAGAAAGAAATACCATTCATACATCACATTCATGTCACCAGAGAAATCAGAGAGAGAGAGAGAGAGAGAGAGAGAGAGATGGATATGACATCAGGTAATGGAAGTCTTCTCATCGATCCGAGTTGACGATGGACGAACCACCCGAATTTCAAAGAGGTGTGGCTGACATGTCATGTGGAGCTCAAGATGGATCAGGAGAATCCCTGCCTTCCCCCTTTCCCAGACGAGTTTAGCGGCAGGGCTCGCAGTAGAGAAAGGTGCGAGCCTGGCTTGCTGGAAGCTCAAAGGCTCACGGACTCCAAAGAGTTTTTGGCCGACTAGGTAGCTAGAAACTACTACCCAACCAACTAACTCTTAAAATACTTCCGACTGAGCTCCGACTGAGCTCTAATCTAGATTATATGTATGTACTCACAACTAGATCGGACAGAGATGAGATGATGGTATGCATAAATAAATAAAGGCAATTTGCTGGCCATAGGATGACTTCTTCTCCATAGAAATGAAGTCGGTCCAAAACCGAAACCGAACTCAAACCGAACTGAACCCATTTTTGGACGGACTGATATGATAGACTGAGGGCTTAGTTTAAAAAAAACCCTGACCGAAAATTGACTTCAACAATTTCTGGACCGATTACCAATTTTTATTAGGTACTCTTGGGATAAACCTATCAGTTTAAACCTGGAGTGGGGGGACCGGGGGATCATGTGCTGGATTAAAGCCGACCTGAACCGCCCATCCCTGGACTGAACCGAATCGATCTGATGTACGTACAGGGCGGACCGAACCGGACCTTCCCATCTCTACTACTTGATCATCCCGATTCTCTACGCGTCCAAGCTTTTCACAATGCGAATTCCGGCTTCCGTGCACAATTTATCTTTCATGGTGTTTTTGCAGCCTCCTCACTCAGTCAGATAAACAGAGATATAAGCAGTGTTGCCACGTTTTCTAATAGTTGGACGCCAAGCTAAGCTTAAAAAAGATAGCAACAGTGCGTTTCGTGAATATAGAGACACTAAATTATTTTTTTTTGCTAACAAGTATTTTGTCCAATATTACGTACATGATACCACCTGGCAATACTGGTCAGACCGACCCTTTTTCTGATCGCGAAAAGAAAGGAATTCAAGGCAGGAAGGAATTCTCTACCTTTTTATGGAAGAAACATTTTTTTTATCTTTCATCTGGACCGACACTACTTTTTTGCACATCTCGATCGATGCGTTCCGGATGGTGCGATGGCCATTTTATTCTCCTCCTCGTCTTTACTCTACCCCAGCGTTACCACATAAGTAGTTTTAAATATCGCAGAGAAGCATATTTCTCTAGAATGGAAAAAAATCACGAAAACTTATCACTTATCAGTGATAAGTGATAAGTTTTCGTGATAAGTGATAAGTTATCACTTTTGTACGGCACGAGTAAATACAGACCGTTTTCAACAGTTCTAAAAGTTTTGCAAGACTCAAATGGGATTAGAAAATCGCAAAGAGACTCTGAACTCCACACAATATGCAAAATTTTGCAAGGTGTGGTAACGCTGTCCCTCCCCTTTCAGAAATCTAATCATCTCATGCCGCCGCATGCCTTTACACCCTTCTTCTCGTGTCGTAACTGTGAGCATCGCGGTCTTGGTGGTGCGGTTCTCACTACTTGTGTCCATCTTTTACCGAAGGACAAGTAGGCGACGCGAAAAGTTGAAGAGGGAGTAACATGTCATGATCCAGGACATGACTGATGAAGTACTTGTGTGACTGCAGTTATTACCATATGTCGTGCAAATTGAATCGTCAACTGCATCGAAGGCTTGACTCCTGGATCCAGCTGCGAAGACTGTTTGCAATTTTTTTATGTGTCGCCATCGACTGTCGACTGCTCTGTGATGGAGAAGCCCGACGGGACTTTGAAAGTTACGAGCGTAATAAATTCCGCTTGAAAACATTGTAATGGAACGTGTTATGAGACTACCATACTACGTGTACTTTTTTTGTACGTCACATTTTTTTTCTGGAAAATGACCAGAAGTCCCATCGGGATGTAACACAGTTCGTACCTAGGTACTTGTTCGAAGGTAACTGTGAATTTATGATGGTCGGGGGCATGCCGTTTCTTCAAACGAAAATATGGGACTTTCATGTTTGCACCGTACGTGCAGACCCCGTTGTGTCTGCTCCCCCCCCCCCCTTTACTTTTTCACAGAGATTGATGCCGAATTGCCCAGTCTTTTATTGCTACACAGCTATGCTTCTTACTACTATTGTCGCAGCTTGCAAAAAAGAGGCATCTTAGGCCACTCAGGATTTTGGCCGTGACAAGAATGAAGTGCGTACTACAATCGATCTTCGACTTACCTTAAAAATAGATTAGAAATGTGCTTGCTAACTTTATAGTGTCGCCAATCCCCCTAAATTATAGGCCGTATAATTTAGGGGAGAAAATCCACTATTTAGTAAGTTAATTTGGAAAAGGCACCGACCTCACTACGTAAATCAAGGGTTTTCTGTACTATTAGACTAGGCTTGCATCCTTTCCCTCCCAAAGTGCACGACCGTACGTGCAGCTCTTCTGCAATTTGGCAAAATTATTGCGCTTCCATTATCATTATCTCCATCTTCCTCCCCTGCTCGATTACTCTTCCCACTTTTTTCCCTAAGTGCCCTCAGCGCGTGAGAAAATTATGCTGAGGCAGTCAAAAGTCATCAGCTGTTGCCAAAACTGCACTTTTAAAGTGGTCCCCGATGCAATGTCTCAAGGTGCATCCTAGTAGCTAGTACTACTTGCACGTCTTTCGCCGCCGCTAATGGGGAACTTTGCACTTGGCGATAGTGAGAGAGCATTGGCAGACATTCTCCCTGTCTTCTCCAAACAGATTTGTGACCCACACTGCGACAAATTTCTGGAGGGAAGGAGAGATATGGTTTCTTTTGGCAAAGACGTAGTGGTCGGAGTTATCTCTCCCATTCAGATGTCATGACTTTGTCGCGGCTGTCATCGACTGTGTGCCGAATGCGCGCGCCCAGCCATTTCAAACCACAGGACTCCACGGCCATTTTTATAGTGGAGGTAAAAAAAAAGAGATCCGTGATTGTGAAGCAATCATTTCATTTCCTCCCCATGAAGGGATGCATGAACATTGCCGATCTATCACTGTCTCCGATCTGAATGGGGCCCGACAAATTAGTCTTATTGCGGGCGCAGGAGAAACTTTTTGGCGAGTGCATTAAACGCGGGTGCGTCCAAAGATCTAATTAATGGGCGATGCCCAAAGATTGAGATTGCCTCTGCGGGAGCACCTGCACATGCGATGACAGGGCGGGAGGAGAGGGAGAGTATAACAGATCTAAATTAATGATGATGATGTGCAGGAACAAAAAAAAGTGCACTTTTGCCATTCCAAAGGAAAGTCAGCTTTTGGCACAACCTATGTAGCAAAGGCCTCTCTTACACAAACAATGGCTTTGTCTTCTAAGTCCGTCACCCCTCTCTCCCCCTGTCAGATTAAAAGCTAGGAGGCCGACTCGACCGAAACTGCATACATGACTGACACATACCTGTACAGTACATACCTCACACCACCTTTTCATACGTACAGAGCGTACATACTCGGTGAATAGAAACTCTTGGTTAATTAGAAATTTTTTCAGGGAACAAAATTCGTACTTATGGAAATTCGGCAATCTCCTAGACTCTCCCGATCATAGTAGGAGTTCGACTACTAGGTACATACTTTGTAATTTTCTCTCTTGAGCCATGGACCACATCGCTTATCGTTTATGCGCCGTGGAATGCGAAGAGGCATGGAGGGGAGTGGCCTTTTAGGGAGTGATCCCACGGTGGTCACTCGAGAAGGAGGAGAAGCATTAAGGCATCAAGATCATACGTATTTAGGAGCCGTCATATGGGAAACCAAGAAGGGTTGAGAGAAAAAAAAGGGGCAGCAAAGTGGGGCAAGCACCACCCCATTTAGACAACCGTTTAAAGCCGTTGCCTTAAGGACTGGTGGTTTGTGCACTTTTGAGGTACTACTAGTACCGCCCGCTGTTTCAGAGAGAGGAAAAAAAGAATGGTGCCTGCATGCACACATGGGCAAAGGGGGAGACCTGACACACACACACACACACATATATATATACATATTGTACCGCATATATATATATAGGTACTACAGTGCAGCAAAACACTGAAATTTTTGATTTTTAACCTTATGCCCCCTTTGCCCTTGCCTTTCGGAATCTTATCCTTCTCTCTATGAGAGTTAACCCGGTGCCCATGCTACTCCTTCTTTCCAAAAGGACGTCAATTTTCTTGACTTTTTAATTCAGTGTGTGTTCTTGCTGGCTGTCGTCTCAGGAGAGCGCATACCTGCACGCGTTACTATAATTACCTATAAAATGCATTCGTTGCAATCACCAGGGTTTTTTTTTTTCATCTCTCACGGGTTACAACAGATCCGTCAGCTGCTCCTTCTGAGTTCAATTTCAACCTTTTTTTTGTTTGATTTCTACTACTTTCGTACGTCATGATCCAATCAGCAAGAGATGGGTGGAACCGAAAGTGGCGGTCGGAACTGGCACCGCATCTTGTACCATCCATCTTCAAACAGTGTACGTCTCATCATTCTCACGCCAGCAGACTTTTAAGATAGATCAGCATGAGATCTTCATAAACTGACTGGGTACTGATGTCACTCCTTGTTATAACAGAAAATAGTACAATCAAGATCTCGATTTTTAAGATAAATCTGGTAAGCATCAGAATGATCGTAGTACGGTATAATCAATTGTGGGAGAAAGTAAAAAGACCTCGGAAATGCCTGCGAAAATTTTTACTTAAATTTCCTTCTTAAAAAAGTAGCAAAACTTTGACTTTTTCTTGTAAAAATGGTAACATTTTTTCCCAAAATGCAGATCGTAAAACTGAGATTTTTCACTACCTGAAGATTGCCATTTTGGGACCTCTGTTTATTCTGCAAATTTAGTCACTAGCAAAAAAATTTACCATCGTAAAAGATGAGACTTGTAATTTAGTACGATACTGCCGGTGCGTTCACTTCCGACAACTTTTTTTTGTTATGCGCGGCGGAGAATCCGTTTTTAGCCGCCGTCACTCTGAATCTGGGATCTAGACCATCAAGTAAGTGGACAGACACTGTGCGTATCTCATCCCCCCATCCCATAAATGGGATGGCCGCTACTTCTCCCTCTCCATCACCTTTTTAGTATGAAAAACCACCCATGAAGGTTCCCTGCACCAGCGTTTGAGAATCTTGCCCCACTATAAAGAACAACAGAAGCTAGCTTTTCCCTCATCAAGCTGGCCAAGAGAACTTCAGAAGGCAATTGCATTTAAAATATGGTTATTGTGCACTCCTCTGTCTCTCCCTATCTCCTATCTCTCAGCCATGGTGCGTTTTATTGTGTCATGTTCAGATCTCCTCTCCACTCCCCACGCACCCTCCCTCATACCTCCTCCTACGTGGCCCTACCTCCTGGCCAAAATTAAATTCGAACGGACCCCCCATTAGCAGGGTAGAAGTTGCACGAAATGAGCAAGATCGGAGAGATTTTGGGAAAAGTTTACGAGTTGCCACTACGGCCACCGTAATTGCTGCTAAGGTGGGATGCCAAATGGGGAAAAAAAGGTTCAGCAATTAAAAAAAAAACTTGGACAAGCTGCAAAGTCCTTAAAGAGGGAGAGTTGCGGCCGGAAGAGGGTTACAGGAACAGCCAGGAGATGTTTGCTCTCTCCCGCTGCGCGTACGTCGTACACGTGCGGAGGGAGTCTCTCTGTCTCACTCCTCTCTCCTTTCTCTACCCTCTCTTTCTCTCATTCTCTCTCTCTCTCTCTCATCTGGGCATACCATCCGAACGGGAATTCCCTTCCCGGAAGGCGGCCACACAGACACAGCGACTCTTGGTAGTTCTGCCGTGGTGAGGTGACCCAGGCGCTTCCTCTTCCTCTTTTCTCCTCTCTCGTCTATGCATCTCTCACTCTCCCCTCGTCCTTCACACGGACAAGATGAGGCCGCTGTTCTTGTTGCTCCTGTTGGCGGCGGTGGCGGTGACGACGACTTCGGGGGAGCCCAGGGGCAGGAAGAGCAGAAACAGGAACGTCTTCAGGAAAAAGGAGGAGGTGGAGGACGAAAAGGTGGAAGAGGATTTGCAAGGGGAGGAGGAGCAGCCGAGGCGTCACAGGAAGGGAAAGTGTGAGGAAGATGGAAGAAGAGAACAAAACGATCTGTTTTCCCCCTCTCCCCACGCAAAAAAATTGTCACATTGTTGCAGATTAAAAGTTTATAGAAAAAATGCCTTCTGTTTCCAGTGTTCTCGCTGTTCAACATCGTCCAGTTTAAGAACGATCCCTGTCGCAGCACCGCAACCCTGACATCGTGAGATTTAAAAAAATTACAGTAGAAGTGCAACTTTCCAGGAATAAGCACAAACCAACTTTTTTTTTACCGTTCTTTTAGAAGATCTGGTCAAATGTAGCTGGAGATTTTTCTCTCAAGGGTCAAAATCGACATAATTTCAAAAATCTGGTCTACGATCGACCAAGCTGGCAACACTGGTACAGAATATACGCAGCATTGGCTTCGTCAGGTTGACATTTGATTTTTTTGTTTCCAGCGGCAGCGGGAACCGCAATGGCACCTGCTTCACCACGACGGAGTGCGCATCCAAGAGCGGAACCGCACAGGGAAACTGCGCCGCAGGGTGGTGATAGTAGTACGAGTACTAGTAGTACCTAGTACAGTCGAACTTGGTTTTATGGACTGGAAATCTTGGACAATCGGAAAAGTTCTCTAGGAGCAGAGTTGCCATGTACTAATACGTTTATGAATCCAAGTAATCATAACTTGGTCGGTTAAGCAGAGAAACCTGGAATTATTTGGCCGTCCTCCTGATTATCCAAGTTCGACTGTTTCATTTATTACGCACAGATTCGGCGTGTGCTGCGTGTTTATCGTGGACGGGGAGAACGGCGACACCCAGGTGAACGAGAACTGCACCTACATCCAGAACCCGGGCTTCCCCAGCGTCACCTCCGACACCGCCGGCATCACCTACACTGTCAACAGATGCAGCCAAGGCACGCACGCAAGATGACCAGCTTGATAACAGTCCCTGCATCTCTATGTTATTAGAAGTGTGAAAAAACCAAGATAAATTTGACCTTTTGTGATATTTCTGATGGCCACTGTGTGTGTTTGCAATGAGGTGCCTTTGCACATAGTACCGTACACTATGGTATAATAGTTTTTCTATCCATGTTCAACGTTCTTCACTGTATAAGAAAAGAATTATTCAGCCTTTTCCATTACTGCTTATGTACTGTACCTTAGATTACCTTGCTCAGCAAGTGTGCAAAAAGCAGCACCCAAACATCTCACACACAAAAGAGGAAAATAATGACGTGCTTCCAGGAAAACAAGGGCAGGGTTCCTGAACGACGCCTTAAACAAATATGATGTCCGCAGACGTTTGCCAGCTCCGCCTGGACTTCGAGGTGTTCACCCTGCTTGGCGTTGGCGGATCATCCGAGATCGACGAGGGGGTCTGTCTGGACATGTTCACGGTCACGGTGAGAAGAGAAGAAGAAGGGGAAAAAAAAACAAGATCAGACTCTGTTCAAAGACCTGCGGTGAGGCAGTGGTTCTAGTGAGCAAAGATGAGCTGCTAAAATGCACTTTACATGTAGGGTGTCTGCAGGGGATGCACATACCCCACCCCAAAATTGCACTTTAGTGCAGGGTGGGCTACCCTAAAGTGACAGCCTGTCTCAAAAAGGAGAACGTTGCATTCTATGACCCGTCCATCCCACCGGAGCTAAAAATGTTAAACACAGTTGGTCCTCCATTAACCAACCAGTTTTTTGTTCCTGCTGCTGCTAGGGCACCGCCAACCAGAACGTGCCTCTGATCTGCGGGGAGAACACCGGGCAGCACAGTAAGCTACATAGCATCCCATCAGCTTTCAAGTTCATCTCCGGGTTATCTCCAATTAATCTCCAATTGTTTTTTTGTTTGTTTGTTTCTTGCAGTCTACGTGGATGCCGCTGACCCCACCACCATCACCTTCGCCTTCGACGCTGCCACCGCCAGCAACAGGCAGTGGGACATCAAGGTCACCCAGGTGGAGTGCACCAACGCAAACAGGTAAATGCAAAATTTTGTCAAAAAAAAAATGGTCCCCCCCCCCAAAAATGTGATTGATTTCTCTCTTTTTTTGCAGCGCACCTTCTGGATGCCTGCAGTACCACACCACGCTGACGGGGAGGCTGACCACCTTCAACTTCTCTCCCTTGAACGAGAATCACCTCAACGACCAACAGTTACTCCAAAGAAAAAAAATTCTCTCATTTTATGGTCTCCTAACATTTCTTGCTGCGCTTCTTGCGCCGCAGGTATTCCATCTGCATCCGCGCTGCCGCCGGCTTCTGCTGCGTCCAGTACATGGTGTGCCAGGGCGTGACCAACCCTTTCTCCCTGGACACCACCACGACCATGGCCATGCAGGACGACTTCTGCCTCACGGTCGACCACATTGGAATATCAAGTGAGCAGCTTAGCCATAAAGTGCCCTTTGCAAACACAAAAATAATTTTTTTTAAAAAAATCAGGCGAATTCACGTTTGCCAACTTTTCTCTCTCTCTGTGGCAGACTCCGGCTCCACCTGCAACCAGGGCAACAACCTGGCCACTGACAGCCGCTACTGCGGGCTGACGCTCAGCAACTTCAACATGGCAGTGGTCGGGGTGGACTCGCCGGTCTGCGGTGAGAATTTTTCTTATGATATGTACCGAGCCCCACCAGAGTCTCCTCGGTGGCATGCATGGCTAAGTATAAAAAAAATAGAAGCAATCCTATATTCACTTGAGAAAGACTTGACGTAGCAAGGGTAAAGTCTGGTCGGGAAGGAATGTCAAGCATCGTTAGGTAGAGAGCTGCCCATCTTCGCAGACTGCACCGCCCCCTTCATCGTGGACATCTTCACCAACAACCTTGCCGACGGACAGACCGTGACCTCCATGACCAACACCAACACGGTGACGGCGTCAAGGGGTATGCAGCTGCAAAATATTCAAACTTAGAGAGACGTTCTTTACCAAATCGAAGGACCAGAAAATGTACGATTGAAGAAAAGTTGGGAAACCATTACTAAACTTTTTACTTGTCTCTTCCAGGTGTCTGTCTGGACTACATGCAGATTCCGTGCGAGTGACGATGACCCAGCAGCAACTCGAAAGTCTGTGCGTAAACTGAGAATACTTTTTTTTTAAGCAACTAGTGAACAACGTTTCAAAATGTCAGCAGCAGTAACGACGTACCTCTTAGGAACTGAAATAAAAGAACAAATTACCTATAATAATGCTAGGCCAGCTTTCTGTACGAAGATCTATCTTGAATAATAAGTAATGCTATTATGGTACCACGGAATGACTTGAACACTCGGTAGGTTGCGGGAAATAAGGATGAAAAGGTTTCCCGTGTGCAGCAGCAGCAGTAACAACAACTACCTACTACACAGTATGTAATAACAGCAGGTGGACATGAAATCAATGACGGAAAGCGTACATTAAGGAAAGAAAGAGAGAGGGGGATAGAAACTGTTGTTGCCACAGCAACAACAGCAACAGCAACAACGTCGACCACAACATCATGAGCGGCCCCGCCAGGCTGAGGAACTTCGCCTCCATCTGCAGGAAGATCATTGGGGTGGGCAGGAACTTCAGGTAAGTTTAACAAACTTTACCAGTGGCGTCAACGACGGCTGCCCTGTGGACTTGCTGAATCTCCTCGCGTTCAGGGACCACGCCGCAGAGCTGGGAAACGAGATGCCGTCGGAGCCGATGCTCTTCATGAAGCCGCCCACCTCCATCATACAGCAGGGACAGAGCATAGAGGTAGCTAGGTAATCATCGATGAGGATCTGCATTTTGGGGAGTGTATACCAGCATGTCTACCAAAAAACTTTCCTAATGTAGTACCGAATATTTTTCATAAATACTTTATTAGACACACCAAGTTATTAGTAAAATGGGGTATTCAGGGTTTTTTAATGGTCATGCTGTACCTGAAAGGTCCACATGTCGTCGATGATTAAATGCCCAGATTCCCGTCGGCTGCCGTGAGATCCACCACGAGGTCGAGCTCGGCGTGGTCATCGCCAGGGAGTGCAAGAACGTCTCCAGGGAGGAAGGGATGGACTTCGTCGGCGGGTACGTGTTGGCGCTCGACATGACGGCCAGGGACTTCCAGGCAAGAAAGTGGACTCTTTGCTGATGATGTTGTCACGCTCGCTATATCATCTCCCCCTTCTACATGTACTAACAGAACAAGGCCAAGAAGGCCGGCCACCCGTGGGCGCTGGCCAAGGCCTTCGACACCTCCTGCCCGGTCAGCCGCTTTCTATCCCCTCTCGAGATCGGCGGCGACCCCGACGCGGTCCAGCTGAGGTGCAGCGTCAACGGGCAGATCAAGCAGAGCGCCGGTACCGAGCTCATGGTCTTCAAGGTGCCGGACATCATCAGCTACGCGTCCAGGTACTTCACCCTGGAGGAGGGCGACCTCATCCTGATGGGGACTCCGGCCGGGGTGGGCCCGGTGAGGGAGGGGGACCTACTGGAGGCGGAGATACCCGGGGTGGTGGACATAAAGTTTCCGGTCACGCAGAGAAAGTGAAATAAGTGATAGTACACTACTCCAAAGTTCGTGATGTACTACCGTATGGGTACTTCGAGTAACTCGACTCTTAACAATGGACTATGATGAAGAATTTGACCACCTTTTAATTGTTTGTGCACTAGAACAGTGGTTCTCAACCTATGGGTCGATGAATCCTTTCTGAGTGGGTCGCGTCCATAAAGGTTGAAAACCTTTGGTGTCGGCAGAACAATTCTCAATTAAGGTGCAATCTTGTAATCGCTATCATCGCTGTCTGACTCCGCCTTCTTCACCTCCTCGTCCTCCTCCTCCCCCACCTTCTCCTTGCCGCCTCTCTCCGTGTTGTACCAGCTGGCCGTCGGCGAGAAGAGCCTCCTGGCCATCTCCTCTCCCCTGGCCCCGCTCTGGTAGAGCCGGTAGATGCTCCAGATCGGATAGAGCCCCACGATGAACAGCGGACCGACCTCGATCACCCAGCCCACGATCTGGGGCGAAAGAAGAAATGGCGACTTATTAGTGACTGGACGAATTTTGCCTTAAAAATGGGATAAAAGTCACTTACATTTATCCCAGTTGTATAGCTCTTCACTCCAAACTGATTAACCCCTTTGCAAAACAAACTTCTCGCTAGGCTCCTTGCGTGTGAAGTTTTGCACCTGTACGGCGTCAGGGTAGACGTATCCGTTGTACTCCAGGTCCTCGTGGTCCACCCAGGAGAGGATGGCGATGGTGGCCAGCACGCCGGGGGTCAGGACCATCAGAACGCCCATCCACACGTACCTGAGCCATTTGGGAAACCTTGGGAAAGAGGAATTACTCGTACAGAAAAAAGATACATATGAAGTAAAACTACTGCTGAAGCTAACAAAAAACCTCACGTTGAAATCTGGTAGGTCGTGAACGGCACTTTCCACTCCTGCTCGGTGATGGTCATCTCCTTCAGGTTGCTGAAGAACCTCTTAATCCCGTAGACCCACCCGACGAGAATGAGCTCCACGCAGGTGATGAGGATGAGGCTGTCCGTGCAGCGGTTGTCGAAGACGGTGAACAGGTGGATCCCGCCGTTCGTGGTCATGGACAGCCCGAGGAGGTAGTTGACGGCGCAGGTGCCAATGACGATGAAAATCCGCTTGCTGCTCAGGGAGGGCTTCTCGTCCAGGACGAAGGCGACGATGGCCTGGACTCCCCCACAGACGCTTGACAGGGCCAGGTTGATGAGCATGAAGAAGAAGAGGAAAGACCAGAAGGGGGGCAGGTCCATCTCCAAGACCGCCGTCGGATACGACACGAACGCCAGACTGATACCTCCTTGCACCACCTATAGGGGCAATATTTTTTTTTTTGCCAATACAGTAAAATCTCGATATAACGATAGACTTGCCAATACAGTATGACAATGTTTTGCTAACCAAAATGCTACTGTAGTACTTGATATGTTTTATGTTGACCAACAAACTTATTACATTCGAGATGTTGGTAGTAGTAAAGTATGTACTGTAATTTGGGAATGAATACTTCGTGCATGTACCCACGCTGTCAATGTCCGAGTTGGACTCCTGGGCCAGAAAGCCGAGGATAGCGAACACGACGAATCCGGCGTAGAGGGACGTGAGGGAGTTGCAGATGCCAATGAGGATGGCGTCCCGGTGGGTATTGTTGGTGAACTCGTTGTAGCTGGCCAGGATGAGCTGGCTCCCGTAGCCGAGGCTGAGAGAGAAGAGAATCTGGGAGGCGGCGCTCGACCAGATGTCGATGTCGGTCAGCTTCTCCCAGTCCGGTTGGAGGAAGTAGTCGATGCCGTTGCCGGCGCCCTCCAGGGTGGCGGCATAGGCGATGAGGGCCGTCAGCACCACGTATGGGGAGAGCGTGATGACGTAGGCGGCCTTGCCCAGCGACTGGATTCCCTTGATCAGGATGAGGCAGACCACGATCCAGGACAGCAGCAGGCAGAGCGCCAGCTCCCACTGGATGGTGCCGTAGTCGTCCCAGGAGTACTGCTCCCCCTCCCTGTTCTTGGTCAGCCCGAGCACCTTGCCGTTGAAGTAGTCCTCCGCCGGGGAGATGTTGCTCTCCTCGATGACCTCCTCCAGCGTCTCCGCTCCCCCAGCGCCTCCGACGCAGCTGTCCGTGGCCGCGTCGTACCCCGCGTCGTAGCCGTGGGCCGCGCAGTAGTCGTCGTTGGAGACGCAGTCGGCGTCGTAGTAGGTCTCGCCGGGGTCGCACTTCTCGTCGAGCTCCAGCGTGTAGCAGTCCACGGTGTTCCACTCCTCCTCGCAGGTGTCCCAGGGCAGGTCGGACTGGAAGCCGGCGAAGAGGTAGAAGAAGGCCCAGGCGCAGATGACCACGTAGTAGATGTTGACGAGTTCCCGGACTATGAGCATGGCGTATCCGAGTCCCTTGAAGGCCGGACTCATCCTCCCGTAGACTTTGTTGGCCCCCACCCTGGCGTACTGGCCCAGGCTGAGCTCCACGAAGAAGCAGGGGATGCCCACCACAAACAGCATCAGGATGTACGGGATGAGGAAGGAGCCGCCGCCGTTGGTGTAGGCCACGTACGGGAATCTCCAGACGTTGCCCAGCCCGACGGCCAGACCCAGGCTGGTGAGGAAGAACTCCCAGTAGTTGCCCCAGCTGCCCCTGTCCTCGTCGCCCCCCATGACGGTGCTGCTGCTGCTGCTGCTGCTGATGGTGGTGCTGGCGATCACTCCGCTTCTTTCAGGACTCCTTCTCACGTGCCCAGTTCAAGGTCTCACGACAAGAAGACGAACGCAAACATGCACCTTGATCAATTGTCTGTCATGATTGCATATCAGCTACCGCACCAACAACACATGCTTGCTTGTTCTTTGATTACGGGGGGGGGGGGGAGAGGGCGAATTAAGCTATTTTTCTCATTTGACGCTCTGTTTCAACAGGTAGCAGAGATTAGGCCAACTCCTTCAGAATTCTAAAGCATCTTGCTGGATGTTGGGAGATGCTAGTCATAGAAACCTATTTGCTGCATTGTGAATGCTTGTTGGACGGAGATATTCCTTCTTGTGAGTCGGCAAATATTAATGGTAGTACAACGGTCATGAGGCCCTCATAAAACTTATGTGAAGCCCTCATAAAACTCCGGTATACGTCACGTGTCCTTCCGTATCTCTCCTCAGCGAGATCATGACATCTGCCAGGATGGCTGTGTACCAAGGAAGCAAAAAAGGAACATACTGAACAGTAGATGCTTGGAAATGCGTTAACTTACAAGGTATGCATGCAGCATGTTTACCAAAAACATGACTACGAATACTTCTACCCGTAAAACAGGTGTCGTACTTTCTTTTACAGTGCAAAGTACCGAGGTACATTGTAATTTTAAGAGGCATGAACCATGTTTTGTACTTCGGCATGTCAGTTGTTTGGCCACTTCATTGCTCACACCAAGGTAGCAAAACGAGGTATTTATAGTGGTTTTTTTATAGACGTCCTGCATAGAGATGTACTACGTATAGTGATATATAGAATATACGTAGTGATAGTTGAGAACAATAGTTTTGTTTTCGCTGCGTGATGTGGGCAACTGAGTCTGCCAGCAATTTTAACTCCCTCCTCGACCCCTGAGATCCGAGATCTTCTTGACCGCCAGGCCGCTCAGGATCTTCTCGCAGGAGATGATCGGGATCTCGAACCCCACGGCCAGGAAGAAGGCGGCGACTAGGCAGGTCGTCATCACGAACAGGATGAGAAAGACCTAGAACACGTAGAGTATGTACGTACAGTCAAACACGGATATTCGGATATTCATGATACACATATCAGGGAATGGCCAAATTTCCCAATTATCCAACTTTCTGTTTAACCGAGTGACTATACCGGTACGTTGTAAATTCTGTAGTATACTCATTGGAAAATTTTCCAACTACGACTAACTGATATTTTTTTTGTTGACCGAATCCCCATTACAGTACCGAGTTCGACTGCACTTGGCAATTTCTTTGGTCTCCCTTTTTGTCGTCATCTTACCACAAAAAAGTGGGTGACGACAACCGGGTAGGTGACCTGGGTGAAGATGAGGGGCAAAAGTGGGTAGTGCAACAGGTAGACGTTGAAGGCAAGTTTTCCCAGGGGTCCAAAAGCCTCCCAGGACAAGAAGGTGTTGATAAAGCCTAAAAAGCACAGGGATAAGTTTTTCAATATCCTTTCTAGTCAAAATTTTCATCTCAGATTCTACTAGTCTAAACATGCTATTGAAACAATGTAATGGTAAATTACCACAACTGTCAAATCTTTTCTCTTTTAGTACTGTACATTTAGTGATATTTCTGCTGTAACATGTGATGCTCACCTCCGTAACCATGAAAGCAGGCAAAAATGAGCCAGCCCAACGCCAGACCCCAGGCCGACCTGCTGAAGGTGTTGTTGAAGGCATTTGCGACGTCAGAGGCGGCGCTCATTGTCGCCATGTACCCGACGCTGTCCATGGCGTACACCACGGCCAGACCGGTACCAAATGCCACGGCCCATAGCAGAATGACAACAAACTGAACAGACATGGATAAAAATGGATAAAATACTCTTTCCCGACCTCCACTTATCCCACATGTGATTTCATTATGTATTCTTAAAAATGGCCCCACACCCAAAAGCGTTACTGTTTAATCCTCCTGGGGTTATTTCTGTCAGAGTCAGAATTTTTGCAGCCGTCAAAATCCTACCAGCAATCATACCAGTTATCCACTAGCGATCTTATAAGTTATTAGTGGGGGCCACAAAATGATCAATCATGCCACTACCTCTATGTATAGGGGATGGGGGGGAGGTAGGATAAGGCTGGCGTGTTTTTTTTATAAAAATTCCGTCGGGTTCACGTCAATGGTGAAATTTGACGTGGAAAACTGTCTACTCACTGGGTTGATCCTGATGCGCTTCTTCTTGGTCTGGTGGAGGATGTAGCCAAGACCTATTCCAATGATGTATGGAGGACACCTAGTCCACGGTTTCACATAGTACCACCCATCCCAATCCACCTCGGGATCCGTTCTGCAAAGGATATTGTAATTTGTGCGCGACCTTACTAACTTAAGGCCATATGAGTCAATATTTTCAGTTCCTACTCAGTCATGAAGCTGTTGCCTATCCAACCCTCTGTTAGTGAAAGGACCAGGATGGTAATCCAAAAGACAGTGAGGAAGCCAAACACCAGCGCGAGACTGGCCTTCATTCCCCACCTCTTGTGCAGGTGCCACATGGGAATCAGCAAGAGGGGGGTGCAGATGAACATCTGCATCTCAGCTGCGAGGTACCAGCAGTGCCCTAGGCACTGTGGTAAAGGTGTTATGTATGTACACGGAGAATTACGCTAGAGAACGTAGCTTATGTGAAATACTGTATTGGTAGCTTACAGGTAGCTCATCTTCAGCATAAAAGTTGTTGATGTACAGGACGTTCTTCCACCAGTAATCCGAACATGCCTCATTAATCGATTCGACATAATTTAAGACATTGTAGTCGAAGAATTTGTAGAGGGTGGCAAAAAAACCAATCACAAACACGTAGACGCCTGTAATTCTAAAGAGCAGGAATAACATTTATTTACATGTACTAATTACATGCAAAACTCGGTTAAGTATCTTATTTTGTACCTGATGTAGCGATGTATGTAGAAGAGGGCAATGTTGAGCTTTCCTTCATTCCTGTCCAACTCCTTGAAAGTCAGGTAGGCAAGAAGGCAGCCTCCTATGAGGAAAAAGGAGTCCACGCTGGGAATGATGTTGATGATGGAGCGCATCAAGAAGGGAGTCAAGAACTGGAGGAAAAAAAAATTGAGGAGCGTGATGATCAACTTCTTCTTAACACCTGAAAGTCTTGTTTTTGTCTGCGGCGAAGCTGTCAGAACATGAATTACTCCTGCGGAGATGTGCCAACTTAAGATTTTTTCTCATATTTCGGAGATGTGCTATCGCCCCTTCAGTAACTCTCTTTGCTTTCTACCGACTTGTCTCGCCGCAGGTCTTAGAACAGAGCCTGTCCTAGTGGTCCTCTACCTCGGTGTAGATGTCATTGTTGTTGATGATGTGGAGCCTGGGGGTGTAGGAGGCGTAGCCGTAGGTGTGGAGGACGAGCACCCAAGCCATGGACCAGAATCTGATCCCGTCCAGGCAGGGGATCTGGTCTGGCCTCCTCCCGCCGGTGTCCAGCAGCCTTTGGGCGTTCGTGTGGCAGGAAAAGCTCAGCAGGAGCTTGCCGCCGAGTCCGGGATGATCTGCGCACAGTTTTGACGGAGATATTGTTCCGAAAGTCCCGTATTTTTGCCTCTGTGGAGGCGCTGCTGCGTGAACAACACAGTTTGCAAGATTGGTGTCTACACACTGTAGATAGCACCATCCAATACCTTTTTCGTCTGGAGGGAACCACGTTCTCTTCAGGTCAAACAACGTCCCACAGATGGTCAGCAAGGCAAAAATTGAAAGTAGTGTTCTGAAAAAAAATTAAATGCCCTTAAGCACGGATGGCACATGCATTTACAACGCACATGGGCACCGGGTAAACCCTTAGGGAAAGGTGTTAAGATCTTTGAAGTTGGGGGGGGGGAAGGAAAGGGTATTGTGTTAAAAAGTCAAACTTTCAGTGCCTACCTTCATTTTTATTAACAAGATAGACCATTTAATTTTCTGGGGAGAGAAGGTACTCCATAGCGAGAACTCCGTGGAGGGGTGAACCATACGCACATGTATGCGACGTCTCCTGCGTTGAGGTCTTCCTTGACGTCTTCGGCGTAGCAGTCCAGCAGGCCGAATCCGTTGAAGTAGGCCTCAGACCAGGTGGAGTACGTCAAGTTCTTCAGGATGACCTCGTCCACCTCCTCTTCCGAGCAGGAGCTGGGCACACAGATGCCGAAAGTGCTGCCCGACATCGTCGACTGGAGGAAAAAGGGGATGGTACGTAAGGTACAGCGTGTTTTGCATTTTGAAAGACTAGTTTGAGACTAATTTTTTATACCTTCAGGCATCAATCGTCTCACCACATTCTTAATACTTTTTCTAAGCACAACCAAGGTATTCTCTCTTTACTGGACATGCTGTACTACCATGTAAACACTCTCACGACAGACTAGTACGAGTACATACTACGAGTACTAGTTACGTATATTTACTGTACTGTAGTTCATCCAACCTGTGCCAGGGGAGACGAGAGCACCGCGTCAGAGGACGGAGGCAGCAGGGCGGGGAGGAGACCTCTGCTGCTGCTGCTCCTGCTGCTGCTGACGAATTCGGAGTCCAGAGCAGCTGCCATCTCCCAGGCCCTCTCATCCTCAGTCTGGCCAAACCTCTGAATGGCTAGATAGAACACCTGGCAGAACTGACCCCGAAAGTCCCCCTGCGCGTTCGGGTCTTCCTCCGGGTCGGTCTCGATGCACGAGTAGTAGCTGCCCAGCGAGGTCTTGCTGCCCTCCTGCATGGCGTCCCAGGGCCACGAACCGTACGCGTCACCCACTGGGGGAAAAAAAAAAGACAAGAACGGTCTGTTCAGTCCGCCTCATCAGAGAATAAGATTACTAGTTTCAAGTTCGTGAATGCCCAATCCGGTGTCTCTATACCGACTTTTCAGAGCCCACAGGTGCGGCTCCTCGCTCTGAGGCGACCTCGACCTGAGGAAGAGGTCGTAGTCCCTCTCGCACTGGGTCGTTTCGACGGCTACCGCCACGTCCAACGACGACGAGAACAGGAGGAGGAGGAACAACGGCAACAGCGACAGCGACAGCCCCATCTTCTTGGGCAACGACAGCTATCGACTGACTTGAACGATTGCGACAAAAGGCGCTGATTTCACCGAAATTTTGTAGAGAAGGCGGAGGAGGAGGGGGAGGAGGAGGAGGAGGAGGGCGTGTACAATCAAAATGGACTCAGGTTACTCAGGTTTCGAGGTCTGTGAAAGGTTTTAGTCGGTTCTCTTGTCGTCTTTCTAGTCGGGCTCCACCCGTGTAAGACGTGAGTTTGCACAAGATTCCAGTGCAAGATGTTGTTGCTGGATACAAGTTAGGATTTCATGTGCATCCTCTGAAGGGTCTTCTCCTTGTTCTTTCTTTATATTTTTCTCTTATCGCCATCTCACGCACGTGATGAAAAGGAGGACGTCATCCATGATCCACCCATCATTTTTTGGGAGGGTGTTGGGGTGAGGGGGGAAGTTCTTGACATGCGTAATGAGCATTCGTTCGAGAAAGTGCCCCAATAAACTAACGTAAATTTCCATCTTTGACATGGGTAACCCTTTTACCATTATAACCAATTCCAAGCATTACTTTTTGCACTTGATTCTGAGAATCTACCGATATTAGATGTTTAATTTATCTGTGATCGAGTTGGCGCGGTTTTTCTTTTTTTTTTATCTGAGGAAGCGACACGGCGGAGGCCACTCTTAGTCACACAGATTTTACAACATCCAGCATTCAGCATCACTTCCCAGGCACAAATCAACGCCGCCGACGCCCAGCTGATAAGAGAGGCGTGTTCCGCACGTCAACGAAAGGTTCAAGCGGAAAAGAAAAATATCAATACTGACTCTATTTTTAGCTTTTATTTCAAAAAATCTACTGAAAAAATGTAGTTTTACTTTTTTGCCCCTAATTTATTATTTCCTTCTGCACTTGTTTGCAATTTAAGCAGACTCTTCCATTGACACGACGTTAAATATTTAGGCACCGCCTCCTCGATATCTTAAAATCTACATGCATCTTAAAAATGAATGGCAATTTCTCAAGAAAAATCTACTATTGTAACATAACTTTTCCCACCAAGCGGATTTACAACTGTCAGACAGTGAAGACACAAGAGAAGGAATTCATTTAACAACAGGCAAATGGAAAAAGTCCGTCTTAACTTGCCTTTAATGAAAAATATACAGTATATTAATATTTCTTTTCCAAAATCCTGAAATACTTCTGAAACGTGACCATTTGTACGCAATACTGCGACTCAGCAGCATTCACGCGTCTAGGAGAGAAACGATCGAAATGAAAGTCTGATAATCTCAGATTTTTGCCGGCAATCACTTAATTCCTGTGAATTGTTTTTACCTCCGGCGAAACCGTCAGGTTACAGAACACAATGAGGTGTTGTTGTTACTTCTTGCTGTTCTTTTTTTTTGATGAGGCAAAGTTTGACCCTTCGATATTTTGTGTGTGTGCTTCACCCCCACAATTCTGCTCAAGGTGGGTATCTCCGCTTCAAACTTTCTTCAGCATTGCCTGTCCTTGTTTTATCGCCGGCTTGCAATAACGCATTTGTGGTACGGTTGTCCTCCAACTAACGTTTCCCTCGAATATATGCAAATGTACGGCATGCACACGCACAAAAAAATCTTGCTATCCGACGTGCTAAATTTCTTGCTCCTAGTACAATCTTGCACAAGTAAATAATTTAATACAAAATTTTAAATGGACTGTCATAAATATTGAGATTCATGCGACCTCCCCAGTTCAAGGTTGGGCAGGCAACGAACCGTCGTAAACAAGGTGAGATTAAAGCGTAGCGCGTAGTACCACAGAGGTTCTCAACCTACGGGTCGCGACCCAAAAGTGGGTCGCATATCCTTGCTGAGTGGAGTAGGGGTGACCCACTATACTAGACTAAGATCTCGTCCTGTGGAGCAGGGTGGGTGGGGGAATGCTCTGGGTGTTGTCTTGAGGTGGGTCGCGGATTATGAAAAGGTTGGGAAGCCCTGACATAGCACTAGGTACTAATACTGCCCTTGGTAGGTCTCCCTTTCTCCATCATCCAGCGCAACAGCATCACTGATCACGACAACATGTCCCCACCGCGCTCCCTCGCTTTCTTCCTTCTCCTCCTGATCCCGATCTGCTCCGGCCACCCCGACCGCGCGGCCGAGAGGTTGTCCGACATCGTCCAGATGCCGGAGGTCAGGCCGCTCATCGACTGGGCCGTCGGGGTCCGGAGCGGCGACATCGGGGAGGTTCGTTTCTACCCATCAATCTACAAAACGATGGTTTGTTTTTTTCATGATCAGCGATCGTGCCTTCGATCAGGTTCGCGGCCCGGTGGACCTGCTGGTCTGCACCCTGTGCGTGGACGTGCTGTCCGGTCTGGTGCAGGGCTGGGAGGACGGCGAGTACACCCTGGAGGAGATGAACGAGAACCTGAAGGACATCTGCACCGACCTGGAGATCCTCTCCGAGAACGGCTGCAACGGGATCATCGACAACTACGCCGTGAGTACCGATTAGTACGAGAAGAATGGGTGAATTCAGGATTTTTTTATTGGTACTGACTGTTTTGTTTCTGCTATGAACAGGATGTTCCAGAAAAACTGACATATTTTTGTGGCCCCTTCAGTATAACACAGTGGCAAACCTAAAAACTAAAATAAAGTCGTCATTGGGACATCCTGTTTAAATGCTGATGACTGGATCCCTCTTCCTCTTTGTAGCCCATCTTGGAGTACGTGTACTTCACGGAGGGCGTGCCGATGACCACCTTCTGCGCCACCGTCCTGGGCGAGACGGACTGCGGCGCGGTGGCAACCCTGGAGCAGTGGGAGGTGGACGTCGACCAGAACTACCCTCCCGTAGAGGAGCCGACCATGCCGGACGTACGTGAGGAATGCTGTACCCGCACAAGTGGGAATCGGTTAACAGTGGCAACTCTGCTTAAGCGGGACAATCAGTTTGAGGAGCTGTTTGAGGAGCTGTTCTACGTAGTACGACAACTCTGTTTGGGCAAGCGGGGATTCTGGATAAGACAAATTTCTTCATCATTTGTAGCCCGACCAGCCGACCCAGAAGGTCCTCCACCTGAGCGACTTCCACGTAGATCTGACGTACACCCCGGGGTCGTACATCACCTGCCTGGACGACATGTGCTGCACGAATTCATCAGGTAGAAAAAACGAGAACACCAACCAACGTTCTAGCACAGTACTGCAGTACTAAGAGGTGAAACAAGGTGACAAAAAAGTTATTTCAAAGAATTTTGACGTGAATTTTGTCAATTTTGTGTTAAGTGGTGTTGTGTGTGTGTTTTCTTTCTCATAAAGGCATGGCTCCCGAGGGCTCGGACGACGCTGCCGGATACTGGGGAGAGTACGTCTGCGACCTGCCCACCTGGACGGCGGAGCACATGATGGAGCAAATCAGCCAGGAGCATCAGGTACGTAAGTAGGGTATAGTCACACAATTGATATTCACGTATTACTATAGTCACACAATTGATATTCCCATATTACTATAGTCACACAATTGATATTCCCATATTACTAAAGTCACACAATTGATATTCCCATATTACTCGTGCACTTTTTTTTATTACAACTTTTGTTTTCCTAGGACCTCGACTTCATCCTGCTGACCGGCGACTACCCCGCCCACGACCTGTACTACCAGTCGAGGGACTACAACCTGCAGTCTGCCTCCGAGACGGTGGACATCGTCAGGTCGGCCTTCCCCGGCGTGACGATCCTCCCGAGCATGGGCAACCACGAGGCGTTTCCGGGCAACAGCTTCCCGACCGACTCCGTCCCGTCCGAGTTCGACCCGTCGTGGCTGTACGACGGGTTGGCCGACATCTACTCGGAGTGGCTGGACGCCGACGCGGAGGAGACGTTCAGGGCAGGCGGTTACTACACCATGGAGATCGGAGAGGGGTTCAGGCTCATAGGGATAAACAGCCTCTTCGGATACAACCTCAACTTGTGAGTCGTCAGAACCGCAATTTTGCAATTATTAATTGCTATTTTTTTATTATTTGATCTGGAAAAAATTAGATGTTGTCAATAAAAAAAGAGTAGTTACTTACCTAAGATGAGACGGTTGTTTTCCTTGCACACCCACCCACACACACAGCTGGCTGGGCTACCACTACCAGGACGCGAACGGGCAGCTGCAGTGGCTGCACGACACCCTGCTGGAGGCGGAGGCGGCCGGGGAGAGGGTGTGGATCCTGGGCCACATGCCGCCTGGACACAACAATTGCCTGGGTGCATGGGGCAGGGAGTACAACCGAATCGTGGAGAGGTAGGACATCCTGCTGCCTTGGAAATTTCTCTGTCTGTTTGCCTGTCTGCCTGTCTGTCCATCCATCCGTCCGTCTGTCTGGCTGTCTGTCTACTATGTATGCTACTATGCATCTATGCATCTATGCATATGGTGCATCTATGTCTCTATGCGTCTGTACCACTATCTATGTACGGTGTGTATTACTATGCTTATTTACTTTCAAGGACGAAAAAAAAATAGCTTTTGCTCTAAATGTGGTTCTCCAGATTCGAGAACACCATAGCCAACCAGTTCTTGGGCCACACCCACAAGGACCACTTCAAGATGTTCTACGACACCCTCACCGTCCTAAGGCCCACCGCCTTCGCCTTCGTCACCCCGTCCGTCACGCCGCACACCAACGTCAACCTGGCCTACAGGGTCTACACTATCGACGGTGACTACGAGGGATCCACGCGGGTATGAATCAAAGCACTCCACATGTGCACCCAACATAAATTTGTTTCCTTATCAAACATAAATTAATATGTGTGTAGCTTTTGTCCACATAAAAAAAAACATCATTTTTAAAAGACAATTAATTTGCATTTCAGAAAGAAAATGTCTACTTTTTTTAAGCACAGTAAAGTAAAAGATGTATTTTTTAGTAGACATGCTATCCCGATATTTAGTACTTTTTTTTTCGAAAGTGCTGTGCATCAAGTTCTTCTCTTCTGTTAGCGCGTGGTGGACTACGACAGCTACGCCGGTGACCTCTCCCAGGCCGGGGACGAGACGGAGCCTCCCGTCTACTCCAGACTCTACAACGCAAAGTACAGTACTACACAGAACTCCGATCTGGTCAAGTCGGTGGTCAAGTTGACTTACTTCACGTACATATGTTGTACATGTACAGGGAGGACCTTGGGCTTGCGAACCTCCTCCCCGAAGACTATGACCAGCTGGTGAGGAAGCTCAGGGACGACGACGACTTCTTCGACACCTACTACAGGTACTATTATACGTAGGTTGAAGCAACACAGTCGAACCCCGACTAAGTGGGGATGCAGGCAAATTTCTTGCCAGTTTCTCCAACCTGTTTCCCATTTTTTTCTGGTGAATTTTGCCTGCAGTTACTACTACTCCGGGTCCGTGATGGCCGGCTCTCCGAGCGACGCCGACCGGCGCGACGTCATCTGCAGGGCCGTCACCACCAACTACGACGACCAGGCCAAGTGCGACGACGTCATGAACGGGATGTGAAGAAGACGACGACAACAAAAAGGAAAGAAATGAACCAGCAACACCTCATTTAGAAAATAAAAAAAGTTAATCCGGATAAATTTCGTACTTTAAAAACCAAACACTCTTTCTGGACTTGTCTTGATTGCTTTATTTTTTATTGCCGCAGTTCTTTATTCTGGATTTATGACCCCAGCTTACTTTGATAGAGTACTAGTAGGCCTTTCACAGCAAACACGGATAAAAAAGAGCAATCATGCTCTTCGTACAGTAGTAGTAGTACATTGTATTATTTACTGCATTTGCATGTGGCTTTCTTTATGGGAAAACTGCTCATTTTTTTTATTCACTCAGTTCAAAGACTAGCCGACTTTAAATATAGTAAAAGGAGTTGAATTGGCGTCTGTCTGCTTTCTCCATGTCTGACGGACGCAAATTGCGGGTAACTTTCCTCCAGTTGCTCCTCTCATCCTCCTCCCCGAGTCCAACCGCGGGACTCTGGAGCCAGGGACGCTACAAGATGCTGGAATCGTAAGTGCGTCTCTCCCCCATCTTTTTCTCTCACCAGATGTGTCCCAAACATCACGTGCGTCTCAGCCCTGGAGCCCTGTCCGACAGGGTGGAGGCGGACGACGTCGACGACGACGACTTCGAGACGGGGATGGAGCACAAGAGTCGGTCGAGTCAAGAACAAGTTGTTGTCGTCGTCGTCCTCCTTCTTGAGACTGAACTGTCTCCCTGTGTCCGCCCGCAGCGTCCCAGCTGCTGTCGATGGGCGAGGCCCTGACCGGGTGCAGGGCGTCCGGGGTCAGGCACGGGTGCTACTGCGCCATCAGGCCGCCCACGTTCGGGATTCCGCCGGTGGACGAGTGAGGGAGCTTGCTGGCGTTGCTCGTAATGCCGCTACCGTTGCTGACGGTTGTGTTGTGACAGTGTTGTTGCTGATGACAGTGGTGTTGTTGCTGATGGCAGTGTTGTTGTTGCTAGTTACGACAGTGTTGTTGGTTATGGTGTTGTTGTTGCTAGTTACGACAGTGTTACTAACACTGCCATCATTACTGAGAACTTGTGTGCATATGTAGCACGTGCTCCGTTAATAATGTGGAACTGATTTTTCCACAATAACAGCACGAGAAACCATTCTAAGTTTTTTTTGACGTTAGTAGGTACAGTACTGTATTATTACTTATTTAATGCATGTTTAATGGGGAGTCACATATCGTTTCTGCTCAAAATCTTCACTCTACTCTTAGGTACGACACCGCGTGCATGCGACACGACGAGTGCTACGAGGCCAACGTCACCGGATCTATCGGATGCATGCTCAAGGACAGAAAGCTTCTCAACCTGCCCAACCAACAACGATCGGCGCTAATTTCGGCACAACCCACTCAAGAAGTGGTCAGATTGCATATCTCTAAATCTGGCTAAGTTGACCAATAGCCACTTTTGGTGTCAAAAACCGACTTTTGTGTACTATGTAAGAAAAGGTTATATACACAAAAATGTTACTCGTATTAACCATAAATTTTATAATTTCATGTTATGTTCAGTCGGTGGCTGGCTATTAGCTGATTTTAGCCTTTCTGTGTACAGTAGGTCCCATTCTGAACCTTTGATTTAGTAACCCTACCCAACATACCCTTTGTTTCATTGACGCCCGACCCACTCCACAACAATATTATTGTGTGTTATGGAATGCATGTGTGGGGCCTCTTAAAACGGTTGCCATGGTCGGGGAAAAAGGTTGAGAACCTCTGTACTGGCTCAAGGCCGAGTACGAGTGGAAGGTGGGCAGCGGGAGGCTGGAGTGCCTGAGCGAGCCGGAGGACTGTCCGGGCGTCTGCTCCTGCGACCGGAGTCTGCTCAACGAGGTCAAGGACATCCTCGGAGACGGGCCGTGTCCGACGGTGAGGAGAAAAATTGGACAGAAACAACAGCGTCAGGGCTCCTGAACCTATGGGTGGCGACCCCAAAATTTTCATAATAGGGTCATGGCAACAGACGTACTCGTTATACTAGGACATATTGTACGTACCAGTCCGTGCAAACAAGAGGGGTCTAGCCAACTCAAACTGGGTTGCAGCCCGAGAAAGGTTGAGAACCTCTGAAAAGCCTCCTGTCCCGTTCCATGGCCGTGCAGAAGGGGAAGCCCTGTCCGGACGACGGAGTCGGAGGGAAGGACCTTCTCAGCGGGAGAAGAGCGGTACTTTCCGAATAGGAATAAAAAAAAGGACTTGCAAATTTTTTTTTCCCCAAAAAACACTTTCAGAGTTCGACAGCACTTAGTATTCATTCCATCATTCCTTCCGTTCAAGTGGTTGCAGTGATCCTTCCTACCAGAAATTCATATTTCTAGCTGCTGGCAGAAAAGGAATAATAAAATCAGGAGTTAACTATTGTGGATATACGCTTTCACAACACCAGCATCAACAAGACTAAGAAACAGTAAAAACAACAACAGCATCAGCCTCAATAACCCGAAAGTGGTGCTGTGCCAAGAAATGGGGCACCCATGTGGAAACAGGTAGGTCAAGCTTTCTCGGGGAAGTGAGGGGAATAGACGCCTCGAGATGACGCCAATCCAGACTAGCCAACCAACCAAAAGGGGTGGACTGGAAGAGAGAGGGCAAAAAACCCATTAGTGATTCCTACCTCCCTCAACAAGGTAACAGGTACAGTGCGCAGTTTCTTGAAGAGCAAGAGTAACCCCGATTGCTTGCTAAACATTCCTGTTATGAGAACAGTCGGAGTCTGCTTGTTCTCATCAAGTTGGTTGCCAAAGAAAAGACGATCATCTTTGTCCCTTGTAGTGTAACTAACCTATACGGACAGTGAACTCTTGATAGAGTGAAGATATTAAATGTACCTTATAGTAGCAGTAGTGAATTCCCTATATAGTGATTCCGATATAGCAAAACTTTTTAAAAAAATAAAGGTTTTTTTCGCCATATCGAAAGTTGACTGTACAGTACATGACTGTGCTAAGGAGGAGGGCTCTTCTATTCTGTTGTAGTGAAAGACGCAAAAGCGAGCTGGGAGGGGAGGGGGGGAGGGTTGAGGGAGAGAACAACCACCGCCATCCCGCCGCCGCCGCCGCCGCCGCCGCGGCACCAGCCGCCGCCGCCTGCTCCCTCGAACAAGGAACGCCGCTCCCTCCCTCCCTCCCTCTACCACTGACAACTCCGTTTTTTTGGCGTCGATCTCGGAAGCATAAAAGCTGTCCTAAAGGGATTGTTCATTGTGCTGAGGGGGAGGAAATGTCAAATTAGCAGTTATAAAAGCACACACCCAAAAAAAGAGTAAGTATGAAAATTTGGACACAAACCAAAAATTTACTAGAAGAAAGTTATGCCTTAAAGTTGCATCAAAATGTTTTAGTTTAGACCCCACTCCCCCCCTTGTCGTTAATAACGGTCGCCTCGAGGTTTGGCGTCTTTCGTTCTCTTCTTTCCTCCAGGAATAACAGTTCGGTTCTTTCTAAGCCAAATTAATCCGATTCGGCTTTTTTGAAATTTTTGCGGAAAAAATGTTACTAAAAATACTAGAAAAATTAAATTAAAATTTTTTGGCTTTCTTTGCCATTCTCTTATTCCGTACTTGGCTTCAAACGGAACCAGATTTTTGGCTTTTTTTCTTTTCATACCCAACGTGGCAACCCCTTCCCTTTTTTTCCCTGTAGGTCCCAGCGCGCGCGCGGGGCGCGCTCCCTCCCTCTCCGCCGCGTCGACATCCCCTCCCGCCCGCCCTGCCGTGCAGCCCCCGGCGCGCCCGGCGGCCAACAGGCTCAAAGTGAAGCGGCAAACGCCAATTTGACTGGAGGAAGGTGGAGGAGGCGGAGGAGGGGCCTGGACGAGTCCGCCGGGATCGGGATCGCCGCCGTCGACGTCGTGGGGGGGGGGAAAGGGGAACGGAGAGAGAGAGAGAAACGGGGACAAGTTTTAGGTGCCTCTATAAAGCCCCAAGAATGCCGTTCCACGGTTCCATCGTTGTGATCCGCCGTTCCGGCGCCGACGGGTCCATCTTCCCGCTGGTGAACGAGACCTGCTACCTCGGTCGCGCGGAGGGGTGCGACATCAGGGTGCAGCTGCCCACGGTCGCCAAGGAGCACTGCAGGGTCAACGTCAACGAGAACCAGCAGGTGGTCAGAGAGAGAGAGAGAGAGAGGCTCTAACGGTACTATAATTTGAATTTGTTTCTTTTCAGGGTTTCATCACGGCGAGCGACCATTTGCCGACCAAGGTGAACAACAAGAAGGTCCCGTACGAGAGGGCCACGGAGCTGAGGCACAAGGACATCTTCACGGTGGGAGACCGCTCCTTCAGGTGGGAGTACCCGGTGGGGTCCAGGTACCTGACGTCCGCGCCGACCCCGCCGGCCAAGTCGGTGGCCAGCCCGAAGAAGGGCAAGGTGCTGACGCCGAGCAAGAAGCTGGCCAACAGCGCCAACAGGAAGTCCAGCGACTACAAGGTCCTCACGCCCAAGGGGAAGCCGCCCACACCCAAGACTCCCAAGGGATCCAGCGGTGAGATGTGGGGGACTTAAAGTGCATAATAAAATTTGTAAAACAGTATTAAAAAATGCAAAAAAACTCTTACGCTGACAAAAATATCCAAGTAGATTTACATCCTGCACTTGGTGGTCCTGGTTTAAAAACCACACAACCATTACTCTATTTTTTCCTTTTTTCAGCCAAGAAGCGTTTGCTGAGTCCGGTCAGTCCGGGCAGCCCGCGTAAGAGGGTCTCCTTTGGGCCTTACATTTCCCCGGAGTACATCGACAAGCACCTGCCTCCGAGCAGCCCTGTCCGCAAGGGGGCCACCCCGACGCCCAACAGCAGCGGCAGCAAGAAGAAGAAGGGGGCCGGAGGCAGCGGCGGCGGCAGCAGCGGCGGCGGCACCCCCAGGGGTGGCGCACCAGCAACACCGTCGTCCCTGCTCAAGCACGTGCACAAGAAGGCCGTGGCTGCCAAGAAGGTCAGAAACATTGTCTTACTTGTCTTAAATATTTTCGTGAGAAACTTAACTTTTTGGATGTTTGGATAAACCTACTATTTTCACTGATGATGCTCACCCCCCCTTTTTTCTTTACCTGGACTGTGTTTCCAGCTCACTACTCCTAGAGGACATGCAAGTCCCAAAGGCGTCCTTATCCGGAGCAAGAACGACACCCCGCGCATCAAGGACTCCTCTGGACACAGGAGCTCTCCGAGATCTCCAGCCTCACCTGGCAAGAGGAAGAAGAGTCCGGCGAAGTCTCCCAAGAAGTCTCCGAAGGCTTCCCCCGCCATAGCCAAGAAGAGTCCGGCGAAGTCTCCCAAGAAGTCTCCGAAGGCTTCCCCCGCCATAGCCAAGAAGAGTCCGGCGAAGTCTCCCAAGAAGTCTTCGAAGGCTTCCCCCGCCATAGCCAAGAGGACCCCGGCCAAGACTCCCGTCAGCTCGGCCAAGAAGTCTGCTAAGAAGGCCCCTGCGGCCAAGTCGGCGAGGAAGAAGACCCCGGCGCCCAAGAGGAGGCTCTGGGCGGACATCGCCAAGAAGACCCCTGCGCCCGGGGCACTGCAGAGGGCTGCACAGGCAGCGGAGAAGTCCCGCGGGGCAAGGTTCGCGACGAAAAAGAAGAGCAAGGTTCTGCCCCATGGACAGGTGAGGTTTTGCAGATGCTGTATGATAGGAAAACTGGTTTTTTTTTTCAATTTCTACTTTTTTAATACTTTTTTTACTTACCTGCAGGGTACTATTGTTGCCTCTGCCCGAGCCACTCCTCGTCACGCTCTCTCGCCAGAAGACATCATCATCACCAAGAAGACCGCCAAAACGCCGGTGCCGATGAAGAAGGGGCGGAAGACACCCTTCAAGAAGGCCCCGCCAAAGAGGAGGTCCGGGAGGGACGTGAGCCTGGGAGGTGTCTCTGATCTGCTGAAGACTCCCGCTCCTGCGAAGAAGGCCACGCCCAAGAAGACGCCAAAGTCTGCAAAGAAGACGCCAAAGTCTGTCGAGAAGACGCCAAAGTCTGCCAAGAAGTCGCCCAAGAAGGTAGCAAAGCCTTCCACTCCCACCACCCCAAGGGCCACCAGGGCATCTCCAGCAGCAACGACACCAGCTCCAACACTGAAGAAGACACCAAAGTCGGCAAAGAAATCTCCGGCAAAGACTCCAAAGCAGGCAACACCTGCCGCTCCAAAGAGTGCAAAGAAATCTCCAACAAACACCTTGACACCTCTCAGGAAGACAGCAAAGACCCCTGCCTCCATCACAAAGAAGACACCGAAGTCGGCCAAGAGGAAGACTGCCTCTCCCAAGAAGGCCATTCTCAAGAAGACGCCCAAGTCTGTCAAGAAGACCCCAAAGATGCCAACAAGGTCTCCCGCTCCTAGCACCCCAAAGGCCACCAGGACATCTCCAGCAGCAAAGACACCAACATTGGCAAAAAAATCTCCGACAAAGACTCCAAAACCAGCCCCCACTCCAAAGAGTGCAAAGAAATCTTTGACAAAGACCCCCGCATCTCTCAGAAAGACGACAAAGACCCCTGCCTCCATCACAAAGAAGACGTCCAAGTCATCTGCCTCACCCCGGTCTGCCAGGTCAATCCTGGCTGCACTTTCCAACGTCTCTTCCCCCAAGGCTCCAACACCCAAGAAGACCCCATCAAAGAGCCCTGCCAGTACTATGCACAAGACTCCCTCCACCCAGACATCGGTTGGTCGTAGCACGAGGAGGACACCCTTAAGGTCTCCAGCTCAGCCTGCAACACCCAAGTCGACTAGGAAGACTCCAAAGAAGGTGGCTACACCCAAGTCTACAAAGAAATCAAAAACTCCAGCTAAGACACCGGTAAAGGCAGCAACACCTGTGAAGCCTTCAACACCTGCCAAGGCAAGGACACCTGCCAAGGCAAAGACACCTCCCAAGGCAAAGAGTCCAGCCAAGGCAAAGACTCCCAAGGCAAAGACTCCTGCTAAGGCAAAGACTCCAGCCAAGGCAAAGACTCCTGCCAAAGCTAGGACACCTACCAAGTCTCCCACCCCCAAGAAGACCCCAGCAAAAAGCCCTTCTAGTACACCACACAAGACTACCGGAATCCCGACATCAGTAGTTCGCAGCACCAGGAGGACACCCTCAAGGTCTCCTACTCGGTTAGCAACACCTAAGTCGACAAGAAAGACTCCAAAGGTGGCAACGCCAAAGTCGGCGAAGAAACTCTCCCCCAGGGTCACACCACACTCCACCAGATCAACCCTAGCTTCCCTTTCCACCAAGGTTTCTTCCCCCAAGGCTCTCACACCCAAGAAGACGCCCAAGTCTGTCAAGAAGACCCCATCGATGCCAGCAAGATCTCCCACTCCTACCACCCCAAGAGCCACCAGGACATCTCCAGCATCAAAGGCACTGGGTGTGACACCAAAGAAGACACCAAAGTTGGCAAAAAAATCTCCGACAAAGACTCCTACATCTCTCAGGAAGACAGCAATAACCCCTGCATCCATCACAAAGAACAAGCCCAAGCCATCTGCCTCCCCCAGATTGACTCCACGCTCTGCCAGGTCAACCCCGGCTGCTCTTTCCAAGGAAGTCTCTTCGCCCAAGGCTACACCTAAGAAGGCTACACCCAAGAAGGCTACACCCAAGAAGACTACACCCAAGAAGGCTACACCCAAGAAGGCTACACCCAAGAAGGCTACACCCAAGAAGGCTACACCCAAGAAGGCTACGCCCAAGAAGGCTACACCCAAGAAGGCTACACCCAAAAAGACTACACCCAAGAAGACCCCAGCGAAGAGCCCTGCCCGTACTCCCTCCACCCTGACATCAGTTGGTCGCAGCACGAGGACGCTCTCAAGGTCTCCAGCTCGGCCAACAACACCCAAGTCGACAGGGAAGACTCCAAAGAAGGCAGCAACACCTGTGAAGCCTTCAACACCTGTGGCACAGCCAAGCCCAAAGGCAAAGACACCTGCCAAGGCTAAGA
>JAAUYM010076953.1_pt1 | contig 41987 bp, 48 predicted proteins | sample 7278001 | NCBI WGS metagenome assembly JAAUYM01 (sample SAMN14350224, study PRJNA611818) | marine sediment metagenome | isolation source: surface marine sediment (1.8m) | place: French Polynesia: Moorea | collected 2018-08
CCATCACTGGCTTTTGCTTTGCCTGAATTTCAGGCGGTTGAGTTTCTGCTGTATTTTCTTTTGACACTATAATATACCTTGGTTAATTAAAAACAATCTCCTTGATAGAAGACTTCGAACGTATCACTACCCTCAGAATTGCTGATAGTGACTTCCATGCGGAACCAGTTACCACCGCCTCCAGCATCGATTACAGAAAAATTCTCTGCGTCATTCCATGGGCCGGCACCAGTGTATGGGCCAGCAGCAGTCGGCTGATTAAGAGGCCCATTTTCGCTGCCAAATGTATCCCATGTGATAGAATCATCACCGCCTACACCAGTATAGGCTACCCAGCCAGCACCAGGGAATGCAGGAGGGCTGCTATCGCCAGGTCCGGCAGTAGAGTGATAATGAGTATACAGCGATTCTACTGCCGCCTCGTCAATCTCATTAGTGTTAAGCGTGACACAATCTTTCCAGCCGCCGGCACCACTTGGGTTACAGACGCTTACCCAGTTATCAACTGACAGCACAACTGGCGCTTCAAGTGGATCAATCTGTTCACAGATAAAACCGACATATTCGATGTCAATGTCGAAATCAGTTTCATTGTTAGAGTTCCAGCGAATCTGAAACAAGTTGCTCCCATCTAGAGGAACAACGTTCTCGCTTATCGTTTCCTCGTCACCTTGGCCGCCAGTTGTGTTGTCGTATATAGCTTGGCTAACAGTCGTTTGACGAGTGTTTCCGGCAGAGCTACCATTCTGACGAGCGAAAACGAAAGCTTGAGCTTTTGTTCCACCACCTGGGCCATCAATCTGTGAATCACAACGAATGATAATAGCAGAAGAGTTGGGAGGGATAACATCCATGGCAGCCCATTCAAGATCAGCCCCGCTACCTGTCGGGCCAACTGATATCCAGGTATTCTCAGGCGATGTGTCAATCGCAAGAGTTCCAAGGGTGCCACTAACCAAATGTTGGCGAAGCCCCATTCGTTTGTGATTTGCTACTTCACGAGGCAAATAGTCTTGACTTTGAGGATTCAGAAAGCTCATTAGATAATGCTCCATTCAGTTCCGTTCCACAGCAACGTAGCAGAGGCATATTGCGCGGTTAGTGTAAAAGTGGCGTTACCATCGATAGTCTCAGCAGAGTCACCATCGATAATTACGTTCGCAGTTGTACCGAGCTTCTTGACCAGGACTTGAGAGTCGGTAGCGCCAGCCGGCAGAGTAATTGTAACGGTGCTACCAGCAGTATCATCGTCGACCATAGCAGCATCAAATGATGTGATAGTCTGAGAAGTAGTGGTGACGTTGACGACAGTAAACTGGTTACCCCCACCCCCACCAGCAGCAGCAAACTCAGCTCTGTTGTTCGAGGTATTCCATGTAAGTACATGGCCATCAGTTATCGACGCAGTGCCGTTATACTGAGTTATGAAACCGTCAATATCAAGATCGCCATCTGGATATATTCTGAGCGCCTCAGAGACTCCATTGTCTTCCAAGAATACCCATTCACCAGCATCAGTAACTTGTAGTCTGGCAATCTCACCATTGGTAGCATTCGAGAACTTCAGCTGTACATCATTTGACAGCGCACTTTCCATCTCAAGAATTGCGAAGCCAGACGGAGCATCAATCTTGAGTATGCCGTCAACCTCAAAATCTGTAAAACTGGTTACAAGAGCATCATCAATTCTGAATATGGTAGAACTGTTAATAATGAAATTGTGAAAGGCGCTCGCTGATCTTGCGTCGTAATCAATATTGCCGACAAAGTTAATAATGTCAGCACCGCCTGAAGCACCGCTATGATTTATCTCAAGCCCTCTTGTTTGACCGCTAGGACGACCAATGTAAATTTCACCGCTTTGGTTGTCGAGCCCAGTACCGACCTCAAGACGTCTCAGAGAATCAGTATAGGTAAAATCAGCTGTGCCTTCGATATCATTAGCGGTAGTAGCACCTACTGCAATCTGATTGTCAGTAATTGAGCCACCGATGCCGCCTCCGCCGCCACCGCCGACTTCTGTCCAGGCTGCACCATCATTTTTGTAGATAGCATCAAGGTCGGTATCGTATACGATCATGCCTTGAACGTCAGTCATTGCGTTACGATTGGTAGTCGTAAGCCTTGGCAGCAACAAGCCTTTGGTAGTAGACAGTAGCTCCAGAATAGCGTCAGCGTTAGGATTAGATGTTGTTAGACCGATACCAACACTGTTGCTCGCTCCGTCAATAACCATAAGATTATCAATAGTGTCGCCACTAAAGATAAAGTCCATGGTGCGTCCATCATCGTTAAAAGTATGAGCAAGAGTATCGCTACCATAACGATTCTGGATAAAGTCACTTGGAGTAGCCTGCTGTAGTATAAAATTCAAACCACTTGAGGTAACCAGTTGCAAGCCTGCAGTATCAGAACCACCACCAGATGCGACTTCTAACTGAAATGGATTAGAACCATTAGATAGTGTTGCAACGTTACTCGTATCGATATCGAGATTCATTCGCAAAGCATTGTCGCTAGTTCTGAAATCAATACCAGTGTTAGACGCACTCGGTGAGCGAGCGTCAAGGTAGTTGCCTTCACAATCCAGACGGAAATTGTTATCTCCTAGCGTTATGCTGCTAGATACATCAAGTGTGCCAGTGATGAAAGCTTCGCCAGAATCAATCGTAAGCACTTCAGTATTGTTGATCTCAAGCTTGATCTCACCGATAGCGTTCTGAATCTGCAGCGAGTCATCACCGTCAATATAGCCAATGTTGCCTACATTGAAGTTTGCGCTGTCGCGCATAAGAATTCTGTTGCCAACTCCAGTAGTAGCAGTATTGGAATCCTTAAGAATAATGGCGCCAAGAGTATTGCTAAACTCAATAATCTCACTGGTAAAAGTGATATCGCCAGAACCATCGTTGTAGGTCATTTCAGCGATGCCGCCGAATACTCCACCATTATTGTACTGAACTTGCGTATCAGAACCGCCAGGTGATCCGCCTCCGCCAGTAGGTGCAGCAAGACGGATACGATCAGTGCTAAAATCATACGTCATGACCCAGTTGTCTTCACTTGCACCAGGGTCTTGTGTCGAATCAAAATTCCAACCGCCTACTGACAATGATGGCGTGTTAATAAACATACCAGTAAGGGCAATACCGTTACCGAAATTAACGTCACCACCAACGTTGTTAATGTTTAGAGTACCAGCAGTAGTTCCATTAGACTTAGCTTGAATAGTATTGCGGTCAATACCGATATGAAGTCCAGCAACATTACCAATTTGAAGCGAGCCGCTATCGGCAGTCAAATTAACTGTGTCAGCAGCCTGAGAATTAATATTGAACTTCTCAGTGGTATCGAGCGAGAATTTTGTACCATCCCATCCGCCAAATCCGCCAAATGCACCGGCATTATTATACTGGATTTCAGTGTCGACGCCACCAGGAGTTCCTCCACCTCCACCAGCAGGGACTGAATAGTTACCGGTCTCATCCAGGTAGCTCGTAGCAGCACCGGCGTTGCTCAGAGTTACGCCGTTAACTGATACACCAGTAATGGCAGCATCAAGATTGACAACTGGATCAACCGCAGTACCAGTGACGTTGATATTCGTACCACCGGTAACGCTGTCGACTTGCCCACCGACGGATTGAGCGGTAAGCTCAAGTCGACCGTTGGCGTCATTCCAAACAAGAGCGTACCCGTCAGTAGCTCCACCAGCATCCGGATATTCCTTGATGTAGGTAAACATCTGGATAGCAGCGTCAGTTACAACGGTAGCACCAGATGAATCAAAGTCCATCAGTGTTTCAGGAACTAAGTTGACATCAAGATTGATAGCAAGAGCTTGAGAGTTCAGCGTGATACCATACTCTGTTAACAAGCTTGTCCCATCGGTAGCGTAAAGATTTACGTCGCCGTCATATACATAACTGTTGATATCAAGAACATCAGAACTAGCTCTGTATCCTATTTCGCCAAATCCGAGGGGATTAGAAGATTCAAAGACAATGGTAGCGGTTATAGTGCCACCAGCTGCTGGGTCACCAGCTTCGCTGCTTCGAATCTCGATCAGATCACTACCGAATATAAATTCAGTAGGAGTAAGCAACATGGCTAGATTTTTGGAAGCTCCAGAACCTACGCTGAATCGATGCTGGCCAGTAGCATTATCCCATAGCCATAGGTCATCATCTGTGCCTACAGTAAATGCAATATTACCAGGTACTGTAGCATTTGACTCACCGAACATAGTAAGGTGAGCGCCAACAGACTGACTAGGGCCACCTGAAATATAAATTGACCCATCGTCCCCGTCACGTGCGATACCTTCTGCGCTACTATCAGCCAGCCCTATTGTAGTAAGGCCGGTAACAAGTAATGCTGCAGCAGTCAGGCGACTACCGTCAAATGTCAAGTTGCTTGACGCAGCGAAGTTGCCTCCGCTATTGAACTGGACCTGTTCGTCAATACCAGCTACACCTGGAAATGAAGTCTCGCCTACAAGCAGATTAAGCTCAGCTTGGCTTGCCGTTACTTCACCAGTAATGTTAGGGAACGTGGTCTGAATCGTCGACTTAATAAGCCGCATATGATCATCAGCTTCGCGAATCGGGTCATCGCCGAGAGGCCAATCTGCGTTCAGCTCATTTATAAATGTTGCAGTCTCTAAAGGCATTTTTAACCCTCTTCCTCAATCGGGAGCTCTGTCCAGATTGTGTTTTCGTATTTGGCAACAAGAGCCTCATCGTATGTGAGATCATCCATCTCACTATACTGATCACGTCGTTCATCGAACACGAATAATAGTTGCCATTCCCAAGGCATATCAGCCCACCTTCATCGTTAGTGGAGTACCAGACCACCGTAGTGAGTCTTTATCCTCAACGCGAATCTCTTCAAGAGCTTCGTCGTATCTTGCCTTCCAGAGCGCAAATGCTTGAGCATCTTTTACAAAAGAGCTGATCTCAGAACATAAACCATAAATGTACGCATCTGGATATTCGTCGCTAATCCAGTTGTTTGGATCGCTAGCATTTAAATTTGGTACTCGTTGATAGTATGTTATCTCCAGGAAGCCATCATCCTGGGGCGGAAAAATTTGTATCTGCCGTGCAATGATCGTGTAGAAGATCTTGCGTCGAGTTGCATTCCCAAATTGAGCAGAATTTTGCAGATTGTTCATCTGCTCAGGGTTGACGTAACCGAGAGTCCTGTAGCTCGCGCCGTCAGGATTATTCTCCGTATTGACTTCGATGTCCCGTAAGCCGCCGAAATCGTCAGGTAACTGAAAGTACTTCTGCTCGGGATCAGTAGTAGTAAGATCCACTACAGATCGAGCTGACATGTCAAGCACCTTCAATTTTCGATTGATGCGAGACTCAACTAGCTGGATGAATGAATCAATCCTGCTTGTGACCTCGTCATCCTCTCTGTCAGTGTATGACAGTGCCAGTTCTGTAATTTCAGTATAGTCCATGATTATGGGTTATTGATCTTGTAGATAATGAAGTTACCTACCGGTTTAACACCACTCCGCTGTGTGGGCGAAGCAACCTTGTAACCGCCTTGCTGAACAGCCGGACCGAGCAAGCCCCTGGTCCTCATCATGACCAGAGCCCTGCGCGGATTTGTCATCTTCCGGCAAGCCATCAGACTGCACAGCAGGTTTCGCGAGCAGGAGTGAGATCTGCGAAGCCTCTGTCCCAGGCGTCGTGGTCTTCAGACCCGACAGGATGAGGGTTGTCACCGATGACACCACCTTCAGCATTGGCCTGACGACCTTCACAGAAGGACTTGCTTTGAGACAGACGTGCTGCCCCGATGTTGTTTTCCGATTGACCGGTACACAATTTACCTGGCATGATTCACTCCTGTACTAGGCACTTTTTGCCTTCTTCAGATTGGAGATACCGATGGAGTTCTTTTGATCGAATCTCCTTATCGGGACAAGTCAGATCGTAACCATCACGCAGAGCTTTCTCGAACATGATGTGTGGAATACTACAAAGCCAACGACCCCAAGTCTGTGACTTTGTCTTTCCCCCATCCTGCGCACCCAGATCGTGGAGCAAACCTGGATTCTTACGCATTTCAGCGTTACGTCTGAGGATGATCTCTTCGGACGGTTGAGTGACTTTATGGGTCAGCTCTTCAGTGTGTTCCTGAAAATGGAACTCACTCCGAAAGAGACCATCATAAACATCAGGAGCAGGCAATTCTGCCCCTGATGCTTCTTTCCACGGATCAGTTGACACGGCTTACGGGGTAACGTTAGCAGTCGGATCGATGTCGCCGATCATGCCATGAGCACGCTCGGTGTTGACAATCAGAGTCCAGTCGACTGACATCTGGCGATTTTCTGCCAGGCCGGTCTTGGCCAGCATGTCGGTACGATATCCTTCCAGGTAGCACATTGAAGCATACTCCGGATCGAGGATGAACACGAACGCCGAGTCGTCAGGGGCCGCAGCCTGTTGCAGCTGCTGCAGACGATTGGAGATCATGTCCAGGGTACCGAAATCGGTGACGAAGACGTTGACCGAACCCAGAGCTGAAGCTTTCGATTCGCTCTGACCCTGGTCGCTCATCAGCGTCGCTACGCGAGCAGATGAAGTGAACAGGTACTCGGAGAACTTCCGAATGATGCCAGGTACTGACATCATGATGGTCGGATCACCGCCTTCCTCATAGATGCTCTGAACCACGTCACGAACGTTGGTTTCGGTCAGGGCAACTGCTGAACCACCAGAAGTCCAGGCCGTGGTTACGGTCGTGCCGGTGCCACCGGAGTCGAAGCCGCCAGGAGTGCCGTTCTCGACTGAAGTTTCCAGCCACGTCGGCAGACCGCCACACAGACCAGGAGTCGCATTACCGTCGTCCGCCTGTGATGCCTGATTCTCCAGAGAGATTGCCTCGACGTCACGACGAAGTTCCTGCTGACGACGCATCAGCTGGTACGACAGTTCCTTCGCACGACCGATGGTATCAGATGCATCGGCACGATACGAAACCTTGACCACCTTGTCCGAAATCTGGTGGTGGTTACCGACACGGTCGCCAGTACGAGTATCGTTGCCAGATGCGTCAGCACCGTCGACGTTCGAGTTGTTGACATCCGGAGACGCCAGTTCATCACGGGTCCATTCCTTGTACTCGTTCGTTGCCGAGCCAGAGCCGATGGAATCAGTGAAGGGAAGTGGGATTTTCGAGATATCCCAGATTCGGTTCATTACGTCCTCACGAATGAGGCCGTTGACCAGCACGCCTTTAAGATCTGCGCTATCTAAGTTTGCTGTTGACATTAGCCATTACCTAATAGAAGTTCTGCTACCGCATCACGCTGGAGCTGTCGCTTGTTAGCCCCTGTAGCCTTTTTGCTAGCAGCAGTGAGTTTTTCCAATTTGGTGGTCTTCTTCGAAGGCCGCCTACCTGAGCTTTTCTGAAATTTCGGGAGCTTCTGCACTTGCTTACTCTCCACCAGTTTCTTTCCTTCTCGAAACTTCTGAGCATCCTGGACGAGCTGGATCAGACGAGCATCCATCACGCTATCAAATTCCTCAGCTGAGAATCCGTACGCGTCGTTGACGAAGTCCTTAAACCCAGACATTGCTGAGTCATAAGCTTTGTCATCTGCCCACGCAGGATTGGTTTCAACCATCAAAGCGCGTTGCTGCGTCTTGAACTCTTCCATCTGCTTCTGCATAGCACCTTGGTATTCCTGACGAGCCTTATCCATGTCGGTAAGGATAGCCTGGTTGATCTGCTGAAATTCCAAAGCCCGAGTCTGAAAATCCTGCCGTGTGGCAGCATACTCAGCTGGGTTGTTTGCACGCAGAGTTTCCCAGTCAATACCATTGTACGATTGCAGAAGTTGATTCTCGAAGTATTTGTTCAAAGAGTCAACTGTATGGAGTTTCTTAGCATACTCAGTACGCACATTCGAAACTTCATCTTCAAAAGCTTTCTGTTGCTCAGCAAGAGCCTGGCTCTTCTGAGTGAAAGCTTTATTGTTTTGAAAACCTGCGATAAGATCAGCAGCCTTGACGGTAGTAGACTCGCCGTTTACTTTAGTATTGAAGCCGACAAGATTGCCTTCTTCATCAAAGTTCAGCTGGCCTTCGCTAACGCCCAGAATCTTCTCCCAGGTCAGGTCTTCATCGTCATCATCTGCAGACGCGGCAACAGGAAGTTCTTCCTCTTCACCATCATCTTCATCTTCTGACGCCGCCAAAACCTCTTCGGTTTCGGTCTCAGGGGATTCCTCTACTTCAGTGGTAGATGCCTGGGCTGGAGTTTCCTCTTCCCGTACATCTTCATTCGATTCATTCCCTAACAGGATATCAGCAATACTTGCTGCACGATCCGCATCGCTCGCCGTTCTAGCGGTTGGAGCCGAGGATTCAGTAGCCATTAGTGCGTTACCTCATTTTCTGATTCAGTTAAAAGTTTACTAGCCATCTTGCCAGTGTTGATAATAGAAACGATTTCGTCGTCAAGCGAATTGACTGCGTACAGCATGCGCTTGACCTCCATCAGTTCCTTTTCCGCTGTCATTGGCAAATCATTGAATGCCGCAAACAGAATTTGTTGCTTCTCCTCTATAAAAGGACGAATAAACTCCTCGTACGCATGTTCTGCACGAGAACCGCGAAGTTGCTCATTTTTAAGCTTGTCTAACTCACCTGGCTGAATTTCTCGTTTCTCAGTCATGAGGTAGCCTCCGCACGATTTTCTTCGAAGTCGTCATCTTCCTCTGCCTCAGTTGCTGCTCCGATACGAGTCAACTCGACAGCGGTCTTTTGATCGATTTCGTACTTCTTAAGCTTACGATCTTCAACTTTGTTGATATTATCAGACGTCAACTCAGCTTCCTCAAGCTGCTGCTTGAGAGCCTTGATCTGAGTCTCATACTCAACTTTCTGAGCATTGATCGTATTGGTGAGCTTAACATTCTCACCTTGAGCTTGCGCTTTAGCAACCTCAGCTTGCGACACTTGCAACTGGGCTTGCAGCAACACCTGTTCTTGCTGTTGCTGGGCCTGTTGTTGCGCCTGTTGCGCTTGCTGAGCCTGTTGCGCAGCTTGCTGACCTTCTGGCGACGATGGATCGACAAAATATCGATCTGCACCAGTCAAGTCATTGAATCTGCAAAAGTCATCGATAGTATCGAAGACCTTCTTTGGGTTAACTAGGGTCTGTCCCGGCTGTGCCATAATCTCTTTCTGTAGCATGAGCACTTGGGTGAGAGCACCGACTTTTACTCGGTGATGGCCTGTACCAGTACCGACACGAACTGTACACTTGTAGCGCTCTTCCCACGCTGTAGGCTGTACTTTATACCATACACCGCGGAACTGGAAATCTTGTATTGCATCGATATGCTTTGTTGCCAGATCGCGAATCTTGATGCACAGAGGCTTGATACCTGTCTCCGCGACAACTCGGATAATCAATCCGACTAGCTCTTCCTTGGCCGTCAACAACCGTTCGATGCCTTGCGAGCCAACACGATCACCAATTGACATCGGAGTAGCATTGCCGTCAGGATCAACACCTGCTCGACCAGCACGTACGCGATCCAGATAGTCCATCATCTGATAAACGTCTTTACCCATCTGCGGAGTTGCCAGAGGTACGATAGCATCAGTACGCTTGGCACGGATGATACCACCTGGGCGAGAGACTAACAGGTCATCCATGTTGACTTGATTCTCTACAACGATATTACGTTGATTGTTCTGGAGATAGATGTTGTCAAACATGTTGCGCCACAGAGCAGTCTTCTGCTCCTGAATCTCTTCCAGACGATCAGTAATCGAACGACCCTTGAACGTATGCGACATTAGGAAAGCTGTAGTAGCAACCCAAGGCATGCAATCAATAGGATCGATTGACAGAATCTTGGTTGGGTCATCACCTCCAGCCACATCAATCTTATGCAGCTGCGCAATGCCCGTCTCGTCGAGATCGATCATCATGTAGCATTCAGATACTTCAATCAGAACCTGAGAATCGTCTTGCGACTCATCGCCATAAGTCACGATCTCACGACGGTACTCACTATCAGCTTCAGCAGTGCCACGAGGAAGCTCTTCAACTTCATCTTTCGAAAGTTCGTATTCGATCTGAATCTCTGACCTGGTCTTGCGCACTACATGAGCGGTAAACCGAGCATGATCAGGATTGATGCTGTTGTGATCGCTGTTGATACGAAATTCTTCAGGCGGAACTGGATCAACGTAGATTTGACCACGAATCCGTTCAGCAGATACCTTGACATCATACAGATAGACAGGTTTGTTCATCTCTGCTTCGAATTCAGGCGGTATTTCTACCTCTTGACCTTGCTGTTGAGCCTGTTGTTGAGCCTGTTGCAATTGCATCTGCATAGCAGCTCTCTTTTCATCAGTCAGCTGCTTGCTTACAGTCTTAGACTGTTGAATGATCTCGACACCTTGGGTGTTTTGCAGCATCTGGACTTGCTCTTCAGAGATACCAGTATAATCTACTACTTTATACTCGTTTCTGTTAGCGTAGTAGGTCTTCAGAATGCCATTCTGCTGCATCAAAGCATCTTTGACGAATTGGTGGATAATAATGAAGCCATCGTTCTGCTTCATCAAAATCTCATAAACGTATTCGGACTCCATCTCTGCTTGCTGCTCGTCTCCAGCACGAACAGCATCGAAAATTACGACCTGGTTGTTCTGAGTGAATGACTTCATGACTTGAGGCATGATCCACTCAATAGCATCAGCTATATCTGTCGATGTAACGTGGCTACTACCTTCAACCTCACGACCATTAGGGCGCCCGTAGTACATACGAAGCGAACGTTCGTAACTAACACCGAACTCATTATTATTCGATGTTTCAGGATCAGACCGAGACAGCTCTTGTCTGATGTAGGACAGAATTTCGCTTTCTTCTAGCATTAGCCGCCTCGCATGATACCTTTCATGATGAAATCACGAATCTGACTGTCGTTCAGTTGATCTGGTCCAGGTATGCCAGCTTGAGCACCAGCACCCATTCCAGGAGTCTGGGCTCCGTCTGCTTTAGCAGCGCCACCCATACCCATGATCATCTGCTTGATGTACTCTTGAGCCATTTGCCCCATCGGTGACTCAGCCATGCCAACCAAATCCTTTTGCATCTGCATTTGATCTTGTGGGGTGAATACTTCATTCAGACCCTGACCCAGAAACTGTCCCAGTTGTTGAAATGACTGAGCAGCCTGTTGTTGATTACCAGGATTGGCCATGCCTTGACGAGCTCCACCCATTGCAGGAGCACCAGCACCGCCCATTTGAGCCATTCTTGACAGAGCGTTGAATTGATTGAAGTCCATCAGACTACCTTCCGGTCAATAAGTGAATAATCGATCTTTTGATCGCCATAACCGCCCAGAACACGGTCGCCACCGACTGCTCCAAGCATCAAATACTGCAAAGCGTCGCCGACATGCGAATATCGACCCTTATCAGGCTTGTCTTGGAACCGTTGCTCGCCTGTAACCTGCATTCTACGATATTTGTAACCACCAGCACATGCTTTTCGCGTCATTATTGCCTTTGGACCAATGACGAAGGCAGGTTGGCCTCGGAAATCCAACCTTTGCATATAATCCGCCACTGCTTCTCGACGGATCGTGAAATCATTCGTGTAAGTTGGCCATGCCTCAATGCCTTGGTTGGACAATATTTGGTATGGAGTGACTTCATCGGTCTGTGCACGTTGTTCACCTGCTGGGTCGGCATAAATCTCGAGTTGACAGCCACAATAGTCGGTATTTAGCTTCTTATGAAGCAAACGACCGAAACTCATAGCTCCCATATCCTCTGCTACGAGTTCATCCAGTATCTGAAACTGTCCTGATGCTGTTTCCTGACCAATGACTGCTGCTGGCGTGAGTCCAAAATCGATTCCGACATATATTGTTCCGTTACCGGCAAGAGGCAATTCGTTGTCCGTATGGTGAATGTCGTCACGATACTCGGGCCAAACGGGCTTCCCGTCAGCGATAAATCCGTACAAGCCATGAACGTATACATTGATCCACTCCTGGTCTTTACCGGCCTGCATCTTGGTGTAATAATCGTCTGGCAGGTTCTCCAGATTCTCAGCTTCGTCAGAAACACCAGAAGGCTGATGGAAAATCTGATACGAATCAGGACGCTCCTCTTCGAAGAGCTTGTACATCCAATGATCGTTGTCCGGCGGGTTGGTATCCATCAAAATACCATGCCAGGTCGGGCCACCATCACGTTTAGATGGAAATCGTCCAACACGACCCATAAGCATGTCGAGGATTTCTTTGGGTACCTCACGTGATTCGTTGATAAACGCACCAGTGAGTTCAAGGGAGAGGAGTTTCTTGACATCGTTAGGCTTGTCAAGTGCACGGAACATGAATTCTGCTTCTAGCATCGTTCCGTCTTCGAGGCGACCAACCATTGTCCAGGTCATGTCCTGCTTTCGCATGATGCCTGCTGACTCTGGCAACCAGTCAAACCATGTTTTCATGGTCGTATCGATTAATTCTCGATATGTGTTCCTGATTATCGCCCAACGAGTCCGTCTGACGCCTCGGCCATTTGGCTCTTGTTCGTGTGCGCGACTGACTAGGTCCATACAACACGTCACAGACTTGCCCGATCCTATTGGCCCCATCAGCAAACGTACGAATTCATCGCTTTGATGATACTCAAGGCCAGTTTTAGATGGAGTATATGTAGGCATCAGGCTTTTGTAGGTTAGTTGTCGCATACATAAATTGAGATATATCGCGATTATCGCATAAATCGAACGGCAAGTCAAGCGTTTTCTCTATTTATTTTCTCTGTCTAAACTTTAATTTGAGATTGTTCCCAAAACGTGATATAATCTGGTTTTAGACACGACCCGGAGATAACAATGGGAATAAATCCGAAGGCCAAGGGCGCGAAAGGCGAGCTTGAATTCATTAACCGTTACCAACCCTTCTTTAGTGAACCTCTGAAACGTAACCTTCTACAAACGCGCGAAGGTGGATCCGACATTACAGGATGCCATCCCTGGGTAATTGAGGTAAAACGCTGTCAACAACTGGAGCACAACAAGTGGTGGCGACAAGTAAGTGCGGCGATTACGGACCCAGACATCGAAATCCCAACTGTGGCATACCGTCAGAACCATGGTCAGTGGAACTTCCAGCTCCCAGCAATGCTTCTCGGCATCGAGAGCTCGCATTTCATTTTGGCCAACGAAGATATCTGGCTAGCCATAGTATTAAAAATTGTACAAGGACCAAAAGAATGAAGAAACGACCACATAAATTCAAAGCTGTTGCAAACGGCACAAGTAGCTATGATTTCGCAATCTACTGCGAGTACTGCGGGCTGGTAGTGTTCCATGCTAATCGGTCAGATGATCGAGACAAGCAGTGGGAGAAGGCTAAAGAAGGCTGTCCTCTGGCTCCTGAACCTGAGCAACGACGTGATGATCCCTTCTCACCATATCGACCTCCTATAGCCCGATTTTCAGAGCATGAAAATCAGTAAAATTGTACACGTGGACTCATTGGCCCCGACCCGGCCTGATGACCCCCCCCACCCCCAGCAGGGCCGCGCGATCGAGGGCCGGATACCCCTACTGATCGTGGGGTTATCGGGGTGGCCGCGCTGGGCGTCCTGAGCGTCCCGCTGCTGGCCGATCGTATGACCCTAGGCATACCCCTATATCGACCGCCGATCGTAGCGCAGCGGCGATATCGACCGTTCGTCGGGAGAATGCTACCGTCTGTCGGTCATCGCTGGATATCCACGACGATCGCCCTCATAATTTTAGGCATCGGTCGAGGGAGCACCGATCGCCACCCGCCACGGATAACCGGCATATAGGCATATATAGGAATATAGATATGAGCAAGAAATCAGCATACGACCAGTACAGCGCCGACGAGATCATCACCGCCGAGTACGATAACGGCCTGACCCGCGACCAGATCATCGTCCTCCTCGTCACCGAGAAATCGATGAGCCTGAACGCCGCTACCAAGGCATACGCCGCCGTAGCTAGGGAGGCCGGATGGTCGACCACGATCGTCAGCCATAAGGAGGAGGCGCTGTCCTTCATCACCCGATCGCTGAACGGCGAGGCGTTAACCGCTACGGGAGTCAAGGATCTGTCGATCGAGATTCAGGATGAGTTCGACGTCGCTGAATCCACCGCGCGAGACTATCTCAAGGCGTGGTGTGAGCAGGCCGACCTGACCTTCCCAGTCGAGAATCCCCGCGAGGCGATCTTCAACTGGTTCAAGGATGCGGGCGACGATGCCTCCAAGGAAGACTTCATGGCCTTCGCCGTCGAGGAGTTAGGACGCAGCCAGTCCAACGCCAACGAGTACTGGAAGGGCTACGAGCTGCACCAGTTCCTGATCTCTTAACCACTACGAGGGCGGCCCCAGCGGTCGCCCTCTCTATTTTGAGGACCGCCTATGGATACCATTAACCTGATCCTAGATCACCCGCTCCACGTAATCGTGTGGGCGCTCACCATCTACGTCGTGTGGATATGGTTGACGCGCGCATGACTACGTATTTAATCATGACGGTCGGGCACCACCCGATCGAGCACTTCACCGACCTTGCCGAGGCCGAGGAATATATACGCGGAACTACGCACTATATAAAGTACGTCCCCGCGCCCGGCGAGGAACTTGTTAACCCGTCAACTACGGAGGATGAGCTATGTCCACGTCATTGATCATCGCATGCATCGTGTTACTTGTCATGATGCTGGCTTTCAGTAATTAAGGAGGCGACCATGCACTTACCTGAATGTGTAGACCACCTGACGCCCGAGCTCCAGCAGTTAATCTGCGGATATCTCGGCGTCGACGACATCACCAAGACCCACAACGACTACGGTCCGTTCGAGGAGGTACGCGGTGAGGAGATCGAGGAAATGTGGATGCTGCCCGAGGAGTTCGTTACCGTCCTGGAGCTAGGCGATAACGTATCTACGCCTGGCTTCTGCTACGGTTGGATAGTTCTCGGCACGCTGAACGGTCGTAAGATCGTCGCAGAGCAGAACGCCTCACCGTTCCTCGTGTATTACTAAGTAGTTCGGCGCATTCGCGTCATTGGCCCGCCGCCGTGCGGGCCTTTTTTATGTCCGTTCGATACGGTCAACGGCTAGGTAACGATGGCGGAGGGGAAGGCGGGGAAGGCTAAGTCATTGAAAAGTAAAGGAAAAATAGATTTTTTCCCCTTTCCCCTTTTCCCTTGTATACCTTCACCCCTGCCTAGCGCCCAGAGGGTGCGGCGCGGGAAGAGGGGAGATGGGGAAAAAAGTCTTCGCATTACCCCTTCATTATATTTACCAGCAGCTTGTCCGTCAGGCTATTGTTGTCCACTAGCTCCTTCTCCCCGTACAGCTCGTTAATGATTGTGGCCGCCGCGAGTCGCTCCTTCTCACTTCTAGCGTTCGTGGCCAGCTGCACGAGTGATTCAAGAGCCATGCCCAGTATGTCTGGACGGACTAAGCGGTGCGCAACCTCTAGCTGGTCTTTCTCAGCCTTGGCCCACTTCTGGTGCTCAGGCTTGATCCAGTAGTTCATGGCCTCAATAGCATCATCGAGTGTGCTCACTAGTGCCATCCGTTGGAATGCGGCTACGGCCTCCTTGTCGTGGGCCGGTTCTCTTAACCGCGTCTTGACCAGGTTGCCGATTATGGTCATGCCGAGGTCCGTTGGTATACTTGCTAACTTCATAGATTAATTCTCCACAGCTGAATCTTACTGTTGATGTTCTGTACTGGGACCAAGACGCCCTTGTCTTCCAGCGATGTGATTACCTCGTGCATGGCTTGCCGTCTGCCGTGCATATCGGAGATGAGTTGGCGCATTGGCTTGAACTTAGTGATGTCCAGCACATCAGTAAGCCAGCCACGCCTGACAATCTTGTTGTTGAAGTCGTGAGCGTCTCGACGGTCCTTAGCACGCTCACCAAATGAGGCTGCGAAGCTGATGACACGATCAACACACTGCTCTAATGGATCAGCGAGTGAGCCTTGTCCTGTTGACTGCGAGGTCAGTGACTCAGCTAGAGCAGCGTGCAGCGCCTCAGCATAGTCTAGGTGAGCAGCCGTCACCACAGGTACGGGCAGAGTGTTGTCGGTCATATGGATATCAGCGATGGCTTGCACAAGGCAGGTGGTGAGAATCTTCTCGTACATTCGAGATGACAGTGCAATGGTGAGGTAGTTGGCTTCCCTGTTAGCTCTGTTGTAGTCCTCGCTGTATCGCTCGAATAGCTCGTCCAGCCTGTCGTCTACGGCGGTAGTGTCAGCGGCTATGAAAGCATCAGGGTTGGCTGGATTGTCTCCACGCTCAGTATTGCTCTTCTCGAAGGCTCTGGCGAGGCGAAACAGGCGCTGGGTTATGCTGCTGTCTGCTTGCTCTTTAGCTCGTCTGTTAGGCTTTCCTTTGTGTGGATCGATAAAGTAAATTTCTTCTCGTCCCACGTCCCCACTACGAAATGCGTCTTCTGATTGGAGAACATCCACATACTGGTCGGGGACTGACTCCGATAAGAGTACCGGCATTGCAGAGTAAACGGTCTTAAGCTGGTCGTTAACCTTCCTGTTCTCTGCTGAGCGCATAGAGAGCTGTCGTCCATCGAAGCCTTGCCTGTAGCTGCCGGATATGACATCGAGCAGGTAAGCTCTGGTCTCATGAGTGGTTCCAGCTTTTGACTTACCCATGAGTCCAGCTTCTGTAGTGATATAACTTCGGACTCTGTGCTCGACAAGCTCCATGTGAATGTTGTTGACTGCATAGTGTGATCCTCCGATGAAGGTGTAAGGGTTGAACATGTCGTCCTTCATAGCCATCTGACGGACTATCTCGGAGAAGTACTTGTTCGCTATTGATTTACCTCGGCCTGTGGGTGCTAGGATCGTGCGCTTACGGGTGCAGGTCTTGCCATCCAGGTGATATAACCCGCCACCAAACACTGACACGCAGTGCATAGCGACGGCTGTAGCCATCTCTAAGCTTGGATGCATCATACATGCTATCACATCATCAACTATTTCTTTGAGTCCTCCTATTGGCTCAGGTACTATGGTGAATATTGGTGACTTGACTTCTGGAATATACTTGGGGACGGCTTGTTCAGCTTCAATCTTCTTGTAAGCAGACTCGACGGCTTGTTGCATGTTGCCTATCCGTTCCATAGCACGGCGAGTGTCTACAGAGCCTGAACGCATGGCGTCCTCGACGTAGCTATTGAGAGTGGCTAGTGCATCCTTCTTGGGCATGCCTGTGTTGGCCCAGTGCATCGCGAGTCTAATCCTACTACCATGCACATCGTCTCCGCTCAAGATGTCTGCAATCGCATCCGCAACGCTGAACTGCGACTCCTCTTTTATTTTTTCGCCAGCAGGCTCAGTTAAGAGGGGCGGGAAGGCTTCCAGTATATCAGCCCATCGATATGGCTCGGTGGATAGTATCTCGTACTTGACTTGAACACCACTACCGTTGTGAACAAATCCAGGGACGCGCATAATTCTCGTTCTATCCGTGGTTTTAGGATCGCCGTGATATTTATCTGCCATACCTCGTAACACTTGTTCTGTTGTGTCACCGTCATCCGTGTCCGTAAGCCAGTAATAGTGATATTTTCCAGGACTTGTATGGACGACAATATTTGGTTGGAGAGGGAAGCTCTCAGGGTCTGTGCGACCTCCGTTCTTGTCGATTCCATCGTCATCAATATGTACCGCGCGTGTTCTAATATATTCTTCTTTGGTTCTTCTTATTCAAGGCTTGGTCTCGTTGACCGTGAAGTATATGTCTTTGCCTGCTTTGTTGTCCCGTAGTAGCCCTGGTAGATTCTGCTCTAGTGTCCCGTAATATCCTGTCTCTGCCTTGTTGGGTAGTGAGTAGAACTGGTGCTTGCCGGTGAAGAAGTCCAAGAAAGCTGATGCTTGCTCTTGTAACATCTGCATTATCGTTATGGGTCTCGTTGCCGTAATGAAAGGGAAGGAGCCGAGCGTCCGGCAAGATAAACACTCAGCTCCTTCATCCGTACTTGAGGGTAGCTAACCCGCAGTCTGATAGGACATGCTCATTTTAGCACGCCTCAGCCTATAAGTCAAGTGTAAAATTTTCGAGTTCTATCACTAATAAATAACTTGACTTTCTGGGCTAGCTGTGGCAAAATTTGCATAGTGACACCGCTATAAAGCTTCTAACTGTTATAAGCTACGGCATAGGATCACTGGAGAATGTAATGAAAACATACGACGAATGGCTTGCCATCCAAGCCGAACTCCGCGCCCTCAAAGCTCGTGAACTCAAACTCCGCGACCGCATCTGTAAAGCTGTCCTAGCTGACAAGCTCGAAGGTGCTGTTACCATCACCAAGCCTGGCTACAAAGTTACTGCCACTGCTCGCGTCAACCGTACTATCGATCGTGATATGCTCGACGCACTGTGGTCTGACCTTACCGACGCCGAGCAAGAATCAATCGACTTCAAGCCCAATCTTGTCCTTGCTAACTACAAGAAGATCGAGCAGACCGGCGGCAAGCTTCTCGAAGCTGTCACCGTCAAGCCTGGTCAAGCATCGCTCAAGATTGAGCTAGTCGACTGATGAATGCATTTATCCTGGACAAGTCGCCGTTATACGCGGCGCGATACCAGTATGACTGCCACGTAGTTAAGATGCCTCTTGAGACGGCGCAGATGCTCTGTACCGTTCTCAACAAGCATGGCTTACCAGCCCCATACAAGCCCACACATCGTAACCATCCCGTTACGTTGTGGGCTGGTGAGTCTCTATCTAACTTCGACTGGCTCATGCACCACGGTATCTATCTCGGCGAAGAGTACACGCATCGTTACGGTCGACGTCACAAGTCACACACTGTGATACTCGACCTCGACGTGCCTGATCTTCCTGACATTGGCATGACCCCGTTCGCTCAAGCTATGCCTGAGAAGTACCAGTGTGACGACCCTGTCGTTGCATACCGTACGTACTATGCTCAAGCCAAGCGTCATCTGCGACGTTACTCATGCCGTCCAGCCCCTGAATGGCTTGCTGAATATTTGGAGGTAACCAATGCCTAGTCCGTTCGATGAGAAGCGCCACGGCGTGATCATGATGAATCTTGCATTCGTAATGAGTCCACGTGCCGGCGACATATTCCAGCACTTCCGTATAGTAGCTGCTGGCCCTGTCAATGAAGCTGATCCTGACACTGTCATGTATTATGGCTTCCATCCTGGATTCGAGCCGTACTTCGGCAGTCAAGAGGCTGTACCGTTGTATCACCCGTACTGGGGCGAGGATGGTGTGTTCTTTAAGCGCGTCGCGGTTCAGGACATAGATGAGGAGTTGATCAATGGCTGACTTAACCCTAAGCCTCATGACCGAGGACGGCGACCAGATGTTGCTCGAAATGGTTATGAAGGTTCCCGACGAGGACGTAGACTTGTTCCGTGCCCAGCTTGAAGATTACTTCGTGGGCATGGCAGTGACTAAGTCCAAACCTAATCTCTTTCCTACCGATGTTGAGGTATTGTGATGTCGATAGAAGAGATCAAAGCCTGGAAAGACAGGCATGGAACGATGTGGGAGACGAAAGAAGAGGCTGAGAACTCTGAGCGCGGCTACGACATCATTGAGTACTTGAACGCTAACCCCATATACGGCGGCTCCGATGGGTGCAAGATTGATGGCACGGCCTTCTGGCTGTGGCTTCAAGAACATAAGGAGCACGTGTACGTATTAATTTTAACAGAGGACAAGAAATGAACTTTCTATTTACTATTACCGCTCATGGCTTCGAGAAGGCTGCACAGCTAGAGAAGTCGCTCAAAGACCTGGGCATCCCGTACGAAGTAGTGCAGAAATCTCCTGCTGGTCTCAGCAAGAAGAAGCGCATGGTTATCACCAAGGTCGAAGTATTGGCCGTGCAGAACTGCTTCGACAAGCATCCTGACTGGACTATCGCCGCTGTATCCCGCGAAACTAACGTCAGCCAGGCTGTTGTATCCCGCATCAAGCAGGGAACTCACCCGTTGCAGAAGATTAGCAACGTTTCTAACATCAAGAAGGCCCAGAAAAAGTAGGAGGATAATGAAGATAATCAGCACGAAGGATGTGCATCAAGATGGGGTGAAGATGCTCATGTATGGAGCCTCGGGGTCAGGGAAGACCACCCTCATTAAGACAGCACCTAACCCGTTCATCATCAGTTCAGAGTCAGGCTTACTGGCTCTGGCTGGTGTTGATATTCCCGCAACTGAAGTCACGTCGGAGAAAGAGCTAGACGAAGCCTACAAGTTCGCTGTCAAGAGTGACTATGACACAATATGCCTCGACAGCCTTAGTGATATAGCTGAGAGCATATTGGCAGAGCTGAAAGGCAAGTATTCTGATGGTCGGCAAGCGTATGGCCGGCTCCAGGATATCATCGGTAAGTATGTCCGTCTGTTCCGAGATATGAAGGGCAAGAACGTGTACATAACTGCCAAGGAGGCCAAGGTAGATGTGAATGGTGTAGCGATCGTGCAGCCATCCATGCCTGGCCAGACATTAACCAACAACATACCTTACTTCTTTGACCTGCTGCTCAGGCTGGAGGCAGACAAGAAGGGTAATCGAACTATCCACACCACATCGTCCTTTACACAGATATGCAAGGACAGAAGTGGCATGCTGGAGGGTAAAGAGAAGCCCGATCTAGGGCACATCATCAACACTATAGCCGGAGACAAATAATGGCGACATTGAAATTCAACGCAGACGAAATCCCTGAAGACGAGGGTTTCGAACCTATTCCCGAGGGCGAGTACTCTTGCCAGATCATCCGTTCAGAGATGAAGGATACCAAGGCCGGCACCGGTCAGTATCTGGAGCTCCGTGTCCAGGTGCTCGATGCGCCGTACACAGGCCGGTTGATCTTCGAGCGTCTCAACTTGATCAATCCCAACGAGGTCGCCGTCAAGATTGCCAACCGTACGCTGGCTGACATCTTGATTGCGTGTGGCGTCGAGGAGATCGAAGACTCGGAAGAACTCCATGGTATCGAGTTCGTTGCCAAGGTCGCAGTGACCGAGGCGCAGGGCGATTACCCTCCTGGTAACGAGATCAAGAAGTATAAGGCTGCTTGACATAACAGATGGGCTTCTCACGAGGCCCATCGATTATGTTCAGTAGGAGACAACTATGGCAAAGCTGCCTGTAAAAACAATCAAAGATAAGCTCGACCACCTTCAATATGACAGCGATATCCGTTGGTATCTCGGCGGCTCGGTCATCGGTCACCAATGTACTCGCTACATAGCGTACACGTTCCGCTGGGCTTACAAGGAGAAGCTAGACTCTCGTATCTGGCGCATCTTCCGTATCGGTGATGCTATCGAAGACATCATGGTCAAGCAGTTGGCCAAGGCTGGCTATGAGGTATCAGGTCAACAGGTGTCACTACCAGGATATCGAGGTCATGGCTCTGGACATATCGATGGCATCGTTGTAATAGACGAGGAGCCTCATCTGTTCGAAGCTAAGTCGATGAACCACACCAACTATCTAGACGTCCAGCGTAAGGGTGTCCAGGTGTCTAAGCCGATCTACTACGGCCAGTGCCAGATGTATATGGGCAAGCTTGATCTCAAGAAAGCTCTGTTCCTAGCCATGGACAAGAACACTAGCGACATATACATGGAGATCATTGACTTCGATGAAGACGAGTACGAGCGTCTCTGTCGGCGAGAGGAAGACATCATCGATGGTTTACCGTTGAGCATGTTTCCTCGAATATCTAACAACCCGTCGTGGTATACATGTAAGTTCTGTGCAGCCAAGGACGTCTGTCATAAAGGCGAGACCCTGGAGAAGAACTGCCGTACATGTGAGAACAGCGAGATACTCAACGAGGGTAAGTGGCGTTGCAACTGGCACATGAAGATACTGTCCATCGAGGAGCAGATGGCTGGTTGCGAGCACTATCACCTTGATCCTATGTGGACAGGTGGCGAGGCTGAAGATGATGGAGATTTCTATTGAAACCTAGATGGTATCAAGAGGAAGCAGTTCAGGCCATGCTGGACTGTAAAGACAATGGCGTAGTTGTCTTACCAACAGGATCAGGCAAGACGTTAGTCATGCGTGAGTTTCTACGTCGGTTCAAAGGAGGGGTACTACTATTAAGTCATGTTAAAGAAATACTACAACAAAATTTCGAGGCAAGTGCGCCCATCGGTGGGGTTGCCCTGTATTCTGCTGGCCTTGGTGTTAAGCACGTGGATAGGATTACAGTGGCTGGCATCCATTCTGTTTATAATGACCCTGATTTATTTAGCCATGTTGATAAGGTACTCATAGACGAGTGCCACCTGGTTAATGATGAAGGGATGTACAAGCAAATACTCGATGCATTAGGAGTCCCGTACATTGGATTGACGGCGACTCCGTATCGACTCAAGCAAGGATATATTTATGGCGACGCAGGAATGTTCGACCGAAAGATCTACGAAGCCCCAATCAAACAACTACAAGACGATGGGTATCTCTCTACCTTCGAGCTTGTGGGCTCTGCTCAGAACGAAATGGATACTACTGGGCTGGCGACTACGGGCGGTGACTTTAACCTTAAGGATGCGGCTCTACGCTTCAATCGTGAGGCCATTACTGAAAAGATTATAGATGAGCTGGTCAAGTATAAGACGAACTATAAGCACTGGTTGCTGTTCGCTATTGATATTGATCACGCTGAGCAAATTGCCAAATGCCTCAATGCTCGGGGCATCACCGCAGAGGCCGTCCATAGTAAGTCTCCCCGAGATAAGACCCTACTTAAGTTCAAGGCCGGTGAGATACAAGCTGTGGCTAACGTCAACATACTTACAACTGGATTTGACTTTCCTGGGATTGACCTTATTGCAATGCTACGTCCTACTAAGTCACCTACCTTACACGTGCAAGCTCTGGGTAGAGGCCTCCGAGTCGCAGATGACAAGCCGCATTGTCTGGTCAAAGATTTTGCAGGTAACATTGGACGACTAGGATTTATAGATGATATACAAATCGGTAAACCAAAGAAGATCGGGAAAGGTGGTGTCAATCCATTCGCCAAGACATGCCCAGAGTGTGAGACGATTCATGCTCCAGCAGTACGAAAGTGTCCTTGCGGATATGAATTCAAATTTCTTCACCACCTGTCTACCTCGGCATTTGTACCACCGGAATGGTACGATGTCTCGTCTGTCTTCTACAGCATCCACCAGAAGACAGGGAAACCAGACTCACTTAAAGTTACTTACAAGTGCGGACTGAAGAACTTCAATCATTATGTCATGCTGGAGCACGGCGGATACGCAGCCTACAAGTCGAAATATTGGGTCCAGGCTCGTTGGCCATACAGTGATCCTGCGCCTAGCACCACTGCTGATCTGTATGCTGAAAGAGCACGGCTAGCGATTCCGAAAAGAGTCCAAGTAGAGCATGCCAGCAAGTACCCAAAGATTCTAAAAGTACAATGGTAATAGTAATTAACATTGACTTTTGAAACCAGATGAGGCAAAATTTGTCTCATGCTCAAAAAGAGCATTACTTCAACTTTAACAACCGGAGACTATAATGTCAAACAAAGAAACAGCCCAGGAAATCTTCAACAAGGGTCTCGAATCAGGAGACAACCGTGACACCATCATCGTCACCATGGTTCAGGCCGGTGTGTCGCTGAACTCAGCTACCAACTGGTACAAGGACTTCGCCGATGAAGCCGGTATCTCTCACGCTCGCGTTGGCCACAAGGCTGAAGCGATGGAGTACATCGGTAAGGCCAAGGTTGACCTGCTCAACGATGAAGCCCGTGCTCAGCTGAAGCGCGACCTTCAGGAAGAGTTCGGTGTCGCCGCCTCTACCGCCAACGACTACGTGAAGGCATACGCGAAGGAGAACGACATCGAACTCCCGACCGGTGGCTTCGGTGCAGACCCCGAGTCTACGGCGAAGATCTACGACTGGATCCAGGAGCACCCTGACTGCGACAAGGCAGAATTCAAGGCGTTCATGGAAGACGAGATGGGTCGCTCCTCTGGCTCCATCGACGAGACCTGGCGTGGCATCAAGCTGGCGCGTGAGATGCAAGCGCGCAAGGTTAAGTTCAAGTAAGAGCTTACCCGACCGGTGCTCTAGTCACGGCACCTTAATCCTGGATGACCGAGTGGGTGAGAGGCCCACACTTCTCATTTTTACCCCAAGGATAACTCTATGATTGAAACCATAAATGAGCCACTCCTATACACAGATACCGAGACTTTCAGTACTGTGGATATCAAGACAGCAGGCACTGTCAAATACGCAGACTCAGCTGAAATGCTTCTAGCTGGGTTCCTCCTCGAAGACCAATACGACTACTACGACTACGAGCATCAGCCTGAGATACCAGACTGGGTGTTCGAGCATATTGACAGCGGTGGTTGGGTCGTAGCACACAACGCTCTGTTCGACTACGTTGTACTCCGCAAGCACATACCTAATCTTCAGCTCAGCCAGATGATTGACACTATGGCCGTCTGCGGTATGTATGGTCTACCTCTAGCACTCGGTAAGGCGAGCAAGGCTCTGGACCTACCAGTGCAGAAGTACGATGGCGGTGACAGACTTGTACGGCGATTCTGTATACCTCGTAAGCCGACTAAGCTTGACAAACGTACTCGTATCACAGCACAGGATGACCCTGAGCAGTGGGAAGAGTTCCGCGACAAATATCTCGACCAAGACATCTACTCGATGCGCGAGATAGTCAGGATGATCGGAGTCCTACCACCTGAGCAACAACGAGACTGGGTCAACACTCAGCACATCAATATGACCGGTGTGCCTATCGACACCGAGACCTGTGCTCTCATTCAAGGCAAGATTGCTCAGCTGGTAGACGACGAGTCTTCTAAGTTCATTCGCCTTACTGGCATGTTCCCTACGCAGCGTGACAAGGTTCTAGGCTGGGTGCGTGACCAAGGTGTTAAGATTACCAACCTGCAAGCAGCTACCGTCCAGGACGTACTCACTAATCCTGATACTCCGCAGATTGTGTACGATGCTCTCCTTGCTCGATCAAATGTGTCACACATGTCGTTCAAGAAGTTCGATGCATTCCTGAATGCGGCAATGGATGACGGCCGTGCTCGTGGCGCTCACATGTACTGGGCTGCTCATACTGGCCGTTACGGTGGCCGTCTGATCCAGACCCAGAACTTGACTAAGGGTACTATCGATACTAACGAGGCCGTGCAACGGATACTCGATGGTGAGTTCACTGTTGAGTTAGTCAAGTCTGCTGTACGTGGTATGATTGCTCACATGAAGGGCTTCAGTATCGTAGACTACTCTGGTATTGAGGCCAGGGTCTTGCAATGGCTAGCAGGTGATCTAGTCGCTCTCCAGATATTCATAGACGGCAAAGACCCGTACGTGTGGATGGCTGCTAAGATCTATGGTGTAGATGAGAGCGAGGTAGACAGCAAGCAGAGGTTCTGTGGTAAGCAAGCTATCCTTGGTCTAGGCTACCAGATGAGCTGGAAGAAGTTCATCATGATGGTAGAGTCATACGGCGAGACAATCACTGTGGATGAAGCCAAGATAGCTGTCATGGTCTATCGCTCTACTCACTCTAAGGCTGTGGCGCTCTGGGCTCGTATGAACGACTGCGCTGTCGAAGCTATCAACCGTCCCAAGACTGGCATCAAGGTCAACAAGCACATCGCGTTCTACTACGATGATGACATCAGGTTCTTACATATGCGTCTGCCGTCTGGTCGGTACATCTCATACTACAGACCTGTGGTCGAGGAGAACGACTGGGGCGCTCAAACCTTCAGCTACATGGGTATGAACGAGAAGAACCAGTATGTGCGTACTCGTACTTACGGCGGTAAGCTGGTCGAGAATGCTGTGCAAGGCATCTCTGCTGACATACTGAACAATGGTGTCAACCTGCTGCTGGAGGGCGGTCACGAGGTTGTCACCCATATCCACGACGAGACTGTTACCGTTGGTATGGGTCATGAGCATACTATCGCAGACATCATGTGCGACCTTCCTGAATGGGCTGAGGGGTGCCCAATCACTGCTGAAGGATTTTCATCACCCCGCTTCAGGAAAGACTAATGTATCATTTTGAAGGCGACAACACGATGGAGATCGGTAACGATGTCTATCAGGCTATGGCCAAGTTCGGCGAAAGTGCAGACTCTCGGAATGGGCCAGTGCTACGTTTCGATAAGCCCGTCAGTGTCACGTATCGGGAGCCCTGGAAGCGTTGCAACTTCACGATCGGCCGCGATGCTAATCCTGTCTTCCATCATATGGAGGCTGTATGGATGTTGGCTGGTCGGCGAGACGTGTACTTCCCCGACATATTCAATTCGAATCTGAAGAACTATTCAGATGACGGGAAGTCATTCAACGCTGCATATGGTCACCGTATCCGCCGGCACTTCGGTTGTGATCAGTTGCAGGAAGTGTGCAAGCATCTAATCGACAACCCTACCAGCCGTCAAGCGGTCATACAGATATGGGAGCCAGCTGATTTGAATCGCGTCACGAAAGACAAAGCTTGTAACATGTCTATTGTGTTCGAGATTGATCATGCTAAGTTTCTCAACATGACTATCTTCAATCGTTCTAACGATGCGATATGGGGTGGCGTGACTGGGGCTAATCCTGTTCACTTCAGCTACTTCATGCAGTATGTACTAGAGCAAGTGCGGACAGCTCACAACATCATGTGGGGTCGGATGATCTTCATCTCTAACAACATGCACATATACACTCAGCTGTATCCTCATTGGGATCGCATAGAGTATTCGCCTACCAAGTATCCTGGCCACGACGAACCTGACATCGGCTCGTTGAGTCAGCTGGAAGAGTTCTGCGATGAAGCTCTGTATCTAGAGCCTATCGTAGAGTATGCGTGGACTTCACCGATGCTGGAGCGTACAACGATCCCGATGTTCAACTATTGGATCGCCCGTAAGTATCACGAGGACCGTTCAGCGGCTGACTTCTGGCTTGATGAGATTGATGAACCTGATTGGCAGCTGATGGTGCGCAAGTGGGATGAGGCAAGACGATGAGTATCATGAAGATCCTGGAAGCGGGTCGAGTCAGACGCTTCCACAACGTCGACGTTCATCACAAGCAGCCCCTGTCAGAGCATAGCTGGCAGGTGGCTGTCATCCTGTTGGACATCTACCCAGAAACTAACAAGAATCTTCTTGAGTATGCTCTTGTACATGATTGCGGTGAGTTACTCACAGGAGATATACCTGCTCCTTACAAAGCATATGCTCCACATGTAGCAGCTTTAGTGAGGGCACATGAAGCTGAGTTCATGCAAGAAGAGTTGATGATACCTCCCTTCTCATTCACTGATGAAGAGAGGCTTGCATTGAAGCTAGCAGACATTCTATCAGGAATGTATCAGGCTGCTTACGAAGTTATTGGCGGTAACGAGCATGCACGATATGTGTATGATGAGTTCGTCAAGTATTTCGAACAGCAGAAATATCTCAATAGTCGACCTATCGAATTTTTTCAGGAGATTGATGACCGTGTCAGCAAACGATAAACAAGTGGCAGGTGACCACTATAAAGATAAGCCTATTGAAGTTTGGGACTTCATCCACGAGAACGGTATTGGTTACTTGGCTGGTAATGCTATCAAGTATCTGGCCCGTTACAAGGTGAAGAACGGTGTTGAAGATTTGCTCAAGGCACAGCACTATGTTGAAAAGCTGATCGAGGTTGAGACGGTTGCTCAGCAAGCAGAGGATTGCGGTCCTGGGAGGGGCTATGTCGACCAAGACTAGACTGTATCAGATGGACGCTCGCGGCAAGCTCCGCGAGTGGATCATCTGGAACGAGGACAACACCATCATTATGCAGTACGGCGAACTCGGTGGTGCTATGCAATCGAAGACAGAGGTTGTCAGAGTCGGCTTAGCTACACGTACTTTAGAAGAGCAGGTAGCTTCACGTATCCGTTCTCGCATAAACAAGCAGTACGATCGCGGTTACAAGTCTACCGTTGATGAAGCCAAGCTGATGCGTGGTACTAACGCACTTAACTTGTTCAAACCTATGCTCGCCAAGCCGTTCAAAGATGTGCGTAATATCGACTATGACGACTCTTGGATACAGTACAAGTATGATGGTCACCGTTGTCTAATTACTAAACAGAACGGCGAAATGCTTGCCTACTCTCGTCAAGGTAAACTGATCACTAGTATTGATCACATCCTGGAGGGTATTGATCTGGCTGATGGTATGACTCTAGACGGCGAGTTGTATTGCCATGGTGTACCGTTGCAGACTATCGGCAGTTGGATAAAGCGTGAGCAGGAGGCCACCAAAAACCTTATGTACTGCGCCTACGACAGTGTGGCTGACGCGCCGTTTGCGAGCCGATTGCGCACCGTACAGGGTGCACTAGCCTTCAGCAAGAACGCGCTAGCTGCGCCCACTGCGCGCGCTGAGGACGCCCCTGCGGTGCGAGCCTTCTTCGCACAGGCTCGTGCCAAGGGATATGAGGGTGCGATCGTCCGGTGGGGTGAAGAAGGCTACGAGGTTGGTAAGCGCAGTAAGCACCTGGTCAAGGTCAAGTCCGTCATAGATGATGAGTTCGAGATCATTGATGTAGAGCGATCGAAAGACGGCTGGGCTATCTTTGTATGCAAGACCAGAGACGATGTAGCCTTCAAAGTCAACGCTCCTGGAGGATATAAAGAGAAGGAAGAGATATGGAGAAAAAGAGACAGCTACATAGGGCGCTATGTAACTGTCGAATTCTCCAACTTAACCAAGGATGGAGTACCATTTCACCCAGTAGCTACATCTCTGCGACGAGATATATAACTACTGGACTAATGATTCAAGTTTGAGCACACGCTGTTCGAGGTTAGTGTCACCTTGTTCCGACAACTTCTTAAGTGATGCTAGAGCAGCGTCGTGCTTTTTCAACTTATTATTGATTGCGTTAATGATAACAGCTTGCGTATCGTTAACTTCAAGATCAGCAAGCTCTCCGTCAGGCAGCTGTGGGCCGTGTATAATGTCTTTCACAGTCTGGCTGTTGCCATAGATAGCACCGCCAAGCAACGGCACTATGATAGGCCACACCATTACGGCACCCTTACACCAGTTTAAAAATCGCTCGCCAGGTGTTAAGTGCTTGCCTCGTCTATCGACCGGTACATTCAAAATCTGAAAGTGCCTCCTACCACCCACAAGTCTTCCGACCCGTTCTGCGTGTAGTTGCCATGTAACAGTACCTGACCGAACTTGTCCCAACGCTTAGCCAGCCCAAAACTGACTGCGTCTTCGCCGTCATACCATGCGCCAGTGATACTGCCTTGCCAGTCCTGAGTACTGAAGTCGAATTGATGCGATCCTGCAGCAGCACCAGCCGTCAACAGCTCGGCGATTTCAGAGTTAGATAACCCACCGGTGATGCAGGTCATACAGTCGTTCTGTTCGTCGCCGTAGTAGTTGTTGGTGGTGCTATTGTCTACGTCTACATCAATAATATGATGAGCCGAGACGCTGCTGCAGAATAGCAGAAGTGCTAACAGTAGTCTCATCAGTACTTCTTCTTGCCGCCGCCTTTGCGCTTCTTGCCGTAACCTTTACCTTTTGGCATAACTATTCTCCGCCTAATGTGAAGAGATTCTGCATTGTGTTAGCGGCCTCTTCACCTTCACCGACTAACCAATCGAGCGAGTCTATCCCGCCCTGGATTGCTGCAGGATGAACCTGAGTACCTTGAGCTAATGCTCGGGTATACAGACCTGGATGATCCCACAACCGTCCAAGATTGCCGCCAAGGAACGGTCGACCTGCAAGATCATCACCGATACCCATACCCAGATAGCCTGACACAGACGGATAGCCCGAAGCGTATCTCTTCAACATCATCTCCGGAACTATAGGTACAGCGCTCCCTAGTGGGGATGATAACAGTCGTTGAGACATCGATTGCTTGCTGGGGTTCTTTTTGTAGGTCATCATGCCTGTTCCTGTTAAGGCTGATCCCGCTTGATTTTTCATTACGTAGTTCAGCTTAGCAAGCTTATGTAAGTCCGTTACTCGTCCGCCTGACTCTAACAACATTCGCTCTGGGTCAGAACTTTGAAAGTAAGCAGTTAAACGAGCAGGATCAATATTACCAGTTGGGGTAGATCCTTTCTCGATGAACAGTTTGGTCATTGCGTAACGCTCATTAAGGTCTTTCCATTGAGCAGCAGAAGCTTCGCCACCAAATTCTCTGATGCCTTTCTCCATACCAGCGTTAAGCTGATCAAGCATAGGAGTAAGAGCTCTGGCTCGACCAACGTTGCCATCCTTGTATGCTTTGGTTATCTGGTCTTTCAAATTTGTTTGAAGAGTTTGATACTCTTTACCGTCGAAAGTACGCTGAACGAATCGACCACGAGCATCCTTCCTCACATCACGAGTAGATAGATTCTGAAGATTATCGTAAGCAGCTCTAGCTGCTGCTGCATTCTCTACAGCATCTGCACCTTTCAAAGACTCCAGTGACTTGATGTGAGCATCCAGCTCTCTCATGACAGGTGCATCAATACGGCCAACGGTTCCTGCTTCAAGAGCTTGATATTCTTTCTTCAGATTATCTTTATGAATCCTTAACTTGTCAGGAGTCATAGCATCAACTTGACCTCTGGGGATGCCCATAGTTTCGTATGCGATACGATTCATTATTGTTTCGTTATTCGCATCAAACTGTCGTACTGTGGTGGCCCAATCAGCATCGGAACGCATACCGGCTTCGAACATTTGTTGACCACGATTACCAGTCCGTTGACCTGGCAAAAATTGCATACCTTGCGATTCGCCCCAATCGATCAAAGCTTTGTCTTGCGGAGAATAGAAGTTGGGTGATCGGCGAACGGCTGGGCCCATCATCTCACCACCCATACGACCGAACAAGCTGGCTATGCCGCCTTCAACGAAGTCCTGGTCGTAGTGCAGCGCTGACTCAGCTGAACCCAGAGCAACATCACCGAGGATACGTGAACCTATACCTTTGCGAAATTGATTCTCGTATTGAATTTGCTGAGCTTTACGTGCTGATCGTTCGGCAAGAGGATCAGTGATCTCACGCTTCAACCGTCTACCCATCTGACCAACACCCATACGTGGAGATGCTGCCATGGCTTCTACACCGCGAGTAAGCGCGCCTCTACCAGTTTTTGCTGCAACGTCAGCAGCTTGAGCAGTTCGACTCAAGGCTACTTGTGCGCCTTTCTGGAACGCTGGGCCAGCGCCCCAACCCGTAGCCAGATAAGGTATGCCTTTGAACAGAGCAGCAGCACCAGCATTCTCTTCAAGCATATCTGACACGTCATCTCTGGAAGCTTGTCTTCGTTGACGCTCAAGGAATCGATCCGTAGTGTCCATGCCAACTACGTCGCCGAGGAAGTCGCCAATGTTGGCAGCACCAGCGCCTAGCTTATCTAACTCACGACCGTACAGAAGCATGCCTTTCTCGCCAAAACCCATCTTCAGAACTTCATCTTCTCGTTGAGCTCTGATTGCATCCATGTTCTCACGATACGCTTCTTGAGCAGCTTGCTTTTGGCGTTTCTTCTTTCCGCCTTGTTTCATCTGCCCAGAACCTCTGATAGGAATCTCTTCACCAGGTAAAGCAGGCAGTCTAGTGTTATACCAGACTGTTTCACCACCAACGTTGAATCCCTGCTGGACTACACCAGGATTTTCAGGATCGTATCTAAATTTACCTTTCTTAGCCATTGTTTACTCCAAAATTGGTGTTGCGCCAGGTGGTAATTCCTCGGTGAGATAATCCATAAAATTTTCTCCCATGTTTTCTGGAACAGTAACACCTGTACCAGGACCATCTTCTTTACTGCCTCCGGTGTAGCCGGCAGAGATCAAAGCTTGATCAGCGAGTCGGTTGAGATCGGCAGATAGAGCTGCTGTATCATCACCATAAGTCTTACCCTTGCCTTCAGTCGGACGCATCAACCTGATAGCATTGTTGACGAAAGACTTGTATGCATTATATTTCTGCATAACCTCTGCATCACTATCAAGAGGCCCAGGACGGAACCGCCGCTTAGTGTTCTCGACTTCTTCAGGTGGCATTGCAGCACCAGTCTCTGTACGAGTCAACGCTTGGAAACCTGTCTCGAATGCTTGATAGAGTCTACCAGCTTCGTCAGCTTTCTCTGCGCCGCCAAAGAGTTCGAGACCTATCTTAGCAATACCTTCACCAGGTGTAGGATCAAGCCCAATGAGAAAAGCATTACGAATATTTTCAGTGTTCGGGTTACCTTCTTCATCGAACATAAGATCGTCGATAACGCCAAACAGTTCCTGAGAGGTCTGAAGCATGCCAAGCTTACCAGCTGTCTCGCCGGATACAGCGTCTCGGAGTATAACACCCATCTTATTAGCTTGATCCCATGTAGTGCCAGGAGGTACAGGCGAGCCGTCAGGCATCATGAGTTTACCAAGGTCACTGACGGACAGATACTTCTGACCTTGATCAATTGTGACACCTGACTTCATAGCGTGCTCTTCAACAAACTTACGTCGCGCTACTGGATCATCAGGATACAGCTCCATACCAAGACGCATGGAGGTGCTCATCTTCTCTGAATCTTTCTGAGTAGCAGTTCGATAATCTGAACGATCTTGAAGAAGCTTTTCGATACCACTCATACCAAGATCAAATGTCTCAGGATTAGTGAGCATTTGTTGATTAGCTTCGAATAAATTCCAGGTTTCTTCTGGCATCTGCTCTTGAAGCGGAGCTAAGAATTCGGCTATGCCTCCAGCTGCCGCTCCTTGACGCTCGATCAAAGTTTGTCGATCTTGCAATGCTTTAGCAGCTGCAGCCTCTTGCGCAGCTTTAGTCGCAGCAGCATCTCGTTTAGCAGCCTGCTCTTGTGCGTATATGTTTGCTAATGCAGCAGGCGGTTGTCCTGCGCCTTGAGGCAGCAGAGACGCTGGGTTGATTGCCTGAGCTTGCATTGCAGGTTGTCTCAAGAAGCCCAGTAATTGTCCAATATCCATAGCCATTATTTTGACCTACCTTTAAGTTTCTCTACAGTACGTAGTGCTCCGAGCCCAAGTAAGGCGAGCACCAATTCAAGGATGATGTCTTCAGGCAACTCAGGTCCATCTTTTGCTGAAGCCCACTGCAACAGTGGGTTAACCAGGAACATGAACGCGAGACCTACTCCGCATACCCAACCAATGAACGGTCTCCAACCAGCAACGAACAAAGAGCGATGTTGCGCTTCAACTTTGTTCAGCTCTACTTGAGCTAATGCTGGTTGCTGTTGCAACCGTTGCATGATGATTTCTTTATCTAGCCGTTCCTCATCGCTAGTGAACAGCTGATCAATTACGTTGCCAACTGCAGTTACCGGAGCGGCTATAGCTTCTCCACCTTTGAGGAATGACCAGAAACTCATTACTTAACTCCCTTCCACCATTTAGGAACGTTAAAGCCTGGACAGATTTTGTCCGAGACTTGATTATGACCGATCACATCGAGGTCGCCATGCTTCTGCTCATAGCTTTTTATCAAAGCTGCGAGAGAAGTCAGCTGTGCCTCAGTAGCATCACCGCCCATACCCATAAGACAGATACCTATACTGCCTCGATTGTGGCCTTTAGCATGCGCACCTTGCCAGTAATCGGGTCGACCATCTTGCACCACTCCGTTCTCCAGGATCACCTTGTGATAACCGATTCCGTCGAAACCACGCTCTCTGTGCCAACTGTGGATATTCTCCGCAGTTATGCCTTTACCGTGCGGCGATGCAGAGCAGTGGACTACAATTGTACGTATCGGTCTCATTAGCCGCCACCTGGGCCTACCCAGCCTGATCCGCTCTTACCCTTACTGTCAGAAGTCGCAGACGACTCGCCTGAACTTAAGACTGTTGGTGCGCCAATAGCGCCAGCATATGGTGCTACCATCTGGAACGGAGCCATGGTTGGGCTGAACTGACCCATACCTAGAGCTTGCTGTCCTGCACCGAAACCTAAGCCACCTTGCATAGCCTGGTTCTGGGCACCGAGCATTCCGCTTACGTTCTGCAGCCTGGCCGCATCAAACTGATCAGCCCTTCGAGCAATATCCAGCTTTCGCTGAAGGTCTTTATCGAACGTCTGGTAGCCGATGTTTGTCTGGGCATCTGCGAGACGATCCATCTCATCTTGCGCCATACGTGCCTGTAGCAGTCCGTGGCGAGAACTACCAGGCTGTCCAGCTGCCGAGGCTCTAGCATCTGCTGCAGCAAAGCTTCTGCCTAGACGATCCATTGCATCGCCAGCAAGCTGATCCTGCATAGCCTGTGCATAGTTGTTACCAGCACCACCCATGATCATTGCTTGAAGCTCAGCTTCGTTGCCGCCTCCGCCAAGAGCGTCTTGATACATGCTCTGCAACGGCATACCTGCGTATGCGCCACCTTGCAGCATCTGCTGATAAGCTGGCATCGATGCATCGAATACCTGTTGCTGTTGACCGATAGCGCCAGGAACCTGCTGACCCATCTGGTTCATTCCTTTACTGAACAAGTTGCCAACCTGACCATACATATTTTGTAATGCACTAGCCTGTGGGCCAAATACATCTTGACCGAATTGAGCTCCTTGTTTAGCGCTGCTTTCGGATTTACCGAATCCACCACCACCCATAATTAATCTCCAAAGTTATATCGAATGGTTGTGAACACTTCTTCCCAACCATATGGTTTCAATTTTGGCAACCAGCCTTTGCGTGCTGCCAATCCTCGCAATTCCGTAGCACCGTGATCCCTCGCTATCTTCTCCGCTATCTCCAGGAACTCAGGCATCCATTTGTTGAGCTCCGTTCCTGATGTGATAGGAATGTACATTGCCTTCTTGCCACTCTCCAGCGTCTGTAGTCGCAGAGTATGAACAGCAATGAGATCGTTACCTTTAGTAACGGTCATCAAGATACTGTTGAAAGATAGCAAGCTATCTAAACAAGTATCCATATCAAGGTCATCAGGCGCTTTATCAATAACTTTCTGAATAAGCGGCGACACCTTGTCCCAGATATGTGGAATCAACGGTATGGGTACTACCGTGAATTGATACTTATGTTCCATAGTCATCCTGCAATGTATGAGAGCCAGCACCAGTACCCATAGCTTGGAGCTTATCGTTAAGAGCAGAAATAACTTGCGCTTCGATTTGCGCTCCGGTAAGTGCACGAAATGCTGTTCTGGTAACGATGTTCGGATCAGTAGCTATGCTAAACTGTTCCTCACCAGTAGCGGATTTGTCATCAGGCGTAACACAATCTGCTCTAGCCTGCCAGATCAGATTACCTGGGTCGTTCTTGTTGTACTTGATGCTCAGAGAAATTCTGCGCTTGATTAAAGTAGCCATTATGCTGCCCTCAGTCTATGAATTGAAAGTGAAGACTGGCCAGCAGTTGTGCTAAGATCAGTCGTTGTATCGCAAGCAACTCTAACTCGAATTGCTTCTCCGTCTGCTATAAGCATATTAAATGCTGCACTCAAGCCGGTGCCTGCAGTAGCCTCACGAGTATAGCAAGCAGAGAAAGATTGCGGTATTGTTATCCAAGTACCAGTACCTTGATCACGCTCCATAAAAGCTGTAATCTTACCACGAGTAGCACCGCCGCCACTATCAATAGTACAAGGCAAAGAATAAGATACATCAAAGTAACCACCGGAAGTTACAGTAAGCTCTCCAGCAGCTATTGCACAGTTAGCATCAGGATCAAGCTCTTCAGTATCATATGCTACAGTCGCGGCAGTAGTCGTAATGTTTGTGCTTCCGCTTTCGGTGTAGGCAGCAGGAACTGCTGTAACTGGCCCATCAACCCAATCTAGCGTAGCAGCACCATCAGTATTAACCAGTATTTGACCTACATCACCATCCGTATCTGGAAGAGTGATAGTGTAGGTACCGGCTACTGCGAATGGAGAGCGAAGGAATATAGCATCGCCACCATCATCCTGCAGATTGATACCACCGTATCCAAAGTAGACTACATTGTCTTGATCAAAACCAGTATCAAGAGTATTGAATCGAATGTCTTTATTGCCGTTACCATCGACAAACCATGCGCTAGTAGGATCAGTGCTACCAACGATAAACTGCGGAAAGTTAGCGTTAGACATTATAAAATTGAAACCTGACGCGCTGTTCAGATTCCAGCGATTAGCAAACGGAGTAGTTGGGTCACCGGTAGGTCCCCAGCCGAATAGGTAGCCTTCGCCAAAGTTGATATCGGACGGGAACAGACTTATCTCATTACCGTCCCACAACATCTGCCCGTCAACAGTGCCTGGGTTCGCTTGTAACGTTATTGCGGCCGCCGGTGTAGACTCTTGTATGTTATCGGTGTAGATAATGCCTTCGACTTCAAGGTCATTCTGAATACCGAAATCAGCACCTTGGCCGGCAGTATCACAAACAAGATTATCAAATATACCTTGGCCTTGCCAGTAACCAACTGTAACAATATCGTCATCGAGAACAGCAGGGCCAGCCACAAGCATAGAGCGTGGACTGTATGTCGCATTACCTACTCCTGGAACGGCCAAGGCAAACCGTATATTAGCAGTGCCGTCAGCCCAAGCAAACTCAATATTACTGGTAGCGGGCAAGGCTTCGTTGAAAGATAGCATAGACCCATCAAGATCAAGAGCACCAGCGTTAAAATTGGTTCTACCAAATGTTGCATTACCAATACCTATCAGCCCGTAGTCTGTAGGATCGCCAATTACAATATCATCCTGTCCTAAAACACCAGTAGCAAATGGAGCAAATGTCTTTACACTAGTTATAGTTTGATCTGGCGCACCTACGGTGACGTAGAGGGCGTCAAGATCGACCCAGGCATTGTTATTGCGACCATAATTATTTCCATCAGCTGGAGCATCAGAATAGTGAATATCAGTATCAGCAATGTGAGCATCAATCTGCGCATGGGTATTCGTGCCCACGTTTTGGATTGCAGTATGATCGATGCTAGCTTCGGTAAAATGGATAGTAGTATCAGCAATATGCGTATCAATAGCTGCATGGCTATTCACTCCTATGTTCTGAATATTGAGATGATCAATACTAGCTTCCGTGAAGTGAATAGTCGCGTCAGCAATATGATTGTCTAGCGTGGTACCGTCTGCCGACACGTCTCGGCCATCAACAGTACCTGGAGTAGCTATATTGCCAGTATCATCAATAGTGACTACAGAGTTCTGAATAAGCTTGCCAGTCGTTCCATCGAAACGAGCAACAGCTTCATCAGTACTGCTTGCTGGACCAGATACATCACCGAATGAACCTTGATTAATTAAGAATATAAAACCAAATTCTTTTCCATCAGTCCATGTAACCGATGAACCTGTATCGTTTACAGTTATATCAAACGAATACCAGGTAGTGTTATCAGTAATACCGGTAATTGTGACCAGTGCAGCTTCGTTCGAATCTTCTCCATTTTGTAAGTAAATTTCATCGCCGATGTTCAGCGCGCCAAGTATGTTTGAAAAGTCGACACCGTTCTTAGTCTCATCACTTATATAAAGCTGAGTCATAGAGGCAATAGTATTATTGTCAGTTCTGAAATTGCCTGAACCTGGGTCGCCAGAAGTTGTGGTATCGTCGTATTGCCAGACAGCAGATATAGAAGCTCCACCGCCACCAGTCTGCACCCATGAGTTGTTGTTACGACCATAGGTGTTGCCGTCAGCAGGCGCATCGCTGAAGTGAATATCAGTGTCTGCTATGTGGCTATCGATCTGAGCATGCGTGTTAGTACCAACATTCAGAATATTGAGGTGATCAATACTGCTTTCTGTAAAGTGTATTGTTCCATCAGCTATATGACTATCAATAGCTGCGTGTGAATTAACCCCAATATTTTGAATATTGAGATGGTCTATCGAACCTTCAGTAAAATGGATCGTGCCATCTGCAATATGAGAGTCGATAGCAGCGTGAGTGTTCAGCCCCACATTCTGGATATTGATGTGATCAATTGACGCTTCCGTGAAATGAATCGTCGTATCTGCGATATGAGTATCAATTTGCGCATGTGTATTGCTTCCCACATTCTGAATCGCAGTATGATCAATCGATGCCTCAGTAAAATGTATCGTCCCGTCAGCGATGTGGGAGTCGATTTGAGCATGAGTATTTGTTCCTACATTAAGGATAGCTGTATGGTCTATTGATGCTTCAGTAAAATGTATAGTGGCATCAGAAATATGGCTGTCAATAGCAGCGTGACTATTGATGCCAATATTGAGTATCGCAGTATGATCAATAGAGGCTTCTGTGAAGTGAATAGTCCCATCAGCAATGTGAGTATCAATCGCAGCATGAGAGTTAGTCCCTATGTTCTGAATGTTCAGATGATCAATAGAACCTTCGGTAAAATGAATAGTAGCGTCACCGATGTGATTGTCAAGATTAGTGCCGTCATTGTTAACATCACGACCGTCAACAGTACCGCTTACAAGAATACTACCACTAACATCCAGATTACCAGTGTCAGTGATAATAGCTGTAGAATCTTGGATGAGCTTCCCCGTAGTGCCGTCGTAACGAGCAATAGCATTATCAGTAGCGCCAGCAGGACCAGTGACATCGCCTCCTCCACCGGCAACGCTAACCCATGTACCATTATTACGTCCATATGTCGTCCCATCAATAGGGGCTTCTTCAACACCACCCGTATCTAGCTGACGCCAACCGTCAGGGTCTGAGTATCCCCAGAAACCCTCGGCTGTAATCGCAGCATCGTAATCGTGTGTGCCGAGATCGCCAAAGTAATGGACGTCACCAACCTGAGGCTTATAAGGCATTTCCCTACGTTCAGGAAATTTAGGAGCTGACCGAAACTCGTTGTCTACGTCCGTACGGAAACGGATGAGATACTCACGCAGTTCCTCATCTATTTCAAATGGTGGTTGTTCCTGACTTATAGCCATTAACGGAGACCAGCCCTCACATATTCAATCGTCATGCCTGAGATCGACAATGACTCTTTACCAAGCGATTTCACATTCCAGCAGTGTAACTCGCCAGTAGTACGAATGTCAAACTTTCGCTGTGACTTTGGATCAAACTCAACAGCAGGCTTCCAGCGTATTGGAGCGTCATTGTAATCTTGCGATCCGAACTGGATTAGACAAGGAGACTCTCCTCGAATATGTGGATATACACGAGTGATAGTTGTAACCTGTCTCTGACCTTCAAGCGGGAAATTTGTCCGCTCTATGAAGAAGTCAAGGTCTTCATCAGATGTCCCCAGAGGTTCCAGAAAATATACTTCAGCAGTCTCAGGGCTAACGCCAGCAATAGTATCATTAACAGGCGATGCTATAGATGTGTTCCAGATTGTAGTCTGAGTATCCCAAGTCTGACTATCAGGAGCGTCATCCCACTTAGGAGCAGGATCAGCAAATGACCCAGGAGAAGCATGAGAAATCTGATTAGGCAAATCTTTGACCGCCCACGAGTCATCGCGCCAATTGTAGATGTATGCAATGTTAGGGTATTCTTCACCTACCTCTGGAATACAGAACCAGACTTCCTTCTTGTTGTCGTTGCGAATAGCATACGATCGAGTGTAGTTGTCTGGATCAAGCCGTCGTGAATACTCTCGACGGATTCTGTTGTGGGCCAGAGAGTCGATTCTGTTGCCGTCATTCTTGACGATATCAGACGGTGCTAAGAAGAAATGCTGACCTTTGACTTCAGCTATGCCATCTTTGGATATCAATCCAACTGTTGCAGACAGCTCACGACGACGCCATACAAACTCGTCATTTGTAGAATCGAGTATGTCGATAGCATCTTCAGAATAAATACAAAATGCGTCACGTAGAGAGAATCCATCAATTATCGATCCACCATCTCCACCAAGGTTTGCTTTACCCGCTAAGAATGCTTCATCTGTCTCATCCCACGTAACGGGTAAACCGTTAATGTCAGCAGGATGCGACCAACGATATGAGTCGGGAAGCTCTTCTCCGCTCTCTTGTAAGTTAAGAGCAAACAAGAATGTCTTATGCGAACGCATAGACTTACATGCAATGTTTTGATCGTCAAATGTACTGACTTGATCAAAAGGCAGAGGCTGCATGATTTGAGACACCTGCTGAGGGTCCCAGTATTCAGGAGTACTCTGTGGATTGTTAATAATCGGAATCTTGCCTAGCAGACACTGGGTCCATAGAAGTTCATCTCCAGGCCCTAGGCTAGCATAGCCTGTAGCCGAACTAACATCAGTCCAGTCAGAGCCATCCCAAACATAAACAGCATCTCTTCCAGGAACAAGCCAGAAACTTCCGCTTATCGAAGCGACACGTGATATATGCCCAGGTCGAAAGTTGACAGGCGCTGTAGTCCATAATGCAATACCTCTATCGGTTTCAATTGCACCAGAGAAGATACGATAGTTCTTGCCTTCTGTTATAAATTCAGGAGGTAAAGACCACGGCATAGGATCAGTTGACCGACCTCTTGTGCCGATATTAGTCAATACAAGCTGTTGAACGCTCATTAGTCGACAACTCCTTCGTAAGATATCCAGCCAGTACAAATATATTTTGCACCGTCAAAAACTTCACAGGCTCTATGAACATGAGTCCAGAAAGGCGGGAAGACAACTAGCTTTCCAACCTCGGGCTGAATAGCAACCTTTTGATGTCTAAACTCAGTTGCTCCACCTGCTAAGGTAGGCATATCATTTAGATACCAAATAAACACTAACGTGCGTTTGCGTGAGTGCCTATTAGAATCCTTGTGCCAATGATAAAACTCACCTGGCAAGCTGCGCTGGATTTGATAGCCTGTATCTTCGAGACCAGCTTCTTGAAAGATAAAGTGAGTTTTAGCAAGCTCTTCTAAGCAGTCTTGCAACGACTCGTAAAGAACTTCATCTGCCCATTCCCAATGAGGCTCGCCGTTCAAGTACATGTCAGTAGATCGTTTGAGCTCAGGACGTATGTCGCCTAAGCCAACAGCACCTGGGCACTGGTCTTCCTTAAGCTCTTCAAACTGATCGATCATCCTTTTACAGAAGTCTTCATCGAGAGCGTTTCGCCACTCGTATATCAAGCTGTTAGGCTTAACTTCACGTAGTGGCGATTCAAGAGTATCGACCAATTGAAACATTAAGCTATACGCTCCCAGATATATACAACCAAAGACGGTTGCATGTTCTTGCCGCCTACAGATTCACCAGTGCTGTTGATAGTGATATTAGCGTTTGCCGTATCCATACCAGCATTTGATGCACCGCTGTTGTTAGAACCAGGTACTCGGTTACCACCGTCATCGTCGCCACCATGACCACGAGTTCTGTGTCTGTGTGGCGTCTGTGTAATGTTGTGGCTGTGTGCCGGTACAATCGCATCTTCCTGACCGAGAGTGGTGCCTGCAACACGAGTGGTCAAACCAGCACCAGAACCTTCACCAATGAGGCATCGACCTTGTGCTGTCTGAGACCACGTACCAGGATAACCCAACGTTGCTGGATCAGCATTCGTGGTAGAAAGGTAAAGATACCCGATGGGGAACAGAGATTCTAGATTAACAACAAGGTTATCAATCTGATCCTGAATATTGCTAGTCGAACCTGAAAGATTATTTACCTCAGATGTTGTTACAGTTGCCCCATCGAGTATATTGAGTTCACTGGCCTCAGCAGTTAAACCAGAGAGCAGGCTGAGCTCAGTGTCGTTTGCAGTAACAGGACCACCGATATCGGTGAAGCTGTTCTGCAGAACTGATTTGATCAGACGCAGGTGGTCGTCACCTTTGTTGATCTCGTCTAATCCAGTCGGATTAGAATCAACCAGATCATTGATAAAAGTTGCTGATTCCAGACCCATTTTAGCCTTCCTCTTTCCA
>JAAUYM010002965.1_pt1 | contig 41511 bp, 46 predicted proteins | sample 7278001 | NCBI WGS metagenome assembly JAAUYM01 (sample SAMN14350224, study PRJNA611818) | marine sediment metagenome | isolation source: surface marine sediment (1.8m) | place: French Polynesia: Moorea | collected 2018-08
CCGGGTCGGGCTCGTTGTCGTCGTTGTCGTCGTCGTCGTCCTTAATGGCGAAGGTGGCGATGACGGCCGGAGCGGCGCTGACGGTGGAGAGAATGGAGGGAGCGCGGGGACGGAAGGACTTGGCCAAAGATTTAAAAGAGGAGAACTCTCATATGCAAGCAACGGCAAGCTCACTCAATTCGTGCTTGCTTTCCCTTACCACGTCCTCGTACTCATCTTCAGGATCCAATTTCTTGGTACTGAATCCTCGAATTCCGTGCTTCGCCTTAAGGAGCTCCGAGCGCCACTTCTCCAGGACGGATTCGTTCCCGCACCTCTGTAAAGCTTATAGTAGTTGTGTGACCTAATAATACGTAGTAGGATTGTGTATACAGTATTAAGCACGAAGCACATCCTGACCAAGTGAAACCTCTGGTCCTGCGCTGTCCTGATTTCCAGCTCGAGCGACGCCGTCGCGGAGGAGGAGGCGTAGGCGTAGGACATGATGTTGTGCTGCTGCTGAGACTGCCTGAGCCTGACCGACACCAGGTCCGCCAGCCCGAGGCGCAGTCTGGCGTTGGCGCCGCGACGGTCCTCCTGCGCCTCGTGGACGAAAGCCAACAGGAAGCGGGGCTCCTCCGGGGCGTCGCCATCGTCGTCGTCGTCGATGATCTCATCGTCGTCCTTTCCTCCCGTTATGACGAACCAGAGCGGCTGCCATGTCTGATGGAAGAGCTGCAGAGCAAAAGGACTTAACCTAAACAGAACGTGCTACTACAACTACTGTATATCCGTCGTGCCTTCTTGCTCGTCCTTAGTTGGAGGTAGCCCTTCATCACTTTTGCAATTGAGTCGTTGGAGCTCACACTCTCCTCCTCCTCCTCCCTTGCCCGACCGGAGTGTTGCTTGCCTCGTTTCGATGGGCGTCGGATGTTTCCTCTATTTTTGCCGGATGCGACTAGGATCCGTCCGTGGCTGCCGCCGCCCTAATCGCACCATGCCATTTGCTGCCTGCTTTTCACTAGTAATGCATAGTAGTAGAGCTAATGCAGGAAACGGAGGAGTAACGACTTATGCTTTTTTCGGAATGCATGAAACGTGCTAGAGCAGTTTTCTTGCCTTTTGCTGGAATTTTTAGAGCGGCAATGGAAAAATAAAAATCTATCAAGGAAAACTTTAAAAAAATAATAATAAGCAACTTTGTTTTCCTTCAATTCGCGCGCTCTAATTATTCACGGCCGGCTTCTTGGAAACTCTCGCAGTTGGGAGAGGGAGAGCAGAAAGCGGCCCTGAGGAAGAGAGACTCTTTGTGCAAATTTCAGTTTCTCTTTCTGGGAAGGCGGTGTTTTTTTTTTCTTTCTGTCTTGGCCTTGGCATCATCATCAAAGAGGCTCACAAATAAAAAAATAAAATAAAAACCAGCCCCCCACTGATGGGAAGAATTTTTTTAAGAAGCACGACACTGCAAAAAAAAAGTTTTCCCGTTTTTGTTGGCCAATGATGATGCTTCTTCTATCTTTGTTTCGTCTTATTTTTGTTACGCTCTCTCAAGGGCAAAATTTGAAGAACGGTTTTGCAAAGCGTTTTTTTCGTTCAAAGAAGTTTTAAAAAGTTGCAAAAAATTCTTGACCAAGGATGAAGCATTGACTTACAAGTACCTGTACTTTTCAGAATACTTTTCTACAAGATATACCGGTATGTCGAAAACTATATTTCTGGCCTGCGTCTTCGATTTAAGCTTTTTCAACGACAGCATTAAAAACATTGTTACACACACTGATCGAGCCGCTGTCCTGTTTTCTTTTCCTTTGATGACGGTTGTCACTGTTTGATGAGAGACTTTTGGTACTCATTGACGGACAGGGTAACAGATGGCTTCTTACCCGACCAGACATACCCTTTGTCTCGTCTGTTTAATACTTCACTTTTCTTCACACTCGTATGAGACATTATACATACAACGGCCATTCATATGGGAGGGGGGAGAGCAAAGTTGATACATATGGCAGCCAAAATAGGCATAAGCTTAGGTTCTACTAGCTTAACTATCGTGACCGCTGTCTAGTGGTGCCCTTCTCTCTCTCTTTCTCTCCCAAGCTTTTAAAATAGGTAATACGCAGTATTAAAATTTTAAAGAAAAGGTTGAACTTGTCCTTCTCCTCTTTCTTCCCATTTTTAGACGTGGGTTTATTTGTCAATTTTTAATGGCCGTTCCAAGGATATTTGCTTCCTAACCTATGAAGAAGAGAAGAAATGGCCATATATTTTTTCTTCCCCCTCACTCCCTCGTTTCCAATCCAACCCGGTTTGTAAATTTGTGTCGTCATGTTGTACCACTATACGTATACTAGTAGCATCTGAATTGTTGTCTTGATACACAATTTAGACAAAAAAAATTGAGGTTTGTTTAAGACAAACTTTTGGGAAAAAAACCGTTTTATATATTTTCAAAAAAGCACTGTGGCATCACATTTGTCGCTGAGTCCGTACTCAGTCAGACGCGGCCCGTTTTAAGGCCGTTCGCAGTATAATTCATATCAGCGCAATAGAGAGGGGGGCTGTAAATCACAACCCTCCTCCTCCTCTCTCGGCCCTGCTATACGGGTTAAAAGCTGCCAAGAATGAAGGAGAGGGGGGAGGAAGGGCGACAAAGTCGTGAATTTTTCCCACCTGCAAAAAAATTAATTGAAATTACACATTTTCTCGTAATTCCTCCTCCTCCTCCTCCTCTTCCTGTCTAGCCCATTCATTAAAAAGTCTCTTCTCTTCCTGGGACAGCGCTTGAGTCCAATTTGTTTTGCACCTCCCCTTTCCTTCCCTTCTTTCTGTCTCCTCTGCCTCGATGATGGATCGCTCTTCCAGAGAAAAGACTCTTGCAGGAAAAAGGAAATAAACGTCGACACTTTAAAAAAGGACATAAATTTCTCACAGCTCCAAACCATCCTGAACGCGGCGACGGAGGCGGCCTGGGCGGCGGTGACGAAGGTACAAACCAACACCCAATTTCAACCTTTATAAAGGCGCAGTGCGCAGCAGTACTGCATATGTATAAATTAGTGTAGTAAAGACATAATTAGTAGTATATATGCATAAAAATACGCTAAAGAAAACTCAAGTACTGTACCGTACATAGTAGCGTTGTCTTCCCAGTCTTTCTAAGAGCCACAATTTTGGATTCTTAATTTGTCTGTTAGAGTTAAAAGTGGCATGTCTGATTTCTTTCTTCCCATCTTATCTCGTCTTTCTTACTCCTTCGGTTCTTGGCTAGGAGTCGAAGAACCGTCAGCAAAAAATCAATAAGGCCGTTCGAAATTCTCTCGTGTGAGAGAATTTTTTTTTCTTTATTTCTCCGTCTTGTCTCGTGTCGTCTGCTGGTCCGAACTCAGGTCCATCATCACGCATCCTCGCCATCACCTGTCTTCAGGGGAGATCCAGAGTAGGGAGGGGAGGGAAGACGGATGGAAGGGAGGAGGGGGAGGGACATCAATTGGCACAGGCGGTGAGTGAAGCGGCCGGGCGAGATTCAAGGCCAGAGGAGAGAGAGAGAGAGAGAGAAACGATCCGAGTTCGCTTTAGGAGGTGAGGGGGGGGGGGAGGGGAGGGGGAAGGGGGGAAAAATTGTGTCGAAAGCGCCTTCTCCTCAATTGCTACCACCACCTTCTTTTCTTCCCTCCCACCCTTCTTACGCATGTAGTACCTTTAGTGTTCACAACTACGTACCCTTCTCTCCTTACGGGGTCTCGTCTCCAGAGTCTTTTCCAGAGACAAGACCTGCCTGTGTCGATCGGCATGATGACCTATCTCTTTTTTTTCGACACAGACTGCTATGACACATACAGAATTCCCCCCCTCCCCTCCCCCAGATTTGCTCCCGTTTTCGTGTCGAGCCGTTTACGCACCCGTCATTTTTAGACCAGAGCAAAAAGAACAATACCAACATTAAGACCTTTTTCGTAGTAGTACATGTTCGGTCACATTTTTTGGCGAGTTACGACTTGAGGCTGATGGCAGAGAGAAAGAGAGAAGGAGAGGGTCAGCCAGGCTGGGTAATTTTTCTCCTTCTCAATTTCCTTCTCTTGCTGTGGAGTGTGCGAGCGAGCAAAGCATGGCAAGCAAAGAATGTTCCCACGAACCCTTTTCTACGCCTCCTGCTACGATGAATTCCTTAGCAAGGTGACGAGGGAGATTATTGGAATGGAGAGAGGGGAAGAAAGGAAGGAAGGAAGGAAGGCAGAAAGGAACGAGGATCAGATGTGGACTGATACACTAACGCACGCAAAGAACGTGCCAACGTTTGTAAGTCTTTCTTTTTTGGCAACATCCCTCGCTGGAATAATTGGAAGGAGTTTCAGGGTCTCAAGGAGAAGGAGGAGCTGCATTAGTATCATCATCGTGGTTTGTCTCAAAAAGGACTTCTCTCTCTTCCCTTCCTCGTCGTCACCGCAGATCCGTCTATGTCAACTTCAGGGTTGCCAGGTGTTGGAACGCAGAAAAGGCTAAGTTATTGATGTACTAGTAAAAGAGACAACACACACATTTTCTTAGAAATTCACTTTATGTTGCAGTTACATTTTTATATTTTATTAAAGAGATGCATTTTTAAATGTCTAACAAAAATATTTTTTCAAAACATTTAGAAATGCTACAGGTATACATACTACAGTATACCCTACAACGTATATCAAAATAAATACTCAAGTTAGACAAACTAAGCGTGAAGAATTCCAAATTAGTTAATTTTTTCTGGTATATTTAGGATAAAAAAAGAGCTGCCATTATAAAAAATATACGCCGCAAAATGAAGTGCCATTTTAAAATTTGTAAATGTTATTTTTATTAGCTGCAGTACTATTAATAATCCTGTCTTTGAACAGCGTCTGTTCTTGTTCTGTCCTTATGAAAGCGACTTATAAAGTGCGATTTCAACCAAGCGCCCGCTCGCTCTCTCCCCCTCTCCTCCCCCTCCTTCCTCCTCCCTCCTCCCCCAAGGTTCCAGTCTTCTCTCAGTACGTAGGTACAGAGGAGAATTTGTCGTCATCAATATCGCCTCCTCCTCCGCCGCAGAAGGGGACAAAACTCACGAGCTCCCTTTGACCGCAGCAGACTTCGACTCACGTTCAGAGAAGGGAGACGAACTCGGTAGAGGGTAGAGGGCGGGTGGAGCTCGGTGCGAAGAACCTACACTCCAACTTTTTTGGGAGTTGGGAGTGCGCCAAAAAAAAGGAGACAACTGCGTTCGTGTCGAAGAGAGAGAGAGAGAAGGGAGGGGTCGGAAGGAGTCTCAAATCTCCTCGACAAACCCGTCTCCACTCGTTCCCTGTGGAGGTGTTGCGCATCATCAGATTCGTCTACAGGTAAGAAAGAACTCTCTCTTCTCTGAAAGAAACTCGTCAATGTTCTGACTCTTTCCCACAAAAAAAACACCCAAGTAATTTTCCTCACGCCATTTAACACGATCGAACGATAGAAGAAGGATACTAGTATACAGTGTACTGCACAAATAAGGTCATCTCATTTGTGGACGAATTGCAGGCGGCGAGAGCCAGTTTTGCAACCTCCCAATTTTTGCGATGCCTTTTCATCGCGCCGCCGCCGTCGACGTCACCCGGGGAGGCAGGGGACAAAAGAATGGGATGAGAGAAATTAGTACGTCCTGTGCGAATAATGCGCTCGGATAGGCGTGGAGAGAGAGGGATGTTGCCCGCTCCGTCTCCACAAAAAAAGTTGGTTAAGCGGTCAGAGGGGGAGGACGAGGAGGAGGAGGACGAGGAGGACGTGAGAGAGAGAGATGCAGAATTCGCACTAACCTCTTTCATCCATTTTTGCGCACAAAAGCGCTACGCAGATGCAAAACTACGTGGCTTTTTTTTTTTTTTTTTTGCTTTTGAGAAAAATGGCAAAGTTAATGAACCGTAAGGGGGGAGGGGGAGAATGAAACCAGAACAGAATTGTTGGATTTCTCGTAGTCTGCGTTGCGAACGACTGAGCGGGACTTGTGAGGATTTTTTTTTAGAAGGATTTGACCTTTTAGTATATTTAGAGAAAAGTAATTCGGTACAATCAAAAACAGTCTATAAAAATTGCTGCTATAGCCGCCGCTCTTTCTCGCCTTGAGGTCAACAAACACCGCAGCACGTAACAGAATGACTGCACACTTGTTTCTACACAATGACAGAGGCGTTATTGCTTTGGAGGCATGATATATTTTTTACAACTCCAGGACAAAAAAAGGGGAGGGGGAAAGAGAGGTGAAGGGAGGGGTTGTGCCAAACAGAGCCGCAATTGGAGTCGCAATTAAGAATAGGCCAAGTTTAGGGAGGGAGGGGAAATCTGGCTAATTTGCCTGTGGTTTCACGTGCGATTCAGGGCGGAGTTAGCTAGAGAGGAGAGGAAGGTAGGAAAGAAGGAAGGAAGGCGATTAAGTAGTAGAGTATTTTGTAATTTTTTTTGTGCCTTTGAGCGGTTTTTTTTTTGGCCTCCATCACTGTGCAACAGGGACAAAATTTTCTTTGTCGGCAAAAGGAGGGGTGGGGGAGTACGAGTAGGGATGGAACCACAAATTGTCGCGCCTCTTGTTTGTAGGAAATCGTCCTTCAGATTGCGGGAGACTCCTCTCAGCCGGGCGATCCAAATTATAGTAAGCAAGGCATTTAACAAATTATTATTTTTTTTTTAAGATCTTTCTCTATACGACCTTGCACGAATTCTCGTAACTTGCGCTCGAACTATCTTGCCTCTTCCTTACTTTTTTTTAGCGCTTAAAGAAGGCCCTTTTCGTCGCCTTGAATTAATTTTTCCCCCTTTCTTTCCAAGGAGACAAAAGCTGCAAAAGTAAGTCCCGTAACAGATTTTTTTTCTTCCCTCCCCCGAAGGCGGCAGCCTGCCTCTGCCTGCCTCCACCCCTTTCGCCAAAAGCAGCGTAGTGACAATGAATTTGGCTGTGGAATTTTTTTTTTTGGTCTTCTCTTAAATTTTTCTCTCCTCGAGGGGGAGGAAAGGCAGAGAGAGGCGGAGGCAGCCGAGCGAGTGCTTCATTCGATAAGGATCTCAAGGGGAAGAAATTGAGACGTTACCGCTTCTGGTTCTTCTCTTCTTCGTTGCCTGGACATGCCTCCTGACTTGTAAAACGTAATGGCACCGTCGTCGGCAACCGGCAAAGGGGGGAAATTATGACACCTCCAGCCTGTGGATGAAGAAGTCGGAGATTAATTAACCTCACTGTTGCCTCCTCCTCCTCCACTCCCCTACAGTACTACACATGCAAGCAAAGAGAGTGTGGAAGAAAAGAAGACAAATATGTCACATTTGGATTCTTTCGCACCATGACATCGCACTTGCTGTACTGCTACCTAGGTACTTCACTGCAATACGCAATAGGGGAGAGATTTTATTACCATTTACTATTCAGTACTATTGATTAATAAGTCCGCAATACGCTGCTTACGGTGATCGGAGGACGGAGAGGAGTTGCTCGGCCACCGCCCGCGCTGTCGGACGCAGTCCGCCCAGCACCCTGAGGGCCGACAGGGACGGAAGCAGGTAGGCCACGACGGTCATCAGGGCAACCATGGACACGGAGGACGGGGCGGTGGGGGCGGAGGAGACGGAAGCGGCGGAAGCGACGGCGGCGGCGGCGGAGAGGAGGAAGAGGTCGATGAGGCAGGTGGCGGCGTGAATGCGGAGGGCAGGCAAAGGTGCCGGAGTCGGAGGGCGGCGCTCCTTCACCCTGGCGACGGACACGGAAGCCACCTCGTTCTCGCCGTCATCGTCATCGTCGCCGTCCAAGCCCTCCCCGTCCTGATTGACGGCGCCCATGGCGTTCAGCGTGTGCTGCCACATCAACCTGAACGTGGTGTTGATGGAGCTCTTTCTCTCCCCCGTCTCCTCCTCCTCGTCCCCGTCCCCGTCCCCGTCCTCGTCCTCCTCCTTGATCGACTCATCCTCCCTGAAACTGAGCGTCCTTCCCCCCATGACGAGCACCCTCCTCCCCTTTTGTGGCGGCAGAGATGAAGGCAGGGACCGACGCAAGCTTCTGCGACGTCGCCGGGCAACGATTCGGAACGACAGGTCGTGGATGCTGGCCCTCTGGAAGCTCATCTGGGAAGCAGGGGGCGGCGGGTTCTCGGGTTCGGGCTCGGGTTCGGCTTCGGCTTCAGGCTCGGGCTCGGGCTGGGTGGTCTCTATGGAAGATGATGTCCCCGCTGCCGTTGCGATGCGCGAGCCGCCAAAGAGCAGGGCTAGAGCAACTGTGGACGGATTCTCCCCTTCCCTCTCCTTAAGGTACCTGGCCAGTTCCATCCACAGGTAGGCGCCAAGGCTGATGAAGTAGGGAAAGTTGAAGCAGACCAACGATTTCGTCGCCGTCCTGAAGCCGTCCTGCGTGAGGAAAGCGACGCTGATCCAAGCGCGGGAGAGGAGAAGGAGGGTGGCGGACAAGAGCAGGAGACTCCAGATGCCTATGATCGGTTGGGCCAGTTGCAAGTTGATCCATATGCGGCCGTTTCGATTGGTCGTCAAGAAAAGTCTGTAGCGCGTGTATGTAGATAAGAAAGCTGTTTGAGTAACTGAGGTGAGGTGTCCGTTTGGAGTAGTAGTATTCGGTAGTAGTTGTCGTTGCCTGCCTACCTAGACAGGGTTATGAATAGCCAGGAGATTTGATGTAGCTGTAGAACCGCTGCGGCGACGAAGACGGAGGCCTCCACCCACAGCTCCAAGTGGGTGCGCACCATTAGCGGGAAGCTGATCACTTGCGAGGCGCAGCACAGCAGGGCAACTGAGGTTTCCTGTGAGGGTCACGACTGACTGACTGCCATGCACAAGACAAAGACAAGCGAACTCACGTGGAAGATAATCCTGTGCAGCCTGTCCGCCATGATGGCGTTCGTGCCGACGTTCTTGACCAAGAAAAAGGCGACGGAGCTGAGGCAGACGAAGGCGAGAGACTGAGTGAAGGCGGTGACGGTGACCAGCCAGCGCGCCAAGGGGCCGTCCAGGGAGAGGGAGAGGTCGGTGCCGTTCGACGCCATTCTTGTCAGATCTTATTTAATAAAATGCGACTCTTTCTCATGTCGATGTACCACATGCTTACCTATTCTGTAACTGTGGTAGCTTTAAAGCTCGTTTTCTAATGGTGTTATTTTTTAAAACTCTTAAGACCAACAACGAACTTGAAGTCGTCACTTCTGGGACCACTGGAAAACTAGTAATCACTGCTCAAACCCACTTCTCTCACTATGGGAGTTCTCCTCTCATTAAAGCGCTGCTAGCCACGCAAGCGTTCCTTTATCTTGAACTCTCTTTCCTCGAAATTATCTTTTCTCCCTAAAAGCTAGAAAATGGTTCTGTGGCCGTAGATCTTTTTTTTCAATGTACTACTGTGCTACTTGCTTTATCCATCAACGTTTGCTTCAAAACAAGTACAGTAAAGTCTTAAGAAACAAACAAAAAATATCATTACGTAGTACGTACGGAAGCATTAAACAACATTAAAAAAATCTGACCTTGACATTCCATCAAGGCCGCCGGAGGGCGCGCAATTATATGGGGGGAATCATTACGAGCGAACATCATCATCAGGGAGATCGAGTTAAGTGAAGCTTGTTGTGTTTGGCGAACACGCCGTGGAAGATGCTCCGGCAAGAATTAGAGATAAAGATCTTCTTGAAAGAGTTACAACATGCTCAGCTAGTATAAATAGAATTGACCACCAGTTGTGCCAAACTGCTTTGACAGGAATAACAGTGATTAATCACTGGGAGGTTTTTTTGCGACTGGAATCAGTGGACCGGTGACAAATAAGAATTTTCCGCGGCAACCAAGTGTGTCGATCGCGTGTACTGTAGGTAGTATACGTACTTCACACCTACCTTGTCTACTACTACCTCTCCACTGACTGGTCTTGCCTCTTTTCGCATAATTCAAGATTTTACATTTTCCAGATATTCGTGGTCGAGTTTGTTGACGATGACAATCCATGATACGCTTGACAGAAATCTGTATACTACGTAACTAGTAGGTACAGGACAGAATTTTATCCGAAAAATGCTTGGGAGTATATGGCTAAATTTCCTTTGTTTCTTTTCAGGTCAGCAACATCACCAACATGTTTCTTCACTCCTCGTTGTTTCGAGGCCTCTTCCTCTTCCTGTTCTCCCTCACGCTCCTGCTCTCTTCTTCCACCTTCGCCTCCGCCTCCGCCTCCGCACAGGTCCGTGGCATCCGGCGACACATCGGAGGTGGAGGCGGAGGAGGTGGACACGATCATGGCCACGGAGATCATCAGCACGCCGTCGGGGGCAGCACCCAGCAGCTGGACGCCGACGATCCCGACTTTACTGGAGTGGTGGACTTCAGCAACGCCATCCCCGGTCCCGGAGGGTCCTGGTGCATCACCAAGACCAAGTTCGTGGATCACATGGTCAAGGATCAGATCAAGGAATGCTGGCACCAGAACGTGACCCAGTGTCACGACACCTACGTCACGGAGTTCCTGCCGAGCCAGGAGCAAAAGTGCGAGGAGTCGTTCTGGAAGTCCTGTAAGATCGACTTTCGCGAGATGCCCTTCAACTACACCATGAAGCAGTGCCACACGCCGCTAAAAAAGATGTGCGACCCCAGCCCCACTTACGGGAAGCCCAAGATCGTGTGCAAGACCTGGTTCGAGTCCGAGTGCAACACGACGTTCACCGAGACCACGCCCAACGTGGAGGACAAGCCCAACACGTGGTGCAAGAAGGTGCCCAGGAAAATCTGCGCACCAGACAACTGCAAGATGGTGTCCGGACCCGAGGAGTGCAACGACAAGACCCTCGTGTCCACCGTGCAGAAGCCTACAGAGATCTGCGACCTGCAGCCGCAACAGCACTGCAGGCTCATTACCAAGCTGACGCCTCACCTCATCTCGAAGGAGGTGTGCAAGAATATCCCGAAGGAGGTCTGCCACCTGGCACTCAGCGGACCAAAAATGGTCCGCAAGCCAATCACACTCAAGTGGTGCACCAGGAAGCACAACGAGCAGCAGCAGCGACTCTCCGTGCCCAGCTACCAACCTCCAAACGCAGGGTACCTGCCTCCACCTCCCCCACCCCTTCCGCCCCAGCCCAGAATCGGCTCCTCCTCCTCCTCGTCTTCATCGCCCTCCTCTCGCCCCAACAGCGGCTTCGCCCCACCGACCTACTCGTCGGTCACCACCAGGCCCGCGCAGAGCTTCCAGGTGCGCAAGGATGACGAGGGAGACATCGAGAGCTTTTCTGCCAGCGAGACGGTCAAAGTGACTAAGTTCCCTCCCCCGCCAGCCCCCGGCGCTGTTAAAAAGTACTACAAGGTGGTTGACGCTCCTGCGAGCAACAGTCACCACAAGAAGAGGAGCAGCGTGGGAAACGGGAGCATCCTCAAGTCGGAGAACATCTTTTCCACAGGCGCACCCGAAGCCTTTAAGCCGGTCTTTCAAGAGCAGTTTAAGCCGGCGGCCAGCGTGCGGAGGAGTCACCAGCATTCTATCCAGATCCCGGAGTCGTTCAAGCAAGCGGTAAAGCAAGCAGGTCTGCTTGAGGAGATGGAGAAGGAGGGCTTTGAGCTGGTGGAAGCTAGGGAGGCGTCGGAGGAGGAGGAGGAGGAGTTCCTGCTCGAGCATGAGATCCCTACACTGAAAGCTTCGGTTGACGAGGTCGTGGATGAGGAACTGCTGGACAAGCTTTTGTCGGCCTCCCGTCGTCCGCTGTCCTCACGTCTCCAGCCTGTCTCCTTCACTGACGACTTATCCGATGTAGACTCAGGCGCTGTCATCGGTGCACACGGGGGAGACTTTGAGGGACTCAAGAAGAGGAGAAGATAAGGACACCAAAGCCATCCGAAATCAACCGTAATAATCTCTTTGAATAACATCTAGTCCTTTTTTTCTAGTTCAAACACCAAAGACTAGCTGCCAAAGATTAATGTTGTTATTTGTTATTGTTAGCATCCTACACTTTTTTCAACACTGGTTCTTGTCTTGCAAGTCATTGTAACGCTTGAATGCCCTCTCCTTTCCATTCTCAGTTATAAATTTTTTCGGTCTCTTTGTCTCTACACTATCCCATATAACCAGTATTTATTATGGTATTAGTCCTTGTTGAAGCGTGAAAGTAATTTTTTGTGAATGCGCGTGAGAGCTGTAATAAACAATTCATATACAGCGTCTTACCCGACCAATATTGCAGGCCATTCCATTATCTTTCTGTTCTGTGCTGTTGCCGTCCCCTAAGCATTTTTTGTTCCTTTCATACCTGCAACTGCTGCGGTGCTGCTCATTTTCTTTTCCTCCTCTCTCCCCAAGACGAATCCAGTATAAATTAACTGGTTTAAAGCAGTCCAGAAAACTTGGAAAAGAGCCTCCATTTACTTTAATTTAATGTCTCCTTCCCTTGCCCTTCAGCTAAGTTTCTAATGTTTTTTTTATTGGAGAAAAGACTAGTGGCATGGATAGAGCAATCTGCACATCTTCCTCCCTCATCCGAAAAGACCCTGGCTGATCTGTTGGAGAAACAGATCAACCCTGTTTCCGATGCTGAGAATCTCCATCTCCAGGACTATGGTGGCCTTGGGCGGGATCACGCCGGGGATGCCGTCCTCGCCGTAACCGAGCTGGTAGGGGACCACCACACGACGGACCTGTGGCAAAGGGTTTTCGGATTCTTGTTGCTATCGCTTGGAACTTATCGACTCCTCTCTCACTCTCACCTCTCCCACGCAGGCCTTGTAGACGCCGTCGTCCCATCCCTTGACGCCGGCGTCCCCCACGATCATGTTGAGAGGGACGCCGCGGTCGTAGCTGGAGTCGAAAACCTTGCCTAAGAGAAAGAAAGGCGGAGGAAAGCGTAGAAACAAAAAGGAAGAAGAGAGAGAGAGATGTTGAAAGATAAAGAGACTAACAGTGTGGCCTAAGTGACAAGCGAGTGTTACGAGCGTGATAAGCAAAGGATTCAAGTTTAATTGTAAGTCTGTATGTGCATTCTGCTTGGTTGGAGATGAGAGGAACGCAGCAGCGGTACAAAGGCAAGGAGGCCCGCCATTAATTTTTTTAGCAAGCTTGAGTTAAGAGCAAGCGGGCAGTGAGCAGTTTGTAGTAGCAAAAAGGGAAATTGGTAGTTTTTGTGCACGCCCATGCCACACCCTAGTGTACAAAATGTCCAGCCTTTCTTCAACCCTTGTTCGTACTACCTATCAACCAACCTGGCGCAGTGTCCCGTAGTGCTGTGTGTGTGTGTGTATATGTGTTTGTATGTGGTACATGTGTGTGTACTTCACTATAAAGTCCAGTGTGGATACCGTCGGCGGCGAGGGTGGCCGTGTAGTGCAGGGTGACGTTGTCCTTCCTCCTCACTCTCTTGTCGTCGTTGCGTCCGCAGTCGCCGGACTCCAGCGTCTCGATGGTCAGACTTGGCTTCTCCACCCCCTCCAGGGTCACCTCGAACACAAGCGCGGAGTTGGCCGGGATCAGCCCGCCGCCGATCTCTGTGGAGCAGGTGGGGGTTAAGAGCAAGAAAGAATATCCGCCTTCCCCCTCACCTCACCTCTGTCCCCATAACCCAGCTCCGGCGGGATGTGCAGCTTGAACTTGTCTCCCGGACATCCCCCCTCGATGCCCCTCTCCCACCCCTCGATCACCAGCCCCGCGCCCAGTTGGAAGGTGATCGGGTCCTTCCCCTCGGTGGAGTCGAACACGCTGCCGTCGGAGGCCAGAGAACCGGTGTAGCTCACAGTCACCTGTGGAGGACGGAAAGAGAGAGGTGACAATCCCACATATAATTGACGACTTGATGCTCCACCCCCCCTCCCCGAAATCCGACCCTGTCTCCAGACTCCGCCCGCTCGAATTTGGGGCACAGCACTGAGTTGATCGACTCCTTCCTGAAGCCGCCGTTTCCCCGGCTCCTGTTGGTGTTGTTGCGGTTCCTCCTTCGACCTGAAACGGACGTGAATTAGTAACAGGGTGTTTCTCTCCTCGTTGTTACGTCCCGTCCGACGAACCCTGAGCCTCGGCTGCTTGCGGTGTCGCCAGCAGAACGAGGAGGAGGAGGAGGCTAGATGCCCCCCAAGCAGAACAAAGAAAACGCATCTCCTCCTTCTTTGTTTGACGGATGGAAGCACTCTTTTTCTTTTCTTGAGAATTCTGTGGGATCGACGGAGTAAGAGGCAGGCAGCGAGGATGGGGATTGAGCAGGACTGAAGAGCATTCGAGATGTGAGGCGATGGGGGCCGGCTTTTATGGGGCCCTGCACGCTTGACAAGTGGATGGGAGTTTGGCTTGATTCGGTGTTGGGTGCCGAGCAACCAACAAGTTGGGCCGGTGACAGAGATTTTGCCAAAAAAAAAAAAAGAGAGAATTGTTTCGTGTAAGAAGAAAGTACAACTTGGTGGCTTCCTTTGGAAAGAACATCTATTCTGCCGAAGACCTGACATGGCGATTTATTGATTAATAAATTTTAAAAGCTGCTCCAGATTTTCGGTAGGATTCGATTTGTCAGGGTGTTGCATGTGCCTAAAACGTATGCGCACCAGAAACCTCCTGCTGCTCGAAAGAAATGGGAGTCAAGGAGAAGAAGAAGATCGGGTGTTCGTGGTAGTTGGTGCAATACCTACCCCATTGCGTAATCAAGCTACCTGCCACCTCCTTCTCAACATTGGTGGTGGGAGTGGAACATACATTATGAGGGGGCGTTTATAGTTTTTTGGGCAACAGATAAGCTAACCTAAATTTGCCAGACCTCCTTGCTTAAACGGTTTTGAAGAAAAAGAAGAAAGAATAGAATGAGAATACTTGTACACTTTTTGAGCAGAAGCAGAAATCGCGCTATTATCATACCAGTTCTTCATTTCTCCGCGAAATTGCTTGACCACCAAAGCGAAAGGGACTTTTTGTACTATTCTTCAAGTACAAGTTGTATAGGATTTTAAATCGCTGTTAAATTTTTAAGACAGCACTTTAGCAGCATGAAGTTAACATGTTTTGTTTAGGCGTTGCATACTTTGAAAACGTAGTATCAATGCAACAAACTTATACCTCGTCCAGTATACCACTAGGCGAAAAAGGAACATTCGTGGACCACGCAAGTTGCGCGGGAAAAGAGAGAGGCGGAAATGGACAAGAGAGAAGTTTTTGCCCATGTTGCTTCTGCTTTCCTGGAAAAAAAATATCATCGTTGCATTTTTACCAAACCGGCCGAAGGAACAAGTCTTGTGGCTTTGCATATGTGCAAAAAAAAGGAGAAAGATGGAGTTTTTTGTGGTTGCAGCCCGACAATCATGGCTGCCATTCCTCCCCCACTCCCTCTCATCTCATCTCAGGGTCGTCCAGTGCATTGACGAAATACTCAGCATGCGAACTACTGTAGGTAGTACAGGGGAGGAGAGGAAGAAGAGGAAGAAAGAGAAACAAGAAGCGATGAATTCCAGTTCAGAACGGACATGAGTTTAATATGAGATGCTCAATTAATAATGTTTTAGCATACGTACAGGTCATATACGAGTATCATAGTGAAAGTTTAGAAGTAAATTCCTGACTGAGCATCACTTGGGGTATCCTCTCGCTTAAATGGAGAAAGAATTTCTCCTGAACTTAATACATTAGTAGTAGCCGGGAGAGTGCGAGTTGGTGGCCATGAGAGGGCTTCCTACTATGTACGTATACACAGTAGGTATAAAAGGAAGGGTGCACCCGAGACTCGTTCGTCTGTCGACAGAGCGAGCGAGACTGACTCGGTTCGTTCCAGATCGGCAGTGGAGACAGAAACAACAGACATGGGGCGGACACACGTGAGAAAGTCTTGGCAAAAGTGATAGTTACGTGTAACGTGTCTAGATTTCTCTCGCTTCTCGTTCCAGCAAAGCACTCTCCTCCTGGTCCTCCTCTTCGCGGGGACCGCGCTGTCGGCCGCGAGGCGTCCCCAGCCGCGATACCGCCCTCAGCAGCCCGCGCCCCCCGCCGCCCCTGCTCCCGTCTCGGGGGGACATCCTCGGCTCCAGTGCCAGGTGAAGGAGTGGTCCTCGGACACGGAGCTCTGCCAGCCGCAGATGGAGCCCGCCTGCGAGGACGTCACCTTCCAGACCAAGAAGATCACCTGGCCCGGGTACGGGAAGCCCTCCGACGACTGCAAGCCCTCCACCTTGCCCAAGTGCGTGACCTCTGACGAGGCCATGGTGCTCGACCTGTGCACGGTCTCCGTCAAGGAGGCTCCCTCCAACCTGATGGCCTCGCTGTTCGAGCAGGTGCTGGTCAAGCGGTGCGTCACGCACTATGTCACAGAGTGCAGGCCCAGCTACGGATACGAGGCCAAGGAAAAATGCGAGGAAGTTCCAGTGCAGGTAGCAGGGCATTAACTTCTAAATATACTAATAAATCCTGACGGAGTTTCAGTGAATCGCAATGCGTACTTCTCTTCACGATCTCCCTTGCCAGATCTGCTACGACGCCCCCGACCTGAAGCCGGTGGAGGTGCCCATTGAGGTGAAGATGACGACGGTGGAGGAGAACTGCGGCGAGCGCCCGGTGCCCACGCCGAAGACGACCTGCGAGGACGAGGAGGTCAACCTCTGTCCCAACATTCCTGAGCTGGAGGACCTCGAGGTGACCCTGCCCAAGTGCGTCCCCAGCGTCGGCGAGGAGAAGTGCCAGAGGGTCAGGCTGACCATACCGAGGGAGGTCTGCCGCCCAGCCCCGCCGCTGCCGGCCTACCAGCCACACCCGGCCAAGCAGAGATACTACTTCTGAGATTTATAAGATGTCATGAGAAAGAAAAAGGAGCTCTTTATACGTACACACGGCATGTGAATCTCCCCCTGTCTCCCCTCCCTTTTTCCCTTACACGCTTTGTCAGACAAGGAAACGGTGCTGTGAAGTTATGACGACAAGTGAGACAATTAAACAGAAAAACAAGGAGCAACTATAAACCTGGATATCGTTACTTTTTTTGTTCCGTACTGTGCCGTTGCTTGACGAACACATCCCTTAAAATTTATTTATTTCCAGAAAACAACTGCAATCATAAGATAACGAGTTAGAAACATATTTCGATCTTTTGTTTTCCTGAGTGATTTTTACTTACTAATTTGAAGTTGTCACTTTTGAAATCCTTCAGATCATGCACGCAGAAAAAAAATAGTAGTTAAGTTTTTAGAACGTTTTTATGGGAAACTCGTCCAGTTTAAAATTTTGGTGAAATTGGAAACGTCGAAGCGTTGCCTCTGCATCCTTGACTTCTTTTTTTCTTTCGCATTTTTGAGCTTGGTTGAAGAACTTGATTACAAAGAGTAGCCAAGAATATATTCACTCTCATTCCTCCAAGGGCATGGAGCGAGTCCTTGGGCGTTGGGCCGTGGCGGACCGGGCAAACCTGAAGAAATGGGCGACCAAGAACTGGGGCTGGATACGTACCAGGAGCATCACCGCCACCTTGCTCTGCCTCCTCCTGGTGCAGCAGCTCCAGCAGATGTACCCTCAGTGGTGGCTGTCCAGGATGGTCGGGCTGGCCTCCTCCTCCGCGCCGTCGTCCGGGGCGGCGCCCTGGCCCTGGTGGCGCCGCGCCGCCTTCAACGCGGCCGTCCTCCTGGGCGCCGTGGGTCCGCTCTGGCTCTCACAGTACGTGGACAGGCTGCACGCCAACCACCGGTGCAGCAAGAGGAAGAACGTGCAGCTGGCCCCCCTTGTCCCCGGCCAAGGAGCGCTGTGAAGGAAGGAAGTGTCCTGGGGCGACTCTGGATCTCATGACTTCTTCTTACCTTTTCTTTCTTGTTTAGTAGGAGGAGGAGAGGGGGGGGGGTCGTCAAGATTTATTTTGTGAGCAACAAGGCTTTCCTCCGCACCCTAGAACGCTTTGCAGGATGGGAAGAACCAATTCCACTTTTGGTAACAATAAGAAAAAAAAAAAAGTCGGAAAATTTTCATCCTGTTGCACTCGGGCTTCTCACTTTATTAGAAAAACATTCACAGCTGCTGTTTCACGTAGTCATAGAACTCATATTCTACGTGAAGCATCCTCCTGAGCTTCCCCCGAGCCTCCTCCTGCAGGGGTCGCTTCCACATTATGTAGGCCTCCGAGCCTATAGAAAAAGGATGAAACATTAAGTGACCTTTTTCCTCGGTCCAAATGATCGCCCGCTGGTATATGGCAATGCACCTCTGTATTCTTCGGCGTCGTGCGAGTTTGAAAGTCCCGAAAAGAGGTGAGGGAAGACCTCTTCCATCTTGGCCAGTGATCGTTCCATCTCTTCGAAAACTGCGACCAACGTGTACTGCTGGTCGACGTTGGCCTTTGCCCGCTCCAGCGCCCAGCGACTCCCGAAGCGACGACAGTCGGAAGAAGGGCCGCAGAAGTAGCGCTGGGGAGGAAGAAAATGGGTTCACAATTTCTCTACCTTTTTTTTTTTTTTTTGCTCTTGATCACGTCTTTAACCACGGGAAGGACAGCTAACTGCTGCTGCTGGTGTTGTCTGTACTGAAGAGGGGAGCAACACATTTCCGACTCAATTTTTGTCATGCTATCTCTGACTTTTTTATAACTACTAACTTTTTATATATAAGAATGCGCACCTCGTGCGCATTTTTTTTTTTATTCGAATACCGAAATATGCACTGTTCTGAATTTCAAAGATGTGCTAATTTGAGATTCTGTCTTAAATTTCAGAGATGTGCTGTCGCCCGTACTGAAGCTGTAGCTAGCTGAAGTCTCGAGATGACAGGAGAAAAAAAAAAGATTTGTTTCTGAAACTACTGGCGCGATGCTTTTAAACCCATATTCCTCACGATAGGCGTTGACATGATCTGCCCCTCCGTTATCGTGCACTCCGGATCGTCCCTGAGCACGCACTCCCCGAGCTGCTTCCCCCGCCACTTCTCCATCGACCCCTCTCTCCTCCGATCCTCTTCCGACAGCGCCGCGAACGCCGACGAGGCTAGAGACGCGTTCTCGCGCTTCGAGTAGAAATGGCCCTGGAACTTGGTGATCGGATCAGAGATCAGCGAGAAGAGGAGGAAGGATGGATCCATCTTGGGGCTGTAGATGGTCTCGCTGGACCAGATGGAAGGAGGCGAAGAAGCAGCCACTTTTTGGACGAGACTGGCCTGGAAAAATGATATTGTCACTGCTTGGGTTTGTAGTTACTACCTAGGTATAGGTACATAAAGGTACGGGTGGGGGGGGTTCCCCACCTGTCTTTTCTCGTATTCCTCTTGCTTCTCCTCCCGTTTCGGCATGCAGTCCAACTTGCGCACCTCTCCTCCGTGGCCGCGCCGACCTCGGAGGTGCCTCCTCATCAGTTCCTCCAGATACTCCCCTCCGGTCTTGGGAATGCGGACAAACAAGGCGGCCCCCCGGCCGTCGCCCCGTCCCCCTTCTCCTCCTCCTCCTCCTCCTTTCACACCAGCGACTGGCACCACCGCCGCAACGTCCAGTCGTCCGCTCATCAGCCGCATGGAGAGGAGCACCAGCGCGAAGAAGGCGAGGAAGAGGCGGAGGATCAGCTGAAAGGTGCCGTGGTGGAGGAGCTCCAGGGACGAGACAGAAGAAGAGGGATCGTTGATTGGGGCACGGATGGGAGTGGAAGAGGAAGTGGACGAAGCTAACGCCATCATTAATATACCTGAATGTGCTTGTTTCGCTTGATCTGTAGAAACTCCATGAGTTTGGCTGGTTTGTACGAGGTGGTTAGTTTGCGCAGGGGTCGCAGACGCAGCTGCAGCAGCCACAGTTAATATTTTTTTATGTTACCAATGGCTGCAGGGGGTTGAAACAGGTGTTTCTGCTGTGGTGGTATAGAGCTCACTTGTCAGCAGTTGCTTCTTTTTCAGACGCGCTACTTTTTTTTCAGTTTTTTTTGTCAATGCGTTTCGTGCATAGTCTACCTGCGTACTTAGAAAATTTTTATCCGTAAACATAACGGCCAAGACAACTTTGATACAGTTAAATAAAATCGAGAAAGCGAAATATAGTATGTATTTTTTTGAAGCTCTCAATTGTCTGCCGTCTTCGATGTCACGTTTTTCTTTTTTTTTTTTAAGTCGCAGCCGATGCAGCTCTAATTAAGAATTCCGTTACCTTTTCCTTTATCCTTTCTCTGCCTCCTCCCGTTGGGGTCGACTTGCAGACAGACACTTGCTTGAAGAAAAGACGTCATCAAATCAACAGCCAAAGAGTCGCCCTTGACAGCGACCGAAGGGGAGCATGGGGGAAGGAGGGGGGGAAGACCTCGACTGACGGGGATGGAGAGAAATGAGAAGAGGAAATAAAATCCAGATGAAGATGACAAATGCAAAACCGCAGCGGCAAGAAGAAACCGTCATTAGAGGTCGAGATAATTCGATATTTCGCCAAAGCATCGTCTTCGTCGTCTTCTCGAGGAGCGAGGGCAACGTCATCATCATCATCACGAGCAAGAGACGTAGCAACGGTGCAATCAGTTGGAGGAGGATCGGCAATGAACTTTTTGCCAATAATTTCCTGTGTCGTGAGCTGCCTCACTTTTTCCTTCCTTTCATTCCCCCTACTTTCCTTCCCCTTGTCCTGTCACCCCCGTTACGACCTCTCCCCCAACCCCAGAATTTGTTTTTCGGGCATTTACGACACATTTTTAATTAATAGTGGTGGCGGCAGGGACATTTTTGGGAGCTGCGACGTCGAAAAAAGTCAAGGAGACATTTTTTTGTGTGGGTGGGTTCGCGTTCAACATTTTGGAAAGGATGCGAAAGAATTAGCAGCGCATCGACAAAGCCGCCTTGCAAAAGCGTTTCTCCCTCCCCCTTCTCCCCTCTCTCTCTGCATCTGACGTCTTGAGAGTTTTCTCCTCATTTTTCTTCTTCTCTCCCTCCCCTTTGATTTCACGGCCGACTTTGAATCTCGCCACGTCTTCTTGTTCCTCCTCCTTCTGCACTCAAGATCAAGGTCGCCCTTATGAGTAGCGGCAGCCGCGGCGACGACGGCGGCGGCGGTGAGGGAGGAGGAGGAGATGCATGGGAAAAAAAAAAGAAGAGAAGCGCCTCCAACAAACTGTGTAAAGAAGGTAGAAAGAGAGAGCGACAGGCATCGTAGCCGCTCCTCAAAAAGCAGGAGATTGGAAAGAAAGAAGTGATGAGCAGTTTCCGACTCAAAAGGTTGCTGCCTTTGGGTACGGACGGGAAGCTAACAAACGGAGGTGGAACAACATCGAATATGGGAAGGAAAGGAAGAAACCAAGCAAGAATAAAAGTGGTTGTTTGCTTGTTACAATAAAGAGTAGTAGTATCCCCTTAGTCTAAGTTGCATCAACATGTTTTTTTAACCTCCCTTGAAGTGAAGTCATTCCTTCTTCCTTGGTCATCATTTCTTTAATCATTAAAAAAATCTCCAAATACAGTACCATGATTTATTGCTGTTGTGTGCTCAGTCTTTTCAGTGTTTCCTCCCCCGCTAAAATGGTTCCCTCCTTCTTAATTGTCCGATCCGATCTCGATTTCTATCGATACTTCCTGGCTGCACCAAAGAAATTTTCTTCCGAAGCAACGAGGAGCCCATTTTCTTCCTCTTCCTTCCTCCCTTCCTGTCTTTCCCATCGCCATATGCGCTCAGGGAAAAAAAAATCATCATTGGAGAAAAAGAGGGGCGGGAATCATCCTTGGATACCGGAGGAAGGGGGGAGGAGGGAAGGGGAGGGGAGGGAAAGGAGCAGTCACCTCATTGACGGCCCTCGCTCTCAGGAGCCTTGGGGACACATGATGTGACTTCCCGTATATACTGTACGACGTGTAACGCGCGCGGCTTGCGCTCTGTGCACGTACGTGTGTGTACTAGGTACTATGTAGGCAGTACAGGAAGGCGCCGCTGCCGCCATATTAGAGGACAGTTTTTTCCCACATTTTACGTAGTACTACGATTTCTTCCTTCCCCATCTCCTTTTCTCTCTCTTATCTAATTCATTCTCTTCCTTGTGCTTCTACGTACTACCTAGAGAAGGGTGCTTGATGGTGGCATCTATGCAAAGACACCGGCGCCAACAAAGAGTTTCCCACATATGTGTTTGGAAGGAATACACGTACGCGTACGAAACGTTGCAACAATTGGAGGTAAGGCCAACAGAACCCCTTACCGATAGAGCCATCCACGTCCTCCAGCGTCCGGGGAAAGGAGTGGAGAAAAAATGGAGGCAGATGACAGCATGAAAGGGGGAAAGGAAGGAGGGCACAATGCTGGAAAAACGGGGAATCGTTTGAACAGAGTCAGCGTCAGTCAGAGCTGAAACTTCCTCCCCCTCCTCCACCTCTTCCTCCCACCCCTCGCCTTGCCTGTTTAGTTGGGCCTCGGGACAACAAAGAAAGAAGGAAGGAAGGAAAAATGAACGAGCCAGATTTGTTTTCTCTTCCTCCTCCATGGCTTTTCCCTCCTCTCCTGCTGCTTCCAAGACGAGTCGCACTTCGGCTGTGAGAATCGCGGCTTAAGGACTGACGTTATTGCGCTGCTACGTATCATCAGTTTGGTTGCCAAGCATGCAAAAAAAACCTCCTCTTTGAATCCTCCAAGTTTCATGTGAGTGGCTGTAAGTTTATCAGTGGTGCCTTTTCAGTACTTGTTTCCTTCCCCCCCTAATGCTCTGAGTGCGATTAGGTGAAGGAGATAGAAACGCGCGATATTCATTACCCTCCTGTTCCTTCGTTTCCCCCCCCCTCCTCCTGCATAAGAAATGAGGCTCGTGTGATATGAGCAATGCCCTTATTTTTTCCCCCTCTTCCTCCGGGCAAAAGACGAAGGAGGTTCGAACGAAATTACATCCCTTCAGGGCCAAACCGACCCGACACATACCACCCACCCCTATCCAGAAACTGCTACGAATGAGACACAAACTTTTTCCCCCCTTATTTTCAGAGAACGCTTTGTCACCGCAGGTGTGACAGTGCCATGCTGACCTGCGCGGATGCCCACAGTTGTAGGCGTGTCATCACCCCACCACCAAAAGGGGGGAAAGTAAATTGACGTCAATTTAAGTGTCTTTCTTTTGTTTGTTTCTCTCGTCTCTCTCTTGTTCGACAAAGAAAGCTGAAAATGGGGAAGGCAGTAACAGACAGACAATCCCCGTCTATCCTCATAAAAAAGTCCTTGAGCGCGCCACAAATAGGGACGGCTTAAATTCTCTCCTTTTTTTTAGCAGAGGCAATTAAAAGCAAAGCCAGTCGCAACAAACTTGAAAAAAAAAGGCGAAGCAGTCCTGCGGCAAAATTGTAAGGTATGTAAATCCGTCAGTCGTCGTCGTCGCCTTCGTCGTCATCTCCCGACTGCAGAGTAGCATCCTTGGCTCCTTCTCCTCCCTCATTCTCCGTCACGTTTTTGCCGTCCTGTTTCCTCCATTTGGGCGCTTTTTTTGGCCCTTTTGCTTCCTCCGATAGTGAAAGTCGTGATCTATTCCAATTCCAACAGTCGCCGCGGCGACTGCTGCCGTCGTCGTCACGCCCGACGAAGAAGAAGAAGCCATTCACGGAAGGAAGGAAAGGAAAGGAAGAATGACGACCACGAACTACTTGTCAACTTTCAACGCGGCTCCAAGTTGGCAAGAGGGGGAGAGGGGGAAGGAAGAATATCATGGTAAAACAAAAAAATGTCACAGAATTTTCATGTCGATTTTTTTCGTCGCCTGTCGAAAATATGTAAACCGAATCTACTACATTACGTACGTACGTACATGTAGTATAGCGAAGTCGAATCCGAGGTGTTCCTGCAAATAAATGTTGGTACAGCGGAGTGGAGGGACGGACGGACGGACGGTGGCTTGCTTCTCCATTCACTCCGTCACCCAAGTCGACGTTGATTTGACCTTGATAATATCTGAATGGTTTTTTTTGTAAGTAAATTTCGATTTCCTTGATGTTTTCTGACCGCCATTTACTAGCTTGCGTCTTCTTCCTTTTCGTTCTCACTTCTTTTTCCGTGGGTTTTCTTCCCTTCGTCCGATGAATCGCGAATTTTCCCATCTTCTTCTTCTTTGTCGTCGCTTCCGCTTCGGAATCGAGTGAAAACGGGAGGAAATCTTCTCACCAACGTCGAAAATTTCCATATTTCTTGCGAGGAGTGAAGGAGAGGGAGGGGAGACATCCGTGGGGGATTTTTTAAGAGAAAGAAGAGAAGGAAGAAGGTGCCACAATACAACGAGGGAGATTCTCATTTATTTTATTTTTCCATTTTTTTTTTCGGGAGAGCAATTGTCGCTGGCGGTTGGGGAGGGGAGGGGGGAGGTTTTGTGGGAAGTAGGAAGAGACTCCAGGAAAGAAAAAGTTTTTTCTTCTTCTTCCTTCCTTTAATCATAAGGGGAGGAAGGAGAAGGGGGAGATGTTTTGCACTCTCTTCCTCATTTCAGAGAGAGAGAAATATATAAAATAAGATTTTCCCCCCCTTGTTTGGTAGGCGTTGTCGTTTATAGCGCAAAGAGGAAAGGAAGAGTTGCCAAAAGAGGTTGCTTTTTTTCTCCGAGCGTTTTTGTGGTTTTTTTATAACTCCCTTTGCCATTTCTCCTCCAGCATAAAGAAACCTTAAAATTTGAGCCAATATATGAGAAGGGGGAATAGAGAAGCCTGTCTTGGTGGGTGAGAAGATGCTAGATGCGAATCTAAAAGTTTGACAGGGAATTTAGCCGAACCTTTTCCTTTTTTGCCCCATTGTCCCTTCTCCTTTTAGCAAGTCAGATTAATATGATTGCGTCGACAAATCGCCTTCTTTTGCAGTGTCCGCTCTCTTTAAACCCTTTTGGAATCGGCTTTGTAGTCTCCCTTCTCTTGTATATTCTGCCCAGTCATCCTTCCCCGTTTTCTTCAAGTGGGCGTCACTAAAGAGATTACTGGTGCAAGACATATACCACAGCAGAATAGCATAAATATTTCCACTTCGCTGTGTACGGCATTCACGGTTTCAAAATTAAAACGAAATCGGAGGCTTCGTTGAAATCACCAGGTCAGCTGATGAATCATCTTTTCTCCCGTCTCACCAGCAAAAGCGTCGACGACGACGTGAGAAAAGGAGGAAGAAGGATGTTTTGGTGATGATGAGAAGACGAGACAAAAAGGAGGAAAAACCCGCAAATATGAAATGCCATGAGGAAAGGAAGGAAGGAAGTTCTTTCTGAAGGGGGGAGGTAATTAACCAAAAAGAATTGTGATCAGTCGTAAAGACAGAACAAAGGAGGAAGAAAGAAAAGGAAGAAAAAGGAAGGATGATGTTCACATCCGCATTATTTAATCACAACTTGATCAAAAGGAGATCTTGTTTTGTTTCTGGATCTTCGTGTGCGGGGTCTTAAAATTTCGACTGGGGGAGAGAGAAAGAGCAAAAGGCCATCTCCTCATCCCATCCCACATTGATATCAATTTCCTCCCTGCCTCCCCCTACTTCTCCTCCTCTGTGCGATCTAGTTGAACGCGGCCTTCGATGTCTCTGCGCAAAAACAGCAAGTTCTTCTTCTTCTTTCGGCCCCACTTTTGAGTTTCGACTGGCGGCAGCAGACGAGTCACGATCGTGCGGGGGCAAGAGGGAAATTCGGGAAATAATGGTGAGCGAAGGAAAGAGAAAGACAAACTCGGATCGCAGGAAAGAAATATGCAGCAAGAAAAGAGGAAACAACCTCCGTTCATGTGCATGATCGTATTATGTCCAACCTCATCCTCCGAAGACGTGAGGTTGAGACCCAAGCTTGAGAAAGAGAGAGAGGTAAAAGACATTGCCTCTTTTCCTCACAGTATTTTTTTCGGAGCAAAAAAATTCCCCCCCCCCTTCCCTCCTTGACAGCCATCTGAGTCGAGCCTCTTTCCCTGTCTCCTAGTACGCGTATGCAAACACAGGCAAAACCGCGTTTGGGGTCGCCTCTAAAAGTCCTCCTTCCTCCCTTTTGGCTGCCTCCTTCTCCTCCTCCTCCTCCTCCCCTCTCTCCTCATTTCTTCGCTTGTGGGAACGGACCCAGAAGGTCATGCACATCACATGTGGCTTGTGGAGGGAGGGAGGAAGATCCACACTCATGATGTGCCGAGAAGAAGAGAGGGGAAGGAAAGGGGTTTTAATCTCTTGCACCGTAACGCAAAAAGACTCTCTTAAAAAAACACGTTCTTCTACTAGGTTTCGTGCTTCTCGCTTCCACACGCAAGCACCCATTATTCTCTCTTTGGCGATGGGGAGCTAAGGAAGCTGCATCGACAAACATGGAAGAAGATGCAACATTCTACTTTCCTTCCTCGATCCAACCACAATTCCATCTGCCAAAGAAGGAGGATGAGGCCCTTGGGGAGGGAAGATATGAGGTGGGGAACGAACGAACGGGGCTGTAATAATACCAGGCTGGATTTCAAGTTCAGGCAAATTAGGGGGGGGAGGAGGAGGGGAGCACACGACAGACACGTGAGTGGGTGCATGAGGGACGAGGAGTGAAAATGCTGGCTGGTGCATGAAAGGTAAAAAAGGGAAATGTTTTTATTCCTCCTTTCAGAGTACAGAATCTTGCGTGTTGCTTCTTTCATAAGAAACGTTTTTTTACTAGGCGTTAAAAGCGCATATTAAAACTGTCCTTCGTTTTCCTGTGGGAGGAACGGAGGACTCTTTATTACGCTGCGATGTATTTGATCGCCAGAAGCGACTTGAGTGGCTTCCAAATTTGGCAAGAAAATTTGGGGTTCCCTCCTGTTTTTCTTCTCGGGAAAAAATCGTCCCCACTCCTGACTTCCTTAACGGTTTTGATAAGCGCGGGAGAGAGGAGGAAGATTCCGGCGACGACGGTCTACGACACGGAAGTTGTGGAAGTTAAAAAATAAAGTAGGATCAAGATTGAAACCGTAAATAAAACTCAGTTTATTTATATTACGTACGCTCTTCTTCTTCCTTTTCTTGCGGGAAGTGACGCAGTGGGAGGGACGGGGGACTCTTTATTGCGCTGCGATGAAGCAACGCGTTAAGATCATCTCTAGGAAAAAAAAACTGGGTGTTGGGTGGAAGTGGGAGGAGGTGTTACACAGGTAAGAAGAGTTGGAGTTATACAGCGTTCGGACTAGGGGAAAATTGACGGGGGGGAGGGGGTCGGATAGAAAACCACGACAAGAAGGTCATAAATAACTTTTGTGGGTTGTGAGAAAAACAAACAAACAAAAACTATCTATAGGGCAAGATCACTTGCGTACAACAAGACGAGTACCGAAAGGACACTTGAAGCTTCCGATCACACCACCCCGCGACACAGAACATTCTGTCTGAACAAATATCTTTTTCACTTTGGCACGTAACAGGGAGGAGGAGAAGAAAAACCACTCATTCGTTTACAACATCACACGTCTCATTCGCACTAGGTACAGCAATAGGATTGAGCATTTTCTGTTTGTCTCTCTCTTTCTATCTCTCTGGGCCCGTCTGGAGCCCTCTCTTGAGCCAGCGGGTGACGATTTATTTCCCTTCCTTCCCCCCTTTCGGATGCAAAGGAGGGATAAGAAGCAATCGAGGCCAAACGCGGATCTAGCACAATAAGACCTCAAAACAGGCGAAATTGATTTTTGCTATTGATTTCATATTCCCATCCTTGACTCTCCTCTCCTCAGTTCAGCCTAAATTGCCTCCAGATTCGCTGTCTCCGCTTCTCCCTCAGCCGCTGCGACCAGTCCGAGATGCGTTTGGACGTCGCCACGGACGAGGACTTGTCGTCCTCCTTCTCCTTCTTCACGAAGGCAGAGGATGGCGACGCCGCGTGAAAGTCGCTCTCGTCCACTCGCTTCTTCTTCCTCCGCCGTCGCTTCAGCTTCCTCCTCTTCTTTTCTGGCTCCTTCTTAGACTGTTGAAAGACGTGTGCAAGCTCCCCTTCTCCTCCTCCGACGGTGACGATGGTGCCACGGACGGTGACGGGCTGGATGAACCCATCGTAGTCGTAGTCGTCGTAGTCACTTCTTTCCTCCTCCTCTTTTGGAGGTGTTCCCGCCACGATGACTGTTGGGTCGCCGCTGATTCCGTTGGCACTGCCTCCTCCTCTGCCCCCGATCTCCTCAATGAGCAGTGGCACCGAGACAAACTTGACGTCCTCGTCCTTTTCGTCCGTCTCTTCTTGGCCTCCCTCTCCATCGTCCAGGCGCTGAGGCTCACTGTCGAGCTCGGTATACTCCAGGAATCCTCCCTCGTCGTCGCCGCCGCCGTCCTCCACCTCCTCGTCGTCGTACACCGCCGGCTCAAAGTTGTCCACGCTCAGCAGGTCCGTCTCCTTGCCCTTCCTCCTCGCCTGATCTGCGGCATCAACGCCCCTTCTGTTGTCGTCGGAATATTCCTCATCCCTGTTCCTGTTCGCATTATCGCCGCCACCTGCACCATTGCTCTGGTTGGCCCCTGAGTCGGTCTCGCTCCTGGGTCGCCCCCCGAAGGCGTAGCCAGGCTGTTTCTGCCTCTCGCCACCGGAGCGGATCTCCGAGTCGCCGTAGTCGTATTCGTACTGGGACGGGTCGTAGTCGTTGTCGTCGTAGCCGGGGAAGAGGTTAGGCACGTCCTCGTCTTCATCGTCTCCGCCGCCGTCGTCGCCCTTGTTGTTGTTTCCCGTGAGGTCGACCGTGTCTGGAGTGTCGGTGGCAGCGCCGGTGCCGCCCAGCCCGTTGGTCAAGTCCACAGTTACTCCGTTTACCAGGTCTACCTGGATGGGGGGCCTGCGTTCGCCTCCATCCCGACCGAGGTAGGAAGAGAAGGAGGAATCTGAGGGGGGTGGAGGGAGAGGTCGCACGTTATTGCGCAGGTTAGGAAAGAGGGGTTGGGGGGCATTGCCTGCAGAGGTTAAGCTCGTGTTAATTGCCTATTTAAAACTGCATAAGTGCATTATGTCTCATCCTACCTTTGCAAGACTACCATCACTTCTCTCACCTTGTTCCACCGTCGTGCTGACGACGTGACCCTTGGGAGCTCCGTCATTGTCCTCGCGTCCAGACGCGGGAGAAGAGTACTCCCCCACCGAGGCGGGAGAAGAGATGGCGGTGTTCAACACAGGGTTGGCGGCGTTGTTGTCGTTGTTACTGTTGGCGCGAGGATTGACGGGGGTGAAGTTGACGTCGGGGTTGAACGCGTTCGACGCGACGTTCGACTGTTGAGGGGTTTTGAAAGAGTTTCCAGCCGGCAGCGACGGCTGAACAGCGGTGGCCGGGTTGCTGTAAGAACTGGTGGCCCGCTGAGGGGCGGGGTTTCTCACGAAGGGGTTGTTGTTGACATTGGCGTTGTTACTGCTGGAGATGACCGTCCCTCCCCCAATGCTGTTTCCTTGGGGACTCCCATAGGAACCCGACGCAGGGGACGGGGAAGAGCCGGTGAGGAAGGGATTGTTGGTGCTGCCCCTGCTAGGGACGCCGCTGTTGTTGCTGATAACGTTGCTTTGTGGCCGACCATACGAGTCCGCCGCCTGAGCTGCAGGCGTTCCACGTCCGCCACTGTTCGTGATCAGGTTGCTGATGCTGCCCCCACCGCCTGAGGATATCGGGTTTCCGAGAGGAGAGCCATAGGAGTCTTGAGCAGGAGCACCACCTCCGCCGCTTTGGAGGGAGGAAGAAGGGTTGGAGATGGGTCGAGTGATTGGGGTGGTCTGGAAACCCCCCACACCGCCGCCTCCTAGATTTTGGGATTGGGTAGGGAAGTTAAAGGAAGAAGAAGAACTGTAGGAATTTTGTGCTGGAATTGCATTGGCAGGTGAGGACGGGGAAAGGTTATTTACAAAGGGGTTGTTGGGCGTGAACCCTCCAGCCCCTGCCCCGCTGAAGGAGGAAGAAGAGACAAGGCCAGGATTGGTGCTGCCATAGGAAGACTGTGCGGCCTGAGCAAAGCCGCCTGCTCCTGCCGTGTGTGGAGCGGCGGTCGCCAGGTTGGGTGCGGGAAGCATCTTGATGACCGTGTTGGACAGGCTGGCGGGTGCAAAGGAGCCGCTGCCTCCGCTCCCGTAAACAGGCTGACCACCTCCGAACGAACCTTGGGAAGATGAGATGAAACCTCCGCCGCCTCCACCGCCACCTCCACCGTACTGACTGAGACCTCCGCCTCCACCGCCGCCGTATTGACTCTGCCCACCGCCTCCACCGCCGCCGTATTGACTGAGACCTCCGCCGCCGCCTCCGATAACTCCAGCTTGGGGAGAACCGTAACTGTCAATCGAACCACCTCCCCCTCCTCCTCCTATCACACTAGCTTGAGGAGCCCCGTAGCTGTCTATCGAAGAGGCTCCGCCTCCTTGACCGCCTCCAAAGCCTCCTCCGCCATGTCCTCCTCCTCCTCCGCCACCAGGCGCACCATATCCCGATTGAGGGGCAGGTGCTCCATATCCCGATTGTGGCGCCCCGTAGCTGGACTGAGGAGCAGGAGCTCCATATCCGGCCGATTGAGGCGCCCCGTAGCCGGACTGAGGCCTTGGAGCGCCGTAGCTGGGCTTGTTCGGTGGTCCGTACGAGGGTCTTGGGGCGCCGTAGGAACCGGACGGCCTGCCTCTGCCACCCTTGCCCTTGCCCTTGCCCTTGCCCCTGCCTCTTCCTCGGCCCTTGCCTCTTCCTTTGCCTCTGCCCTTGCCCTTGCCACGGCCGCCGCCACCTTTTTTGCCACCTCCAAAGATCGATCTCATCATCGAGTGCAACATCCTCATCATCCCTCCCAGTGTTCTCTTCTTTCTACTCAGCACCACTTGTCCACTCGTGCTCTCCGTCCTCTTGGCGACACTCACCACTTGCCGCTCACTATCGCTGTCAGCTCCAGCACTGCCGTGGCAAGCTCCAACCCCAACCAGCACCACCAGGAAGAGTAACAGTAATCTCATCGTGTTTGTTCCAACTTCCATCTACGTAATACTCGTGAGAATAAACGCTCCGATTCGCTCAAGTCATACTGGAACTATTACTCTCTCGCCTCTCTTCTGGACTGTCTCCGAAGTGGCTGTTGTCGTTACACTGCCCTGGAGTAAGGAGTGAGGAGTAAGTCAAAGGCGAAGGAAGCCAGCCTTCTTTCACCGGGAGGGGGTGGAGGGAGGGGAGAAATAGAAGCACCGTGCGGACCTCTTAAACCTCCACCTCTACCCAGACGCCGACACCATCCGCGGCGGCTCCGTCGGATCGGTTCGCACCGCCGGCATTCGCTGGTGTGCACTACGCAATGTAGCAAAAGGAGGAAGGAAAAGAGGGGAAAACGACGGCGCCGCCGTCGTCGGCGCCGGTGCCGACGCCGGGTCCATGCGCTAGATGACTTTCGCCCGACGTGTTTGGGCACACAATGTTGGACGCCAACGATTGGACCTAGTGCTTGTTTGCAGTGAGGGTGTGGCAGGCATATGTAGCTCCAATTAATTTCGTCCTTGCAGTCAAGCATGGCTATTAGGATGAACAACTATGACGCACGCGCGCGTGTGCGTGTTGCCTATGGTACGCACGAGATGCGTAGTAGGTGCACACAAGATGCGTAACCACCGCGCCCGCCCGCGGGTGCGCCCGCGCAGCCACACGTGAGCGCCCTCCGTCCCCCCCCATCCATCCAGTCGACGACTCCACATTCGACAAACGGGAAAAAGCACTTCTTCCTTTCTTCCTTCCTTCCTTCCATCTTTTTTTTTTCCCGCACCCTCCTCACAAGCGACCTTGACGTATACGCATCTTTGCCCGCAAGCAAGCGGCGTCTGTGACTCTGAGTGCGAAGCGGTGAAAGAGGAGGATCTCTTCTGTTCTTCTTCGGGCTGCTGCAAAATTCCAGTTACTTCCTTCCTTCCTTCCTTCCTTCCTCTGCCTAGGTGTCTGGTGGGGGTCTTCTTTGGGTCGCGGCGGGAGAAAAATAGGGAGGAGAGGAGAGGAAGGATGGGAAAATGTTCTTCCTTTCCTTTATCTACTATACTACTACTAAGACAAATCCCTGCTTGGTGCGGGGTGCCCTTGCCCCTTTGAAGGCAGCATCATTGTGAGCACATGCCAAACTTGCAGGGAGAAGAGATAGAGAAAGATTGACCCAGCCGTTTCTTCCTACGTGCTGAAATGCTTCAATTGCATCCACATGAGATGAGAAGCAATTCAAGAAGGTAAAACTAGAATAGAAACGTCCACTGGCAGCTGCAATGCCCTTTTCATGTCAGATATTTTGTAAAAAAAATGGTCTGGAAAACCAAACCAGATTTTTTAAATTTTAATATTCCAAATATCCGAGAAGACAAAGACAGAGGAAAGAAGCGTTGTTGTCATACGTCGGTAGGGGGTATCGCAAAGTCTCTGTGGGGTGGTTTGGCTGTTGAGGGGTGGTGGTTATAAATCTTACAGAAGTGGGTGTATTACACTAAAATTCTTGGTGTAGCACAGATACACAAATTCTAGTTTAAACTAGAGTTTTATATTAGAAAAACAATTGTCTAACGACTTTTTCATTACTTGAAAAATGCATTTTGTACAAACTTAAAGCAAAATTTTTAGAAATATATATATAAATATATATACCGTATATGTTTTTGCGCTTCATAGAGTTAAGCACACTATAAGCACATAATAAAATAAATAAGCACACTACAAAGCTTAAAATTTTTAAAGTGACATATACCAAATAAACCAAAAATGCTAAAAAGTTGCACACGGCAAACATTTTTAAGACATACCGGTACAAAACCAACCAAGAAAAAAATCAAGATAAACAACCAGAAAAGAAGAAGAAGAAGAAAGTGAAACATGCCTCTTTCCAGCTCGTGAGGGTGAGGGTGAAGTGGAGAGAGGTATTGCTTTGGTCAGGAGAGAGGGGTACTTAATAGGAGCCTCATATTAGGCACCTACCTATGGTCGTCCTCTCCTCATCCGTTATCGTCCCGTAGTGCTGAGCCAGTAACCGTAATTTTTTTGGCCCTTTTCCCTCCCTCCCCTGAAAAGTCAGTCCCGACCAGGGAAGTGCTCCAAAGCCAAGCGCCGTCGAACGAACGAAAGACGACGACGACGACGCTCCTCTTTCTGACAGAAGTGAAGGTGAAGGGAAGGGGGAGCGGGGAAAATTCTTGATTGCGCTCCAAAGAATTCTCCTCCTCCTCCCATCCGTGCAAGATGGAGCGGAGGGAAGAGGATGATAATGATGAAGTGGTCGACTTCGATCAAAAGAAGAAGAGGCGAGCTCAAAAGGGGGCTCTTAAAAAAACTGGGGCTTAATCTTTTATGGGAAACAGGATGCACCTTAGCTCTACTAAGTCGAATTAATTCCGCTTTTGTGACTCAAGAATTTTGTCACAAAAAAATACCCAGCATACCCAGGACGAAAAAGATTACATGTACTATGCAAAGGGTGTAAAGAGCTAAGGAAGAGCTAGACGGGAGGATCGTCGGAGTGTGAGTAATGGCATAATGGGTGCTCAGGCGAGGGGGGGGGATCGTGAAGAGAAAAATAACGAACATATTAACTTGTTTCTCCTAAGAGTCGTATGGAGGTGGTCATGATCAAGCGGGGGCGGCGGAGGGAGCGGCCAGAGATCGCCTCCATTCCCTTCTTCTCTTCTCTCAATCCAGAAGCAGCGGGAGAGAGGGAGTTCGTCACATTCACAGACTTTTATTGCGCTTTCTTCCTACTGGTATAGACACAGAAAGGTCTGGGCATACACTGATTCGTATACGTACGAGTAGATGATCGCAGGAGAAAGTCCCGTCTACTACTTTTAGTATAAGAGTGTTGCCAGGTTTTCACGCGGGTCCAACGCCAAATCCTGGTACCAAAAATGCCAAATTTGAAGTTTTATTTACTGTCTCCAGAAAATTTAAATGCCAAACAGTAAATACAGTAGAGAAAATTTTAATGCCAAACACTAAATAAAATTGAAAATTTTTAATGCCAAACACTTTTGAAAAATGCCAGTTTTGTGAAATCTGGCATTGAAAAATGCCAGTGGGCAACAATGATTAATTAGTACTAGGACACTAGTCGGGACGCCCTCGTTGTCGTAAAATAAAGAAATCAGAGTTGCCACGGTGAAAATTTTAGTAGCAGCGGCACTACAGAAATTCTAGTCTCGCACTTTCTCCTGTAGAATTCGTTTTCGCCGTATTCATTCCAGTTCTCTTCATTTCATTTGCGATTTCTTTCTCGCTCGCCTCACGGCCCCCCCTCTATCCCTGGAAGGTATCCAAGGGAAGGTAATTGTCCCTATCACGTTTATTTCGCCCAAGAGGTCAAGAGGGGAGGGCCATTTCTTTATAAACAAGAGAGGTGGAGGAGCCTCTTCGTTTGCTTACTTCAGGGGAGAGTGGGGGAGAGTGGGTGAGAGCCCGGACATGACGAAGACGGTGCGAAGTGCGAACCTCATTCTCGCTCTTTCTCCCTCCCTTCCTCTCCCCCCCCTCCCCCCAGATGATTGGAGCCCCATTGTAAACTGTGGATAGAGACTAGAATAGTACGCAGAATGAAGTGTGAATAGCCGTCCGAGGAGTCTCTCTTAAACACAAGTACTACTAGCACTATTACTACTAGCACTAGCTAATAGTGAAGTACAGTTATATGTACTATACAACTTCTCAAGCGAGGTATGAAAGATGGCGGCAGCAGGAGGAGTGCTACGACGAGCAACAATTACCATCTTAATTCGTCTCACAGTTGTAGAAGATTGGGTTGGGGTCCATGAGAAATCGCCGTCATTACCATCATCATTGCCTCTCCTGTCCTTCTTCACAGAGGGGATGAGAAACTTCTATTAGTGGAGGAAGATTTTCCTCCTCCTCCTCCTCCTCTCCGGCGTCCTTAACCTTCAAAGTCGTTTCCGCTCTCCTCTTCTTTCGCGAAGAAAGAAGCCGAACGAACGAACGAAGCTATAAATGTATTCTTCTCCCTCCCTCCCTCACATGGTGCCAGAGCTCTATTTTTCCGGAAGTCTCTCTTTCCGGCAGCTGGAAGTAGCAGTGGCGCCTCTGCTAATAAAGACCGAATTTCATACTGACGCGCACAGTTCTAGGTACTGTACTGTACAGTACACGGGGAGGAAGGGAAGAATGAAGAAGGAGGAGGAGGAGGAGGAGGAGGAAGAGGAGGGTCGGTATGCTGGAGACAGGGTGGAAAGCGGTGGTGGTGGTCCGAAAACTGGCTTTTTTTGCGCGCGAAATGGATGAAGAGGAGGGCGGAAAAGGACTTCGCTTAATTGCTCACGCATGCAAGCAACGGAGGCGGTGGAGAGGGGGGAGGAGGAAACAAACAGTGATGCTTGGCTGCGGCCGGAAAACGAGGAGGAGGAGGAGGAAAACGTGTCAGAAATAAACGAAATCGAATTAGGAGGATTTTTGTGTGTGTCCTTCGCTCGATCGGTGTCCGCGCCGTCACAGCGACCGTACGTACGACCTCCGCTAAGCTCCACTTCTCCCTAGACCAACGTGAAACTTAGCTGGGTCGACCGAACTTCTTTTTTTTTTGGAATTATGCTTTTTTTCTTACCCGACTTTACAAGTTCTCCTTCTGTGTGTAAAGAAGAAAGGAACTTGCGGAGTCATCGTGTGATGTCTCACACAGAGAAGTTACTGTAGGGCCAGATGTTGTGGACCTTGGGACTATTCCTTAAATGTAAGGCGCCGACTCTAAGATGGAGATGCACAGGTGTGAAAAAAAGGGGGATTGCTGTTATTGAATTTTGGCCATAAATTGGAGATGATAGTCTCGTTTGGGAAGTCACAAATCGCATGCAAGGTTTAAGTCTGAGAGCGAGAATGCAAAGGTTGCAGTCAAAGAAGAAAGGAAAGAATAAGGTTTGGGCAAAAGTGCGAAATTGCTTGGCAGGTGAAATGGAGTGCACACGAGGTGGGGGGGGGGGGAGGGGAAGAGATGCCCACCTCCATTTTTTAAGAGCATTTGTGATAATGGGGCGCAATTTGGAGTGGATCCAATTCGGTTTTTCCACTTTTTAGGACGTTATGCGAAGGTCGCCATTTCAAAGTCGGACCAGAGACTTCTTCTTCTTCTTCCTTTCCATTGCCAGAAGCCACCGGTTGCCCCTCACTCACTCGCCACCAATTTCAGACGAGATCCGTCTTTTCTCCCTTTTTCGCTGACCGTTTCTCGATGGCGGCCGCTTCGTCGTTAATCGTCTCCCTCCCTCCCTCCTTCTCCTTGGATGTCGTCCTCTAAAAAAAAAAATCCAGGCCAGGTGACGCCAAGTGCAGACCCCTCTCCTTCTCCTCGCTGACCAGCCTCGCTTTGCGGACAACAATTATTTGGGAAAAAAATTGCCGTGAAAATTAATCTGCTTTTTTTGGAAGTCAATTTGAATCAATGCCAACAGTTCCACCTTTTTCGTTCCTTGGCAACTTCAGAACAATGTCACGTTGAAAATTTCAGAGTAACGTACCGCACATAGTAGTTAACATACATCGCGGAGAAGGATTTTCGGTATTCTTTGCTCTGTAAGAAAAAAAAATCCTTTCTCAGGAAGTTACACAGACGACGTACCCACATAATGGGTGCGTACGGGAGAAGAGACAGAGATAGAGAGAGGGAGAGAGAGCCATCACTTTGAGTTCTGCAGGGAAGGAAGGGATGGATGCTGGCTCGAGGTTAAGACCAAAATCATCATCTTCTTCTTCAAGACGAGAACGCACATGGTCCTTCCTGCCTCGCTGACCCCATAAAAAGAATACCAGCGCCCTTCTCTTTCCTCCCCTTCTCTCGTTCCCTGGCTCCCTCCCTCTAATAGCCCTCTAAAGAGGAAGGAGGCGGGAGAGTAAGAAAAAAGTTTTGGCAGTCTGGCTGTGGTGGTGCCGATCATCCGCGGCTCTTTTCCCCGCAAGCAGCAAGTTGAGCATAAATCATTGCTCTTTTTTTGTAGGCGAATTCTCTTCTCTCTCTCTTTTTTTCTTTTCGACCCTGAAAGGATAGTTGAGTTTCTTTCTCGCTCCTCCGCTTGGGAGAAGAAAGGAAGGAGCAATTTGAGGAGAAGGAAGGGAAGGAACCTCTTCATCCTCTACCTTACGGCGATTTTTAACGGTTGGTTGTGGCGACTAAAAAAAAATCCACACAAACGTATAATTTGCACATCTGTTTGCGAATCACATTATTAGCTATTCGTCTCAGCCTGCCACTTTTCTCCTCTCCCTTTCCTTCTGCCTCCTCTTCACCTCCTCCAAGATGACCAACTCAGAAACCCCGGCAAAAGCTGGGCAGCGGTCATTTTGTCGTTGTTGTTGCTAGTAGGCCTGGTCCTCCACTTTCTCCAGGAACTTTTGGGAGAAGTACTCGTACTTTGCAGGACCCTGGCTGGTCCTACCCAAACACCAACGGTAGTACAGTATGAGTATGCAAAAAGGAAGCTCAGTAGAATGTACGGTAGTATACACATTGCATTTTTGCATTTTTGGCGCTGATTTGTATGCTCCGTCGGGATTAACTATCACCCGAGCATTTCCAATCCTGGAACTGAGACCAAATCATTTAACATCTGGATGCGACCCTTTGTCCTAGATCCAAGTTATTACGTTTTCTGCACCTTTTTGTATCAGGCCAACTATGAAACAATTTCGGTTGGACCAGCTGATATGCTTCAATTAACTACATGTAGTTTGATTGCCACCAAACTATCTTGCACAGAGATGACTAAAATGCTTGATCTTACAGCCGCCATTATTCTGCACCTGCGTGCATTTAAGGATGGTTCTACGTACTCCAAGCAAAAACTTTTGAAAGAGAATCTCAGCTGAACAACACAAGATTGTGGAGTGAAAAATGAAGGCAATTAGACAATTACTTCAGTGTCAGCGGGAACTAAACATCAACGTTGGGCACACATGTTTAGACAAGTGCACCTGTGAGCTGGGCAACGAGTGAGTTTGTTCAGGGTTTGATTAGTTCATGCAGGCGCATTTGCCATCGCTCACAATAGTCGCAACCCCTGATCCCGGAGCCACCCATCTGCCCATCCACACACTGTAAGTCATAATAGTACTGACGGTAGCAAGCACTAATACAGTAGGACAGACAATTTCCGTTTGCTGCTCTTCCCCCTCCTTTTCTTAATCGGTTTCGCTTATTTTTATCCCTCCTTACTCATCAGCCTCCACTTCTTTCCCCGTTGTTGCTCCTGCGATGCCCTCTGACGTCACCGTCTTCACCTTGGCCATCTCGGTCGTCTTCATCTCATACTGCCTGGCTTCGGCTCAGAAGATGGTGGAGGAAGAGAAAGCGGACTGGAATGACAATCGCATCGCTTGGAGAGAGCCCAACTGGTCCGCTGTCAGAAAGGAGGCGGCTGCCACCTCCAGGCCTATCCTGCTGCTGGTGCACAGAACTTGGTGTAGCGCCTGCAAGCAGCTCAGGCCCAAGTTCGCCGAGAGTAAGGACATTGAGGTGCTGTCAGAGCAGCTGGTTATGGTCAAAACTGCAGAAGAACAGGGAGAGTTTACCAGGAGCCAGTTTGGTCCAGATGGCAACTATTTTCCCAGAATCCTGTTTTTTGACTCCAATGGAGAGTTTCTCAACGAGATTGCTCCAAGGAAGGATAAATACAAGTACTTTCACTTTGGCGCAGAATCCATTGTCAAGGCCATGGAAAAGGCATTGAGGATTAATTCGGAGAAAATGGCAGTCAAAGGCTTCAAGACCAACAATGTCATTAGTGATGAGCTCTGAAGAAGCGGTGTTAAGTCAAGAAAAAAAATAGAAGAGAGCTTTTCTGCTTTTATAGACAAATGTCTTCTAACTCGTCTTCCCCTACTCCTAACTATCCCCTGGTCTGGCTGAAGGTGGCAGTCAAGTGCGTAGTCAATGGAAAAACACAACTTCTGTGTTGACCATGCGCATGCATACAAGCAAAACGGTGTGTGCCATTCTTAATTTTGTAACCCCCATGAAGAGATGACGTGTGATTGCTAAGGTGCTGTTGGAGCTTGTGGAATACACCTTGCAATACCAGGTGATACTCCTTGTGGTATGTTTTTTAAGGGCAGGATTGCAGAGCAACTGTTGCGCTCCCAGCAACAGTTGCTGATTTGCCACTGATAGTACACGTGTACATAGAAACATGCAGAATTGATCGATTGGCCCAAAAATCCTGTTGAATATATTGATAATTCATTTCCAATTCTTTCTTGACTTCCTGCATTTTCAGCCGGGACATAACGCGTTGCGGCAGGTGTTGTTGATGCATGCTGGTGTGAACGGGTATGTGGACCAGGAGAGAAAGACGTGCTGGTCTCTTTCCCTCTGTCTCTTATTGAGTTGCAAATGCAGAGAGAGAGAGAATCTCATTCTAAATCGATTTTCCTGGGCTTGGCCTTCTTGCTCTTTCTCTCCCTTTTCCTCCTCTAAAGTAACTACACGCTTCTCTCTCCCCCCAGTCCAGGCTGTGTGCATGGTGCCGCTTTCTTTTACTGCATGACCTACTGTACGTACTAGTGAGAAGGAGTGAGAGCCTTGTTCGTACCGGTTCGACCCATCATGAGTGGGCCAGTAGTGTCAATCTTGAATATATGACTTCATAACTTCCGTACTAGAACGACGACCATTAACGTACATTTATGAGTTGTACTGTGCTTACTTCCCAGAATTTCCTTCCAAGTCCGTCCCCCCCATGCCCCTACCCCCGTTTCGCTCAAAGTCCTTTCTGCGCTTTCTTTTTGCCGCATTATTTATAAGAGCCCCCCTCTCCCCTCCTTTTTTCTTCCTTTCGCTCCCTTCGTCAGTCAGAAAGAGAGCAGACAGAGACCCATTTTGCTCCATTCGCTTTGGGTGTCCAAAGAGTTTTAGCATGTGAGTATAAAGCAACGCAAAATTTTTGTTTTCTTTCTGTTTCTTTCTGTACAAGCACATCAACTTATACCGTATGTAGCACTGTACATCAAAACATTTGCAATTGCAATATGCACGACCCAGTGCATTGTACGGAAAATTCAGAAAGATCGAAGAAAATCATTCATGTTTATATGATTTCTCACTTCCCGGATATTTTAACTCGACGAGCATACTGTCGCCAAAGCCTTCATGCCAACAACACACACCATCTCCATCTCACACCGTCTCCATCCCCTCTCAGTTTGCTCTCTTCTTCATCTTCGTCCCTCTTCTCGTCATGTCGGACAATTCTGCCTCCAAACCGCTGGCTGGTGGCGACCCGCCGCCAAAGCCAGAGAGGCCGTTGGGTCCAGACGGAAAACCAATACCAGGTGAGTGACAGAGAGAGAGAGAGAGAGAGAAGAGAGAGAGAGAGAGAGAGATGAAGGCCCGGTGTTGCAGTCTTGTTCTTTGCACAGGTCCGGAAGACATGAGAAAGATCCAAGCTCAACGCAAGATGAACCAGCAGCACGCGCAAGTGGAAGAAGTCATTGGGATTATGCACAAGAACGTGGAGGCAGTGTAAGATGAAAGATGGCCGACGGCTGTTTCCTTTTTTCCAGCTTCCAATCTTCATAATTTTCATCCTTTTGCAGTCTGGAGAGGGACTCCAAGCTGGTCGCCCTGGAGGAGCGCGCAGACGCCCTGCAGGACGGCAGCGCTCAGTTCGAGAAGAGGGCGGCCTCGCTCAAGAACAAGTTCTGGCTGGAGAACCTCAAGTCGATGATCGCCATGGGGGTGGTCGGAGTGCTGGTGCTGGGACTCATCTACTGGAACTTCTTCCACCAGAGCCAACCGGCGCATTCGTACCCGTACCTGCAGATGCAGCCGCAGCAGCCGGCAGCACCCCCTGCTACTGGGGAAGGAGCCGGAGGAGGAGAGGGAGGATCCGATGCTGGGGCCGGTGACAATAAGTGAATGATCGAATGGTCCTTTAAATTTCCAGAACAAGTCCATATCCTTCAAGAAAAAATCAACTTTGACAATCGGACCATGTACAGTACGTATAGCCAATCGAAACATGCATATCCCCAACACTACTACTACATGTACAACATATTGTTGTACCGTACACTGTAGTATTAGGAACCTTTCTCTTGCAGTTTGCTCGAAACACATCACCTCTATTGTCAAACATTTTTTCATATTTCCTCCTACTACAGTAGAATGTACTTTCTACGCGAATACAATCCACTACTTACAGTATAGTACTATCTTCTGCATAGTAGTCCAAACCGCCTAAGTACAGAACAGAACAGATTGCTCTCATCGAATCCCAACCAGTTTTTCTTGCTTTCTTTCTTAGAATAGTAAAATCAGCCTGGTTTACTCCCCCCTCTCGTCCTCCTCTTCCTCCTCCTCGTCCCTCAGGAATTTCTTCTCCCAAGATCTGAAATTACTATAGCAGGCTAATTGTAAAATAAATAATAAAAATAAATAAAATGGTTTCTCTAAACTTGTCTTATCTAAGCGAATTTTTCACTTACGCGATTTCCACTTAAGCGGGTGTGTCCTAAGAGGATACAGTTGCTCAAGAAAGAGATGCAATAAAATGAATGTGTGAACAACTACGAGTTTTTTTCATTCTTTATGTCAAGCAACGTTAAAAAAAAATAATTGACGGCATCTGGAACAGTCAGCTTAAACCTAAACTTGCAAGCATCTGCTGCCTTAGCTTGAAGCTGAGACTTCCTGCGCCTTTCCTTTTTCTTGGACGACACCTTGAGATCCTTGAGTTTGGAACACCCGCCCAACGTCGTCGTCTCCCTTCTCCTTC
>JAAUYM010028128.1_pt1 | contig 39593 bp, 43 predicted proteins | sample 7278001 | NCBI WGS metagenome assembly JAAUYM01 (sample SAMN14350224, study PRJNA611818) | marine sediment metagenome | isolation source: surface marine sediment (1.8m) | place: French Polynesia: Moorea | collected 2018-08
AATCGAGGAGCTAAAGACTATTGGCTGCAGACGGGGTGCATACGTGATTAACGTTCAGGCAGATAAGGGTCCGGAAGACCAACCAGCAATTGAATTGTACTCTAAACTGGGCACCATGGAGGATGTATATCACTTCGATATATCGGTTGGTAGCAGTGAAACAAATTCCTAGTATAAGCGATTTTTACGTGAGGGGAGAACCTGTTTAACTTCAGTCTAGATCTCTAAATCATAATCCGTGATTAATGGCGCATGATCTGAAAACCGTTCTTCTTTATAAATTTCTACCGATTTAATCTTGTCTTTCAAGCCAGGCGTGACAACCTGATAATCAATTCTCCACCCAACATTCTTGGCCCATGCCTGACCTCGGTTAGACCACCATGTGTATTGGTCTGGCTCCTGGTTTATCACGCGGAAGGAATCCACCATGCCTACCTCGTCAAATACCTTGTCCATCCAGGCACGTTCTTCCGGCAAGAAACCAGAGTTCTTTTGATTAGAGCGCCAATTCTTTAAATCAATTTGCTTATGCGCAATATTCCAGTCACCACAGATTATGTATTCTCGACGGCGGCGGCGCATCTTTTTCATTAATGGCAGAAAAAAATCAAGGAAATCATATTTGATTTGCTGACGCTCATCACCGGATGTACCCGATGGCAGGTATAAAGATATGATACTGAGCTTGTCGTAATCCGCCTGCAGATAACGACCCTCCTGATCAGCAACCGGGAAGCCAAGCAAGTCTGTGACCTTGTCTGGTTTATTTCGACTATAAATCGCTGTACCGCTATAACCCTTTTTTTCGGCATCGTTAAAGAAAGCATGATAACCATCAGGTTGCAGTATTTCCTCGCCAAGCTGATCAATCTGGGCCTTGGTTTCCTGTACACAAACCACATCGGCGTCAGATTTTTGCAACCAGCTAAAAAAACCTTTCCTGTGTGCGGCTCGTATGCCATTAAGGTTAACGCTAACTACTCTCAAGATTTCCCCCTGCAATATTCAACTGTATTATAAGAGTATAAGATTGGCATGAAACGAACGCAGCAGCATGCCAAACTGGAATAAAAATGAAAAGCGACTTATGACAGCGCGATAAAACAGGAGCATCATGGAACAATATCAAAAAGAATTTATTGAATTCGCAATTAATAAACAGGTATTGAGGTTTGGCGAGTTCACACTTAAGTCGGGGCGCGTGAGTCCTTATTTTTTTAATAGCGGACTATTCGATGACGGCGACAGTCTGGCCAGGCTCGGTCAGTTTTATGCTGCTGCTGTAGCAAACGCAGGTATAGAGTTCGACATGATATATGGTCCCGCGTACAAGGGAATTCCGCTTGCATCGACAATGGCTATTGCCTTTTCACAGCAGCATAAAAAAAACTACCCTTTTGTATTTAACCGTAAAGAAGCAAAGGATCATGGCGAAGGAGGGATTACCTTCGGCGCAGAAATTAGTGGCAGAGTATTAATTATCGATGATGTAATCTCCGCCGGCACATCAGTGCGCGAATCCGTCGATATTATCGGTAAACATGGTGGCACCACTGTTGGAGCCGTAGTTGCCGTGGATCGGCAGGAACGTGGCCAGGGTGCGACTTCGGCGATACAGGAAGTGGAACAACAACACGGAATCAAAGTCATAAGCATTATAAGCCTGGAACAAATCATTACTTACTTGCAGGCACATGGTGAAATGCCGGAGCATCTTGATGCGATTAATGCCTACAAGGCTGAATATGGTGTATCGGTAGCATGATTAAAGAACGTGAAATGTCTATAATTCTCTAAACAAGTCGTTTCTTGTCAGGAGGCAACATGAATAAGCAGTTAATCAATAGCATCATCGTGGTGACAGCAATCTCGAGCCTGATGCTAACTACACCCGCAAAGGCACGCATGAAATGCTGGAAAAACCATGAAGGCATAACCGAATGCGGTGACAAGGTACCTCCAGAGTTTGCCCAGGGTGGACATAAGGAAATCGGTGAGAGTGGTATCGTGCGCGAAGAAGTTGAGCGCGCAAAAACACCTGAGGAACTGGCCGAAGAAGCACGACTGGCAAAACTGGAAGAAGAAAAACTCCGACAGGAAGAACAACAGCAACTCAAGGACAGAATCCTTCTGGAAACATTTTCCTCTGTTGAAGACCTGGAGAATGCAAGGGATGATCGTATTCAATCATTAGAAGCATCTATCGGTGTTACCGAAGCACGACGTGATAAAATTCAGCTCGACCTGGATAAACGTATTGCACGTGCCGCTGATCGTGAACGCCGCGGTCAAGAACCGAACCAGGAACTACTGGATGATATAAACTCTTTGAAACGACAAATTAGCGATATAGATAAATTTATTGCCGAGAAACGTACAGAGCAGGAACAGATCCACATTAACCATGCCGCAGATGTAGAACGCTACAAAATGTTAAAAAACCAGCAGTAGCGCTAGCGGAATAATCCAGACTGCATGACGACCCACTGTTCATCCCAGTGTTCAGTGGGTTTTTTAATGAATGAACTGCGCGCAAACTGGGACATCTTCCCTTCTGCATAGGTCACCATCATGTTCGTTGCGGCCTCTATATTGCTAATAGGTCGCGGTCCATCGCCGAGGTTAGCCTCACGCAATATCTGTCGCAGCTGCGTCTCCAGCCTGTCAAAAAACTGAATAACGCGTTTGTGCAGGCGCTCGTTTTCACCAACCAACGCATCACCAATCAGTATGCGCGTAATTCCAGGATTGCGTTCGGAAAACCCAAGCAATACCTGCAATATTTTTTCACAACGAACAACGGGGCTGGTCTCATTGCTGACAATCTTGTTAACGAGACCAAATACCGTTTCCTCAGAGAAATCGATCAGCGCCTCAAACATCTTCGCCTTGCTGGCGAAATGTCGATACAACGCGGCCTCGGAAACGCCAACGGCCGCAGCGAGCCCCGCGGTGGTTATACGTGAACCGGGGTGCGTTTCCAATTCACTAGCCAGTACTTCAAGTATATGCTGGCGTCGGTTTTGTTTTCGTTCTGCATTCATCGCTTCAACCCTGGTTACGTGTGGCAGCTGCTCTGCCATGAATCAATGTGCCGACACCAATGTCAGTGAATATTTCCAGTAATACAGCATGACTAACGCGACCATCAATAATATGAGCCGACTGTACACCGGCATGCACGGCATCAAGCGCTGAACGTATCTTCGGCAGCATCCCACCATGTACAACACCTTTATCGATTAACTCATCCACTTCCGTGGCCGAAAGTCCGGTCAACACGTTACCATCAGCATCCAGCAGGCCAGCCGTATTCGTGAGCATGATCAATTTCTCAGCTGCAAGCACCTCGGCTATTTTTCCAGCCACGAGATCTGCATTGATGTTATAGGATTGACCACTATTATCTACGCCAACAGGTGCAATCACCGGAATGAAGTCTCCCTGGATAAGCAGGTTTACTACGGCGGTATCGATACTATCGACTTCACCCACATGGCCTATATCAATGATCTCGTCTGCCTTCATGTCCGGGCTATTACGTTTCATCACCAGCTTACGCGCCCGGATTAATTCGCCATCCTTGCCACTAAGACCAACTGCATTGCCGCCATGTTGATTAATCAGGTTCACTATTTCCTTGTTAACCGATCCACCCAGAACCATCTCTACAACGTCCATGGTCTCGGTGTCAGTCACACGCATACCATCAACGAATTCGCTTTTCTTACCAATCTTGTCCAGCAGTTTTTTAATCTGGGGACCACCGCCGTGAACAAGCACGGGATTCATACCGACCAGCTTCATCAAAACGATATCACGGGCGAAACTGGACTTCAGTTCTTCATCTTCCATGGCGTTACCGCCATATTTAATCACCATGGTTTTACCCTGAAAACGCTTGATATAAGGCAACGCCTCGATCAAGACCTCGGCGATATACGACGATGTATGTTTATTTTCTGACATTGTGTTAGCTAACGTTTAATAACAACTAGAATGGCAGCTGCGCGTCGGCCTTAACCGTTGTAATCGCCGCCTTGAAAACGCCCTGGATGCGTTCCAGCGCTGCCTGATCTTCACCCTCAAATCGCATAACAATATTCGGCGACGTATTGGAAGGCCTGGCGAGTCCCCAGCCGTCCTCGTATTCAATGCGAACACCATCGATATCGCTGACATCGCCTCCCGCTGTATCGTTTAGCGATTGCACCAAAGCTGACATAAAACTGCCGTGTTCTGCCTCAGCCATTGGCAGCCTTAATTCGGGCGTGGAAACACCATCGGGTAAATCCTGGAAACACTCGGTCGGGCTTTTTCCGGCATTCATGAATATTTCAAGGAAACGCGCGGCAGTATACAAGGCATCATCAAAGCCATACCAACGCTCTTTGAAAAAGATATGGCCACTCATTTCGCCGGCCAACGGCGCATCCACTTCTTTCATCTTGCCCTTGATCAAGGAGTGGCCCGTTTTCCACATTAATGGCTGGCCACCGCTTTCTTCAATCACTGTTTTTAGATAGCGGCTACATTTGACATCGTAAATGATTGACGCGCCCTGGTTGCGACTCAGGACATCACGAGCAAGCAGCATCATTTGTCTGTCTGGCCAGATAATGTTGCCCTCTTTATCGACGATACCCAAACGGTCGCCATCACCATCAAAGGCAAAACCGACATCTGCATTCTCGGCCTTTACACGCTCTATCAGCTCCTGCATGTTTTCAGGCTGGCTCGGATCGGGGTGATGGTTGGGAAAGTTGCCATCTATCTCACAGTACATTTCAATGACGTCGTGGTTGAGCGCCCTGATTAACTGCGGCGCCAATACGCCTGCGACACCATTGCCACAATCGATCACAACCTTTAACGAATTCCCCAGCGCAATTGGCATGTCTTCGGTAATACGCTGGATATAGTCGGCATGGACTTCCTGCTGCGTCAGCTCGCCCTTACCAGTAGCAAAATCACCCTGCTCAATGCGCTTTCTAATCTCCTGTATATCGTCACCACTTAGCGTGCTGCCACCAAGCATCATCTTCAGGCCATTGTACTCTGCCGGGTTGTGGCTGCCGGTCAGCATGACGCCGCTGCCGGTTTCCAACTGAAACGTCGAAAAGTACAGTACCGGTGTTGGCACCATGCCAACATCAATGACGTTCACTCCCGTACTCAGCAGGCCTTCTATCAGGGCCTCGATAAGCTTGGGACCGGACTCGCGTCCATCTCGACCAACCGTCAACGTCGCCTGGCCGCGCTCCTTTGCCATCGTGCCCAGCGCCCTCGCGATAGCATTGACAGCCTCAACGGTTAAGGTTTCTCCAACAACACCACGAATGTCGTAGGTTCGAAAGATGACGGGGTCGATACCTGCTGACTTGCCGGCAGCGGCTGCCGGCGCAGGTGTGGCAACTTCTGCAGCGGGTGGTTGCGCCGGCGGTTGTTCTGGCGCAGGTTTAGCCGCTGCCGGTGCGGCCTGCTGTTTCGGTTTGGGCGCGGCTTTGGCAGCAGGCTTACCCGGTTTTGCAGCCGGTTTTTTTCGCGCCTGGTTCGGCATCGTGGTGATATCGTCGCCTTCCAGTCCCTGTGAAATTGGCTTCGATTCAATTGTTTTTTTATCGACTTTGGGTAAGTGTGGGATAACATCAGACACGCCTTCATGCGCACCCTCGGCAATGGCACGTACGGCACCTTCAAATTGCACGCTTTCATTAGTGCTCTTGTCCGCCTTCTTGCTTTTACTTTTCTTGCCGGGCTTTGCAGACGTTGAACCCTGTTTCTTCTTAACAAAGAAAAACGCAACCAGTAGCAGGATGACAACAGCAGCGGCGATTGGCATCAAGGGTAAATCACTTCCAGTGTCCGTTGCGGCCGCTGAAGACGCAGTCCAGTAATTTAGAACCCAATCTGTATCGTTAATACCGACGGTGGTCGGTTCGCCTTTCTTATAGCCCTTATTTCCGAGGGTCAACAGTTTCGAGGTTTTGCCGCCCTCCTGTGTGATCTCGACATAACCATTCTGCACGGTAACGCCGTTAACAAGCTCCTGTAATAAATCAACTGAAAGACTGGCATGTATTAATCCAACCAGTTCAAGTGAATTCGTTACCACCCGTTCGATATAAACAATATGTTCCTTCTTTGTTCCTAACAGCAACACCTCGGCGTTTACCTGATTAGTTTTTTCCGCACTACGTAATAAATCCAGCGATGCATAACCAAATGGCGGCACACTCTCGGTATCAAGTTCGTATCTGCCCGGAACCAGGTAGCGAAGTTTTAACAGGTAAGGACTTGTTGACGTCTGCTGGTCTGCCTCCTGCTGCAACGAGTCGGCATCACCTTGTTCAAACAAACTCACTGTTGCGTCTGATTTCGCTAGTGCTTTTAGCGGCTGAGTCAACTCGGCAAAGCGCTTTGAAACCGTGCTCGCCAATTCTCTGGTACGTTTTTCCCTGTCTGCTTCCGCCTGCTGTGCGGCACTGGCGCTCATGTTGTTGTAGAGTTTCCAGCCCATGCCGCCAGCTATGGCAATAACAAGAAATACTACAGCGCCAATGATTGCATTACGTAAGGTTCGACGCTTAAAACGACGTTTGGCTACTGGTCCTTCAACCATTCATACTCTCCTGCTTGTTACCGGATACACCGGTATGGCCAAAACCACCAGCGCCCCGATCTGATTCGACAAATTCATCAACAAATTCAAACGCAGCCTGCACGACCGGTACGATTACCATTTGCGCAATACGATCGCCCGGGTTGATTGTGAATTCCTGTTGCCCACGATTCCAACAGGAGACAAACACCTGCCCCTGGTAGTCGGAATCTATCAGTCCTGTCAGGTTGCCCAATACGATGCCATGCTTGTGTCCCAGCCCTGAACGTGGCAACAGCACCGCTGCATAAGCGGGGTCTTCCAGGTGTATGGCGAAACCGGACGGAATTAACTCGGTCTTGCCAGGCACCAGCTGCATGGGCTCATCCAGGCAGGCACAGATATCCAGACCAGCTGAGCCATTGGTTGCGTAACTCGGTAACGGGAAATGCTTTCCCAATCGATCATCAATGAGTTTGATTTGAATTTTTTTCATAATACCTTTCAGCAATTACTGCTATAAGCTCCCTGGCCAGCTTTTCCTTGCGTGTTAATGCCAGCGTCTGCGTACCGTTTGGCCAGAATAACGTCAACGCGTTTTCATCACGGTCAAAACCCTGCTCATCGCCAACCTGATTAGCCGCAATCATATCCAGCTTCTTTCGTGTCAGCTTTTCCTGCGCATTTTGTTCCAGGTTTTCGGTTTCTGCAGCAAAGCCCACGGTGAAGGGCGGACTTTCAAGCGCCGCAACCTCGGCCAATATGTCAGGGTTTTTCTGTAATCGTAGCGCCAGCTCCGTGTCGGTCTTTTTAATCTTCTGTGCTGCAACCGATTCAAGGCTGTAATCAGCCACGGCCGCAGCTGAGATAAAAATATCGGTATCAGCTACTCGCTGCATTACGGCGTTGTACATATCACGCGCAGACAGCACTTCGGCAACCTCGGCGCGCTCTGGTTTTGCCAGTGTAACTGGCCCACATACCACAGTAACGCTGGCCCCGGCCTCAACTGCCGCATTGGCGATAGCCAGCCCCATACGGCCGGAACTACGATTACTGATATAACGCACCGGATCGATCGCTTCACGCGTTGGCCCAGCCGTCACCAGCAAGCGTGAACCTGCTAACAAACCTGTCGCAAATGCATTGGCAACGCCGTTAACGATCTCTTCTGGCTCCAGCATCCTGCCAGGGCCTGTTTCACCACAGGCCTGATCGCCTTCACCAGGACCGAGAATGGCGATACCACGAGTCTGTAAGCGTTCACAGTTCTCCCGGGTTGCCGCATTCAACCACATTTGCTGATTCATGGCCGGCGCAACCATCACCGGTGCGGCAGTGGCAAGGCATAAAGTGCTTAACAGGTCTTCTGCAAAACCATGCGCATAGCGAGCGATGAAATTAGCACTGGCTGGTGCAACGACAACCACATCGGCCCAGCGCGCAAGGTCGATATGGCCCATGGCTGATTCTGTTTCCAGATCGAGCAGCTCGGTATGCACCGGACGCCCGGCAAGCGCCTGTAGCGTGAGCGGCGCGATAAATTCACACGCGTTCCGCGTCATCACCACGCGTACGTCAGCACCGTTCTGCTTGAGCAGACGCACAATCAATGCTGCCTTGTAAGCGGCAATGCCACCAGTCACACCTAGCAACACGCGTTTATTATTCAATTGATACATAAGGCGCGGATTTTACATTATTATTAAGACGTATTGTGCACGGATTAAGCATGTACTTACATACAAGGAAAACTATACAAGGAGAGTAACATGTCAATTACTAACTGGCCGGAACAGGAACGACCTCGCGAAAAACTGCTACGTCATGGACCGACGGCCTTGTCAGACGCAGAAATTCTCGCCATATTTCTGCGTAGCGGCCATGCTGGCCGATCGGCGCTGGCAGTGGCCAGGCAACTAATTCAAAAATATAACGGGCTACGATCCCTGATCGATGCCGAACAAACTGAATTCTGTTCCAATAAAGGCCTTGGCAAGGTCAAGTACGTGCAGATCCAGGCGGCGCTAGAGCTTGGGCGTCGCTATTTGCAGGCAGATCTGGAGGATGCAGATACCTTTACCAGCCCACAACAAACCCGTGACTACCTGACGCTGAAACTGCGCGCCTACCCCTACGAGGTGTTTGCCTGCCTGTATCTCGACAATCGCCATCGCTTGTTAAAATTCGAGGAATTGTTCCGCGGAACGATAGATTGTGCCCAGGTGCACGCACGAGAAGTCGTTAGAGCCGCCATCAAACATAACGCCGCTGCTGTTATCTTTTCGCACAATCACCCTTCCGGTGTCGCCGAGCCTAGTCGAGCTGATATTCGCCTGACCGAGAGCCTGAAACAGGCACTGGCCATGATAGACGTGCGGGTGCTTGACCACCTTGTCATCGGCAACGGTGATGCTGTGTCATTGGCTGAACGCGGCCTGATCTAGCCTTTAATCATTATAATTCAATAGCTTACGCGCTTGTGCCGGCAACGGAGCGTTATTACCTTATAATTCTGCGCGCTACGCCGGCTCGACGCTTGGATCCGGTCATTATTCCATGTACAATCCGCGCTCTTTTTTACGAAGATTGACGAGAATTGCCATGTCACGAGTATGTCAGGTAACGGGTAAGCGCCCGATGGTTGGGAACAATGTCTCCCACGCCAATAACAAGACGAAACGTCGTTTCCTGCCCAACCTGCAGTCACGACGCTTCTGGATAGAAAGCGAAAGCCGCTGGGTACGACTGCGCGTCAGCAAAAAAGGGCTGCGCATCATCGACAAGAAAGGCATTGAAGAAGTGCTGAACGACATCCGCGCACGCGGTGAAACGATCTGAGGTAAGCGACTATGCGTGACAAAATTAAACTGGTTTCAAGCGCCGATACCGGACATTTTTACACCACGACCAAGAACAAGCGCACGATGCCAGACAAGATGGAAATCAAAAAATACGATCCTGTCGTCCGCAAGCACGTTATTTATAAGGAAGCCAAAATCAAATAACGCCTGCTCGCTCTAACAGACTAAACAAAAACCCGCTTAAGGCGGGTTTTTTTATGCGTCGATGGATGAATTAACGCCGGGCCGAGACTAAACCCGCGCAGGCGCTAACGTATAGGTGCGAACTTGTTCAGCAAACTGCTGTAAGGCATCGATCCCCGTTGCCTCTGCCTGGCGACACCACTCCTGCAAGCGCTGCAGTAGCACTTCACGGGTTGCTGTCTTCTCCTGCCAGATGGACTGCAGACGCTGACGGTATTCATATACCGTGCGCAGGCTTTCCGATTGTGCCAGGACTTCCTGGAGTTTTTCCCTTGCCCCATTGTCGAGGCGGTTGTCTGCCCGGTGCAGCAGCTTACGTCCCTTGCGTAACAGACGGCGACGGGCCACGTTGGCCTTGCGTATTTCGTCACGATACACATCGCTTATCACCTTGCTGGCATAATCGGACATGACCTGCAGTCGGTTTGTTATCAGCGCGCTAACCGTGTCGTCATCAATCGCGGGTTTGCTGGCATCTATTTGCAATACTGGCGGCAGTTTTTTAACCCGCGCAAGGCCAAACTTTTGCAGCGTAGTAATATAAAACCAGCCAATGTCGAACTCCCATGGTTTGACCGAAAAACGAGCAGAGCTGGCAAAGGCATGATGATTATTATGTAACTCCTCACCACCGATTAGAATGCCAAAAGGCACAATATTGGTAGACGCATCAGCGGATTCAAAATTGCGATAGCCATGGTAGTGACCAATACCGTTTATAACGCCCGCGGCAAAGAACGGTATCCACGCCATCTGCACCGCAAAAATCGTAATACCTATCGGACCAAACAAGACGACATTCGTCGCCAACATCAACAAGATACCGAGGTAGGTATGACCATCATAAACATGGCGCTCCAACCAATCATCCGGTGTTTCATGGCCATAGCGTTGTAGAGTTTCGGCGCAGTTCGCCTCTGCACGATACAGTTCGGCCCCTTCCCACAATACCTTGTTCAGACCCTTGACCTGCGGGCTGTGCGGGTCGGTATCAGTTTCAACCCGAGCATGATGTTTTCGATGCACGGCTACCCATTCCCTGGTTGCCATACCAGTTGTTAACCATAGCCACAGGCGAAAAAAGTGACACACGGCGGGGTGTAAATCCAGCGCGCGGTGCGCCTGGCATCGATGAAGATACAATGTCACCGCAACGATGGTGATGTGAGTGAATACCAACGTCACCAGTATGTAGCCCCACCAGGGCAGTTCAATCAAACCATTTAGCATTTACAAAATCCTCTTACTGCATCAATTATATGTCTTGCATCGTTAACACCAGGTGCCCGACCGGATCGCAAATCACTTGCCAGCCAGGGGCTACCCAGATTGTAGAATCGGCATCACAAACACTTAATGGTCCATGGTATACCTGTTCTGTAACCATCGCTTGTCGATAAATCGTACCCACTGCTTCAGAACTACTGACACCGTCTGTTTGTTGTCGTGGTTGTGCCGGCAGTGACGGGCTTTCCGCAATAGTAACGCCGACACAGACATTCACCAACTCTACCGGGCTGCGTAAGCGATGTCCGTAGCGTTGCTCATGTAAAGACTCGAATTCCTGCTGGCTGTTTTCTATACCATCCCAGCTTACTTTCAACGCGTGTGCCTGACCACGGTAGCAAAGCTCAAGGCCAGCCTCGGCAACAATAGCGTCAGCTGTATAGCCTTCCTGTTGCAGCTTTTGTCGTCCTTCGCTAATCAATTCCTGCGCGATGCTGTCGACCTCTGCATTTGAAAGCTCGGAAAATATCCGTCCTACCGTATGGGTTAAGTGCCGACCCGGCTCTGCGACCAGCATACCGAAGGCCGATAACACACCGGAGGCGGCGGGCACAATTGCGCGGCGCATCTCCAATTGCTCGGCAAGTTCACAAACATGCAGACCGCCAGCGCCGCCAAAAGCAACTAACGAAAACTCGCGCGGATCGATACCACGCTCTACGCTGATTACGCGCAGCGCCTGAGCCATATGTTCGTTAGCTATACGGATGATGCCTGACGCGGTCTCCTCTACGGTATCCAGCCCAAGCTGTTCAGCCAGGCGTGCAATAACTGCGTTAGCTGCCGTAATGTCAGGTAACAGCGCTTCACCAAATCGGATATCTGGCGGAATTCGGCCAAGCGTTAAATTGGCATCGGTCACCGTTGCATACTGGCCGCCCTGACCATAACAGGCGGGCCCGGGCACGGCACCCGCGGACTGTGGTCCCACCTGCAACATTCCTCCCTCGTCCATGTAGGCGATTGAGCCGCCACCTGCGCCAATCGTATGAATATTTACCATTGGTACGCCAATCGGGTAATGGCTAATGTGGCCATCGCCAGTTAGTTCGATTGCGCCATCAATCATCGAGACATCGGTAGAGGTGCCGCCCATGTCAAAGGTCAACATCTTTGCCTCGTGCAGCTGCTGGCCAAGATAGTGTGCAGCGGCCAGGCCACCTGCTGGCCCTGACAATAATAAGTGCACGGCTTCCTGTCCGGCCTGGATAGCATCGCAGGTTTGCCCGGAACTCCGCATGATGGACAAGCGGGTGCTGCCAAGACTGGTCTGCAATCTTGCCAGGTAACCTTGCATCAACGGGCCTACGTAGGCATTAAGCCAGGTGGTAATCCCGCGTTCATACTCGCGAAATACGGGCAATACACTTGAAGAGCACGAGACAAATGCACGCTCGCCAATCGCGTCGGCAAGCTGCTGTTCAAAACGCGCATCAAGGTAGCTGAATAACAGGTTTATCGCCACGGCCGCAGGCTTTAGCGTTTCCAACTGTTGCAATACTGTAGCAATGTCCTTCTCTGTTAGCGGTTCCAGTATCTCGCCATTGGCGGCAATACGACCGCCGGTTTCAATACACAGCTCTGCCGACACGGGAGGCGGTAACGGCTCAGGCGTCAGGTTATAGAGTTCCCGCCGCGCCTGCCGACCAATCGTCAGTACATCCTTGAAACCATGGTTGGTAATGTAAAGGGTCCTGGCGCCCTTGCCTTCAAGTACCGCGTTGGTAGCCACCGTCGAGCCGTGGATAACATGCAGATCTTCATCAAGCACAACCCCCATATCCTGAATACCTTGAAGAATTGCACGCTCCGGTGCGTCCGGGCTGGACAAGACCTTATGCGTGGCAATGCCATTGCCATCAAAGTAAACCAGGTCGGTAAACGTACCGCCGGTATCAATACCGAGTAACCTCATTATTGTTTTAGCTTGCAAGTTAGGGGTGAATAAGAATAATAGCTGCGCAATGGAGAGTGAAATACTTATATCGGTGAATGAGCTGTCACGTTACTACGGACAGCAATGCGCCATCGAGAATGTGAGTTTCAATGTACATCGGGGCGAGATCCTTGGTTTTCTCGGTCCTAACGGTGCCGGTAAATCGACGACCATGCAAATCATCAGCGGCATTCTTGCTGCAAGCCATGGTTCTGTTACTGTCGCCGGGCATGACATTAACGAGTCTGCCAAAACCGCAAAGCAATACATCGGCTTCTTGCCTGAACAGCCACCTCTGTATACTGATCTAACCGTTGATGAGTACCTTCGCTATGCGGCAAGGTTACGTGGCATCAGCGCCGCGGCTACAGCAGAGGCGGTAAACATAAGCAAAACACGCTGCGGGCTACATGATGTTGGCGCCCGTTTGATCAACAACCTGTCCAAGGGTTTCAAGCAGCGTGTTGGCATTGCTCAAGCGATTATACATTCGCCAGATGTCATTATCCTTGACGAACCAACTTCCGGCCTGGATCCGCGCCAGATCATAGAGATACGCGATCTGATGCGCGAACTGGCAAAAGACCATAGCGTAATCCTGTCGACGCATATCCTGTCCGAGGTACAGAGCTTGTGCGATCGTGTGTTGATCATTAACGAGGGCAATATCATTCTTGATGAAAAGCTCGAGACGCTACAGAAGCAAGGCGAAAAAGTAACCAGCGTGGTTATCGGTCTACGTCGACCCCCGACTGCTGAAACCCTGCTGGCTATTGATGGTATTGAGCATTGTGAACATATTGATGCGCATATGCTGCGTTTACAATTCAGCAATGGCGTTGATGCAACCGGGGAAATAGTCAAACAGGCTGCCAGTGAAAACTGGGGCTTGTTCAAACTAAGCCCGGACGATGACTCACTGGAATCTGTGTTCCTGCGCTTAACCTATGGTGGCGAAGAGGCAGACATGGAGGCCAGTATATGAATAGCATCCGCATGATTGCCAGTAATGAACTAAGGCGCATGTTTAAATCGCCGCTGGCCTGGATCATTCTGGCAGTTGTGCAGTTCCTCATTGCCATCTTTTTCTACCTGCTGTTATCGCAATACATGACCCCGGCGACGGCCGGCCAGGGCATTACCGCGACCGTTGTTAACGGGACTTACCAGATTGCAGGCATGGTAATGCTGCTGGTTTCACCGCTATTGACGATGCGCCTCATTACCGAGGAGCGTCGCATGGGCACGATCAAACTGCTGTATTCATCACCTATCAGCGTCACAGAGCTGGTACTGGGCAAGTACCTGGGCATAACAACTTTTTACGTATTGATGCTGGTCATGATTACGTTTATGCCACTGACACTAGTGCTTGGAACACAGCTGGATTTTGGCCAGATAATGGCCAGCTTGCTTGGTCTATTGCTGTTAATGTCTGCGTTTGCTGCGATCGGTCTATTTATTTCCACGATCACCAGCCAACCTGCCACCGCAGCTATCAGCACTTTCGGCGTATTATTCTTTTTGTGGATTATTAATGCGGCTGGCACCAATGCGTCGGAAGGCATGGCCGCACTGTTTAGCTACCTGTCGCTACTGAACCACTATAACAATCTGCTGGATGGTATGTTTAATTCTGCAGACGTGATCTTTTACCTGCTGGTCAGTTCTTTCTTTATCGTGCTGAGTATCTGGCGGCTTGATGCTGAACAGACGCATGGCTAAAGCGCATGTTTGTCACGAAAAAAACACGTAAACAGGCATTAATTAATAGCGTTGTCATGTTCATACTCATGGCAATACTGCTTGGCATATTAGCCTGGTTCAGCAACCTGCATACGCTGGAATATGACTGGACTGCCAATGGCAGGCACACCCTCTCCGATGCCAGCCGTGACGTACTGGTACAAATGCCGGAGCCAATTGAAATCATCTCCTATGCCAGGGAGAACCCGTTGTTACGTGACTCTATCAGCAAGTTTGTCGGCCGCTATCAACGTCATAAAGACAATATTACGTTACGTTTTGTCAACCCGGACACGGTGCCCGAGGAGGTACGCAACCTTGGAATACAGGTTGATGGTGAACTGGTTGTCCGCTACCAGCAACGCAGCGAAAACGTACGCACTGATAACGAACAGGTGTTTACCAATGCGTTACAACGTCTCGCGCGAAAACAGGAAAACTGGCTGGCTTTTATTGAGGGTCATGGCGAACGTAAACCGCTGGGCAATGCTAATTTCGACCTTGGTGAATGGATGGGTCAGCTCAGCAACCAGGGTTTTCGTGTGCAGCCGCTGAACCTGTCTGAAGTCAGGGCTATTCCGGACAATACCCGTGTACTTGCTATTGCTGGACCGCGGGTTGATTACCTGCCCGGTGAAGTGGAAATGATCGTCAACTACGTGCGCCGAGGCGGAAACCTGCTATGGCTGTACGACCCCGGACCAATGCATGGGCTGGATCAACTGGCAGAGGAACTTGGTATCAATTTTTATCCCGGCGTGGTCATTGACTATGCTGGTCAGTTAATCGGCATCAATGACCCAACGATTGCATTGGTGACTAGCAGCCTGTACACGCCGCATCCTGTAACACAGGGGTTTGAATACACGACCCTGTTTCCAGTTGCCGGCGCAATCCAGATACTTGATTCATCATCATGGGACAGCAAACCCATCCTCACCACCGGCGACCATACCTGGGTTGAAGCCGGCGAACTCGAAGGCGCGGTCGAATACAACGAGGAAATTGATGTCATTGGTCCGCTAAACATTGGAATCGGACTGGAAAGGGGAGTCGAACAAAGCGAGGGAGAAGATCTGGTAACGATACAGCAACGCATAGCTGTCATCGCTGACGGTGACTTTATCTCAAACACCTATCTTGCCAACAGTGGTAATAATGAATTGGGCACCCGTATAGTTAACTGGTTAAGTGCTGACGATAATTTCATTGTCATCCCACCAAAGGTAGCGTCTGATGCACAGCTGGAAATGTCCGGCATGTTACTAGGCGGGCTTGGCATCTTCTTTTTGATTGCTTTACCTGCCGGACTGATAGTAACAGGTGTAATGATAGGCCTGAGAAGAAAAAAACAGTAGATGAAAAAGCATGCACACATCAACCTCGCCTTGCTTGCAGTAATCGGCGTGTTACTACTGTTTGCCAATTTTAGCACTAACGATCACCGTACACTTGAACCGCTTTTACTATCAACTATCAACCCTGACAGCATTACCACTATCAAGGTAATACGCAGTGATAAACCTGCGCTTGAATTTTACAAGAATGAAGATGGCTGGTTCATGCGTGCACCGTTACAAATTCGTATTAACAAGGCACGCATTAACGCGATGCTGCGCCTGCTCAACACAGAGTTTTATAACCAACTTGATCCAGGTAGCGCGCAGCTAACTCAACTCGGACTGGATAAGCCAGCAATCATCATGCAGATGAATGAGCACGTTTTTCAATTTGGCAGTACTGATGCAATCGATCAGCGACGCTATGTACTGTTTAATAACAGTATCTATATGATCAACGACTTCTTGTATGCGCAGCTGGCCTCAAAACCAGGCTTCTTTGCCGATACGCGACTTGTACAGGAAAATAGCACAATTGTAGCAATCGATTTTCCTGAGAATCGTTTCGAACTGGTCGACGGGGAATGGCAAATGCAAACCTTGATGGACATCAAGCCTATTCAACTAAAGGAACTGGCCTTTAGCTGGGAACAAGCAGAGGCGATTTCGGTCAGCAGTTATCAGCAACCTGCACAAGACTTTCCTATAACAATCACAACCGCTGACAATGTCAGCATGACGTTTTCAATCATAGCCACCAGCCCTCACCTGGTACTAGGCAGGAAAGATCTTGCCATCCAATATCATATGGGCAGTGACCAGGCAGCCAGATTATTATTGCAACAACCTGTTGAAGCAGAAGCACAACCCTGAGTTATGCCTGAATTACCAGAGGTTGAAACGACCCGTCGCGGCATCGCACCTTACGTTGTTGATGAAAAAATAAAACAGGTTGTAGTAAGAGAACGACGATTACGCTGGCCCGTCCCGGCGGTATTAAAACGTGCATTAACCAATTCGGTGGTGAGAAAGCTGGATAGGCGCGCGAAATATCTGCTGTTCTACACAGACAGCGGGTGCATGTTATTACACCTTGGCATGTCGGGCAGTTTGCGCATCGTTGAGACGGGCACAGCACATACCAAACATGATCATGTCGACTTCGAGTTTTTCTCAGGTAAGGTGCTACGTTTTCGTGACCCGAGAAAGTTTGGCTCAATACATTGGGTAACAGAGGATCCGTTTCAGCACGATCTCTTAAAACATCTCGGCCCGGAACCACTCGATGAATTGTTTGACGTAGATTATCTCTATACAAAGGCAGCCAACCGCAAACAATCGGTAAAGACCTTTATCATGGATAGCCGCATCGTCGTTGGCGTTGGCAATATCTATGCTAACGAATCGTTGTTTATGGCGGGGATTAACCCATTGCGTAAGGCCGGCAATGTATCAAAGGCCCGCTATGCGCTGCTTGTTGAAGCAATAAAACAGGTGCTCGCCAGCGCGATTACCAAGGGTGGCACAACGCTGCGCGACTTTATCAACGGTGAAGGTAAACCGGGCTACTTTCGTAATGAACTTAAGGTTTATGACCGCGCAGAAGAGCCGTGCGTAAACTGTGGCCAGCCATTAAAGCTGGTACGACTGGGCCAGCGCGCAACCGTCTACTGCGCGCGCTGCCAACGCTAGCCAAGCGCAGCGCTAAAGTCGTCAATAAGTTTAACAGCGGTAGCGACGCCATTCTCTCTACGCATGGCTGCACCGAGTTTGTGTGCCTGCCGCTGGATATCGAAGCTATCCTTCACCAGTTCAATTGCTCGTGCCAGCTCGATGGCGGTTGTCTTCCTGCGCAGCAGTGCCGGGCCAGCAAGGCCGGCACGCTGAATTTCCGCGCCCCAGAATTGCTGCTCGGTGATATGCGCCACGACAACCGACGGCTTGCCGGCCAGACAGGCAGTTTGCGTGGTACCTGAACCACCATGATGAACGATCGCAGCACAATGCGGGAAAACAGCCTCATGCGGCGCCTTGTCGACAAAAAACACGGCGTCTGTTGCTTCATAGCCGCAAGCGTCGGCAGCCGGTGCCTGGATAATTGCACGGCTGCCTGACTTATGTGCCGCCTGCATAAACAAGTCAATGGTACTTTTTTGTACATCAATGTCATTTGGCATCAGGCTGCCAAAGGTCATGTAAATTGGCGGTTTGCCCGCGCTCAGGAATGCCAATAGCGCATCGGTTAATTCACCTTCCAGTTCAATATTAGGCATATCGAGGAAGCCGCAAACATGATGACTCTCGGGCCAATCCTGCTGGTGTAAACACAAATGGCGACTAACGCCGATCAGTGTTAATGCCTCGGAAGTCCAGACATCAGCGATTAAATCCCTGACTGGTGGCAGACCAATACTGGCCCGATAGCGGTCAGGAAAGACTTTCATACTACGATTAAGCAGTTTCCTGACCAGCCACCAACCTAATCGATTACCCAGTTCGCCAACTTCGGGCAGCCCAAAAGGTGGATGGTAAAGCGTCGGTAAAAAGTTATGTTGTAGCAATACGCTGATATAGGGCCGATGCATTTTTTCAGCCCACGCCTGTAGCGGATACTGGAAAAAGTGCCCTATCAACAGATCATTATCAATGCACAACTGCTCTGCCGCCTGCGCCATGGCTTCAACTGCGGGCTCAAACGCCAAGGTTAAAATATCTCGCGCCTGCTTGACCGGGTTACGCTGCAGCAAAATGGTTTCACCTGCCTGCTGCATTGCTTCAGCATCGGCGAATACCGGCGAGGCAACATCAATTATCTTTACGCCGGCAGCGGATTCGATTTGCGTATATTTATCACTATCAATACAGGTAATAGCCAGTGTCACCTCGTAACCCTGTTCCTGTAAGCCTTCGGCAAGGGCAAGAAAAGGACGAACATCGCCATGACTGCCCCAGGTTTGCATCCCTATCTTCATTCTTGGTTACGCCCGATTCTATGATTAGCGTGACAGGTAGATAACCTGGGCTTCGCCTTCGCCACGCGGATCGCTGGCAGCAAAAACCAGGCCTTTTGGCTTCCATAACATGATGGCCTGCATATTACCGTATTGGCGGCCTCGTTCTCGCAGTACATGACCCTTGGCCTGCAAACCTTGTTGTAACGCCGTTGTTAAACCGCCAAGCTCAAATTGCAACTGGTCAGGCATGTACTGATGATGGTAACGCGGGATAGAGACCCAGGACTCTGGCAATCTCCCTTCGACAAAATCCAACACGCCAAGCAACACCATGCTAATGATGCGACTACCACCAGGTGTACCCAGGATCGCGACCCGTTCATTATTTTCAACAAAGGTCGGGGTCATGCTGGACAGTGGGCGCTTGCCGGCAGCAATCGCATTAGCAGAATCACCAATCAAACCATAGCTATTAGCGACATACGGTTTAATAGAAAAGTCATCCATTTCATTATTTAAAATGACACCGGTGCCGTCAGCAACAAAACCCGAACCGAAAGGCAGATTAATACTGAGCGTTGCAGAAACACGATTACCTTCGTTATCAATGATTGAAAAGTGCGTTGTATTTTCACCAGCCGGATTGTAAGCAAAGACATCAGCCAGTTCGCTACTCGGTGTCGCCTTATCAACATCAATTGTTAACGCCATGCCCTCGGTATAGTCTCTATCCAGTAGTCGTTTAATTGGCACGTCAACAAAGTCCGCATCGCCAAGGTATGCAGCGCGATCGCGGTAGGCTCGACGCATTGCCTCGGCTACGATATGTATCTTGTCAACTTCTTCGTAATCCTTGAGTTCAAAATGCTCGAGAATCTGTAATGCTTGTCCCAGCACAACACCACCCGAAGAAGGCAACATGGCTGATGTTATCCTGTTATCGTGGTAGTTGAACGTTACCGGCTGTCGCTCAATGACATCATAAGCCAGTAAATCCTCGCGCTCCCAGATTCCGCCATTGGCCTGTACGCTGTTAACCAACTTAAGCGCTACATCACCATCATAAAAACCGCCACGCCCTTTCTCTGCCAGTAGCTGTAACGTGTCTGCCAGGTCGGCCTGTACTATGGTTTCATCCAAAGCCGGTATGTTTTTGTTACGTAAAAATATTGAAGCACCATAGTCGTAACTTGCGATCACTTCCTGTCTAAACCCCATCAACGCCTGGTAACGCGGCGTGACATCGAAACCCTGGCGCGCCTGCTTTATTGCCGGCGCTAACACCTGTTTCAGATCAAGGCGTCCGTATTTTTCAACAAGATGCTCTATAGCTGCCGGCACACCGGGGATGCCTGCGGCCATTGGCCCGTTAACGGAAAGGCCCTTAATGACACTGCCATTATCATCAAGATACATGTTCTTATGTGCACGACCCGGCGCCTTTTCACGACCATCAATCATCACTTCGTGACCGTCGCTGGCTCGATGCAACAACCAGAAACCACCACCGCCAAGGCCAGAGCCATAGGGCTCAACTACGGCCAGCGAAGCAGATACTGCCGCAGCGGCATCGAACGCATTACCACCCTGTTGCAGGATCTCGATACCAGCCTTCGTTGCCTGTGGATGTGCACTGGCAACTGCGGACGTATTTAAAGGCTGGGCCAGGGCTGTCAGCTGAATAAACAGCAGACATGTAGTAACGATTACAGATATGGAACTGCGCAACTTCGACAAAGACATGTTCGGCTAGGAAAATTTACTATTGAGAGCTGACACAACAACTTCATGAACGAAAGGGGTAACGTCGCCGTTGTAGGAAGCGATCTCGCGCACCAGCGAAGAAGAAATATAAGTGAGGTGTTCAGCTGGCGTGAGAAAAACGGTCTCGATACCATCAAGCAAACGGCGATTCATTCCCGCCATCTGAAATTCATAGTCAAAATCAGACACCGCGCGGATGCCGCGCACAATCGCTTTAGCGTCTACCTGCCTGGCCAGATCGGTTACCAAACCATCAAATGCAACGACATCAATGTTGTTGATACCCGCCAATGATTGACGCGCCAACGTCATGCGTTCATCCAGAGAAAACAGCGTCTGCTTACTGGTGCTGTCAGCTACGGCAAGAATAGTTTTGTCAAACAGCTCGGTTGCACGCTGCATGATATCGATGTGACCGTTGGTTATCGGATCAAATGTGCCAGGATATATTGCAATGACCATATTATTGTTCTTTATGTGTCAGCAGTACCGATTGCACCTGACCGGTTTGTTTTTGTTTTAGCACCTGCCACGAGTCAGGCAGTGTTAATGCTTTTTCTGCCTCAATATATATTTTACCCGTAGGCTTTAACAAACCGCGCTCCAGGACAATCTGACAAGATGTTTCTATCAAGCCCTTATTAAAAGGAGGGTCGAGAAAAATGATGTCGAACTGCTGGTTTACTTGTTGCAACCAGCTTAACGCATCCGCCTGCTGGATGTCATGCTTGTCTGAGCCAAAAGTTTCTGCCTGGGAAAGCAGGTTTTCAAAAAGCGCACGCCTGGACTCAATCATGATGACATTACTGGCACCACGCGATAACGCTTCAAAACCAAGCGCACCTGTGCCCGCAAACAGGTCAAGACAGGTTGCCCCCGCGATGTCAGCTTGCAGCCAATTAAACAGTGTCTCCCTGACCCTGTCTGGCGTAGGGCGCAAGCCAGGCTCGTTTAGAACATTGAGTCTTCTGCCACGCCAGCTCCCGGCAATTATTCGAACCTTGCCGGGCCTGGTCAATGGTTAACTATCCTGTTTTCCTTCTTTAGCCGGGGTGCCTACCAAAACAGTAACAAGTTTGTCCGGCATCAGCCTGCGTTTAAAGGCATCGCGGATCTGTGCCACTGTGACAGCATTAACCTGCTCATTGAAGGTTTCAAGGTAATTCAAAGGCAAGCCATAATAACCAATGACAGTTACGTAACTCAGTATCTTGCTATTGCTATCAATGCGTAGCGGATAACCACCAGTAATAGTTCTCTTGGAAGCAACAAGCTCATCATTCGACGGACCCTTGTCAATGAACTGGTTAATATTTTCCAGCAACACTGACAAGGCTTCATCAGCCTGCTCTGTCTTGGTTTGCAGGCCGGCTATGAAAGGTCCCTGGAATCGCATCGGCGAGAAGTAACTATAAGCACTGTAAGACAGGCCTCGTTTCTCACGTACCTCGGAAAATAGTCTTGAGACCATACCGCCGCCACCGAGAATATGATTGCCCACGTATAGCGGAAAATAATCCGGGTCGCCACGCTTGATGCCTGGTTGGCCAACCAGGATGTGAGTTTGTGCAGACGGGTGCTCGATGAAAATCCTGTTAGCATCTTGCAATGCATTCACTTCAGGCAAAGGTGCCGGCTTATTGCCGCTGGGCAATATAGAAGTCAATTGCTCGGCAATTGCTTCCGCCCTGGCACGGTCAACAGCGCCGACCATGGCAACCATGGCATTATTCGCAACGTAATATTTGTTAAAGAAAGCCTGCACATCAGCGCGGCTAATACTCTTGATTGACTCCTCGGTACCCTCGCTGGGGGTGGCATAAGGGTGTGAATTATAAATGGCGTCCATGAAGGCATCCCTTGCCAGCGAACCCGGTGACTGTTGCTTGGAACGCAAACCAATTAACGTGCGCGCCCGGCGGCGCTCAAGCGCATCAGTTGGGAAATCCGGCTTGGTAATCACCAACTCAAGATTAGTGAGTGCCTTGGCGAGTAACGTTTCGTCAGTTAAAGAGCGTAAGCCAACAGAGGAAGAATCGTAACCGGTATCGGCACTATAAATCGCTCCTAAAGATTCGAAACCACTGCTGATTGCGTCTGCATCCTTTCCTCCCGCGCCCTGTGATAGCAGGCCTGTAGTTAGCGTGGCCAGACCAGGCTTATCGCCATCGCGACTGCTACCAGCATCAAATACAATCTGAATATCTAACATAGGCAGTTCCGGCGCGTGTACATAATAGACTTCCACGCCATTGCTGGTTTGCCATGTTTCTATTTTGGGTGCCGCGTGCGCAATGCCGCTGCTGAAAAAGAACAGGATAAAAAGTCCTGTGATATAAGTTCTTATATTAGTGAACACGGCCCATACCTCCTGCTGGTCTTCGTAGTTGCTTACCATCCATGGGCAGCGGTTCAAGCTCAGCCACAGTCAGTTGATCATCATTAAAGTATTTCTTTGCCACCTGCATAACCTGCTCAGCAGTTATGGCATTGACGCGTTCGACATAGGATTCTGCTAGTTGCCATGGCAAACCTATTGTTTCCAACATGCCGATAATCATCGCCTGGTTAAAAACAGAGTCTTTTTCATAGACATCGCTGGATATAACCTGCGCCTTGACACGCTGTAACTCCTCTTCGGAAACGGGCGTTGTCTGTAACTCGAGAATTTCTTTACGTAATGCCAGCTCCAGCTCTTCTACTGTCTTGCCTTCTGATGGCGTGCCAATCAACATAAACAGGTTATCAAGTCGAGACGCCATACGATAACTAGCGCCTACCGATGCAGCGACTTCACTGCCACGAACCAGTCGACTGGAAAGACGTGCCGAGTTACCACCATCGAGAATACCAGCCAGTACTTCCAGCGCGTAAGGCTCCCAGTTCTGATCGTCAACCGCAATGCTGTCCGGGTTTTCAGTCGGCGTCTTATAAGCCATCAATAAGTATGGCAGTTCGGCTTGTCTTTTCACGGTAACGCGTTTTAAGCCCTGTTGTGGTATCTCTCGGTCGAGCGGCATCGTGATTGGTTTACCTTTTGGCAATGGGCCAAAATACTTTTTCGCAAGTTGATAGACGTTTTCCGGTTCTACATCACCAGCAACAACGACAATTGCGTTACTTGGTGCGTAGTAGCGTTTGTACCAGTCTTGCAAATCTTCAATTGTCATACTGTCTAAATCATGCATCCAGCCAACGACAGGAAAACGATAGGGGCTGGTCTGGTAAGCGGTCGCCATTGCAACCTCGTAGACGTAAGCCTGCGGATTATCATCTGTGCGCCAGCGACGCTCTTCTTTAACAACCTCTATCTCCTTCAAGAACTCTTTCTCCGGCAGCGTGAGATTACGCATACGGTCCGATTCGAGCTTGAAGCTTATCTCCAGCCGCGATTTTTCCAGTGTCTGGAAATAGGCCGTGTAATCAGGGCCAGTAAAGGCGTTATCGCGACCGCCGTTTTCCGAGATAATGCGGGAAAACTCGCCTGCCGGATATTCGTTGGTACCCTTAAACATCATATGCTCGAGGGCATGAGAAATACCGGTAATACCGTCATACTCGTAACTGCCCCCTACCTTGTACCAGACCTGTGATACGACCACTGGCGCCCGGTGATCTTCTTTCACCAGCAGCTTAAGGCCGTTATCAAGTTCATATTCGTATACCTTGGCACTGACTAGCGCAGGCAAGAACAGGCCGCAGGCTAGGGTCAGTTTCAGGTAAAAATGACTTTGAAAAAACATGATTATCTATACCGTTATTTATTGTGACGCCCTCTATGAGAGCGTAATTCTGTTCATGAGTTCGATCCGAGTTGATGGTAGGATACCGCAACTATTGCCGCATTATTTTCGTAAATTAGAGCCAAGTGTTCGGATTCAAACGCAACAAGGAACCCAGCCCGGAAAATTCCAGGGAAGAGAACAACCCGCCGCCGTTAATCAAGGGCCTGAAACGTACCCGTAGCGGCCTGTTTGGCGGTTTATTTCAGCGCAGCAAGAAACTCAAGCTGGATGCGGATACCATCGAAGATCTCGAAGACAGACTACTGGTGGCCGATGTAGGCATACAGACAACTGATCAGGTCATTACCGCGCTCAAGGACAGCGAGGGGAGTGACGAATCGCGGCCCGCTGATCTGATCAAGCAGGTATTACTCCCGGTTTTACAGCCTGTTCAGCAACCCCTGGAGATCGACGCTAGCAGCCAGCCATTCCTGATCCTGGTTGTGGGTGTCAACGGCGTTGGTAAAACCACTACCATCGGCAAACTCGCGAAAAGATTGCAGGGCCAGGGCAAGAAGGTCATGTTAGCAGCGGGCGATACCTTTCGCGCGGCTGCCATAGAACAACTCCAGGTCTGGGGTGAGCGCAACGAAATCAAGGTAGTGGCCCAGTCACATGGCGCAGACTCCGGCGCCGTGATCTATGACGCGCTGGAATCAGCCCGCGCCAATAATATTGACGTGTTAATCGCTGACACTGCCGGACGCCTGCACAATAAAGACAACCTGATGGCCGAGATGAAGAAGATTTATCGTATCGCCGATCGTTTTGACGCTGGCATGGCCAGAGAGGTTTTGCTGGTGCTTGATGCCGGCACAGGTCAAAACGCGCTGGTACAGGCCAAACAGTTCAACGATGCCATTAGTGTTTCAGGAATTGTGTTGACCAAGCTGGACGGCACTGCAAAAGGAGGGATCATTTTTTCCCTTGCAACCGAATTAACTATCCCGGTGCGTTTCATTGGTGTGGGAGAACAAATCGAAGATCTGCGTGAATTTAATGCATCGGATTTTATTGATGCATTGCTGGAGATTGACGAACCGGCATGATTCGTTTTACCAACGTGCACATGTCCTACCCCGGCGGCAACGAAGCGTTGAAGAATGTAAATCTGCACGTGGAAAGTGGCGCCATGGTTTATATCACCGGGCGGTCGGGTGCTGGCAAAAGCACGTTACTCAAACTCATCGCGCTCATAGACCGCCATACCAGGGGCCAGATTATTGTTAATGGGCAAAACCTCGAGCGTGTTCGCCGTAAACGCATTGCTTACTTCCGCCGCCAGATCGGTTTCATGTTCCAGGATCACAGGCTACTTTATGATCGTACCGTGTTCGATAACGTCGCCCTGCCGCTTGTTATTTCCGGCTACCGTCATCAGGAAATAAAGAAACGTGTCCAGGCTGCGCTAGATAAAGTAAACCTGTTAGGAAAAATTAACTCCTATCCGTTGGCACTTTCTGGCGGCGAACAGCAGCGCGTCGGTGTTGCACGTGCTGTGGTACATAGACCGGCACTCTTGCTGGCGGATGAACCTACCGGGAACCTCGATCCGGCACTTTCGTGGGAGACCATGAAACTGTTTGAACAATTCAACTCAGTTGGCGTAACCGTGCTGATCGCAAGCCACGACCTCGACATGATCAGGCGCATGAAGAAAAGCATTATCACGCTAAAGAACGGACGTATCCTTACCGGCACAGACGTTACTAACGAGACATGAACGCCAGCAAACGCAAAAAATCCGGCACGGAATTAAAGCGTCGCTTCGACATGTACCTGTTACAACATGCACAGGCACTGGTTTACAGCCTGGGACAATATCTCAGACACCCGGTAAACCATCTGCTTACGACAGCGGTGATAGGCATAGCCCTTGCGTTGCCTGCGAGTTTCTATGTCTTACTTGAAAATGCCCGACTGGTAACGTCAAGCTGGGACGGCTCATTACAGATCACTCTTTTCCTTCAGGACACTATTTCAGATCAACAAGCCAAAGACATTGCCACGAAGTTAAATCAAGATGAGCGAATAGAATCTACCTCGGTGATCGAGCGTGCTGACGCCCTGGCCGAGTACCAAAGCCTGTCAGGCTTTTCTGATGCGCTGTCTGCGCTGGACGAAAACCCGTTGCCGGCAGTCATTGTTGCCCACCCCAGGATGGATACGACGGCAGAGGCGAGGATCGATGCATTAATATCAGATCTTGAAGCGATGCCGGAGATCAACAACGCCCAGTATGACAGCCAATGGATACAGCGATTATTACAAATACTCGATATTATAAATCGGGTCATCGTTATCCTGTCATCTATGCTTGCTCTAGCCGTGTTGCTAATCGTGGGCAATACAATTCGTCTCGCTATCTACAATCGCCGCAACGAAATCGAGATCACCAAGTTATTTGGCGGTACAGATGGTTTTATCCAGCGCCCCTATCTCTATAGTGGCCTGTGGTATGGTGCTTTTGGCAGCGTCTTTGCGTGGGCATTGATTACAGCGGCCATTTATATCCTCGATCAGCCCGTCAAAGAGCTATCCAGTCTGTATGCCAGTAACTACGAGCTGGTTGGACTGGATATCAGGCACAGTCTGGTTTTACTTGGTGTCGGGGTTGGATTAGGTCTGGTCGGCTCCTGGATAGCGGTCAAACGCCACATGACCGCGATAGAACCTGTCTAAATAACTGTTTTTCATAACAATATATCTTGGCGTCTAACTGAACCGACGACAAAATTAGCACTCTAATTGTTGGAGTGCTAATATTTACAGGAATTTACCGAGCGTCGGTAACGTTTAGTTTGAAGGAATGATGAATATGAACAACCAAAGTCTGCAATTGGCTTTACCCACGGGATCGATTGACAGTTATATACAGTCTGTCAACCAGGTACCGATTTTAACGCAGGAAGAAGAAGTCGAGCTGGCGCGTCGCCTGCGTGATTTCAATGACATCGAGGCCGCACGACGATTGGTCATGTCTCACTTGCGTTTCGTGGTCAAGATCGCCCGCGGCTACAATGGTTATGGTTTACAACAGGCTGATCTTGTACAGGAAGGTAACGTCGGCTTAATGAAAGCGGTAAAACGCTTCGACCCTGAGATGGGTGTACGGCTGGTATCATTTGCAGTGCACTGGATACGTGCGGAGATCCATGAATACATCATACGCAACTGGCGCATCGTCAAGATTGCAACGACCAAGGCACAGCGCAAGCTCTTCTTTAATCTTCGATCGGCCAAGAAAAGATTGGGCTGGATGAACCAGTCTGAGGTCAATGACATTGCTAATGACCTTGGTGTAAAACCAAGCGAAGTGCTGGAAATGGAAAAGCGCCTTGCCAACTATGATGCTTCTTTCGATGGCTATGGTGACGAAGATGATGAAGACGGCAACTACACCGCCCCTTCATATTTTCTGGAGAATAAAAGTGCCGGCCCTGAAGAACTTGTAGAAACAGCTCAGTTCGATGAAGAACAACAGCAAGCATTAAAAAGCGCGATGACAGAGCTGGATGAACGCAGCATGGACATTATCGCAAGGCGCTGGTTAACAGAGAACAAGGCGACCTTACATGAACTTGCAGACGAGTATGCTGTTTCAGCAGAACGCATCAGGCAGATTGAAAACAATGCAATGAAGAAACTGCGGGCGGCAATATCAGCGTAATAGTCACAACTGTTAATTTAAATAAACGGTCTTAGTTGACCGTTTTTTTTCGTTCATTAATTTGTTTCAATAATAATTGTATATCTTTGCTTGTTAATTGAACGCTAAAAGTCTTGTAACTTGATGACGAAGAGGCCATGTCAATAAACCATACCCCGTCATGGAGTTGATACCAGTATGGTGGAGCTTCATTGAGAAACCCAAGGTATAGCTGGGGCGGCGGGAATAGTGCACGTTGGATAATATTCATTTTGGGTGGTTCCAACTCGCTGCCAGGCTGAATCGGTTGCTTCTTGAGCGCCTTCTCTAACGCCTTAATTAACTCATCAAAGTTATGAAACTTTATACCTGTCTGCGAATATCTTCTTTGAAGTGTCAGCTTAGTGTCATACCTGATGGACAGAATTCTATATCCAGTTTTATGTCGATAAATTGCCGCTTTAATCTCATAGTTGGAATGATTTCCTTCTTCCGGTGCAAATATACCAAAATCATATTCCAGCTCTCCCGGCCAAATAGTGACGGGGTTGGAAACAAAGCTTAGCAATAAGTGCAAGGGGCCTTTCTTTCTCTCGGTTTCATCAATATCAAGCTTTGAAAAAACCATCTTGTTTACAGCTTTAAGAAAAAGATATAACAGTCCGAGTGACAATATAGATGATGCAATTATAAATATTGGCAGGTATTCCATAAATCGGTTACGAGTTTACATAAACATAACCAAATGATAGTCGCTATTGATTGTTTACAGAAGTGTTCTAAAAAATCTGACGATAATTGAAATAACTAGCTAAGTGATATTTTTTAGCAATAGCAAAACTGACAAATGAAGCATTTCTTATACAGACATGCCGTTATTTACCGACGATGACACCCTCCACTGACGGATTTTCACAGTCATTGTCGGTATTCAATGGCAGGATAACGGGCTTAATGGAAATATCAGTTTCAGCTGCATAATAGGTATCAAGGAAGGAGTAGACCGGATCGAGGAAAATCTTGATCTTTGTTGTACCAATTTTTTCCATTAATTCATCACCGCCATCATAAGCAACCTTGCCTGTAATCCTGTTTTCACCCACATCACTGATTGCAATCTCACCAAGCCAAAAGCGCGCCCATGTCGTCTCATTAATTGAGTGAGTAAAGTAGGTAGGTTCAACTATGGTATAGAGTCTGCCGTCAGACAACTCAAACAATTTGCGACCGAACTCATGCTGCACGCCGAGGTATAAACGATTGTCTCTACGTGTAATCCAGTACTCTTCAATAACAAAACCATCGGCCAGGTATATTTCTATCTGACTGTCCGCTGAGACAGTACAGGTTACAGGGGTATTGTTTGGCCGAGCACGATGGTCCTTGATGTTGCGCATCATAGTCATCGCTTCCATTGCGGACAGGGCATACATATCTTCATCCGGCCCGGGCTGGGTTGTGGCACAAGCAGTCAGCAGCAACAGGACACCGATCAACAACATCGTGTTGCATACCTGACGACAGGTTAGATTTTGTAAAGCTGCTATATCCATTATTGTCTCGCCTTACTTTCTCAATACAAATCTCGTACCACTTATAATAGCGATAAAACACGACAACATCTTTACCGCCTTCTATAACTGATGCTTTTATAATGCGTTACGATGGTTCAATAGGATCAGTAACTTAATTGCTCTTCTTATTAAGCTATGCGCACTTCGCTTCCCAGCTCATTGATTAATTCAGACAGTTTTAAAATGTGATTTTTTGTATTTATTGTTACCTGGATGAGACGATCGCCTGACGGACTTCCATTGCTGCTTTGCACAACAGTGCGACACCATACTACTGCGAATCACTATTCTACCTGGCGAAAGATATCTTCTGCCACATGCTCATAGCCGGCCGGCGTAAACATGCCTGCTTCAATGACAGCTACAGGCGCCTTGCATAGCAGCCTGTCTTCGTCGACAGCGTTCGCTGCTTGCCAGTCATTATAAAACCTGTCGGCCTCACCCTGATGATAGCCCCTAAGATAATCAGACTTACCAAGCATTATCCAGCCTCGCTTATCATCACCACTATAGCCATCTAAAAATCCAGCGCGGTAATCGCTACAACCAGAGAGAAGCAAGCAAAGGAATAACATGGACACACTGGTTTCTTTTTTCATCATCACAGTATAGTTGAAATACTTTATAAGCAGGCACAAGTACTGACTGGTTTTTCATCAACGGTGCCATTAAGCTTTCAGCATGAATCCTGAAGAGATATTGACGTTTTGGTTTGATGAAATAGACAAACAATGCTGGTGGCGCGGCGATGCTGATATGGATCGGCTAATACGCAAGCGTTTTGCCGCCGTGCATGGCATGGCAAGCAGGGGCGAACTGTTTGAATGGCGACTAACTGCCAGAGGCGCGCTGGCTGAAATCATCGTCCTCGACCAGTTCTCGCGCAACCTGTTTCGCGACATGCCTGCCGCATTTGCTTACGACGGCATGGCATTAATCCTTGCTCAGGAAGCGATCACGGCCGAATTTGATCGTGAACTAACATCTGAACAGAACAGTTTCCTGTTTATGCCATTTATGCACAGTGAGTCGGCCATGATCCATGATCTCGCTGTAGCACTTTATGAAAAGAACGGCATTCAGAATAACCTTGAGTTTGAGCTCAAGCACAAAGACATCATTGATAAGTTTGGACGCTATCCGCATCGGAACAAGATTCTCGGACGCGAGTCCACGCCGGAAGAAATCGAGTTTTTGAAGCAACCCGGCTCAAGTTTCTAGGCTTGCCTATAGTCGCGCGCACATACTATTTACTATAATTACCTTTTTTGAACGTATAAATTTATGGCAGGCGGGTGGTCGAAAGACGGAGCAGTGCAGGATCAAATTGATGCCAGCATCAAGGATGCAATCACACAGGCCAAGGAACGGATGCCTAAAGGCGAAAGCCTTACTCATTGTGAGGAATGCGATATGGCTATTCCCGAGGCAAGGCGCCAGGCCGTCCCGGGAGTCAGGCTGTGCGTGCAGTGCCAATCCGAACTTGATGAGAAACAAAAAAACGAATTATCACTGTTTAACCGCAGGGGAAGCAAAGACAGCCAGCTACGCTAACGCCTGCGACAACAAATTACTCAAACCTTTCTACGTACTAAATAATACTTATCACTCCCGAGGTTTTCTATGCAACACTGGCTGATACTCGCCGCAGCAATTCTACTGGAAGTTGCCGGCACAACGTCTCTCAAACTTTCCGCCGGGCTTAGCAAACTGATACCCAGTTTACTGATGGTGTTTTTTTATATTGCCTCGGTAGGTGCACTTGCCATTGCTGTCAAAAAGATTGAAGTTGGCGTTGCTTATGCAATTTGGGCTGGCGTGGGTACTGCATTGATTGCAATTATTGGCATTGCTCTATTTAAGGAAAGCGCAACCATATTCAAGTTTGTGAGTATCAGTCTGATAATTGCCGGGGTAGTAGGGCTTAACCTCAGCGGCATTAAAGCATGATGACTTCTGGCAACGGCGAAGACTAAAAAGTCCCTTGTGACTCATCTTGTCCGGTACGGGCTACAGGCATATCCAGAGTTATACGCTCTACCAGAATAGAATCACGGTACGCATGATTGTAAAGCGGCAGGTCCAGCTTCACCGCTGCGCGCTCGCCACCGCGTCCATCATTATAAATGACAACATCTTCGCTAGGCACAACGCGACCCTTAAATTCCATGGTGCCGTCAGGTAGCACAAACAAGCGCTTGTTATCTCCCTCTTTGGAGACAACCGCCAGCTTCGTAGGCGTGCATGCTGTCAGAAAAGACAGGCTGAGTAACAAAACAGCAATTTTTTTCAGGGTCATTTTACAAATCTCATATTATTTATAGGTATGATAAACATCATGTATTAGGGTTGCCAGAAAAAACAGCAACTGGTTCACATATTCTCAATACTCACTTCAAACACTGCTTAGATCACAACAATAACACTATGAAAAAATACAGCTTTCACATAGACATGATTATTATGTTTATACTGTTACTCAGTATCTCCATCGGGGGGAATATATATCAATGGCGAGTTCACGGTGACCTGCATACGTCAAACATGAATAACAAACTAGCGCTAACTGATAAACATGTCGCGTTAATCGATACCGAGATCGCGCTGGCAGAATGCCGCAATAGCGTTAGCATCACAAATTGATATTAACTATCTAGCTCGGGATAGTTGCGGAAAATACCCATCTGATTAAATGGTATACGCCTGTCAGAATCAAGATAGTTCTTGATTGCTGTGCGCTCACTTACTGCCTGATGCAATGCGAAAAGCCTGGGATAATTGTTTGCTATAGACTGCATTGTGTTAGGAAACGCATAACTTAATCCTGCAATTAGCTGAAACAATGACAGATCAACATAACTGCATTTTCTACCTATCGCATACAGGTCAGACTTTTCATTATCGCCAAGGATGTTTTCGAAATAATTAAGAAACATTGGTAAGCGTTCGGCAAGGAAGATACGCCCGCGATGTACAGCCTCCGGTTTCTGTTCTTCATAGTACAGACCAACAGCAATAGGGTGATGAGTGTCATGAATCTCGGTAACAAAGTCCATGATGGTTAGCTGCAACTGGTGAGCCCAAAGCTGTTTTTCCTCCGATTTACCAATCAGTCGCAACCGCGGTCCCAGGAAGAAGAGGATATTGGCAGTTTGTGCCAGTAATTGCTTGCCCGCCTGCAGGAATGGTGGGGCTAACGGCGGCATATCGGTGTTTTCCCGCATAATCTTCAGCATTGCCTCTACACCCTTGCCGCGCCCGGCCAGCCTTGCCATATCCAGATAATCGGCCCCGGCGTCTTCCAACGCCAATCGCACAAACTCTCCTCGGCCCTGAATATCCGGCCAGTAGTACAGCTTGTATCGCATCAATATTCTCCCGCCAGTTTTTGCATAAAGGCGCAATCAGAACCAAGCATATTACGAGCTATGCAAGGCCACAACAATTACCAGTAGCGCTACACATTTGCCATTGCTGATCGTTTACATTTGCTGTTTTGACAATACACAGCAATTACAAGCCAGGACCTGTACCAACACTCCACTATAAAAATGCATCCTGTTAACACTGATTCTTTCATGCTGCATATCCTCGGTTTTGATCTGAACCAGGCTATCAATAGCCCACATTATTTATCGAGACGGTCGTATTTGAATTGATATACACGCCACCCTTTCTAACGGAAACAACCGGTGCAGACGCTTGTGAAACATATTTTTCTTGAATTAAATCAACTATATTCCGAGTATTTAGCAGTAAAATATAATAAATAAACGTGACTCGGTGATATGGAAGATATTACGCTTTGGGGGTTTTTAGCCGGACTAGGCCTTTTCCTGCTTGGCATGTTTATGATGGAGCAGGGGTTGCGAGGACTCGGCTCGAGATCAATGCGCGAATTTCTTCGCGCACAAACCAGCTCTCCGTTACGAGGGGTATTCACCGGCACCGTTGTTACATCGTTTTTGCAAAGCAGTTCTTTGGTTGGGTTGATTACGCTGGCATTTGTAGGTGCCGGAATTCTTGAGCTACGTAATGCGCTTGGCATCATTCTTGGCAGCAATCTTGGCACCACTTTTACCGGTTGGGTGGTAACCATAATTGGATTCAAGCTCAAGCTAATCAACTATGCGCAACCTTTGCTAGCACTTGGAGCGCTCGGGACAGTATTCCTGAATCATATCTCGCGCGCATATTATGTTTGCAACATTTTGTTAGGTCTTGGCCTGTTGTTGATGGGTTTATCGGAAATGACCAACAGCTTTTCTATTTTAACCAGTAACGTTGACGCCTCTTTCTTCCATGGCCATTCAGTACTGATCTATTTTTTTGCAGGCGCAGCTGTTACCGCTTTAATACAGTCAAGCTCGGTAGCCATGATGATTGTTCTCAGCGCCATGCATGCAGGCGCTTTTACCTTGCAAGAAGCAGCGCCTATTGTTATTGGTGCTGATCTGGGAACCACCAGCACAGTCCTGCTTGGCTCTTTAAAAGGCAGTAGAGAAAAAAGGCGGGTGGCATTGTCACATTTCTTTTTTAATACAGTAACAGACCTGTCTGCACTGCTATTAATGCCGGTCCTGTTATTTATCATCTTGAATGTTTTCAAGATGACAGACCCATTACTTTCGGTTGTTACATTTCATTCATTATTCAATGTTATTGGAATCTGCTTATTTCTCCCTTTTATTGACAGATTCATAAAATTTTTACACTGGCTGTTACCTGATAAGGAAGTGGAAGAAAAATGTGTGATTATAAATAAGGTTTCTGCAAAGGTGACTGATGCTGCCATGGAGGCAGTAGAGCAGGAATTAAAATTACTGTTAATACACTGTCTGACACTTAATTTACGCTGTTTTAAAGTGCAGGCCAGTAAAGTTATTCCGCCCGGGCTAAAAGCCGCAAAAACCAAAAACCTGCAATACGAAGTTGATTATGCAGACCTGAAACAGACTGAAGGTGAAATGCTTGGTTATACCTATCTTATACAATCAGACAGTGAGGATCGCAGCGAACTAAGCAAAATCACTAGATTAAATCATGCAATAAGAAATGCCATCTATGCTGCTAAATTCATCAAAGACATTAGACATAACCTGGCAGAATGTCGTCGCTCATCATCTGAAGAAATAAAAGGCCTGCATGAAACCTTCCGCACAGAGGTAATAATCATTTATAAACATATCCTGAGGAATTTGCTGAACAGCTCACCGGAGCTTGTTACAGACCATTTTACCGAACTTCACATATATATAAGAAAAAGCTACGAAAGACTTATACAGGATGTCTATACTAGCTCTGGCAAAGACATGATTACCGATCTGGAGACTTCCAGCCTGTTAAACATGAACAGGTCACTTTATTTATCTAATATGGCAATGCTGGAATCGCTAAGCGTATTACTAGGCATTTCAGAAGTGGAGCTGGAAACTATACAAACATGTACTGCAAATGAACAATAAAAATGACAAGCTGAGGCAGCGCAAAGTAGAGGAGGCGGTTCACAAGACCGTTAACGAACTGGTAAACCATTTGAGCTCAGACAGCTCTGATGATGAATATATACATCAAATTCGCGTGCATATTAAACGACTTCGTGCATGGGTACGATTGCAACGCATAAAAAACAAAGAACTAAACTGGAAAGAAATGGATGAGCTATTGCGGAATCATGCGCGCACTCTTGGCCAGGCCCGTGATACGCAAATAGTCATAGAAAAACTGGAAGAGTTTTATTTTCGCGCAAAGACTAATGCAGAGAGATCGACGATTAAAAGAGCGATAAAATACTGCAATATAGATAGCACAGAAATAGATTTAAACCTGCCAAAATTAAAACACGATTTGCTATCAGACCTGGAAACATATCGAGACCAATACATCTCTACGCACACTATTGATCAAATGCGTAGTGATTTAAAAAAATATTATAAGCGCACAATCAAATCAGCAAAACGTGCTTACGCTCTTCAGTCTACCTTTGATGATCTACATCGTTTTAGAAAAGATGTGAAAACGCTCAACTATCTCATTGGCTACATGAACAAGGGCTTCAAGAATAATGGAAAATCGATAAAATCACGCATCTCTGAACTTGGTGAAGTTCTTGGACATATTCACGACGTTGACGTCATACAAAATTATATTAACAGTGTACCGCCACGTAATTTATATAAAACCCAACGAAAGATAATGGCGACTATTCTGGAGCGTGAACTTGAAAAACTTTTGCTTGATTCAAAATTACTTTTTAATAAAGCATTCCGCAAAAAGCCTGAAGATTTTATTTCCTTTATGAAGTAGCAGTTGTATACACTCAACACAGAGTCTCGCGTTATGGCTACCAAATGTAAGAATAATCATGAATAATGGTAGCTAATGTCAGATATAAAAACTAATAAGAAGAAAGTCGCCACCGATATGCCAATGGTTGACTCAATCGACTCCGCAGAGGAGCAAATTGAATATATGATTGGTCTTTGTCGTTATGGCTCGTTGCTGCTCGCTACTACGATAAAAGGAGTCTGCGCTGTGTTCCTGGGCGACCATCCTGACACGTTGTTTATGGAGCTACGGCAGCAATTTCCAGAAGCCGAGTTCATTGCTGGTGATGAAGAATTCGAAAAACTGCTTGTTGAAGTCATTAATTTTGTAGAGGCACCACTAGGCAGGCCCGAGCTGGCTCTGGATGCACGCGGCACAGCCTTCCAACGTTCGGTCTGGGCAGCACTTACCGAAATACCCTACGGCGAGACTTGCACCTATTCCGAGCTGGCCATGCGAGTTGGCTCACCGTCGGCGGTCAGAGCCGTAGGTCAGGCATGTGCGTCTAACCGTATCGCGGTGCTTATACCCTGTCATCGGGTTATTCGTGGTGATGGAGACATATCCGGTTACCGCTGGGGAGAAAAGCGTAAACGCAGGCTGTTGGACCGGGAGAAAGACTAGTTCTTTAACTGATACCCGGTTTTAAATACCCATGCTATAACAGCGAGGCATGTGAGCATAAATATCAGGATCATTGTCAGGCTAACGCCTATGTGCACATCGGCAATACCATAAAAGCTCCAACGAAATCCACTTATCAGATATACCACAGGGTTGAAGAGCGTAATCTTTTGCCATAATTCAGGCAGCATATTTATAGAGTAAAAACTTCCGCCAAGAAAAGTTAACGGCGTAACAATCATCATGGGTACAATTTGCAAGCGCTCAAAGCTGTCAGCCCAGATGCCAAGGATAAAGCCGAACAAACTAAAGCTCATTGCTGTCAGAAACAGGAAACAGAGCATATAAAATGGATGGTCTATGTTGTAGTTAACAAACAGTCTTGCGGTTATCAATATCAATAAGCCCAGTATCAGCGACTTGGTAGTTGCGGCACCAACAAACCCTATCACGATCTCTGCTGCGGACACGGGTGCTGATAACAACTCATAAATTGTGCCGGTAAATTTTGGCATATAGATACCAAATGAAGCATTGGAAATACTCTCATTTAGTAAAGAAAGCATGATCAAGCCAGGAATAATAAAAGCACCATAACTTACACCCTCAATATTGCCCATGCGCGCACCTATTGCGGCACCAAAGACAATAAAGTAAAGCGATGTTGATAACACAGGTGTAGCAATACTTTGCATTAACGTGCGACGTGTGCGCGACATTTCGAACAGATAGATTGCCTTAATAGCATGCAAATTCATGCGCTGTTCCTTACCAGGCTTACAAATATTTCTTCAAGTGAGCTCTCACTCGAGTGCAGATCCTTGAAATCAATATTGTGTTGATTAAGTGCTTTTAATAGTGCTGCAATACCCGTATGGTCATGTTGTGAATCAAATGTAAAAACAAGCTCGTTGCCATTCCCGCTTAACTCTAATGCATAGTCTTGAAGCTCGTCAGGAATTTTTTCAAGCGGATGCTGCAGGTGTAACGTTAATTGTTTTTTACCGAGTTTTTTCATTAATGCACGTTTATCATCAACAACAATTATCTCGCCCTTGTTTATCACGCCAATTCTGTCAGCCATTTCTTCAGCTTCTTCAATATAGTGTGTAGTGAGTATGATGGTTACGCCGCTTTCCCTGAGTTCTCTTACCATAGCCCACATGTCCTGGCGTAATTCAACATCGACACCGGCAGTGGGTTCATCAAGAAACAGGATTGCAGGCTCATGTGCCAACGCTTTTGCGATCATTACTCGGCGTTTCATACCACCGGACAAGGCCAGCAACTTGGTGTCGCGCTTGTCCCACAGAGATAGCGTGCGTAAGACATGTTCAATATGAGCCGGGTTTGGCGCCTTACCGAATAAGCCGCGGCTGAATGACACGGTTCCCCATACAGTCTCAAACATATCGGTTGAGACCTCCTGTGGAACAAGGCCTATTTCAGTCCTGGCAGCACGATAATCTTCAATAATATTGGCACCGTTTACCTGCACAGTACCGGCACCTGGATTGACAATACCGCAGATGATACTAATAAGAGTCGTTTTACCAGCGCCATTTGGACCGAGCAGCGCAAATATCTCGCCTTTAAATATCTCGAGATTAATATTCTTCAGGGCAACAAAACCGGATTTGTAGGTTTTATCTAGTGAACGAATCGATATAACTGGCTCAGGCACTGACACTGGTATGAAAAAATAATGAACAGTGCACAAAGATAACAGCATTACAGGCAAATAACACTGGCCTGATATGTCTTGCTGGAGATTAACTGTTGGCTTTTAACAAGTCCTGTACTTGCTCTAGACGCTTGTCTCTACCGCAGTTGAATCGATAGTATTTGTAGCGAAGGGGGTTTTTCTTGTAGTAATCCTGATGGTATTCCTCAGCATTATAAAACTGACTGGCAGCAAGCACCTCTGTAACTATATTTTTACCAGACGGAAGCCTTGACTGTAATGCTGACTTACTGGACTCAGCTAATGCTTTTTGTTCATCGTCCAGATAGAACACTGCAGCGCGATACTGGGGCCCACGATCACAAAACTGACCGGTGCTGTTGAATGGATCGATATTTTTCCAGAATACATCCAGCAATTTTTCGTAGCTGACTTTAGTTGCATCATAGGTTACTTGTAGCGCCTCATAATGGCCTGTTTTACCGGTACTGGTTTGCTTGTAGGTCGGGTTTTCTGTGTGTCCGCCGGTATAGCCAGAAATTGTACTAAGTACACCATCAAGCTTGTCATAAGGCGGCTCCATACACCAAAAGCAGCCACCAGCGAAAACTGCGACCTTTGTTTCTGCATGAGCAAGATTCGCTGACAGGGTAAGCAGCAGGGCAAGTAGAAAACGGTGCATCATGTTCTCAACCTGGGCAGAGGTACGTTTTCAGGTATAAATTTAAGCGCCAAACCATTATTGCAATAACGTAGACCGGTTGGTTCTGGCCCATCCTCAAAAACATGACCCTGATGCCCACCACAGTATGCACAGTGATATTCTGTTCTAGGCCAGACGAGCTTTAGATCCAGCTTGGTACCTACGCGCCCGTCAATCGCCTTGTAAAAGCTGGGCCAACCGGTACCGCTGTCATATTTTGTTTCGGATTCAAATAGCGGTAGATTACAAGCGGCACAGACATACGTGCCCTTTTCTTTAACATCATTTAGTGGACTAAAGCCGGGGGGCTCAGTACCTTCTTCGAATAGAATATCGTACTGAGACGGCGAAAGGATTTTTCGCCATTCACTATCTGTTTTTTTCAATTTTATAAACTTTAAGCCGGTATCCACAGGATGCGCAAGTAACTGTTTTGTCCATAAAGGCACTGTTGCCAGACCTAGAGTAATAGCTTTAAGTAAGTTTCTACGATGCATGTTTTTCTCCAACACAAATACTGACTATTTACTGGTTGATCAGTTCACTGCTAGAGAGATGCAGTCAGGTGA
>JAAUYM010078581.1_pt1 | contig 39383 bp, 42 predicted proteins | sample 7278001 | NCBI WGS metagenome assembly JAAUYM01 (sample SAMN14350224, study PRJNA611818) | marine sediment metagenome | isolation source: surface marine sediment (1.8m) | place: French Polynesia: Moorea | collected 2018-08
CAGCTTTCAATTGAACGTAAGGGTAAGGATATTCAGGCCGCATCACTCAGAAACCTCATTGAAGAAGCCAGGCGCGAGCAAATAAAGGCGGTATTCACTCAGCCACAATTTAATGACAAGGCGGCACGCGTTATCGCAATGGAACTCGGTGGTATTATTTATAGCCTGGATCCACTGGCCTATGACTATATTGCAAATATGTTATCGATAACCCGTTCTATTACAGACGGTCTAAACAATGAATAATGTCGTTATCGATATCGACAGTGTTGATTACAGTTATGCCAGCGTGCCGGTATTGGAAAACGTATCGCTACAGATCCACGAAGGCGAATTCATTGGCGTTATTGGCCCCAATGCCGGTGGTAAGAGTACGTTACTGAAGTTAATCCTGGGACTTTTCCAACCCGATAGCGGCACGATTCGTATCAAGCATAGCGAACAGAACGATCTCGCTGGCCTTATTGGATACGTGCCACAACATATTACCTTCTCGCGTGATTTTCCGATTACCGTACAGGAAGTGGTAATGCTGGGTCACGTCACTAGCCGGTCGCGTTTTTTTGGTTACACGGCAGCAGAACAAAAAGTGGCACAACATGCAATGGAGGTGCTGGAACTTGGTGATATAAAAGACAGGCAGGTGGGCAGCCTTTCAGGTGGACAATTGCAACGGGTGTTGATTGCGCGCGCACTGGTGTGTAAGCCGGAAATATTGATACTTGATGAACCTACCGCCAATGTTGATATAAGGGCAGAGGAAGATATCTATGGGCTGTTAAAGAACTATAGTGAACATATGACGATTATCGTCGTATCGCATGATATTTCTTTTATCTCTTCTTATGTGGATCGTGTTGCTTGCCTTAATCGAACACTGGTCTGTCATAGTACGGAATCGATCAGCGGCAAAATGATCGAGGAGCTGTATCAGTCACCAGTGAAAATGATCGATCACCAGCATCACTGACATGGAATTCTTTACCGCGCTGTTTGAATATCGATTTTTGCAGCATGCCGTGCTGGCATGCCTACTGGCGAGCATTGGTTGTGGTGTTATTGGCAGTTTCGTCGTCGTGAAACGCATCAGCTTTCTAACCGGAGGCATTGCTCACTCGGTACTCGCAGGTATGGGTATCGCCTATTTTATGTCGGCCTCGCCGCTAGTCGGCGCGATTGTCGCGGCACTGCTTGCCGGTCTGCTTATTGGCTGGATTAATATCAGGCACCATGAACAGGAAGACGTGCTTATCGCTGCTTTCTGGTCGTTTGGTATGGCGATTGGCATCTTGTTCCTGTCACAAACACCAGGCTACAACGTTGACCTAATGAGTTATTTGTTTGGCAATATTCTGCTGATAACTGAGCAGGATCTGCTGTTAATGCTGTTTTTGGACTTGCTGGTAATCACGATCAGCTTTGTATTTTACAAGCAATTGCTGGCAAGTGTATTTGATGAAGAATTTGCACGATTGCGCGGCATCAACACACGTTTCTATTACATGTTATTGCTATGCCTGATATCGCTGTCAGTGGTGTTATTAATCCAGTTGGTTGGCGTCATCATGGTGATTGCGTTACTGACATTGCCAGCGGCAATAGCCAATCAGTATGTTAAATCGCTACACAAGATGTTCGCGTTGGCGATCGTAATCTGTCTTGGCTTAAGCCTGTCTGGCCTGGCAATTGCCTACGAACCTGATCTGCCTACGGGGTCGGTGATCGTTTTACTTACCTGCATCACCTACTTTATTTCTGTCTTATTGAAGCCAACGCATGCCGGCTAGGTCAGGCGTTACGTCTTTTTCCTGATGCTGACGCCAGCCTTTCGAGTAACACAGTGGTATCTTCCCAACCCAGGCAGGCGTCAGTAATACTCTGCCCGTAAACCAGTTCCTGATCTGGTTTCACATCCTGCCTGCCGGCAATCAGATGACTTTCCAGCATGACACCAATAATACGTTTATCGCCAGACTCGATCTGCTCGGCAACTGCTTCAGCCACACTCACTTGTGCGTCGTGTTGTTTACGACTATTAGCATGACTCAGATCAATCATGATATTTGGCGGAAGGCCTGCTTTTTCCAGTTCTGCAGCAACCGTGTTAACACTTTCGGCATCGTAATTTGGCTCTTTGCCACCGCGCAGAATGATGTGGCAGTCGGGATTACCATCGGTTGAAAAAATGGCGGCATTGCCTTCTTTACGTATCGACAGGAAGTTATGTGGTCGCGTGGCCGAACCAATAGCATCGACCGCTATCTTGGTGGTACCCATAGTGCCATTCTTGAAGCCGACCGGGCATGACAAGCCTGAAGCTAGTTCTCTATGTACCTGGCTTTCGGTCGTGCGTGCACCAATGGCGCCCCATGCAATTAAATCGGTTACGTATTGTGGTGTAATCAAATCAAGATACTCGGTCGCTGCCGCAACACCCATTTCATTCAGGTCCAGCAGTAGCTGCCTGGCCATTCGAATACCCTTGTTTATATGAAAACTGTTATCCAGATCGGGATCGTTAATTAAGCCTTTCCAGCCCACAGTCGTGCGTGGTTTTTCAAAATAAACGCGCATGATGACAAGCAGGTTATCGGCATGCTTTTCAATCAGGGGCTTTAATCGTGACGCGTACTCTTTTGCCGCGTCAACATCATGTATAGAGCAGGGGCCAGCGATCACTATGAGGCGATCATCCTTACCTGCCAGCACATTATGAATGGCCTCTCTCGCCATTGCGGTATTCCTGGCGGCGGCCTGGCTTAGTGGAATTTCTTCGCATACTTCTATTGGAGAAGTAACGGCCTTGATCGATTCGATCCTGAGATCGGATGTAATGTAATCCATAAACGTAACTACTGGTTATTGGTTCTTGAAATTAGCCTGGAGGCCAGTCGAAGCCTCGACCGGCAAGGATATGTATGTGCAGGTGAAATACCGTCTGTCCAACGGCCTCACCGTTGTTGACGACGAGGCGAAACGCGTCGCTATGTCCCTCGGCCCTGGCAATGTCACCGGCTTTCAACAATAGATGGCCGAGCAGTGCCTGATCTTCCGCGCTGGCATCGGCCAGCATGGCAATGGGTTTCTTTGGGATGAGCAGAATATGAACCGGTGCCTGGGGATTTATGTCCCTGAAAGCGAGGCAAAGATCGTCTTCATAGACGATGTCTGCCGGAATCTCCCGGTTGATGATCTTGCTAAACAGTGTTTCTGACACGTTGATAAATCACGATATTCACAAAAAAGAGGCAGGATTATAGCGCCTCTATCGCTGGAATAAAGGGGCTAGGCGGAAATTATCGCTGAAAGTGATTAGTAAGGCAGGTTTACAGTCAACGCCTGTAACTGGCTCATTTCGGTGTTAAAAAGCACCTGCTTGAAATTATCGTCCTTAACGAAGAAGTCATGCTTGCCAGACGCTGGCGTGTAGTAGCTGGCACTCAGTGGATACTGAATTGTGCCGTAATGGGCAAGACGGATATCAAATTTCTCAATCAGCCTGTGTTCATTCTCATAGGTTTTTGCCCGATTCAGTGCGAACAATATATTGCTCGACACCATCTCGGGTTCATCAAGGTGAACGATATGACCACTTTCACTAGCGATGACCTGGTAAGAATGCGTACTAATATTGCCAAGATCGTTCTGCAGCAATGACCATTGATGTTCGCGGCGGTCGCCAAGTTCGGTATTCGGCCACACGCGCTTGCCGCGAGTGATGACAACCACAGGAAAATCGAACGGCTTGGTTTCATGGTATTCCTGGACCTGTTCGGCGCTTTGGCTCATATAGTCGAGCTCATTAATAATCGTCATTTTGGCCTTGGTGGATCGCATTAACATAAATGCCTGTATGCGATTTTGTGCCGGAAAGTTATTGGCAATAACCGGGCGAATCATTCTGACACGCTTATACATTGGCTGCGGGCCGTTTTTACTACTCGCCAGCTTCACATGCTTAAATTCTTCAGTATTAAACTGCTGTGGATGAGAGGCATCGACGAGCACCATACCAATAACGTCATCTGGATAGAGGGAAGCAAAGTAGCGAATGTTATAGCCACCAAAGGAATGTCCGACCATTACATATGGCCCGTTAATTTTTGCTTCGTCGAGTAATTTGCGTAATTCAAACGCTATTTGAGCAGAGGTCCTCGGTAGTGGCCCCGGCTCGCTGAAGCCATAGCCGGCACGGTCATAACTACAAATGCGTGTCTGCTCGGCCAGATTATTCTGTATATCAATCCATTCTAGTGAAAAGCCGCCTGCACCTGAATCAATAACAATGGTTGGCGAACCTTCGCCGATACAATGCATATGTAGTCGGTGCGTGCCGATATCATAGAGTTCGCCGGGGTAAGCTTTATCGGAGGCGTTAACGGTGGATACAAAGACCGCAAGAAGCACCAGCATAAAAAGTGACTGGGGCCACCAGGTATGCCTTCTATCAACTGTCTTTTCCGTGCTTCTGTACATCTATTGCCTCCTTACATTCAGGTGGGAGGCCGGTAGGACCTCCCGTTTGAGGAGTGTCAAGAGTATTAGCGGCTTTTCAGGATTCAACTTGATGAACTGTGACGCTTCATCAGTCTTCCTCAACCAAATTGGTTAAGTGCTATAAACTCATAACACTTATAGCTCTGCAATAGCTATGCCATACGACGGGCTCCCTCAGTATTTCCCATATAAAACAAGAATATAAGAAGAAAAAAGCAGGATTTTTGCGGATAATTTTGACAGGAAAGTCATCCCCATTTGTACCAAAAAGCATCATTTTGGTGCACACATGACGTGGACAAATGCATCATGATGGTGTCAGTTCCGGTTTTGCACCGTTGTGTCATAGCTTCTAGTAAAGACGCTTTTGCCATAAATGTGAAATATTTTTTGTATTTTGTTGAATAACAGGCGTGAGACGCAGTCATAATAAGGAACGAGGTAAGAGATAAAATAATGATAAATACCTGTCGTTCCGCCCTTTGTTACCTGTTGCTGGTCGTGCTGACCGGTTGCCAGCCACAACCTTCACCAGAATCCATTGCAACGACTTTTTGGAAAGCAGCGGTTAATAACAACAGTCTGATCATGAAACGTCTTTGCAGTGCAGCTACTTATGATGACAGCGATGATTTTTCCAGGCTGCATACGGTGACTGCGTTTCAGCTTGGAAAAATAGTTATCGATGGCGACAGTGCCGAGATAGAAACCAGGCTCTTTTTTGATAACCCCGAACAGCCGGTCGACATCACCACGTATCTGGTTAGGGAAGACAATGAATGGAAGATCGATTACCAGCGTAGTGTGTCTTTCCTCAGCATGAACAGGGAAATGACAGAACTCATTGATGACATTGAAACGTTGGCACAGGAACTCGCAGAACAGGTTGAAGGTTCGGTTGAAGAGTTTACAGAGAAAGCGCTACCGGAAATTCGTTCTCGTATTAACGATGCAGAGCAGGAGCTTGGGCAACAGTTGCAGGAGATAAAGAAGAAGGTTGACGAGTTTCTGGATGAACTTGAACGTTCATTGGAGGAATCCAGGCCAGCAGAACCCCCAACTACGACGCAAACCTGAACACCAGACAGTTATCTTTACACTATCAGGTGATTTAATTACCCTGTAGAAACGTTAAGAATCGAAGAGGGGAGCATCGACATGTTCAGACCTGTCTGCCTGTTTTTATCACTGGTAGTATTTTCCACGCACAGCCTTGCCTTCGAACCAGAGTTACAGCAACAGGGCATGTTCTATATCAACGTCAGCTTTGATGCCGGACAAACTACCAAAACGAAACATCACTTTGGTTTCAGGCTAGACCAGGGCCTGGTTGAACCGGGCCAAACAATGATGCTATCCACACTTGCGAAAAAACCGGCAGCACTCGATATCCAATACACGAACACCGGTATGCAAGCATTCAATGTACACGGCATTAACTATCTGCAAGAAGTGCTGGTCGCACGTGGTGCCGAAGCAGGTGGGGAAGAAACCGTTGTGAATGAAGAACCAGCAGCTGATACAACCGAGGCAGAAGCGGAACAAGACACCGCAGTAGTCGAGGCTGCACCAGTTAGAGACCTGGATGTTAAATTTGGTGTAGTAATTGGTCTTGCTATCGGGATACTTGCGGTTGCAGGCAGTGGCAACTAGCTTTCTCAACGATAGTTTATAGCACCAAACATATAATCGCCGGTGTAATAATAACAAACCAAATACGGCCCAACTGACCAAACCACGAAATACTGCGGCTCCAATGCATGCCGCAGCTCCGCACTCGCACAATGTCGGTTCAAGACCAACGACATCATACTGATGGCGCCGGAATAGTCATAAACAGCATAAAAAAGGTTTAAAAACGTAAAAATGACTAACTGGTGGCAAAAAGTATGCATATAATTAACAATGACTTGTCGCAAATACCGAGATTATTTCTTGGTTTGCCATACGGGTAGCATGGGACAAATCTGGTTGCTATGACTAAATCAATGAAGCGCAGACATGTACTAAAAGGGTTGGGTTTGGCCGCGATGGGTCTAGGCCTGGGCAGGTCCGGACATGCCTTTACTATCCTGCCGTCTTTGAATGAACAAACCCTACGTGATAATGACCACGATACGGCCATTCGCGATTACCTGCAGAAGATTCGCAATTTCGATCAAAATCACTCTGAAGATATCTGGATTACCAACGAACAATATCCGGCATTCGAGTCGGCAGTGCAGCGCTTAAGACGCCTGCAGCGACTGGTCGGCTACGGCAATTTTAATATTCTCAGTTTTTCAGATGGGTTGAAATACGCTTCCCGTTTTCCCGACGTGGGTGACTTTAGCAGCGAAGAACTGGCCTTCATGGAGTCGATCTTTTATGCCGAGGGAAGGCAGTACGGTTTCCTGGGTCAGAAACCGTTAAAAGACATTACAGACAGCGTAAACCAGAAGGATGTGTTCAAAGTGCCTTACAGCGGCCATTACCTCTATAGAGACAGGTCATTGGAATTATTTGAATCGATCCGTAAAGAACTTGGCGATGAAGTCATACTTACTTCAGGTGTGCGAGGGATAATGAAGCAGTTCCTGCTTTTTTTAAACAAGACCCATAAGCATAATGGCAACCTGTCCCTGGCATCCCGCTCGCTGGCACCACCAGGATACTCTTTCCACGGTAACGGTGATTTTGACGTGGGCCAAAAAGGCTTTGGCGAAGCAAACTTTACTGAACGCTTCACAGAAACAGACGTTTATAAGCGCCTGGCGGAAATGGGGTATCTACAGTTACGTTACCCTGAAGACAACCAGCTCGGCGTTCGTTATGAGCCGTGGCATATCAAGCTACCAGTCTAGCTTCATTACCAAAGTAAGTTGGTCGACTCTTTTTCCTGATTTAATTCCAGCCTTCTTTTGGCGCTCTCTGCATAGACACGCTCTCTGATTCGATTCAATTGCCCTATTGGTTTATGTTCAGTCAGGCTATGCCAGGGAGAGAACGCCAGGTTTTCACAGAATTGATTATTAGCCGCGTTATCAAATTCCTGTTGCGGGATGTCAATGCGTGCAACAGTTATATATGGGGAATCTGACACTTTCCATTCTATGCTTGCATCTTCAATAGGCATTGGTTTACCTGCATTCTGCAACTGAACCATAAAGTCGAAGCAGCCAGGCTGTTTACGCAACTGCTGTTGCATAGTCGTACGTAAAAAGTCTGGCCCCCTAATTTCACTATCTTCCTCGTAAATCGTAGTCGCACATGATTTGGCAGAAAACTTGATATTGTTCTGTCCCAGTTTATAGGCCGTATTACTAAAGTACTGGGTAAGTAGCGGAGAGACAGGTGGTTTCTTCAGCGTGAGTAAACCGTGGCGCATCTCACGCAAATGCCAATTAAGTGGATTGGCGTCAGAGACAAAGTAGAGAAACTTATTGTCGCTCTCGACGAACTGATTATATTCCTCAATATCTTTAGTAAAGAACACTGGATGATCATGCATCAGGAAATCCTGCACAGGCATTGGGTAATCGCTGGAACTATCAGAATCGAGCAGTACCTTGATCGCCATGCCGTGGGCATCTTTATCAGTATCATCGTTATTTTTTATTCTTGAACGACCATTTGAAAAACGTATCCAGCTTTTGAAGCGGGTGCCCGGTTTAGCAAAAATGCCGTGCTGTAATTCAGGCGGTAGTGATTCGTTAACCCTGAACCATGCCTTTACACAGCCATGGCTTTTAGCATGCGCGCCGCGAGCCGCGTATGTTGTTGCGTTTTGCTCAATGACGGCATAAAAATTTTCTATAGCGCGATCAGACTGTGCTGCTTCGTCTGAACGGAAGACTTCTTCTGTAGTAACAACTGGCTTGCTGATAAAGTGATAGGCAAGAAACAGACATAATGCAACAAACGCTAGCAGTAGTAGTCCGTATCGATGGTTTTTTGAAATCATCTAGAGTGATTTCATGTATTCAACGAGCGCGCGTATTTCTGCTTCTTCCAGGCGTGGCAGTCCGTCGTAGCCTGTACCATATTCATGGCCGGAATTACTATTGCCGGGTAGCGTCGTATCAAATAAAAATGCCCCGGGGACATTGCTTGTTACATAGCCAACATTGACAGGATCGAACTCCCAGCTACCAATATAAAATGACTTGTCCCTTTCAGCAGCGGGCAACATTAGCTGGTACAGGTTTGGTACTGAACCGTTATGCAAATAGGGAGCAGCAGTCCAGATGCCATTCAATGGCCTTGCCTTGTAGGCCAAGAGAGCATCTTCTGATGACTCTTCACCTTTCGGTACTAATGCATCATCCAGGATCTTGTCTGGCAAACCTTCATTCATGTGACCAAGGGCTTTTGCATCACGCTTTGCCAGCAATACCTGCAGTGGATTGTTTTGCAACACGCCCACCATGATGTGGTTGACTATATATAAAGCCGGTGCTGTTTCGCCCATAACTTCACCAAACTTATAAAACCGTTTTTTCCCCTCAAAGATTCCTGTCTTTCCCTCAAGTGCAAGTGCATTGGTGGCCATCAACGGATCTGTTTTTATCGTTTCCAGCCTGTTTAGCCGTACCTGTATTGTTCTGTCAGCGTCAGTGCGATCGATATCGGCATGACATGAACTGCAGTATTTGACATATAGTGCCCTTCCAGCGGGTAGCATTGATTGGTCAATCGATGGAAATAAGTCGGGCCACAGCGGCGAATAGAGTTTACTAACCGTCTTTTCAAGTTTGCGCAGGTTTCTGGTTTGTATTGATGATTTATAACCACCGTCGAAGAAGAGCAGCCGTGTCGAAGGTGCTGTGTCTACATGACCGAAGACACCAATCACCTCGCCAACATTTCTTGCCAGTGCCCCGGGACCGGTGTTCGACTGAGAGCCATTCCACTCTACATAGTCATGCTGTGGTGTATCCCAGATGTAAGGATAGCTGGTAGGCGCATTTGGTGAGATAAAGTTGTCCTTTACGCCAGTCAGGAACAGCCCCTTATTCAGGATGGCGCCAAATGCATCCAGCCTGCTAAAACCATATGCATGCTCAGCATGATTACGTCGATTATGATCGGCCAGTTTGTCATGCTCTATTTCAAGAAGCTGTTGAATTGTGTCTTCATCTTTAATGCTGGATATAGCCATATACTGCTGAATAAAACGAGAAAGTTTGTCTTTATCCAGCAAAGTGGATTGCATGGCTTTTTCCAGTTCCGATAGAAAATATTGCAGATCAAACATTGGTTGACCGCCATCAATGCGAACAAACTTGCCGTTGTATTTAAGCTGCTGTGTGTGGCAAGCAGCACAGGTAAGACCGAGTGCGTCCTTATTCCTGGAAAAGCCGATTGGCAGCTTGTCCGGATTCTGTGACGTAACTGCAGAAGGAATCAGACCAAAGCGCAGTAAGTATTCATCTGCAATAAAAGGTGCATCGTTGTCGTGCTGCTCAAGTGACAGAAACAGCTGGTATGAAATCAGTCGTGAACCCTGGTCTGCGTGATAAAACCACTCACGTTCTTCAGTGGACCAGTTTTGCTGCAGGTATATCAGCTGTTCATTATCCAGCATTCCCTTATCCACGAAGGAAGCGCCACTTTCTGCAAGCGGTTCTGACGAATACAACAAGGCTGGCAATAATAGTGGTAAAACCAAACCAGTTGATGCTAATCGATTCATAGTTAGTCCCGTGACAATAATGCGTTGAGTAAATTATCCTGAAAATTGATATTTCCAGTTAACTTGTTGTGCCTTTCACACAGCAAGATTGAATGATCGAGTGGAAAAAAATTGTATTTATGTCGACGGATACTGGGATCGAGTACGTCGCGGCCGAGTAAGGATGCCTTCGTGACTGAACCATCACCAGGCTCAAGAAGCAGCGCATCATAATCTATACCTGCTACTGGTGAGGTTATTTCATCCGGACGCATACGAACCTCGGATATGCCATCGACTTCTTCAACAACAATTCTGGCAGGGGTTAAGTCACACGAACCCCCGAATACAATAAGCTTGGGGTGATCTTCAGGTAGCGGTACAGTCAAGGACCAGACAAAACGCCGGGCCCGCTCCAATCGCTTTTCAAAGTACTTGTCGAGTGTTTGCAGGTAGGTTTCAGCTTCCTCTGTCGATGTAAAACCTGAGGCAATGCGTTCTCTGACTTCAGGGCTAAAGATTGACCATTGGAAACGCTTCCAGATACGCACATCGAAAATATCGCGCTTTAATGGCTTACCTTCCAGGGTGACAATCCAGTTGATCAGCGCATGCGGGAGCAGCTGATAAAGGCTAGGCATCGTAGCCAGTGTTTCGGTATAGATTTTATCGGCACCGCCGACTTTGAGTCCCTCGATAAAGATATTCAGGATTTTGAGAGAACCAAGATTAGGTGTTCCGAGCAAAATTACGCGCCTTACTCTTTCGCCCCCATACATATTAACGGGAAAGTCATTATCATCCAGTACGTCCTGACGCCCGTAACGGACGTAGTAACGCGTGATCAGCCCGCCCATACTGTGGGCGACAATATCAACTTTTAAATCCGGTTCAGCATAGTCGACCCGTATTTGGTCAATGAAATCTGCAAGCCTGGCTGCGGTTGCTGCATTATCTTCACGCCAGTCATAGTAGAACAGATAGTAATTCTTCCTTGATTTATCGACGTGTTGGCCAGGCTTCAACAAGGTGTAGTGACCTATATCGGCAAGCGTTTTAATGATGTTGCCATAGAAGTCCTGGCCGATAACCGAATCATTGATTTCAAACGCTTCAATATTATCTTCAATCGGTTCGAGCGTGACGGGGTCGATCTTGTAGGCAAGGTCAGCGTAGTCACTGGTGACAATCCGTGATACCGAGCCCGGGAATAGTTCTTTATTACTTTCGCTATGCCTTAATTTGCTGCCGGTCACACCATGAATAAACACGACAGGTGGCTGATCGGGCACTTCCATACTTTGCATATACAGGCGTTGCAAGTCAGGCCTGTTTTTCTTGCTTTGAAAATACGAGCCTGCTTCAAATACAAAAAACAGTATGAGAATTACAAACAGGACTCGATAAACTACAAGGCGTTTATATAGAGAGAAAGCCATATTCATTGCTCTTTCAGCGTGCCAGCAAAATGCTAGCCCATTGCTGTACCTATTCCTGGTACATCATATAGTTATTTTTATTGTCTAGATATGAATGTCTAGTAAATGCACCTTTAAGTATAAAGGATACATATAACTAAAGCGTTTATTGCAATACTTGCTGACGGGCGCGGCAGGAATGGAACCTAAGAACATAAAGTAAGTTGCATGCAGACAAAAAAACCCCTGGCTATATAACCAGGGGTTCTTTTTTGTCGATTAAACTCGCTTTCGAGACTACATATCTGCAGGGGAGTAGTGATCTCAGTAACTTTACTGTCAGCGAGTTTAATTAACTACCTGATAGGCTTATCGCCAGGTGATTCGCTTGGCACTCAGTCTATCTCTAGCGTCAATGCTATTGCTGCGTGCTTCTTCCATGGCCGCAATATCTGTGACGGTGTAAGTTTCGAAAGTCCTTTTGAAAGGTTTGCGAGTTTTATCAACAACCATCAGCTTGACCGTTTCATTGGAACCGGTTGCAGCAGCATGCTTGCCATGATTACCAGCCGCATAAACTGAAGATGATGCGAACACTAAACCTGCAACTAATAGACCCAACTTTTTCATTATGTTTACTCCTTTCTTTGTTTTAACTGTGTAATGAAGCAGCTTTAATGCCGCTTTCTAATAAATATGCTCTTAACTAACGGAGTTAATTCTAATCAAAATACAAATAATACCTGACAAGAAAACTAAGGATTTAATATAGTTTTTATCTATATAGCAATAAATTATCTCATTTTTTTCTTTACAACGAGATGAATACGCCGCACTGCTATTGTGCGACAAATTCAGATTTTCACCAAATGCGTGCAATTTTATTGAGAATTAGTCTCATTAAAATCAGGAATAACTATATAAATCAATGACTAACGCCATTTTCCACTACGTGGCAAGGAATGTGCTGAATAGTAATTAATGAAATTCAAACTTTTACATTTATGTATTTTAGTCTTCACGCATGTGACATGCGTGGCAGCGGACGTAAATGTGCCCATAGATAAATCTCAGACTGGCAACCTCTATGTTGATGCCGTGATTAATTCGCAGGTGCGTTCCCAGTTCATGGTGGATACCGGTGCTGGAATGATCACCTTGAATCGTGCGCTATTCAAACAAGTATCGCGCGAAGGAACAGTTGAAAAGGTCGGTAAGATTGCTGCAAGGCTAGCCAATGGCAAGTATCAAACCATGACGCTCTACAAAGTCCAGTCTTTCAGTATTGGTGAAAACTGCGATTTGGGTGAGATGGAAGTGGCTGTGATGAAAAGCTCAGGTCGCAACATACTGGGTTTAAGCGCTTTGATTAAAGTGGCGCCGTTCTCAATACACACTGACCCAATGGAATTAATCTTGTCTGGTTGCCCGGTCGATAATGAGTTTGTAGCCGCAAACCAACCATCAACAACTGAAGCGCCCGATAATAATACTGCTGGTCGTGAATCATTCGATAACGCCGTTATTGATGAAACCCGTCATATCACCTCGACGACATCTCCAAGTCTATTCTGAATTAGTTTTTTAAATACCGTTGCAAATTCTTTAAAGAAGCCCTTGGCGGGCGAACTGTGTCGCCAGGCCATAGCGTGCATTCGATTAATCGGTTCATCCTTGATGCGAGAAACGAATAGATTGGAATCAGGCTTTATCTCCGAATGCACATAAAGTGATGGCAAAAATGCGATGCCGACACCAGTCGATATCATGGCGCGCAAGGCGTCCAGACTATTACCGTGATAATCACGTAACAAGATACAGCCAAACTTCTCACATAACTGCTCGACCTGTTTTGAATAAATATGATTTTCTTCAAGTGTGACTACCTTTTCGCCAACCAGGTCATCTTTTGTAATCTCACTTTTAGCCGCCATGGGGTGATCATCCGCCATCACCAGGAACAGCTCTTCTCTTATCAGCAGTTCGATATGGAAGCTCTCATGAAATAGCGGTAAAGGGACTAAAAGAAAATCGTATAGTCCCTCCAGAAGCCCGTCTTTTAGTTTGCTGGGTACATCTTCGCGGACATACAATTTGAGCTGTTGATATTGCTCATGAATCAGGGGTAACAGGTAAGCGAGTAAGTACGGGCCCAGCGTGGGCGACACACCAAGACGATAATTTGCCTTGCTGCCGTCAGTTGCTATTTCTGCCGCGTCCAACAGATTGTTCATGTCTTCAATCATGATCTGTATATATGGCAACATATGTTGTCCTGCAGGTGACAACACGCTGCCACTGCGGGCACGCTCGAATAAATTTACATTAAATATTTTTTCGAGTTTCGCTACCTGCGCGGTGAGCGTGGGTTGACTGATTTCAAGTTCATCTGCAGCGCGACGAATACTGCCATGTTTAACAATGGCTAGAAAATATTCCAATTGTTTTAATGTCGGCTTCATAAGTACTTAGTAACTGATGTGAACTGCTCAAATATAAGCAGCATACCGTAAGTATTAAAAATATTCCCTGCGGCAGGGTTTGATAACACAATATTAGGAACGCGTTTAGCAGCAACATTCAACTCAATAATCCACGTCAATGGATATGTCGTAATTGAAAATATTAAGAAAAATGATGGTGGGCCCGGTAGGACTCGAACCTACGACCAATGGATTATGAGTCCACTGCTCTAACCAACTGAGCTACAGGCCCTGAAAAGTTGTGCGAATAGTAGGGGGTTGCCAGACGTTATGCCAGAGACACCCCTCGAATTAATCGAGGAATGTCTTTAACTGATCCGAGCGTGAAGGATGGCGCAATTTACGTAGCGCTTTTGCTTCAATCTGGCGAATACGCTCGCGGGTAACATCAAACTGTTTGCCGACTTCTTCGAGGGTGTGATCAGTATTCATATCGATACCAAATCGCATTCTGAGTACCTTTGCCTCACGTGGTGTCAGTCCTTCCAGCGCCTCGCGCGTCGTTCGACGCAGGCCCTCGAAACTTGCCGAGTCACTTGGCGCAAGTATGTTCAGGTCCTCGATAAAATCACCCAGGTGCGAATCTTCATCATCACCGATTGGTGTTTCCATGGAGATTGGTTCCTTGGCAATCTTGAGCACTTTGCGTACTTTTTCTTCAGGCATCTCCATGCGTTCTGCCAATTCTTCTGGCGTTGGTTCGCGACCCATTTCCTGCAGGATCTGGCGCGAGATGCGATTCAGTTTATTAATTGTTTCAATCATGTGCACAGGAATACGAATGGTGCGTGCCTGGTCCGCGATAGAGCGGGTGATGGCCTGTCGAATCCACCATGTTGCATAGGTAGAAAACTTGTAACCGCGACGATATTCAAATTTATCGACGGCTTTCATCAAGCCAATATTGCCTTCTTGAATAAGATCAAGGAATAGCAGGCCACGATTGGTGTATTTCTTGGCAATCGAAATTACCAGTCGCAGGTTGGCCTCTACCATTTCTTTCTTGGCGCGACGTGCCTTGGCTTCACCAATGGATATCTTCCTGTTGATCTCTTTAATTTCCGAGATGTTTAGCAAGGCATCGTTAAATATTGCTGCGAGTTTCTCCTGGATTTTGACAATTTCATCCTCATACTCCTTAAGTACCTTGGTATAAGGATCCTTGCTTTTCAGCACGCTTTTGATCCATTTGAAATTGGTTTCATTACCAGGGAATGAACCAATAAATTCCTTGCGCGGCATTTTGGCTTCTTTGACACAAATCTCCATGATCGTGCGCTCTGTATAGCGAATACGATCAATCAGGTCGCGCAGGTTATCCGTTAACAAGTCGATAAACTTCGGCGTCAGTCGCAGCTCAAGAAAACACTGCGCCAGTTCTTCTTCATGTACCTTGGTTTTAGGATTGTCCTTGCCATAACGCTTAACTGCTTTGACGAACTTGGTGTGCAGTTTGCGCAGCTTGTCGATGTGATCCTGCACATCTTCCGGCGTTAGCGCTGCTTCTTCCTCTTCTTCCTCATCGCTATCGTCGTCATCATTGTCGCTATCGTCATCACTATTGTTCTCGGTCGGGTTATTCACCGGGATGCCTGAATCCGGGTACTCTTCCATATCGTTAAAACCAATGATGATTTCACTCAGTTTCATTTCTTCTTTAAGCACCAGGTCAAAGGCATCGAGTACGGTCATTACTGTGCCAGGATAGCTGGAGAGTGCGCCCAGCACCTGATTCAGGCCATCCTCGATACGCTTGGCAATCTTGATTTCACCCTCGCGTGTCAGCAGGTCCACGGTACCCATTTCGCGCATGTACATCCTGACCGGATCGGTAGTGCGGCCGAATTCATTTTCAAGGCTGGCCAGGGCGGCAGCGGCTTCCGCTGCGGCATCTTCGTCGGGCACCTCTGTATTGTCCGTAATCTGGTCGACATCATCCGGCGGGGTTTCATGGACCTTGATGCCCATGTCATTGATCATGTTGATGATATCTTCAATTTGTTCCGGCTCGACGATGTCATCAGGTAAGTGATCGTTCACTTCGGCATAAGTCAAGAAACCCTGTTCCTTGCCCTTGGCAATTAACAGTTTTAATTGTGACTTTTCGTCTTCTTGCAGGATTTGTTCAACTGGTTCCATAGATGATTTGGCTCAAAAATTGCTTAAAAAAATAGGTAAAAATAGTGGTTTTCGCGTCCCGAATAGAGTTTATAACTCGTTGATAAATAACAAAGATTTTGCCGGGCCCAAACGGTCAAATGTAGCACATGATCTGCTGTTTCGCCAGATTATTTGCGCTTTGAAAGCAAGCTATGTTTCCGAACGTTGCATAGCCCGGTAGCGTTCTTTCTCTTCCTCGCTCAGGTCTGACGGCCTGTTTTTCAATTTGAACTGTTCAAACTCGCGAATATTGGCTTTGACCAGTCGATCGATGGCCTCCCTGAATTCATCAGCCGTGACACCAATCTCGGACACGGTTTCTTCCTCGGAGGCCAGTTCTGCCAGCCGACGTTCAAAGCGGGTATCGCGCCAGTGTTCCAGTATTGACGCTGTGGTGATATTGGGTCGCTGTTGGATGAATTCAATGAGTTCAATCAAAAAAACAATGCCCGGCGACTTGAAAGCAGCCAGGTTATCGGTACTGTCTAGCGCCTGCGCCAGTTCCGGTTGATGTAGCAGGGCGCGGACCAGCCAGCGTATTTTCTCTACACCCTTGTTACCTGGTGCATGACGAGTAGTGCTCTGTGGTGATGGCGGCCGCTTAATATTGCTCTGAATCTGGTGTCCCAGCGCCTGTGGATCGTAATGCGTCAGTGTCGACAGCTCCTGCACGAGGATATTTTTGAGTGCGCCATTGGGCAGTTTCCCAAGCAGCGGTATCGATTTCTCTATCATCAAGGCACAGCCTTCCGGTGTGGCCAGGTCCAGGCCTTGGCGCAATGTTTTAAACAGATATTCAGATAGCGGATGTTGCAGGGCCGGGTCCTCGAAAGCAGCCTTACCATTTGCGCGCACGAAACTGTCAGGGTCTTCACCGGCTGGCAGAAAGGTAAAGTAAACTTGCCGGCCTTCTTTCAACATGGGCAGTGCATTTTCCAGCGCTCGCCATGCCGCCTTGCTGCCTGCTTCATCACCGTCAAAGCAAAACACCAGCTTTCCTGTGTGCCGGAACAGTTTATCGATATGTTCAGATGTGGCAGCGGTGCCAAGACTGGCCACGGCGTTACTTATGCCATGTTGTGCCAATGCAATGACATCCATATAACCTTCAACGACATACACACATTCCGTTTCTTTCAGCTCCTTGCGGGCCTGGTAAAGGCCATATAGTTCGTTGCCTTTTTGAAATATGGGCGTTTCCGGTGAGTTCAAATACTTTGGCTTGGCGTCTTTCTCCAGCACGCGACCACCAAAGCCAATCACGCGACCACGCTGATCGCGAATAGGAAACATGAGCCGATCGCGAAACCGGTCATAGTAGCCACCGCGATCATTTTCAATAATGGCGCCTATCTTGTTTAAACGCTTGATACCCGGGTCGGAACGCCCCAGCTCGGAAATAAGGTTATCCCAGCCGGGCGGCGCAAAGCCGAGTTCATAGCGGGCGGCAATCTCGCCACTTATGCCGCGACCTTTGAGATAGTCGATGACGGTCTTTGCCTGTGGATGTTGGCGCAGTTGTTTCAGGTAATGCTTGTTGACCAGTTCCATTAATTCATACAGTTCACTGGTATCAGAGTTTACGCGCTGGCCGGTCGCTTCTTTTGGCACCGTCATACCAGCCCGCGACGCAAGCTCTTCCACTGCCTCGACGAAACCCATATTGAGGTATTCCATCAGGAAGCCGATGGCAGAGCCGTTCGCGCCGCAGCCAAAGCAGTGATAGAACTGTTTTTGCTGGCTAACGGTAAAAGAGGGCGTTTTCTCGTCGTGAAACGGGCAGCAGGCCTGGTGATTCTTGCCCGCTTTTTTTAACGGAACGTAACTATCTATAACATCAACGATGTCGATACGTGCAAGTAAATCGTCGATAAACTGTTGTGGAATCAAACCCGCCATGACAGCAGAGTATAAACAGCAGTGACAAAAAGGCGAGTGCCAGAATGTCGGAAATGTTTATTGATTAAGGCGAGATTTAATCATGCCACTGACTTGTGACATGTCGGCGCGGCCTTGCAGCTGGCCCTTGAGTTTGCCCATGACTTTACCCATGTCTTTCATGGATTCAGCCCCGGTATCATTGATTGCGGCTTCAATCAGTTCATTGATTTCGGCCTCGGAAAGCTGGTCTGGCAAGTAGGTTTCAATAATGTCCAGTTCGAACTGTTCTTTCGCAACCAGGTCGTCTCTGCCGGCCTGCTGGAACTGGTCAATGGAATCCCGATGTTGCTTCGCCATCTTGTCGAGAATAGCGATGGTTTGTTGATCGTCGAGTTCGATGCGCTCGTCGACTTCTTTTTGCTTGAAGGCGGACTGTATCAGGCGCAAGGCGGCAAGCTTTTCCTTGTCCTTGCTACGCATGGCAGCCTTGACGTCGTCACTGACCGTGGATTTGATATCAGCCATGGCTGATGCTTTAGCCTGAATTAATAAGGACGGGTACGACGCAGGATGTTTCTTGAAGCCTGCTTTTGTGAACGTTTCACGGCAGCTGCGGCTTTACGCTTACGGACCTGAGTCGGCTTTTCATAAAATTCGCGGCGGTGAACGTCTGCCAGCACGCCTGCCTTTTCACAGGCACGCTTGAAGCGTCGCATTGCGATATCAAATGGTTCGTTGTCTCTAACCTTTACTGAAGGCATAGTTATATAAATTCCTGTTTTCTTTACGCGTAGGTGAAAAAGGCGGCTATTTTAGTGGCTATCGGTCAAAATGCAATCCACCAGGCGCTGTTTTTCAAGGATTCTTAACAAAAATGCGTGTTTTAGGTATTGAAACCTCCTGCGATGAGACCGGCATCGCCATCTATGACGCCAAACACGGTCTCATGGCCCATCAGCTATTTAGCCAGGTTGACCTGCACAAGCAGTACGGCGGAGTCGTGCCGGAACTGGCCTCGCGCGACCATGTAAGGCGAATTTTGCCCCTGATCCAGGGCTGTCTGGAGCAGGCTGACTGTGATCTGGCGAGCCTGGATGCCGTGGCCTACACTGCAGGCCCTGGCTTGATGGGAGCGTTGTTGGTCGGTACCGCCGTTGGCCGCAGTCTCGCCTATGCCTTGTCGATACCGGCCATCGGAATTCATCATATGGAAGCCCATTTGCTGGCACCGCTGCTGGAACAGGATGTCCCTGCTTTTCCGTTCCTGGCATTACTTGTCTCAGGGGGCCACACCCAGCTGGTAGAGGTCAAGTCGATAGGAGACTATTGTCTACTGGGTGAATCGGTCGATGATGCGGCTGGAGAGGCCTTTGATAAAACGGCGAAATTACTTGGACTGCCATATCCCGGCGGTCCCGCCATCTCTGCCCTCGCAGAAAAAGGCGATAGCCATCGCTTTCGCTTTCCACGCCCGATGACAGACAGACCCGGGCTGGATTTCAGTTTCAGTGGACTCAAGACCTATGCATTAAATACGCGCAATACGGAGCCCGACGATGAACAAACGCGTGCTGATATCGCGCGCGCATTTGTCGATGCCGTTGTCGACACCTTTATTATTAAATGTCGACGTGCGATGGAACAGACCGGCCTGAACCAGCTGGTCGTCGCTGGCGGTGTCAGCGCCAATAAACAGTTACGGACTGGATTAGAACAGTTAATGCAAGAGTTGCAAGGCGAGGTTTTTTTTCCACGGCCCGAGTTTTGTACCGATAACGGCGCCATGATTGCCTATTGTGGTTTTCTGCGCCTGCAAAATGGTCAAACCGAGGATTTGCATTTCCAGGCCCGAGCGCGCTGGTCTATGTTGGATCTATAGATTTCTTTGCGCCTATCTTGCTCTCTTTGCCATTGAGCAGGTTGTGTATATTCGAGCGATGACGCCAGAATAACAGCACCACCATGATGGCATGACAGATGATATAAGGCGTTTCCTGCAGGAAATACCAGGAATAAACCGGTGATATCAAGGCTGCTACCAGTGCAGCCAATGATGAGTAGCGGAATAGCAAGGCGACCAGCAACCAGGTCAGAACAAAACCGCAACCGACCAGCCAATGACTGGCAAACAATACACCAATCAAGGTCGCAACGCCCTTGCCACCCTTAAAACCAAAAAACACCGGAAACAGGTGTCCGGCAAAGGCGAGTAAACCACAGCCAGCGATGATCATGGCCGGTTGCTCAAGGTACCTTGCCAGTAATACCGGGACGACGCCCTTTAATACGTCACCGGCCAGCGTTGCCGCTGCGGCGCCCTTGCCATGCAGTCGCAATACGTTGGTAGCGCCGGGATTGCCTGAGCCACCTGCGCGCGGATCTGATAAACCCAGCATGCGACAAACGAGTATGGCCGAGGCAATCGAACCAAGTAGATAGGACAGTACCAGTAAGGTGGCAGTGATTATCATGCGCGTATTGGAATCGCTACGGGCAGGGAGGTCAAGCGTTCATAGATTTTTTTCGGCAGCCAAGTCAGTATCATGCATAATATTCATCCATACACAGTAGCAATCAGTTAATCATGGATATTATCTACCTGCGTGATTTAAGAATAGATACAGTGATCGGAATTTACGACTGGGAACGTCGCATGAAACAAACCGTGATACTGGATATTGAAATGGCGACAGACATTCGTGCTGCAGCCAACAGTGACAATATTGAAGATACGCTGAATTACAAGGATGTGGCCAAACGTATCATGAGTTTCGTTGGTGAGAGTGAGTTCGAACTGGTCGAGGCGCTTGCCGAAAAGGTGACGGAGATTATCTTATCGGAATTTAATACGCCCTGGGTAAAGCTGTCATTGAACAAGAAAGGCGCTGTACGCGGCGTACGTGACGTAGGCGTAGTTATAGAAAGAGGTAATCCGGTAGCATAATGGTAAAAGTTTACGTTGGCATTGGCAGTAATATCGAACGTGAAAAGAACATTCGCGGCGGTTTGAATGCCCTGGCCGAGAAATTCGGCAAACTGGTGCTATCGCCTGTTTACCGCTGCGCATCGGTCGGTTTTCAGGGCGATGATTTTTATAACATGGTTGCTGCGTTTATCACCCACAAGGAAATAGAGCAGGTAGCCGCCGAGTTGAAAGAAATTGAATTTGATTTTGGTCGCAAGCGCAATGAAACCCGTTTTTCATCGCGCACCCTGGATATCGATTTACTGCTATATGGTGACAGGGTTGATAGTGATTTCGATATCCCGCGTGAAGACATCGTTAAGTATGCCTTTGTGCTAAAACCCATGTGGGATATTGAGCCTCAGTTATTACATCCTGAAACTGGCAAAACCATTTCCGAATTGTGGCAGGCATTTCCCTCCAATGAAGTTGATCTGCAGGAAGTAGAACTGGAAGTAGCATGACCAACCTCGTTTGTTTTGGCGACTCGATTACCGAGGAAGCTGAGCACCCTTTATCACAACGCTGGACTACGCTGTTACAGGAGAAACTGCAGCAGTCTCATCCAGACCAGTATACGGTGTATAACCGCGGCATTAGTGGCAATACCACGGCACAGGCATTCGATCGTTTTTCGCAGGATATATTGCCGCTGTTACCAGGCGTATTGCTTATAGAATTCGGCTTAAATGATGCCAATGTCTACGGGCATACCCGATTACCGCGTGTCAGTCTGTCCGAGTTTGAGCGCAACATGCGTGAATTCCATCGCCTGGCATTGAAACATGACAGCCTGCCTGTGTTTATCTGCAACCATGCGCTTGGCGAGGTCGATGACGAGCAGGGAAACGGCGGCAATTTTAATGACAACTTTGCTCCCTATAACCTGAAAATAATAACCCTTGCGGAAGAACTTGATTGCCACTTGATCGATCTGCCGGCACAAATGCAACAACGCAAAATTTCCCTGGACGAATTTGTCAGTGATGACCAGGTACACATCACCAGTTTGGGTAATCAGCACTATGCGGAAATGGTTTTTAGCGGTTTGAATGAAATCGGTTTAAATTAGAACTATGGCATGTATGCTATGCATATGAACGAACTACTCTTAGATAGGGGTTATGTAATGACTTATCTTGCTCGCGTACCCACACTTATCATTATTGTAATGATATCTGCGCTGACGGCTTGTGGAAATGTTTCTGAAAAAAAGAAAATGACTAATCTCGAGGAGTCGGTGACGTCATATGAGATTGCACTGCGCTGGGCTGAACATGAATCAGCGTACAGTTACCACGTCAATGAGGAAGGTGTTAAGCCTGAGACAGATCTTGAGCGACTAAAAGAAATAAGTGTTACCGGGATCGAGGTGATGGAAAAACTGGTACATGAAGATAAAGACAAGGCCAAGGTCAGAATGAACGTAAAGTATTATTTCAAGGATGAGGGCAAAGTTAAGACTTTAAAGCTGGAACATGACTGGTGGTACAGTGAAGAAAACAAGCAGTGGTTTATAAAAAGTGATTTTCCAAACTTCTAGTGCGCTAGCCTGAGTACAAGCTACGACCACCATCCACATTAATTATTTGCCCGGTGATGTAATCAGCATCCTGAATCAGGAACAGCGCAGTTTTGGCAATGTCGTCCAGTTCGCCGGTACGATTTAGCGGGATCTGCTTCATAATTTTCTGTTTTTCATCCTCGACAATATTTTCCGGCCATGCAATTGCACCGGGTGCAATTGCGTTTACTCGAATGCTCGGCGCCAGTTCCTTTGCCAGTGATTGGGTCAATGTGACCAGGCCCGACTTTGAAATAGAGTAGATAGTATGCCGTGCCAGTGGACGAATAGCGTGTATGTCGGTCAGGTTAATGATACAGCCCTTGTGTTTTCGCAGTGACGGCGCGGCCAGTTGCGATAGGAACAACGGCGCTTTGAGATTGGTATCTATCAGGTTATGCCAGTCCTCATCGGTAAAGTCGCCTGCCGGTGTCGGGTAAAACGCCGAGGCATTATTAATCAAGACATCCAGCCTGCCCTTGAATTCAGTTGCGGTACCAATAATAGCCTCATAATAACCTTGATGCCCAAGATCGCCCTGTATGGTAATGGCTGAATCATGGCGTTTGTTATTGAGTTCACGTACCAATTCATTCGCCTCTTTTGCAGAGCGGTGATAGTGGACGATCACATTCATCCCCGCCTCATGGAGTGAACGCGCCAGTGTCGCGCCAATTCGTTTTGCAGCACCGGTGATTAATACAGTTTTATCATACATAAAAGCAGGGCGGTTGATTGATTCGGGAAACAGAATAACATGTCGTTGTTATGGCTCAATTAGATAATGTTGCTGCATATCCAACACCGGATAACGCAGCAATCAAGGTAAGCGACCAACTGGTGGCGACGATCAAGCAGCGTATTGAGCAGCATCTGCCGGCCATCCCTTTCCAAGACTACATGACGATGGCGCTGTATGAACCCGGCCTTGGCTATTACAGCGCCGGCAGTCAAAAGTTTGGTGACGCGGGAGATTTCGTTACGGCGCCAGAGATCTCGCCATTGTTTTCCCGTTGTGTCGCTCGACAATGCGCGGATGTTATTCAGGAACTTGATGCCCCCGTCGTATTTGAGCTAGGTGCGGGCTCAGGCGTCATGGCGAGAGATATCATCAATGAACTTCGTTCGTTGGAACAACTACCGGATGCTTATTGGATCCTGGAACCTGCGGCAGACCTGCGTCAAAGACAACAGGCGTTATTGCAGGACACCGTGCCGTGGTTCTTCGACCGGATCGTGTGGTTGGATGCATTGCCGCAAGAGCAGTATGACGGTGTAGTGTTGGCCAATGAGGTTGTCGATGCATTACCGGTAACAAGATTCTGTAAATCTGATGATTCCTTCAAAGAACTAGGCGTTGGTCTTGCTGACACCGGCTTTACGTGGATGTCTGTGGACCCTGGCGCAGAGTTACTATTAAGTCTGCAGCAGCTCGAGGCAAAGTTGCCCAACCCGATGGCACATGGTTATGTTTCTGAAATTAATCCTGGTCTGGGCATGTGGCTGAGTGCGGTGACAGAACACCTGCAACAAGGACTGATGCTGGTAGTTGATTACGGCTATACAAGGCATGAGTATTATCATCCCGACAGAAGCGAAGGTACCTTGCTTTGCTATTATCGTCATCGTGCCCATAACGATCCTTTCCTGTTTCCCGGATTACAGGACATAACGGCTTCTGTTGACTTTACCAGCCTCGCTGAGAGTGCGGTTAATTGCGGACTGGAAGTCAGGGGCTATACGACACAGGCATACTTCCTCATGGCAAGTGGCTTGCAGGAGATGCTAATAGAAACGGATCAAACTGATGCCCGTCAGCTCGCCATGCAGTCGCAACAGGTAAGAACGTTGACCATGCCAGGTGAAATGGGAGAACGGGTGAAAGTGATGGCGTTGTGTCGAAATCTTAAAACGCTGTTACGTGGCTTTGTACTAGCCGATCAGCGAGCACGCCTGTAGTTCATGAAAGTCAGCGTTTCATTATTGCTGTTACTTTTTCTCATCGGATGCAATAGTGAGGTGGTAGTTAAAAATCAGCCAGTTGATGAAACAGTCGGTCTCGAGCAGCTGGCCAAGACCGATATCGACAATGTCATCGATGTTCACATCGCCGAGTGCCAGGAGTTACTACGCGAGTTGATGCTGAAGTTATACAAACGTAATCCAAGAGAAATAAACAAGGCGGAATTACGTATTGCAGAAGAACATGTCGTACGCCTGTTCGATCTGGAACACGATTGGGACTTCCCGGAATTCGAGGGTAAGCATGACATTGAAGTCATTAAACTGGCTTTTAATGAAGACTATAACGGTGACAGGGTATTTGTCTTTGTTGGCGGACTGCTATCCATGATAATGAAATCATACGATTATAAATCCGAATTTTTTATCTTTGACTCAATCGATCCACAGAAACTTTATAATAGTGCACGCAATATCGAGATTGCTGTTTGGCGACTCAGTAACAAGAGAGACAGCCATGACGAGCTATTTATATATAGCAATTCACTGCCAGGTGAAGAAGTGAACCTGAGTTATGAGAGACTGTTTGGTAAGCTGATTGCCACCCAGGACAATATCGCTAGCATCATTGCGGGTAAACAAAACCGTACATTGAAAACAATAATCCAGCGGGTAGCTACTGCCGCATTTATTCCTATATAGAGTGAGCAACAGGTGGATCTGATACAACTCATCATATTGGCTATCGTCCAGGGAATAACCGAGTTTTTACCCGTTTCGAGCTCAGCACATCTGATACTGGTGCCAGTACTTACCGCGTGGCAGGACCAGGGACTGGCTATTGATGTCGCTGCCCATCTGGGTAGTTTGCTGGCCGTGGTCATTTATTTTCGCGCAGATGTGCAGCGCCTGGGCCTGGCCGGTATCCATTCCTGCACGTCGCGCCAAATACAAACAGCTGATGAAAAGTTATTCTGGCAACTTGCTGTTGCTACTCTACCGGTATTGGTTGTCGGTTTGTTGGCACATGACCTGATTGAATTATATTTGCGCCACCCGCTTGTGATAGCTGCGGCCTCGATTGGTTTCGGGCTGTTGCTATTGTTTGCAGACTGGCATACCAACAAGAGTACACTGCTTGAGCAGCTGCGGTGGAAACATGCGCTGTTCATAGGGCTTGCCCAGGCACTCGCATTGATTCCCGGGACGTCCCGATCCGGCATTACAATGACAGCGGCGTTGCTGCTTGGTCTGGATAGAAAATCCGCCGCCCGGGTTTCATTTCTAATGGCTATTCCGGTGATCTTTTGTGCGGGTAGCTATGAACTCGTTAACGTTATTACTGGTGAGGCCCCGGTTGAATTGACCGGCTTTCTGATGACAGCGTTACTTTCTGCGCTTAGCGCCTTCCTTGCTATTCATTTATTTCTGCAGTTCCTCGACCGGATTGGCATGCTGCCATTTGTTATTTACCGGGTAGTGCTCGGTCTGGTACTGGTGGCCTTGTTTTTCTAGTTTATTTTGTTAAGGCGGCTATTGCGGCTGTTCGTCGTTTACCAAGTTCCTTGCCCAGCGCCTTTCCTTCAAAACCTTCTGATTGTAAAACCTGACTTTCAACATTCATTGCCGCAGCCAGCGCCTGTTTTAAAAACGTGGCCTGCGGATATTCTTGCTCTTCCAGTCCGGCTCTGCCCCTGGCGTCTGCTTCACAGGCAAGCAGGAAATCATCCAGTCTTTCAGGCCTGCGAAAGGCATCAAGTTGCTCCAGCTTCTTCAATACTGTTTCAGGTTTCATTTCCATGATGCGATGGCAATCCAGGTGAAACCGGGACACCAGTCGCGCCAGTTCCCGGTAGCGGTTTGGAATGCGATAACGGTCGCATATGTTATCGACGAGTTTAACGCCACGGGCTTCATGCCCGCGATGGCTTGGCCATTCTGATTGCGGTGTCGTGCCTTTACCAAGGTCATGCATTAACGTGGCAAAACGCACAACGGCTTTATCTGATAAACGTGCAGCCTGGTTTAAACTCATGATCGTATGCAGGCCGCTATCTATTTCAGGATGATATTTCTCCGGTTGCGGTACACCAAAGAGTCTCTCCAGTTCAGGAAACAGTACAGCTAGTGCGTCACAGGCCCTTAGTACGAGTATTAACCTGCCAGGGTATTTACCAGCGAGTGCTTTTTCTGTTTCTGTCCACACACGTTCAGGCACCAGTGTTTCCAGTTCGCCATTGGCGCCCATTTCTTTTAACAACTTCATCGTTTCAGGCGCAACCTTGAAACCCAACGTGGCAGCAAAACGTGCAACTCGTAATACGCGTAACGGATCCTCGTTGAATGCTGGCGAGACGTGCCTGAGCAGTCCTGCCTCTATATCGCTGGCTCCGTTGAAGGGGTCAATCAGGTTGCCATTTTCGTCTTCGGCTATGGCGTTTATTGTAAGGTCGCGTCGCTGCAGGTCATCCTCAAGCGTGACATCGGGATCGGTGTGAAATGTAAAACCCTTGTAGCCCTTGCCGGATTTTCGCTCGGTGCGGGCCAGGGCATATTCCTCTTTCGTTTCCGGGTGCAAAAATACCGGGAAGTCCTTGCCGACAGGTTTATAGCCAAGCTCAAGCATTTGTTCAGGTGTTGCGCCCGTCACTACCCAGTCCCGATCCTTTACCGGAAGTCCAAGTAATTTATCGCGCACAGCGCCGCCAACAAGATAGGTTTGCATAGTATTCACTTCGAAAAAAACGGTATCTTGCCCGTGATAACGGGCAACAACAAGAGCAGGTGTGCCGCGCTATCCCCGGCGGGCTTCGCTACGAAAGCCGGTATAGCGCGAGCGGTAGCCGGTTTTGTTCAGGTATGCAGGTACGATGCTGTCTATACTGCGTGGCTCAATTCCGTACTTTTCGAGATGGTTCTCAGTACAAACACTGTCTGCCTTGCTCGACAGATAATTGTCTGTGGAAAAGGGTTTGCCGGGTACAAAATCGAACACCGCTGCCTGCAGTCGAGACAGGAAATTATTCAAGGGCACAATCTTGCGATTGAGTCCCAGCACATCAGCCGTGTATTGCACGAGTTCTTGAAGCGTGTAGGCAGCCGGTCCACATAGCTGGTATCGCTGACCATAGCTGTCAGGCCTGGTAAGGCTTTGTGCCATGATTTCGACAACGTCGAGTACATACACAGGCGCAAACCTGCTGTTATAACAGGCAAGCGGAAACGCCAGTGGCGTCACTTTCAGTAATTGTGCAAATCGATTAAAAAAACTGTCGCTGCGACCAAAGATGATCGACGGTTGGAAACTGGTGATCCTGACGCCATCTTTATTGTTATGTAACAGGTCTTCTGCCTCACCTTTAGTGCGCAGGTAGTGGCTCAGGCCGTTTTCTGCATCGGCATTGAGTGCGCTCATTTGCAGGATACGTTTGATGCCGTTGCTGACACAGGCCTTAAGCATATTCTCTGCTACCTGGACGTGTGCTTTGTGAAAACCCTTACCGCTATTGCCGCGTTCATTCAGGATACCGATGAGATTGATAGCGGCATCGCAATCTGACAGTGCAGCATCCAGTTGTCCCTGATCATAGATATCTGCCTCAACCAGCTGTAATCCTGGTAACAGGATAAGGTCATCACGATTGTATTCCCGGTTACGGGTTAACACTTTTACTTCGTAACCGAGTTCCGATAAACGATTACACAGTGAGCGACCAACGAAACCGGTGCCGCCCAGTACCGCAATTTTTCTAATTAACATGCTTATGAAATGAAATCTTTAATGCTGTACAGCTGAGATTAGCAAGAAATCCATCATTGGGCGATGAGATTAATGACATGCGATCACCAATTGGTGTGATCTTGTTGTTCAAACGCCAGTCATAAATATTTGCATAGGTAAGTACGCGACTAACGTATTTGCGGGTTTCATTAAACGGGATTTGTTCAACCCAGATATCAGGTTCCTGGCAGCCCTTGTCAGGTAGCCACTTATCGACGCGGTGTGGTCCTGCATTGTATGCCGCCGTGGCCAGTACCATGTTGCCATCAAAACGATCCAGCATCTGCTTCATGTAAGCAGTGCCAATTGGAATATTGACTTCTGCTGTCTTGAGTTTTGCCGTTCTAAAATTTTTCATGCCAATCTTCTTCGCGGTCATGCTTCCTGTCCTCGGCATAACCTGCATCAGTCCAAGCGCACCGGCTGGAGAACGGACATCTTCAATGAATGCACTTTCTGCGCGGACCAGCCCATAGACCCAGCTACGATCAATGTCACGCTTGTTTGCGTATTTATCGAGCAGGTTGTCGAATGTTACGGGGAAACGCAGAACCAGGTCATCATAGGCCTTGGCACGGCCCATTGTGAAGATTGAACGATCATACCAGCCCCACTGGGTTGCCAGCTTGGATGCCATCTGCATCTGGTAGCTGGTCATATGTTTAAGCGCGTGGTACCACTCTCGCCTTGCCGGATAGTTTTGTCCCAGCATGTATAGCTCATGGGCCCGTTGAATTGCGGGTAATTCAGATACCCGTTGCAACTCCAATTCATTGGCTGGCAGCGGATAGTGGTTCATGTTGTAGTCGAGATCCAGTTTATCGGCAGCCAGGAAGCTGTAGTAACCACGGTCCGTCGCCAGTTGCATGTATATACTCTCGGCCAGTTCACGATCACCCGTGTTCTCAAGTGCCCGTGCGTGCCAGTATAGCCAGCGGTCACGTATGTCATCGTATGCTGGTTCATCGCTCGTCCAACGACGTAATAATGGCCAGTCCTCTTTTGCGAGGGCAGTCTTTAAACGGTAGTGAAAGACATCTTCATCAACATGATGACTCTCAATATCGTTGAGTAATTGCTGGGCCATCGGACTTTTCTTTCTGGCGGCGCGCACTGCCAGCATACGTTTCAAATCGACGACTTCTTCCTCGGTAAATGAGTATTGATCGTTAAGCGAGTTAAAACGTTTGACTGCATGATTAACATTCTGACGCGTAAGTCGCATGATGCCGTGCATGAGTATCTCGCGACCGATTTCGTCATCAGCCAGTTTCGGCTTATTGGTATGCTTATAAGGGTTGTGATGAATGTTGATCCAGGTTTGAGCCAGTTGCTTGTGTTCCTTATCAAGACGACCGCTAAGGTAGGAAACCAGCTTGACCTGGTTTTGCTGCATAGCAAGTTGAATACGTTGCCAGACCAGTTCGTTGGTTACCAGCCCACTGTCATAGAGTAACTGGAAGGGTTTGTCACACTGCGGCGGCAAGGATTTGCCATTCAGCCATGTGCTGCGGATATCTTCCAGCAGGTAATGCTCGTTATTCGTTTTCATACGAGCCTGTAATTGATAGCAGCGTAGGGTGTCGTCAGACTGGTTTTCAAAATTATCAAGGAAGGTTTGCCAGTGACCGCGTCTCACCAGCAGTTTTAACCAGGATTTACGCAGATTATTGGCCATGGGTAAATCGCCATGGCGATCAAAGAAATCGACCATTTCGTCATCTTTTGCCTTCCAGAGATGCTTGCGCAGGTATTCATATCTCAAGTAGGAATACAGCGGATAATCTTTGAGCTCATTGGCTATCTTGCCAAAGGTCTTTAACTGTTTTTTTTCAAGTGCCTTGATGGCAGCTAGATAGTCGCGTCGTTGTTCGTCGATCGGTTTGGCGAGTACCGGCATAGCGGTCAGCAATACCACGATGAAGAGTGGCAGCAGCGATAACCAGGATAATTTGTAATGCATTGACCACGCTGACGACGCGGCGGTCTTTGTTGCTTTATTGCTCATGTATTAGATTTTTCCCCTACCAGACGGATTCTGCTTATTATCCGTTAGTTTAGCAATATATTTCTTGAATATACTTTAACATAGACACTATGTTTATCATTGCAGACAATGTGCCATGTTTGCCGAGCTAAGCCTGTTAATTATTTGCTACTACGCTCTTGGCGGTATCTTCGCCGGTTTGGTGGGTGGATTGCTTGGTCTTGGCGGCGGCATCATTGTTGTCCCGCTGTTGCATATCCTGTTCAATCTGCAGCAATTTCCGGCTTCCAGCCTGATGCAGGTGGCCGTCACCACATCATTGGCGACGGTTATTGTTACCTCACTTGCGGCAACGCGCGTTCACCATAACAAGGGCGCAGTGTTATGGCCGCTAGTGGCAAGCCTTGCGCCTGGCATCATTGTAGGTGCTGGACTAGGTGCATTACTTGCTGACTCACTCAGTAGTGATGTACTCAGGATTGCGTTTGGAGTGTTCGAGATACTCGTTGCCATACAAATTGCGCTGAATTTGAAGCCCCGCGCTGCTGTTAGTCTGCCGGCCGCGCCAGGTCTTGCGCTGTCCGGTAGCGGTATCGGTTTTTTGTCTACTTTGCTAGGTATTGGCGGCGGAACACTGACGGTACCCTATCTATTGTTCTGTCGTGTTCCTGTTCACAATGCGGTGGCGGTTTCTTCGGCCTGTGGTTTACCCATAGCGGTGGCGGGAATGACGGCGATGATTATCTCGGGTCTGGATAATCCGCAATTGCCGGACCATAGCGTTGGCTATCTGTACTGGCCAGGTGCACTGATCATTATCGCAATGACGATATTTTTTGCGCCGCTGGGTGCACGGCTTGCGCATCGATTGCCGGTATTAACACTGAAGCGTTGCTTCTCGGTTGTCTTGCTGCTGGTCGGCCTCAAAATGTTATTGCCCCTGTAGCAAAATGCTGTTGCCAACGACATTGTATTTAAAGCGCGGCGACATCGAACCTGACACCACGATTAAGCAGCAGCCTGTCAAAAGTAAAGATGACAAAAAAGACAGGCTGTTTTGCGCATATTGTCATTTTCACATAACGGATAGCAGCGAGGCGATTAGCCGCTCGGGCAGCCATACGCATACATTCACCAACCCGGCAGGATTTGTTTATACGGTTGACTGCTATGAGCAGGTTCCTGGCTGTTCCGGGAATGGTCTTCCCACCGCAGAGCATAGCTGGTTTCGTGGCTACCGATGGCAACTGGCATCGTGCCGCTCCTGTCAGCGGCATCTGGGTTGGCGGTTTATCAATTCATCAAGTTTCTATGTGCTCATACAAGGCAGGTACACCCGTTTGTCTTAACGCGCCGGCTGCAGACTTGCAATACAGTGATGCTTCGTTAGAAGATACTTGAGTACATGTATTTCAGCCTGATGAGTTAGTATGACGTCAAAAATTGCCATGATAATCACTGCGCTTGTTCTGGTGCCGATATTTATGATCGTTATTGCTTTGCTAAAAAACGATCTCCCCTGGGGTGACCCTCCCGGCCTTGGGCAACGCTTAGCAACCTACCTGAATACGAACATCGCAGAAACCACAATCGACTCGGTCTTCCCCGAGCTGATACCGCGACGCTATGCCCTTGACATTAACGTACTAAAAAAACTCATACTCGATGTGATTGATGAACTGGGCTGGGACATAAGCAGTCCTTTTGATAAGGAATACACGCTAGCCGCGGTCGTCACCACGCCTTTGTTTGGTTTCAAGGATGACGTCATGATTAAGTTACAACAGGGTGCGGGTGATACGGTTATCGTTTCCGTTCGTTCGCAGTCACGTACCGGCAAGGGCGATCTTGGTACAAACACCAGGCATGTTCTCAATTTATTCGAGAGCCTGGATAACTTTATCGCCACGGCTGCCAAGCAGTAACGTGGCCTACCAGCAACAAACACTTAACGTAACCACCCGAGGCCGGGGTACCTATGAGATTACGCGTGAGGTACAGGAACTAGTGGCTGCTGCACCGGTTAGTGTTGGTCTTTGTCATTTGTTCATTCAGCACACGAGCGCATCAATCATGCTTTGTGAAAATGCCGATCCGGATGTTCGTGTAGATCTCGAAACTTTTATGCAATCTATCGCGCCCGATGGCGCTCCAATGTTTTGTCATACTACGGAGGGACCGGACGACATGCCTGCCCATGTCAGAACTTTGATCACGAATGTGAGTCTGACATTGCCAGTCAGCGACGCCAGGTGTCAATTGGGAACCTGGCAGGGCATTTACCTGTGGGAGCATCGCACGGCGCCACATGGTAGAAAAGTTATCGTAACCGTGCAGGGAGAATAAACATGGTAAAAGCTGTCTGGAAAGACGTTGTACTTGCTGAAAGTAATGATACCGAGGTAGTGGAGGGCAATCATTATTTTCCACCGCAGTCACTGCATTCCGAATTTTTTACAGAAAGTGATACGACCAGTCATTGTCCGTGGAAGGGGCAGGCCAGCTATTACACGATCAATGTTAATGGCGAACAAAATAAAGACGCTGCCTGGTATTACCCTGATCCAAAACAGGCTGCTGAAAATATCAAAGGCTATATCGCTTTCTGGAAGGGTGTTGTCGTTAGCTAGCCGAACTTGTTTTTTGTAGTTGTTCTGCGCGTTGTGCTGTTTGCTGTAATTCCTGCTGCAGATTGTCCATATTGAAACTACTGCTGAACTCAGGCCAGCCCTGTGTATGTTCAGTAATAAGAGTCGCCAGCATTGCAATGTGATCCGGGTTGTCATTCAACGCGGGGATATATTCAAAATGATCGCCTCCGGCCTCCATGAAAAAGTCACGGTTTTGCAGGCGTATTTCTTCCAGTGTTTCCAGACAGTCCGCAGAAAAGCCAGGACAGATTACGTTAACACTTTTAATACCTTGACCGCCCAATTCCTGCAGCGTGATATCTGTATATGGCGTTAACCATTCGCGCGGTCCAAAGCGTGATTGAAAAGTGGTAATCCAGTCTTCCTTGCTGAGACTCAACTTTTCCGCAACAAGTCTGGCGGTTTTATGACACTCACAATGATAGGGATCACCGGCGAGAAAGTAGTCTTTTGGTAAGCCGTGAAATGAAAATAAAAGTTTTTCCGGTTTACCATTTTGTTGCCAGTGCTTATCAATACTATTTGCCAATGCATCAATATAGCCGGCGTGATCATGATAATGGTTAATCATCCTCAGTTCCGGTACCCAACGACACTGTTTAAAATATTCAGCAACGGCATCAAACGTCGAAGCCGTCGTTGCTGCTGAGTATTGCGGATATAACGGGAATACCAGCACGCGTTGGGCATTAGCGTCGCGTAATTTTTTCAATCCGTCAGCGATGGAGGGGTTGCCGTAACGCATTGCCAGTTCCACCTTAATGGGCCCGGTAAACTTTTGTTCCAGTAATTGCTGCAATGCCTGCTGTTGTTTTCTACCAATGGTCAGTAGTGGTGATCCCTCATCAGTCCAGACTTGTTCATAGGCCTCGGCCGAACGTTTCGGTCTGATTCGAAGTATTATCACGTTGAGGATAAACCACCAGATCCATTTTGGCGTTTCAATCACACGCGGATCGGACAGGAATTCGCCCAGGTATCGACGCAGTGCAGGCGTCGTTGCTGCATCAGGAGTACCCAGGTTTGTTACAAGGATACCGGTGCAGGGCATAGCATCATGTTTATAGTCCGGCGTGTTAAGGTATTTCATAGTCTTACTTATATAGGAGTCGCTTGTGTTTGTAAAAAATATCCAGGATTGCCCGGAGTTTACCGCTAATGACGGGTGTCAAATAAGGGAATGGCTCCATCCAGATAATGACAATGTGGATTTACCTTATTCGATTGCAAAGGCAGTCGTGGCGGCTGGCCAGCGAAGCTACAAGCATACACTCGAACAAACAGAAGTCTACCTCGTACTTAAAGGAAAGGGCGTTATGCATATTGATGAAGAAGTGAAGGTAGTCGGCGAAGGCGACAGCGTGCTTATCCCGGCTAACTCGGTGCAATGGATAGATAACACCGGCGATGAGGCTTTGCAGTTTCTTGCGCTGGTGAGTCCGCCCTGGACAGAATCTGGTGATAACAGGCTGGACTAGTTAAAAATACCTGCCAACCAAACCCTCCATCAGGGTTGATAGTATAAATAAGCCAACGATAACGGCAGGGGTGGCGACCGCCACAAGCATTGACTGGAAAAAGGTTTTTAACGTTTTTTGCTCTTTGTTCTTGTTGGTAAGAACAATATTAATTATCGCTGTGACAGGAATGATCGGTAGCGCCAGGAGAAATGCCATAAGACCGAGCCATGATCCATTGCCTGTATTCATGATGACAATGATGTATACAGCGAATACCTGAACGGCCATGGGAATAGCGACGCAGTAAAAGTATCTTATCATTCCCGGTCACCAGTTCTTTTCTGATTGCTTGGTCAGTAATACCTTGCGGTATTCATCATGAATGTTCCTGCAACGTTCACCGAGTTCGGAGTTCTCATCGACGTTATCGACATAAAAACGAATCAATGAACGTATCGGGCCTTCCATATATAGATACTCTATATTGCCATTCGCTGTCTTGGCAATTCGTTTCAGGTATCGCAGTAAAAACCACTCGGTTGAATAAGGCTCAACATCCTGCTGGTTAATTTCCTTTATATGTTGCAGTACATAAAGACGGAAATCACCAAAGTAGACTTTTTTCATGCAGACCCAGGAATAAGTTAACTATCTTCATGTTAGCTGATCCCCGACTAACATCACAGTCAGGTTCGGGTCACAACATCATCAACCTGTTGTAATGCGGCGATACGTTCTTCCAGTGGGGGGTGACTCATGAAGAGCTTCTGAAAGTTAATCTTTTTCTCGCCAGTGATGCCAAATGCTGCGATTTCATCAGGCAGGTCACTGCTATTGCTGGCACTCTGCAATCTGCGCAAGGCAGCGATCATTTTTTTACGTCCGGCAAGGTTGGCGCCACCGGCATCAGCGCGGTATTCACGATAGCGCGAAAACCACATTACGATCATGCTTGCCAGAATAGACAGGATCATTTGTACGAAGATTACGCCAATCCAGTAGCCCGGTCCGTAGCCGCGCTCTACCTTGAATACTACCTTATCAATCAGATGACCGATGACACGTGAGAAGAAGATGACAAAGGTATTGACGACACCCTGGACGAGGGTCAGCGTGACCATGTCGCCATTGGCGACGTGGCTGACTTCATGTCCCAGTACGGCCTCTACTTCATCCTGGTTCATGTTTTGTAACAGCCCTGTGCTCACCGCGACCAGTGCGTCATTGCGGTTCATGCCTGTTGCAAATGCGTTGGGTGCCGCTGAATTAAAAATGCCGACCTCTGGCATGCCGATACCCGCCTCGCGCGCCTGTTTTTCAACCGTGCTGACCAGCCACTGCTCCTGGGAATTCGAGGGTGAGTCAATCAACTGTACGCCCATGGAGCGCTTGGCCATCCATTTAGACATGGCTAGCGATATCAGTGAACCGCCCATGCCAAAAACACCAGAAAAAATGAGTAAGGCATTCAGGTTAAGCGAGCCAGACTCTTCCAGCATACTGTCTACACCAAGCAAACGCATGGTGATACTGAGTACCAGTATGATGGCCATGTTGGTTCCGAAAAACAGTAACAGTCTTAGCATTCGAATAACTACTCCGATTTATAATTAGAGTAATATGGCACCTGCGGGCGTGATTTCAAGTTCAGGCACGCCTTAATACCCGCATTGGCGATACCATTAATACACTGCGTGTGCCGTACAGGCCGGTACCTATGACAATCATGCTGCAGGCGAGCGGACCCACCAGCCATATCCAGGGATTTACGATGACATCAATATTGAACACGTATTCCGCCAAGGCCATCTCGATAGCGGAGGCAGCAAGTGACGACAACAGCCCGGTAACCAGGCCAAGGAAAAGAAATTCAGCTACCAGGCCTGACACGATTTGTTTCTGATTGGCACCCAGTGCACGCATCAACGCAGACTCATGCATGCGTTCATCATGTGTGCTTTGTAACGCTGCAAACAACACGGTGATGCCGGTCAGCAGGGTAAACAGGAATACAAACTCGATAGTGTTTACCACGTGTTCCATGATCATACGCACCTGTTTGAGAATGGCATCCACATCAAACACGGTAATACTCGGAAACTGGCGGATCAGCTCAATAAACATATCGCGCTTGCTGGCTGGCATGTAAAAACTACTGATAAAGGTGCCGGGGTAATCCGCCAATGCCTCCGGGTTACTGACCACGAAGAAATTAACATTAAATGAGTCCCATTCTACCCAGCGCAGGTTACGCACCGTGCCGGTCATTGATTGACCGCCTATCAGGTAGGTAAGTGTGTCGCCCTGCTTTATGCCAAGTGTTTCAGCAATACTTTGCTCTACCGAAAAATAATTTTCATCACGCTGTCGCGGCCACCATTGTCCGCTAACGATTTCATTGTCTGATTGCATTTCTTCGAGATAGGACAAGTTGAAGTTTCGGGTTGCCAGTCGTTGTGCCCTAGGCGACTCGTAGTTATCTTCAGTGACCGGTTCACCGTTGATACTGGTTAACCTGCCACGGATCATAGGGTACAAACCAATGTTGTCGTTAATGTGCTGTTGCAAATACTCGCTGACTGCATCGACCTGGTCAGGTTGGATATTGATCAGGAAATAATTCGGTGTGTTCTCCGGTAAACGGTTTTGCCAGTTGGCGAGCAGGTCTGTGCGTACCAGAGTCAGCAATAGCATGACAGTGATACCAATGCCGATACCAACGACCTGCACCATACTCTGTTGTGATCGTCTGATTACATTCGCAAGGCCGTAACGTGCTGATAGTTTCAACTTTGGTTGCAGTCGACGTAGCCATGCAATCAACAGTTTTGCAGTAAGACCCATAACAATCGCAGTCACAAACAGGCCACCCAGTGTATAAAGTGTTAAAGCAAAATTACCGGATTGCCAGGGGCTGAGTGCAACGAGTGCAACAATCGCCACCGCATAAACCAGGTAGTTATTCATCGGTAGCGGTGTCAGATCACGACGCAACACCCGTAATGGAGACACCCTGCGTAAACGAAGCAACTGTGGTAATGCAAACGCCAGTACAGTTACAAGGCTTGCGAGCAGACCATTAATGACCGGTTGCAGGGAAGGTGCAGGTAGCGCTCGATTCATGATCCCGGCCATAAGTTGATGTAAGACTTCTTGTGCTACAAAGCCAATCGCGCAACCAATTAACCCGGCGATAAGCGCCAGCATGATCAACTGGTATAGGTAAATCCTGATGATTTGAGCCTGTTGCATACCCATACAACGTAATACGGCACAGTTGTCAAAATGTCGGGTGGCATAGCGATGCGCGGTCATCGCGATGGCCATGCCAGCGAGTGCAATACTGACCAATGCCGCGAGGCCCAGGAATTGTTCAGCACGTTCAAGTGCCGAGCGTATCTCCGGCCGGGCATCCTTGATACCGCGCACGCGCACGTCATCGGTAAATGCCATGCCATTGCGATATTGCTCTACCAGGTTGCTATCACCGCCCAGCAATAATCGATAACTCACCCGGCTGCCGGGCAGTATCAGACCGGAATCAGCCAGATCCTCGCGGTTGAACAACAGTCTGGGTGCGATGTTAAACAAGTCGCCGCCGCGGTCAGGTTCATACGTGAGTACTTGTGTAAACCTGAGCGAGAGTGCGCCAAGGTTTACCATTTCGCCGGGCTCAACCTGCAAGGCCTGGCTAAGGCGGCTGTCCAGCCATGCTTCACCACGACCGGGGATGCCAGCTGCCCTATATTCTGTTGCAAACAAGGCGTCGCTGATCCTGAGTTCACCTCGTAACGGGTAACTGTCGTCAACGGCCTTAACCTCGGCCAGCTCCATATTGTCATCAACAACGACAACACTGCGAAAACTCTCGTTCCTGGAATAGTTGAGACCCATGGCATCGGCACTGGTGACGTAACTATCGGGGACAGGATTGGTTGAACTTAAAACAAGGTCGGCCGCCAACAATTCAGTTGCCTGTAACTCAGTGGCACGACTGACCCTGTCGGTAAAAAAGCTGACCGACGTCAGGCATGCAACAGCAATTAAAACGGCAATGCCAATCAAGCGTAGTTCGCCTGATTTCCAATCGCGCCGGAACGCGGTTAATGCAAATCTGAAACTGTTCATTGTGTTTCGGTCAGGTGTCCACCTGACATGGTCACCTGCCTGTCACAGTGTTCGGCGATGGAAGGATCGTGTGTCACCATGATTAGCGTGGTGCCATTCTTGCCGTTGAGTTCGAATAGCAGTTCGATAATACGTCCAGCCGTTTTCTGGTCGAGATTACCTGTTGGTTCATCAGCAAAGAGGATGGCTGGTTGTCCACTGAATGCACGAGCGATGGCCACGCGTTGTTGTTCACCGCCGGACAGTTGATTTGGATAATGGTGTATACGTTCTTTCAATCCTACCTGCTCCAGCTGCTGTCTCGCGATTTTGTCTGCATCCTTGTTACCAAGTAATTCAAGTGGCAAGGATGTATTTTCCAACGCGGTAAGTCCTGGTAGCAGATGGAATGACTGGAAGATGAATCCCACTGACTGGCTCCGAATACGCGCCCGACCATCTTCATCAAGTATCGACAGGTCATTTGAATCCAGGATAACGCGACCTTCAGTTGGCATATCCAGTCCAGCAAGCAGTCCCAGTAGCGTTGATTTGCCTGAACCGGAAACACCAACAATGGCTAAACTTTCTCCCTGTTTAACAGACAAATTTACATCGTTCAGTATTGTTAGTGTGCCCTCAGGACTATTCACTTGCTTTCCAAGGTGTTCTGCTTGCACAATGTTTGAAGAGGTCTGGGTCATGTTTTACCGCGCATTATTAATTCTTTATTTAACCGTTTTTGCATACCCTCTGCAGGCGGCAGAGAGAACATTATTGATTCTCGGTGATAGTTTGAGTGCCGCCTATGGTA
>JAAUYM010005463.1_pt1 | contig 39374 bp, 38 predicted proteins | sample 7278001 | NCBI WGS metagenome assembly JAAUYM01 (sample SAMN14350224, study PRJNA611818) | marine sediment metagenome | isolation source: surface marine sediment (1.8m) | place: French Polynesia: Moorea | collected 2018-08
AGGTCGGCACCGACGTCGGCACTCTTGGTGAAAATACCACCGCCAACACGTGAAAACAGCGCCACTGAGGACGCGCCCATCGCAAAACCCTCGATAGCGTGAATAGTCTTGGTGTCGCCAGCAAAAAAGTAATACAGGATGCCAATACCGAGCAGCCCCATCGCAGCGACGGTCAGCCCCATGATCGAGCCGCCGAAGAACGCCACGTCCAGTGCAGCGGCTGCGCCCTGTTGGTTGGCTGCAACCGCGGTACGTACGTTTGCGTGGGTCGCGGTGTACATACCCCAGTAGCCTGCCGTGCCTGAACAAATAGCACCCAGTAAAAAGGCCAGCGCGGTATTGATGCCAAGCTCGGAAAAGGCGATCGCAACGAAACAAATCAAGCAGAATATAGCGAGACGCTTATACTCACTTTTCATGAAAACCATGGCGCCGAGGTGAATTTCATCAGAAATCTCCCTGACTCGGCCCTCTCCGGCAGATGATTTTTTCACTGTGGCAAATACGAAAATGGCCGCAATCAGGCCAAACACACCCAAACCAATGGGCAGAAATGCATTGGACATATCCAAAATTCCTCTTGATTAAGACTGTAATTCGGAGGGCAGTGCTGTTAATTAGTTATAATGAAAACTCCCCGCGAGATTTATACCGAGTTCGTCCCTGACTGTAAAGCCGGGTGTCGATGGCTGATGTAAAATGGGGGCAATTGCCACACCAAACAGGCTATTAATTATGTCGAACAAATCGTTTTTTCAGCCATTTACGCTACTTATGCTGATTACTATGGCGCCAGCTGTAATGGCAGAGTCAATCCTGGAATTTCATCAGCGCCAGTGTAAAGCGGGCCAGCAATCAAGCTGCGAGCGAGCACAGGTTATGCAGGAAGCCGACGAACAGGCCAAACGCATCGAGGCGTTGGGAGAGGCCTTTGCCCGGCGGGTAGACCGAGACAAATATGAAACGGATAACAAGCCTGAACTGGAGCTGGCGTACCCTGAAGTCATGCAGGATTTTTTCGCCGCTGAAAAGAAGTCCGGGGTCAAACAGACGATTGGTGAACAGGGCTTAATGATGTGCGCCGGGCATTTTCACGATCACTGGCGTAACCGCAAGCTGGTTTGGCCAACTGATAGCGAGCAGCGGCCAGACTGGTCTGCTATTTATTACTACATTGTTGACCACTACTACGGCTATTGCATGCGCAGCTATCTTGGCGGATTGAGTAACTCATAGGTCTCATAAAGCGGTAACCCCATTACGCCGCTGTAACTGCCAACAAGTTTCTCGATAAAGGCTGCTGCATAACCCTGTATCGCATAGCCGCCGGCTTTGCCCAGGGGCTCACCAGTGTTTATGTAGGCTTCGATCTCCTCCGCAGTTAACGGTCGAAATGACACCTGGCTTTCATTGATCAATGTCCGGGTTGATTCACTCACTACGGTAACCGCAGAAAGTACACGATGCGTCTTGCCAGACAGACGCGTTAGCATGTCTGTCGCCATCAATGCAGTATCGGCCTTGCCAAGGATTTCGCCATCCAGCACGACGGCTGTATCGGCGGCTAGTAACGGAACATCCGGGGAAACCATAGCGACACCCGCATGGGCTTTTTCCCGGGAAACACGGCAAACGTAGTCTTCAGCAAGCTCCTGTCCATCCCAGTCTTCATTGACCTCGATATCAACGAGTTCAAAGTCAATGCCAATCTGCTTTAATAACTCGCGCCGCCGGGGTGAACGAGATGCAAGGTAAATTTTCATCGTGTTAAGACTGATCTTTTTCAATGCCGCCAAACTGCTTGATTAATTCTTTAAGCAGCTGGTGCAATTGCATACTCATTACCGCAAAATCCTGGTCAAACTGGGTAATACGATCGGCAGCCTCTGTTTCAGCCTGCTCCTGCACAATGTCTTCAAAGCGCAGTCGCTTTATGGTCATATCTTCATTGAGAATAAAACGGATTGCGTCACGCCATAGCAGCGCCAGTTGTACTACGCGTTTGCCGGCCTTTAAATGGCTGCTTATTTCAGTGCTTTCCAGCTCCTGGTTCTTACAGCGTACAATGTTCTTACTTTCACGCGGATTTTGTAGTTCACACTCGTTGTCGAGCATAAAGTGATCTGGCAAACCATCTTTCAACCAGTGGGTCATGATGTTTGCCGCATCACCATGACACGCCAGGGGCACGACAGGCAAACTACCCAGAGTTGCCCTTAGGTGCTCCATAAACTCCTCGGCGCGATTACTGCTGGCTGTATCGATGACAAGCAATTTCTGTTTTTCATCAATGTACGCATAAACAAGCGACGAACGTGTTAGTGCTCTGGGCAGCAGGGTATGCACAACGTCTTCCTTAAGCGTGCGTTTTTCCTTGCGATACATCTTGCGCGATTGTGCAGCTTCAAAGTCGGCCGCCTTTTCCTCTACCAGCTCATTAATGGCAGCTGGCGGTAATATTTTTTCCTGTTTCCGTGCGCACAGCATGCTGAAACCAGCAACTGTATGAACGAGCATGTCACTATCGCGGCCAAGCGGCGATACCCAACCGATGCGAGAAAAATCCATGCTGGTACACGGCTTGAACGCCTGCTCAGCCAATGCCGTTTGCAAAGTATCAACCGTTAAATCGGTATCCTGCGTAAAACGATAGATGCGAAGATTCTTAAACCACATTGTGCTGTGCTCGTAAAAAGCGGCGGATTATGAAGCAAGCGAACAAGGGCAAGCAACCGCTATCAATTAGCGTTAATAGATGTCAGGAGAGAAACAACTTGTATGCTGGATTTTCCGATTCGGCCCAGTACAACATTCCCAATTGGTCCAGGAACTGCTGAAACTCGACTGCGTGTTGTTCGCTTACCTGGAATCCCATCAGCACGCGACCATAGGCCGCGCCATGGTTTCGATAGTGAAACAGGCTAATATTGAAACGCTCACCCAGCTGAGTAAGGAAGTGTAATAACGCACCAGAACGCTCGGGGAACTCGAAACGGTAGATGACTTCATTTTCTGCCTGTGGTGCATGACCACCGACCATATAACGTATATGCATCTTCGCGATAACATCATTACTTAAATCAGTTACCTGATAACCCTTGTCCTTAAGATGCAGCAGCAGGTTTTCCTTTTCTTCAACGCCGTGCTTTAGCTGCACGCCAGCAAACACCTGTGCATCGCTATCGTCTGCATAGCGATAGTTAAACTCGGTAATTAATCGCGGTCCAAGATCGTGACATAATTGCTTGAAACTGCCCGGCCGTTCAGGAATCTGGATTGCAATCAATGCCTCGCGTTGCTCGCCCAGCGCGGACAACTCGGCGATATGGCGCAGCCGATCAAAGTTCACATTTGCGCCACTGAAAATACTGACTATTTTCTTGTCCTTAATTTTTTCGCGGGCAACAAATTGTTTCAGTCCAGCCAATGCGAGTGCGCCGGCAGGTTCAGGGATGGAACGGGTGTCTTCAAAGATATCCTTGACGGCAGCACAGATCTCATCAATCGTCACCAGCAAAATTTCATCCACCAGTTCGCGGGTAATTCGATAATTCTCTTCACCGGCCTGCTTCACAGCAGCACCGTCAGCAAAGATACCAATTTTTTCAAGCACAACACGCTCGCCAGCCTGCAAGGCTGCATGCATACAAGGTGCCTCGTCTGGCTCAACGCCAATGATCCTGATATCAGGATGTATCTCTTTAACATACGCGGCAATGCCCGCTATCAGTCCGCCTCCACCGACCGGGACGAAGATATAATCAGGTTCTTCACCCAGCTGCTCCAGTAATTCAACGCCGACGGTGCCCTGCCCGGCGATCACCAGCGGATGGTCGTATGGTGGTACGTAGGTCATTTGCTTTTCTTTAGCCAGCTTCAGTGCATGCTCACGTGCGTCATCGTAATTATTCCCATGCAATATCACCTCGCCTTGCATGCGCTTAACCGCCGCCACCTTAATTTCCGGCGTAGTTTTTGGCATTACGATAATGGCGGTTGTCTGCATATGCATAGCTGCCAGCGCAACGCCTTGTGCATGGTTGCCAGCAGAGGCAGCAATGACACCGGTACGCTTCTCTTCATCCGATAGCGCTGCCATCATGTTATAAGCGCCACGAAGCTTGTAAGAAAAAACAGGTTGCTGGTCTTCACGCTTTAACCAAACCCTGTTTTGCAGTCGGTCACTGATAAGCGGTGCAAAATCCAGATCGGTACGTTTTGCGACAGCGTAAATTCGGTGGCTCGCCTCGTCGATCAACTTCTTGTATTCATCAAACATCGGCATAAGATAACATTTAACAAAAGCATGAACATTACCTGTATGGAGCAAGACCATGTCACAGGACGAGAGAAAGAAAGAAGCCGCCAGAGCCGCTATCAAGTTTATCGAGGACGACACAATAGTTGGTGTGGGCACTGGCAGTACTGTCAATTTTTTTATCGAAGAACTTGCGGGTATAAAGGCACGCATTGACGGCGCGGTGTCGAGTTCCGTTGCCAGTGAAAAACTACTAAAAGAACATGGAATTCCGGTCGTATCCCTGAACAGCGTGATAGATATTCCGGTTTATGTTGACGGTGCAGACGAATCAACGCGCCATCGTTACCTGGTCAAGGGCGGCGGAGGCGCCTTAACCCGGGAGAAGATCGTGGCTGCAGCCAGCCAGAAGTTTGTCTGCATCATCGATGACAGCAAACTGGTACCAATGCTGGGTGCATTTCCTTTACCTGTAGAGGTCATCCCGATGGCACAAAGCTATGTAGCGAGAGAAATCACCAAGCTGGGCGGACAGCCAATCCTGCGCGAGGGCTTCACAACCGATAATGGCAATATCATCCTTGATGTGCACAACCTGAAGATTGAGAACCCCCCGGAGCTGGAAACAAAACTCAACCAGATCGTGGGCGTTGTCACCAACGGCCTATTTGCCCGCCGACCCGCGGATATCGTACTGATGGCCGGAAAAAACGGGATTGAAACCCTTTAATTCCAAGTATTTACAATAATTTAGCGGATATTATTGGCGTAAATACAGAAAATTGGATTAAAATATGAAAAACAACTTGAACTGGCACTTATAGGGGTCCATCCATGCTGTTCTATATTGTATATGTCTTATCTGTCGTCGTGCTGATACTGCACTTCACCGGTTTCCTGGCACGCAGGAACATGGACTGGGTAGTTCTGGTCGCGGCAGTCGCCATTTTTGCAGTCAATATTCTCGACTTCCTCAAGATAATCTAATCCTCAACCCGGCGTGTCATGATCGGGTTGCTACAGCGTGTTACCACTGCGTCTGTTGTCATCAACAATGAGACCGTTGCAGCAATTGAACGCGGCATCATGGTACTGGTTGGCGTAGAGCGAGACGACTCAACAGACAAAGCAAAGCGATTATTCGATAAACTGGTTAACTATCGCGTCTTTCCTGATAACACCGGCAAAATGAACCTGTCGCTAAACGATGTTGCAGGCGGACTGTTACTGGTACCGCAGTTTACGCTAGTGGCCGATACCCGAAAGGGGCTACGCCCCGGCTTTTCCAATGGCGCCAGTCCAGAACATGGAAAAACCATGTTTGATTTCCTGGTGAAACATGCTGACAGCCATTATCAAGGGTCATGTAGTGGCGTCTTTGGTGCTGACATGCAGGTTAAACTCGTTAACGACGGCCCCGTCACCTTCTGGCTGCAGGTTTAGCTTAACAAGTAGATGGCCAACAGAATGGAACAAATCAGTACTGCCATCCCGAGCAGCCTTTCATTGCCAGCCAGTATATTCTGTTTTAATCGGGTTCGATAAAAGTAACTCAGCGTAAGGAATATAATGATGACCGTAACACTGGCCAGCTGTCCCGTTAGCGCCTCGTTCAAGCAGTTAACCAGTCGGTGGGTTTAAGAAACACGTCGTAGAGCTCTGCTTCCTTGCTGCCTTGCTCTGGTTGCCAGTTATATTCCCAACGCACCTGGGGCGGTAAAGACATCAATATTGATTCTGTACGGCCACCTGACTGCAAGCCAAACAGCGTGCCCCGATCATAAACCAGGTTAAATTCTACATAGCGCCCGCGGCGATACAGCTGGAATTGACGCTCTTGTTCGCCGTAGCTGGTATCCCGACGTCGCTCGACTATTGGCATGTAGGCCTTGATAAAATGATCACCAACGCTTTGCATGAAGTTGAAACTTTTTTCAAAACCCCACTCATTTAAATCATCAAAAAAAAGTCCCCCTATGCCTCTTGGTTCCTGCCGGTGTTTCAGGAAAAAATATTCATCACACCACTGCTTGTATCTTTGATACACGTCATCACCAAACTCCTTACACGCCTCATATGCCATTTGATGCCAGAATTTTGCATCCTCTCTGAAACCGTAATAGGGCGTAAGGTCAAAACCGCCGCCAAACCACCAGATTGGATCTTCGCCATCTTTTTCGGCAATAAAAAAACGCACGTTCATATGCGTGGTCGGCACGTAAGGGTTCGATGGGTGGATAACCAGCGAGTCGCCCAGCGCCTGAAAAGAACGGCCGGCGAGTTCCGGTCTATGGGCCGTTGCTGATGGCGGCAAACTATCCCCGTGAACGTGAGAAAAATTTATCCCTCCCTGTTCAAATATGCTGCCGTTACGCATCACGCGACTGCGACCGCCGCCCCCGCCCGGGCGCTCCCATTTGTCTTCCTGCTTTTCCAGGGTCGGGTCAATGCCTGTCATCGCATCGCAAATTCGGTCCTGCAAACCTAGCAAATATTGTTTAACCTGTTCAATTTCAGTCATTTTTTATCGTTCTATGTTGGTAATCATTAAACTAGAGGGTATCCTATCACGCTTCTAAATCCGGGTATTTAAAATGACTAAGCGCAGCGTGAGCGTAAATCGCGATACAAAAGAAACACAAATACAGGTTTCGTTAAACCTTGATGGTAAAGGCACGTCGGACCTTTCAATAGGTCTGCCATTCCTTGAGCACATGCTCGATCAGATAGCCAGGCATGGCATGTTCGACCTTACTATCAAGGCAACTGGCGATCTTGAAATTGATGCGCACCACACTGTTGAAGATGTCGGCATTACGCTCGGCCAGGCACTCACGCAAGCATTGGGCGACAAAAAAGGTATACGTCGTTACGCGCATGCCTATGTGCCACTGGATGAAGCATTGTCGCGAGTTGTTATTGACTGCTCTGGTCGACCCGGCCTCGAGTACCATGCTGATTACCCACGCGCCCGAGTCGGTGATTTCGACGTTGACCTTTTTTATGAGTTCTTCCAGGGACTGGTCAATCACGCCATGCTAACTGTCCACATCGACAATATTCGTGGCCGTAATGCACATCACATTGCGGAAACTATTTTCAAGGCTTTTGGACGCGCCCTGCGCGCAGCTGTAGAAATCGACCCGCGTCAGGAAGGCACTATTCCTTCTACCAAGGGTTCGCTGTAAACATCCGCCATGTCCCGCGTTGTTGTCCTCGATTACGGCAGCAGTAATCTTCGCTCGGTTGCAAAAGCCCTGGAAACCGCGAGCAGCGGCAAAGACCAGGTTGCCATTAGTAACGATGCAAAAACCATTCTTGCCGCAGATCGTGTCGTGTTTCCCGGGCAGGGTGCCATTGGCCAATGTATGCAACATCTGCAACAGCTGGAACTTGATGATGTAATCCGCGAATGCATCAACAACAAACCATTTTTTGGTATATGTCTTGGCCTGCAGTCGTTAATGGATCACAGTGAAGAGGATGGCGGTGTTGCCGGTTTGGGTATTATTCCAGGCAAGGTATTACGTTTTGAAAGTAATATCACCGATGAACAGGGCGATCTTTATAAGATACCGTCTATGGGTTGGAACCGTGTTTATCAAACGAAATCGCACCCACTCTGGCAAGGCATAGAAAACGGCAGTCGCTTCTATTTTGTACACAGCTATTATGTACAGCCAGATAATGCCGGCGATATAGCAGGTGAAACCGAATACGTTTGCCGCTATACATCAGTTGCAGCGCGAGACAACCTGTTTGCAACACAGTTTCATCCAGAAAAAAGCCAGCACGACGGTCTGGCTTTGTTAAACAACTTTATTAACTGGCAGGTTTAGCGTTTCGCTTGCGCGATTTTCGCTGCGCACTTTTTTGCTTACGCTTTTTCTTTGCTTTTTTCTTCCTGGTTTTACTTGCTTTTGCTTGACCGCTGGCATCATCAAACAAACTGATCTGCAACTGTTGACCCGCAACCCTTGTTTTCTGTAAGTCGCGAAAAATATCCCTGGGCATACCCGAAGGCAAATCAACCGTGGAGTAGCGTTCATGTATAGTCAGGTTCTGTATATATTGTCCTTCAAGACCCGCTTCATTAGCCAATGCGCCAACAATGCTAGCCGCGGAAGCGGCGTGGCTGCTACCTACCTCTAGTCGGTAGCGCACCATGTCTTCAGCCACTTCAACTTTTTTGGTTGCGCGTGGCGGCTTGTCCTTGCGCTTACGCTGCGGCTTTTCTTCTAGTAACAATGGTTCATTACCCCGAACCATCGTGGCCAGGGCTGCTGCCACATCAAGCATGTCGGCGCCGGACTCATGCCGGAAGTCCTCCAGGAGCTCACGATAAATCTGGCTATCCGGGCTGGTTACGGCATCCGCTATTTGCTGCTTAAAGCGCTGGATGCGTTCCCTGTTAATTGTTTCCGTCGTCGGCATTTGCGTACGGGCAATTTGTTTGCCCGTCACTTTTTCGATGGTGCGCAACAGGTGTTTCTCTCGCTGAGTAACAAACAAGATACTCTCGCCATGACGTCCGGCACGACCGGTGCGGCCAATACGATGTGTGTATGCCTCTGGATCGTTGGGAATATCATAATTAATCACATGACTGATACGATCGACATCCAGACCACGAGCAGCAACATCAGTCGCAACCAGGATGTCCAGTTCTCCTTTCTTCAGACGTTTGATCGTAAGCTCACGATTACGCTGGGTAACATCACCGCTCAGGGCACTACAGGCGTAGCCCCTGGCAGACAGCTTCTCGGTAAGCTCTTGTGACGCGAGTCTTGTCCGCACGAAAATGATAATGGCATTAAATTCCATTGCTTCCAGTAGTCTGGTCAATGCGGATAGTTTTTCCCGATTATTCACCTGCAGATAGCTTTGCTGAATAGTCTCCGCGGTAATACTTTTTGCCTTCACAGTAATTTGCTCAGGCTTTGTCAGGTAGCGCTCAGATATCTTTCTAATTGGTGCTGGCATCGTGGCAGAAAACAACGCAATTTGTCGCTGCGCTGGCAGTTGATCCAGTATCCATTCAACATCATCAATAAAGCCCATCCTTAACATTTCATCAGCTTCATCCAGTACAAGGCAACGCAGTGCATTCAGTTTTAATGTCTTTCGGCGCATGTGATCCATAACGCGTCCCGGCGTGCCCACAACCACATGGACACCACGTTTTAATTGACGAAGTTGTACGCCGTACTCCTGGCCGCCATAGATAGGCAGAACATGAAAGCCTTTCAACGTTGCCGCATAGCGCTGAAACGCCTCGGCAACCTGTATAGCAAGTTCACGGGTAGGAGCGAGTACGAGCACCTGCGGCGTTTTTTTTGATAGATCGATCTGCGACAGCAGCGGTAATGCAAATGCGGCAGTCTTACCGGTACCCGTCTGGGCTTGTCCGATAACGTCCCGACCTTGCATAACAAAAGGGATAATTGCAGCCTGTATAGGTGACGGCTGTTCATAGCCGACCTTTTTCAGCGCTTTAAGGACAGGTGCAGAAATCGAAAGATCTTTAAAAGTGACGGGTGATGTAGAAGACATAATATTCCAGGATAAGATTCAATTGTCCGCTGAGCCGATATCTGACAATCGAATAGCAAGAGGCGAGCGAGTATACGCCCTTGTGCAGAAGTCACAAGGTGAATTAATCCTGCTGCGTTACGAACCAGTGACTGGTTCGGCGACAAAAAGCGACCAGCCACAACATCAGGGGGACCTCTATCAACACACCAACCACTGTAGCCAGTGCGGCGCCTGATGATAGACCAAACAACATAACCGCCGTAGCTATTGCCACCTCGAAATGATTAGAAGCGCCGATCATCGCGGTAGGCGCGGCATTCTCATACGAGAACCCAAACAGCTTTGCCAATCCATACGTGACTGCAAAGATAAAGACCGTTTGTATAAACAGGGGAATCGCTATCCATACAATGGTTAATGGGTTAGCGAGGATAACTTCTCCCTTGAATGAGAATAAGAGCACCAGTGTGACCAGCAAGGCTGTAATCGTCACCGGGGTCAACAAATGTAAGAACTTGTCCCTGAACCACTGTTCGCCTTTGTGCGCAATGATCCACTTGCGAGACCAGTAACCCGCAACAAGGGGTAAGGCGACATAAATCGATATCGATAATAGTAAGGCCTGCCATGGCACAGGTAATTTTCCGACGCCCAGCAGGAAGCCTCCCAGAAGTCCGAACAACGCGAGCATGACCAGCGAATTAATCGCCACCATTACCAGCGTGTGCCCATCATTGCCCCGGGCAAGGTAACCCCAAACCAACACCATTGCCGTACAGGGTGCAATCCCAAGTAAAATGCAGCCTGCCAGGTAGCTACGCCAGAGTGGCACAGCCAGCATTTTTACACCATCTTGTAATACCACTGTGCCAGCGCCATAAGCATCTCCAACCTGAAGGTCAAGACCGAAGGGCATCTTTACCAGGTCAACAGCTTCTGTGCCTATCAGGGACTTGAACACCATGCCCAGAAAGACATAGGCAATGAGATACATGGTAAAAGGTTTAATTGCCCAGTTGATAAAGAGCGTTAACGCAACCGGCTTCACGTTTTTGCCAGCACGGACAACGGCAGCAAAGTCGATCTTGACCATGATTGGATACATCATGAAAAACAGACAAACGGCGATAGGTATGGAAACAATCGGCGCCCCGTTAATCTGAATGCTCATGCCATCCAGTGTCGTTGCAACACCCGGTGCAAACTGGCCAAGCACGATTCCGAAAACAATACACAAACCAACCCATACAGTAAGGTAACGTTCAAAAAAACCGATTTCGTGCTTGTCTACAGTCATAACAGGGCAATGTTAAACACTGAACAAAAAACAATTATATAAAGTCTATGTTGAGACTTTATGAACGTACGACGCTTGCTATTTTTCCCTGGCTACAGCGCGATAGCCAATATCCTTACGGAAAAACATACCGTCATAACAAAGATGACCCAGGGCAGCATAGGCAGCAGATTGTGCATCGGTTACAGACTCACCAAGCGCCGTCACACATAATACACGCCCGCCTGCCGTGATAACCTTATCATCACGACTCGCTGTGCCGGCATGAAAGACTTTAACGTGATCCGGAAACGCATGTTCCAGGCCACTGATTATATCGCCCTTGCTTGAACCTGCCGGGTATCCGGCAGAGGCGGTAACTACTCCGAGGGCGGCGCGCTCGTCCCAGTCAGTTTCGCACTCATCCAGTTCGCCACGTGTAGCAGCAAGACATAGTGCGACCAGATCGCTTTTTAAGCGCAGCATAATCGGTTGCGTCTCTGGATCACCAAAGCGACAGTTAAATTCGAGTACCTTTACTTTGCCATCCTCTGTAATCATGATGCCCGCATACAAAAAGCCGGTATAAGTTCGCTTTTCTTTTGCCATTCCTTTAATCGTAGGCATGATCACTTCTTTCATTATTTGTTCATGCATGGACTTGTCTACAACCGGTGCCGGAGAGTAGGCACCCATGCCGCCGGTATTAGGGCCCTGATCGCCCTCATCGCGCGCCTTATGGTCCTGGGAACTTGCCAGCGGCAGCACATGTTCACCATCAGCCATTACAATAAAACTGGCTTCTTCCCCCTGCAGGAATTCCTCAATGACAATGCGATGCCCCGCTTCTCCAAATTTATTCCCGGCCAACATGTCGTTGATCGTTGCAATAGCCTCGTTTTCATCCTGTGCGATAACCACGCCCTTGCCAGCAGCCAGGCCGTCAGCCTTAATCACGATCGGAAAATTCTGCGCCTGTACATAGTTAATCGCCGGTGCAGTTTCGGTGAATATTTCATATTCGGCAGTTGGAATGTCATAGCGTTTCAGGAAGTCTTTGCTAAAGGATTTTGAACCTTCGAGAATGGCAGCAGCCGAACGCGGCCCGAAGATTGGGAGCCCCGCATCGATAAACCTGTCGACGACGCCATCGACCAGAGGCGCTTCGGGACCAACAATCGTCAATTCAATACTTTCCTTTCTGGCAAATTCCAGCAAGGCATCAATATCTTCCGCAGCAATGGCAACGTTTTCCAGTTTAGCTTCATTAGCGGTGCCCGCATTACCAGGCGCAACAAACACCTTATTGACGTTGGCACCCTGTGCTGCCTTCCATGCCAGGGCATGCTCACGCCCACCCCCACCTATAATCAACACGTTCATTAATGTAAAAAGTGCCTCATGGATGTAAACACCATGGCGATGCCATGCTCATCAGCGGCAGCAATGACTTCTTCGTCACGCACGGAACCGCCGGGTTGAATTACTGCCTTGATACCTGCCTTTGCTGCTGAATCAATACTGTCACGAAAAGGAAAAAAGGCATCAGACGCCATGACCGAACCTGCCACCTCAAGGCTTTCATCTTCAGCTTTTATCGCGGCGATACGCGCGCTGTAAACACGGCTCATCTGACCGGCGCCAATACCGATTGTTTGCCGATCTTTCGCATAAACGATGGCATTGGATTTCACATATTTCACAATGCGCCATGCAAATAACAGATCGTCCAGTTGTTCAGTCGTAGGCGCTTGCTTGCTTACAACCTTTAGACTCTTCGCCGAAATAATACCGGCATCAACATCCTGAACCAGCAAGCCACCACTGACTCGTTTAAGATTAAGTTGGGGTAAGAGTTGCTCGCGATAACCACAAACCAGTAATCGCACGCCCGCTTTTTTGGCAACGACAGGGATACAGTCTTCATCAATCTCTGGTGCAATAATCACTTCAACAAACTGTTGCTCAATAATTGCCGCGGCTGTCTTAACATCAAGTTTTGTGTTGAAGGCAATAATGCCGCCAAAAGCGGAAGTAGGATCGGTAGCGTAAGCGCGCTGGTAGGCTTCCAGCGGCGTTGAACCAAGTGCTACACCACAGGGATTGGCATGCTTGACTATGACGCAGGCAGCATCGCTAAAGGAAAGCACACACTCGAGTGCAGCATCAGTATCAGCAATATTGTTATATGAGAGTTCCTTTCCCTGTAGCTGCTTTGCACTTGCCAGCGTGCCTGTTATCGGTGCTGGTTCAGTATAAAACGCGGCCGATTGATGCGGGTTCTCGCCATAACGAAGCTCCTGTTTCTTTCTGAACTGCATGGAATACGTCAGCGGAAAATCAAGCTTGCTCTTGTCTTCTGTTAGACCACCAAGATAGTTGGAGACGTTGGCATCATACGCAGCAGTATGCGCGAATACTTTCTGTGCAAGCCTGAAACGCGTCTGGTCAGACAATGCGCCGCCATTTTCATTCATCTCTGCAAGCACATCAGGATAGTCAACAGTGTCGACGATGACCGCCACCGAGACATGATTCTTTGCTGCCGAGCGCAACATGGCAGGACCACCAATATCAATATTCTCAATTGCATCAGCAAAGCTGCAATCAGGCTGACTAACCGTTTCTTCGAATGGATAAAGATTTACTACGACAAGGTCGATGGCATCGATACCATGCTCCTGCATCACATCATCATCAATGCCGCGTCGCCCCAGTAACCCACCATGTATTTTTGGGTGCAGGGTTTTAACCCGTCCGTCCATCATCTCCGGAAAGCCAGTGTGATTTGATACCTCGATCACGGGAATACCTTTTTCAGCCAATAAAGCGGCCGTCCCGCCTGTTGAGAGTATCTCCACTCCCAGCTCCTGCAAGCCCTGGCACAGTTCAATTATTCCGGACTTGTCTGACACGCTGACAAGCGCGCGCTTAATGCTGGACATAGCTACAGTATTCCTCGTGTGTAAAGAGTAAGAAACGGATAGTTAATCAAGCTGATATTTCTTTAGGCGGTTACGCAAGGTCACTCGATTCAGACCGAGAATTTTTGCAGCGTGCGTCAGGTTGCCGCGACTATGCTGCATGACTACTGCAAAGAACGGTTTCTCTACCTGTTGCATAAACAGTTCATACAGTTCGCCTGCTTCATGACCGTCAAGATCATCAAAGTAGTCTTCCATTGCCTTGCGGACACTTTCCGACAGGCACTTGTCTGACGATTCCTTGCGATCTGAAGGTGTCTGCTTTCTTGTCTTCGCCTTGATCATGCAGCCTGTTCCTGCAGCTGGCCAAAAAAGGCGAGCACCATATCAATTTGTTCACTACCCGATTCAACACGATTAATTGTCGCGCGGAACGCCGTTGCATCTGCATGTTGTTTGCAATACCAGCCGATGTGTTTTCGGGCTATGCGTACTCCCTGGTACTCGCCGTAGAAAGCGTGTAACTGACGCAGATGTCGGACCAGCACGCTGCCAACTTCGGCATTGCTCGGTGATGGCAAATGCGACCCGGTGCCAAGATAGTGATCTATTTGGCGGAAAATCCATGGGTTACCCTGTGCGGCACGACCAATCATAACGCCATCAACGTGATAATTATCCAGCAGCCATTTGGCCTGCTCAGGTGTCGTAATATCACCATTGGCAATAACGGGAATCGACACGCGGCTTTTTATTTCGGCAGCTGTCTCATGTTCAGCCTCGCCCTTAAAGGCACAGGCACGTGTTCTGCCATGCACCGTAAGCGCCTGGATGCCGCTTTGTTCAGCAATATGCGCTATCGTCAGGGCATTGCGGTTGTCCGTATCCCAACCGGTACGGATTTTCAGCGTTACTGGCACTGCAACGGCAGCAACCACCGCGTGCAAGATGTCAGCAACGAGTTTTTCATCTCTCAATAAAGCAGACCCGGCCGCGACATTACAGACTTTCTTGGCAGGGCAGCCCATATTGATATCGATTATCTGGGCACCATGCTCGACGTTGAATTTCGCCGCTGCGCCCATCTGAACCGGATCCGCACCGGCAATTTGTACACTACGTGGTTCAGGCTCGCCATTGTGGCGTAGTCGCAACTGAGTTTTACGCGTGTGATAAAGCGCCGGATTAGAAGTCACCATTTCAGACACGACAAGACCTGCACCGAGTTCACGACATAACTGTCGAAACGGTTGGTCAGTGACGCCTGCCATTGGTGCAAGCACCAGGTTATTTTTTAACTTATGGGACCCTATATACATGAGAGCGTAACGCCAAAGTCAGCGCAACGTGGATAGTTAACAGTATAATAACCGCATACAAAGACATGTAAAGCCGTGATAATCCAGACTGAAAAATCAGCGATTTTACAGGAATCGGAACTCGAAACTGACGGCCTCATCGAGAGAACCAACCACCTCCAGCACGAAATGTACTGGTGATGTCACCGGCATGCCTTTATCGATATCAATACTGGCATCCAGGTAATCGGTCGGCGCAAATTCACGGTAGCCAATTAATTCACCCGCCGTATCGTACAAGGTCAGCTGCACCTGCGGATAAGGCTGCCGGACGCGAAGCTGGTTCTGCATGGTGGCGTTGACCAGCAACGTATCCTGGTACGCAGGATGTAAACGTACATCACGATTCAATAAGCTAATGGCACCGGTATCTCTTCCTCGAATGACATTGCAATCAAGCCTGTCGCAAAGCTGTTGCACATAAGGTCGTAATTGCGGGTAATCCTGCAAGACACGATCGCGTTGAAACCATGCCAACTGCAAGGCCAGTATCAGCAATACTGACAGCACGCCAACTGACCATAGTAAAGCGACACGACGGCCTGCATCATCCGTAACTTCATCAAATTCAGTATCGTCATCATCAAACTGAAAACGGGGTTTAGTCCCGTCAGCGTCAGTAGCGCCGGTCTGTATTTGTCCGTGCTCAGCTGCGTCCTCTTCATCAGATAAGTCTATGACCACTTCTTCGTCGTCGACGCTATCTGGCTCATGGTCGTCTAACGAGGCTGGCTGTGCCTGATCTGCGGCTTCAGCAACAGGTATTGCGGCAGCTAAATCAGATTCTGGTACAAGCTCAACATCTGCCTGATCCGGAATAGTAAAATGTGGCTCATCCTGTGCGGGCTTCTGTGCGGCCAGGGCCGCCTGTTGCTCAGGCGTTAACGGCTGGTCGTACAAGCGCTCGAGCGCGTTGAACTGTGTCTGGCAATAACCGCAACGCACCTGTCCTGCCGCAGCGGCAATATGCTCCGCATAAAGACGAAACTGGCGATGACAACCGGGACATACAGTAAACATTGCTAGTTTTTCCTAATGACGCACACCATGGATACATGCCCACTCTGCTTCGAAACGCGGTTCATCCATAGTAAAGCAGCTTGAATAGCTCGCCAAACACTCATCCGCTTGCGTGTGCAGTAGTCCCGATAAAACCAGGTCGCTGCCTGTTTCTGTTAAAGCGGCAAAGTCTGCTACCAATTCTTTCAACGGATTCATCAATATATTGGCTACAAGTACATCGGCGACCGGTAAACTTGCTGCACCGGGAAGACTTACATGGATTTTATCGCCAAAGCCGTTTTGACTGGCATTATCATTTGCCGCCTTTACTGCCTGCGCATCAATATCTATGGCGTAAACTTCACGGGCACCAAGTTTCGCGGCAACCATGGCAAGAATACCCGAACCACATCCATAGTCGATAACCGTTTTGTCGCTCAACTCATTCTGTGCCAGCCAATCAATACACATGGCCGTTGTTGGATGGGCGCCGGTACCAAATGCAAGCCCGGGGTCCAGGATTAAACCCGGTTTATCAGATACAGGCGGCTCGCACCAACTGGGAATGATCCAGATGGCATCTGCAAAAAGAACCGGCCCATGTTGTGCCTTGAATTCGCTGACCCAGTCCCTGTCTTTAACCTGGGTAATTCGATGGCGCAGTATTCGATTGGCGCCAACCCGATCGCGGATACAGACCAACAGGATGTCGAGATCTACATCCGGATGCAGCAATGCATTAACGTTTGTTTTATCCCAGTATTCGCGCTGCTGTTCACACTGGTCAAATAGTGGTTCCTCGCTTGAGGCAGACAGACTAACGGCAACCGCACCCATTTGCTCAAGCAGTTGTGACAGCATTTCCGCTTCCGCTTTTCCGGTTTCCAGCTCAAGGTTAAGCCAGCTCATGTGGGAAAAACACCTGCCGCAAGAAAGGCCACTTTGTAAGCGCTACGACTACTTCAAGCCCAGCTTATTTTCGAGGTAGTGTATGTCCGTACCACCCGAGCTAAATGCGGCATCACTGACCAGCTGCTGATGTAAAGGAATGTTTGTCTTGATGCCGTCGATTACGATTTCATGCAGAGCATTGTTAAGTCTTGCCAAAGCAATCTCTCGCGTTTCAGCATGGGCAATCAGCTTGCCAATCATGGAGTCATAGAAAGGCGGTACCTTGTAACCCTGGTAGACATGGGTATCAACACGAACACCCGGGCCACCTGGCGGATGATAATGCTCAATAGTGCCGGGCGAGGGGAGAAAATTTTCCGGATCTTCCGCGTTAATTCTGCATTCAATAGCATGGCCCCGTAGCTGAATGTCGTTTTGCTCATATGACAAAGGCATGCCGCTCGCAATCTGCAGTTGCTCTTTTACAATATCAACGCCAGTAATCATTTCAGTTACCGGATGCTCTACCTGTACACGGGTATTCATCTCAATAAAATAAAACTCGCCGTCTTCATATAAAAATTCAAAGGTACCGGCACCGCGATAATTTATGGCCTTGCAGGCATCCACACATTGTTGACCGATACGTTCACGCGTGGCCTGATCTAATCCCGGCGCCGGCGCTTCCTCAATAACTTTCTGGTGTCGGCGCTGCATAGAACAATCACGTTCGCCAAGGTAAATGACATTGCCTTTTTCATCAGCCAGTACCTGTATCTCTATGTGGCGAGGATGTTCAAGAAACTTTTCCATGTAGATCATATCATTGCCAAACGCAGCGGCTGCTTCCGAGCGGGTAAGCTGTATAGACTTCAGCAGGCTTGCCTCGCTATGCACCACTCGCATACCGCGTCCGCCACCGCCGCCAGCCGCCTTGATAATGACTGGATAACCGATTCTTTTTGCAGTATTAATGAGCTCTTTGCTATCGTCACCCAGCGGCCCATCCGAACCAGGCACACAGGGAATACCTGCTGACTTCATGCTATTGATTGCCGAAACCTTATCACCCATAACACGGATCGTTTCCGGTCTTGGGCCGACGAAAACAAAACCACTTTGTTCGACTCGCTCGGCGAAATCAGCGTTTTCTGATAGAAAGCCATAACCAGGATGAATAGCGACTGCATCGGTAACCTCTGCCGCGCTGATCACAGCAGGAATATTCAGATAACTATCTATGGAAGCAGCCGGACCAATACAAACTGATTCATCAGAAAGGTAAACATGTTTTTGTTCACGGTCTGCCTCGGAATAAATGGCGACCGTCTTAATACCCATTTCCTTGCATGCGCGAAGTATTCTCAGCGCGATTTCGCCACGATTGGCAATAACAACCTTATCTAGCATTTATTAGCGACCCTTTAATGAGTGGGAAGAAATGAAAGTGTTAACCTTCACTTTGTTCGATAACAAATAAGGGCTGTCCATATTCAACAGCCTCTCCATTATCGACAAGCATCTTAATGACCTTGCCGGTAACATCAGACTCGATCTGGTTCATGATTTTCATTGCCTCGATAATACAAAGCGTATCGCCCTGATTGACTTCCTGTCCCTTGTTAACAAAAGGTGGATCCTCCGGGGAAGGTGAAGCGTAGTAAACGCCTACCATGGGAGAGGTAATAACATGACCGGTGTCGGCATAGTTATCTTTAGTGGAATGTTCTTCAACGTTCATGTGCGCCTTGAATGAATCGCTTGCTGCTGGTGCGGCAAGAGGTGCGGCGACTACGGGTTGGGGCGCGGCTGAAACTGAAGAGCCGCGGCTGATGCGCACGGACTCTTCACCTTCATGAATTTCGATTTCGGCAATACCGGATTCTTCCAGTAGCTCGATTAATTTTTTTACTTTTCTTATATCCATGCTGTTGGATCCTTCTTACTTGTTTAAATATTCTTCCGCCCCAAGCATTGCGAGTTGGTAACCATAAGCGCCCATGCCACTAATAACGGCTACTGCAATATCGGAAAGGAAAGAATGTTTTCTGAAATCTTCCCGGGAAAAGACATTGGAAAGATGCACCTCTATAAAAGGTAACTGGGTACCAAGCAGCGCGTCACGTAACGCAATACTGGTATGGGTAAACGCACCCGGATTAAACAATATAAAATCTACACCCGATTTTTTTGCTGCGTGAATCTGGTCGATAAGCTCATGTTCAGCATTGCTTTGAAAACTTTGCAGCGAGTGCCCGCGTTCGTCGGCAAGTGCTTGCAGTGCAGCATCTATATCTGCCAGCGTTGTTGTGCCATATACCTCGGGTTCACGTTCACCAAGCAGGTTGAGATTGGGTCCGTTCAGGACAAGTAGATTCACGCTGTTCCCCAGTTTCGGTTTTATAGTAATTTCGCGATTTTAACCGCAAGATTGCTAACTTTAACAGAAATTAGCGGGGATTACGAATCTCGGTTGAGCACCGAAACAGCTACAGCAGGGACGTAATTACCTGTCTTGCCTCGGCCTTGGTAAGCGGGCCCTGCTTGGTAAAGCGAATGATGCCATCCCGCCCGATGATCACGGTATAGGGCAGCGCGCCTATATCGTTACCCAGGCTTTTCGCCGTAGCAATAACATCATCGCGCCCAACCAGGGATGGGTAATTGACGGCATATTCCTGGATAAATCCGCGGATTTCGTCGGCTGTCTGCAGGGCAACGCCGATAAATTGTAGACCTTGCTCACCGTAATCCTTTTGCAGATCGACAAAGTGAGGAATCTCATCGCGACACGGTGGGCACCACGTCGCCCAAAAATTCACCGCGATCACCTTTCCCTGCCATTCTGAAATAGACCTGCGCTGGCCATCGACATCCGCCAGCTGGAATGGTGGCGCCGACGTTCCAATCACACTCTCGGGTAACGTCACGTGACTGTTTGTCACCTCGACCGGATTTGTCGCCGATGTGGCCGTTTTAGTTTGTAACAGGTAGCCACCCATGCCTGCACAAACTGCTATTACAACAGCGATAGAAATAACCTGCCACTGCATCATAATTTTTTCACCTGTTCTATGTGTGCAATAAAATCGTTGGCTTCAATAAATCCTATCAGTCGGTGTGATCGAATTTCGTTACCATCCTCATCAAAGAAAAGGATTGCTGGCGGACCAAACAGTTCAAAGTTATCGAGCAAAGCCTTATCGATATCACTATTGGCTGTAACATCGGTTTGTAACAGTTTAACCGAGGCCAGTGCAGACTGAACCGATGGTTCAGAAAATGTGTATTCTTCGAGCTCAATGCAGGCAATGCACCAGTCGGCATAAAAATCCAACATGGCTATTTTGTTATTAGCTGTTGACGCTTGCAACGCATTATCCAATCCCTCGATACCACTGATCCTTTCAAACGGTAGTTTCTGCTCAACACTGGAGCCGGAGAAGGGAAGTGTTTTAAAAGGTTTTAGTACCGTGCCGTTTCCATTCGCTGCTGCAACAACAAGAAGCAAACCATATACTAGCAATACAAGACCGACTGCTTTCCTGAGCCTGGCCCATGCTTTAACTTCAGGCTGCATAGGATCCAGTGCACCAATGAATATAGCTGTCCCGGTAAACAGTAATGCCCACAAAAACAACGCGGCACTTGCTGGCAAAATCCTTTCAAGGAACCAGACAGCTACACCAAGCATGACGACCCCAAAAGCCCGCTTTATCGTTTCCATCCATGCGCCGGCTCGTGGCAATAGTTCACCGGAAGTAGCGCCTACTACTAACAGCGGTACGCCAAAGCCAAGCCCCATTGCAAACAATGCCATGCCTCCCAGTAGTGCATCACCGGTGTGGCTAATGTAAAGCAACGCTCCTGCCAATGGCGGCGCAACACATGGGCCAACAATCACGGCCGACAACACGCCCATTAACATGGCGCCTTGAAGCGTGCCCTGGTTATCGCTATTTCCCGCCATCAGCCTTGTCTGCCAACTTGCAGGCAACTGCAGCTGATAAAAGTCAAACATGGAAAGTGCCAATGCGACAAAGACAAGACTAAACCCTCCAAGCACCCAGGGGTTTTGTGAAGCTACCTGGAGGTTTATGCTGAATAAGCCAGCAATAACACCAAGCAACGCATAGGTAATTGCCATTGCCAGCACGTAAGCTAATGACAGCATGAATGCGCGGCGACGGGTAATCTTTTCTCCCTGACCTACAATTATTCCTGAGAGTATTGGAATCATCGGAAAGACGCAGGGCGTCAACGCCAACAAGAAGCCAAAACCAAAAAAAGATATCAGGTTCAGCAACAGGCCCTTGTCTTTAAGAGCAAGCGTAATCGCATCCTGCTCCGATACCCGGTTAACAGGCGTTGACTTTATTTCCGTTGCAGCAACTGTCTGTACTGGGATGCTGTATTTTTTTTCTGTTGGTGGGTAGCAGACAGAATCTTCTTTGCAGCCTTGAAATGAGATAACAACATCCAGCATATCCGGCCAGCCAGTTGTGTTACGCATAGTGATAGAAGTACCGTTGCCGGAATAATAGACTTCCACGACACCAAAGACAGGATCGTCCTTGCTTTTACCGGCTGGCAAGACTGCTGCATCTAACTCGATACCTGGGCTAGTGGATGAGAAAGATAGTTTGTCTTTATAAAGGTAGTAACCGGGTTCTATCTCCCAGTTGATGACCAGCTTGCCATCGGCATAGGCCTGAGGGAAAAACTGGAAAGCCACTTCAGGGTGCAGTATTTCATCGCTGTCGGATTTACTATCAAAGATCTGGCCCAGCCTATCGCCAAAGCCACCCGCGGAGGCAACGCCCGGCACGGACAGCGCAACAACAAGTAAAATAAGAAGCCTGATGAAATTCATGTTGATTTGGTGTTCGAAGAAACCCAGTCGAGGTAGTCATTAAGACCATCAACAATAGGGACTGCAATAATCTCGGGAAGTTCGTAGGGATGCTGCTGCCTGACCAGCGTCTCTAAGGCACTGTAGCTGGCAGCGGTGGTTTTTATCAGCAACAAAATCTCGTTATCCCGGTCCAGCTTGCCCTGCCATTGAAAAAGAGACGTTATGTCCGGGATTACATTTACGCAGGCCGCCAGCTTTTCCTCAACCAGCAGCTGGGCAATACGCTCGGCAGTAGCCTGGTCCGGGCAGGTGCTCAAGACCAGCAAGTAATGGGTTTCTTTGTTCATGATTGGCAAGGATTGCAGAATGGACTTGTATATTCGTATTTTGCCTACACATCATCAATAATGCCATTTTCATAAATGACCCGGAGTACACTTGTTTAAAATCCTGTTTATCTTGTTTCTCGTCATACCGCTGATCGAGATAGCGATACTGATCCAGATTGGACAGGTCATTGGCGCCGCATCGACGATCTTGTTGGTCATTGTCACGGCCGCAATTGGTGCCGGCCTGTTTCGCCAGCAGGGTCTTTCAACACTGTCACGGGTTCAAACACAGCTTGACGAGGGGCATCTTCCGGCCATTGAACTCATCGAGGGCGTCATGCTGCTGCTGTCTGGCGCCATGTTACTAACGCCCGGCTTTTTTACCGATGTCATCGGGTTTTTAATCCTGGTGCCACAAATTCGGCACAGGCTTGCCAGTAACCTGCTATCAGGCTTTATCGCAACCCGGATCAAAACAGTGCACACTGGCGACAGCACCATTATTGAGGGAGAACACTGGGAAATACATGAAAGGGACAGCATCGATCGGGATGATTAACAACTGCGACGACTCACTTTTCACTAATCAGCAATAAAGTATTTACAAAACTGACATATAACCACGCTACTGTTTATACTATGCTGCAATGCATTATGTATTAAGTTGTTGGAAGTAGTGTAAAAATGAGTTCAGATATTGAAAAGATCTTTATTAGAGGTGTCACCAGGGAAGGTAATAAGTTTCGCCCTAGCGACTGGGCAGAGCGTCTTTATTATGCGCTTGCCACTTACGACCACAATAGACGCCTGGTCTTCAACCCCATGGTCAACCTTAAACAGGGCGACAAGTTTAAGTGCGTGGTGATTAATCCGCGTCTTGAAGATGCCGAACCAATGACTTTCGATTTCCTGGTCGACTTTGCCCGTAGTAACAACCTGGAAGTAACAGACCAGGATATGAAGCCGCTCAATATCTAGGCTTCTTCTTTTTCCGGCCAGTCCTGAATATAGCGCTTGAGCAAGGTATTCTGATAACTGGTTTCCTCGTGTAAGGCGCGAATAATATCAACTACTGACAGCAGCCCGGAAACGCTACCTTCGTCCAGTACTGGAATATGACGTATTCTATTCTCACTCATCTTCTCCATTACCACATCCAGGGTTTCATCGCTCGTGGTGGTAATTAAATCACGCGTCATAATTTCACTTATCTTTGCGGTCTCCCAGTTTTCATGAAGCCTGGCGACGTTCCTGAGCAAGTCTCGTTCTGTCACTATGCCAGCCAGGCTGCCATCATCGTTAACAACCAACAGAGAGCCTATGTGGCGCGCAATCATCTCATTAACCATATCCGCTAATGTTTGATTGGGGCTAATGCTATACACATCGCTGCCCTTCTTATCCAGTATTGCTTTTATTTTCATAACTTCATGTCCCCTGATATACAGTTATTATTATAGCTACCACTTTGACAAATGTGGCTTCCTGATTTTATTAAAAACCTTTCTTTTGCTTAACAAACTCATAGGCCTGTTTGATTTCATGGGTTCTGTCTGCTGCCACTTTCATCATCTCTTCCGGCAACCCTTTGGCAACCAGTTTATCGGGGTGATGTTGGCTCATCAATCTTCGGTAGGCACGCTTAATCTCATCATTGCTGGCTGTTTCTGGCAAATCAAGCACTGCATACGCCTGCTTTAAAGTCAGTCCCCTTGCATCCTGCCCCTGAGTTGAGTAGGAATGCATACCACCAATCATTTTGCACAGGTGGTCAAACTCATGGTTCGATATTCCTACAACCTGGCAGATATTGAGCAATATTCGTCGTTCTTCCTTGTGTAAAACACCATCGGCATAAGCGGCCATGATTTGTATCTCAACAAACATCCTGACAAGGTTTGGCCGAAACCCGGTCTCCCGCCTGAACTGCAACATTACTTCCTGTAGCGGAAAAGACGCTTTTTTGCCTTCATTAAACAACCTTATTGCCGTTTTACGCTGCTCGGCATCCATATCCATGCGCTGCATAACCTGTTGTGCCAGCTTTATCTCGTCTTCTGAGACCTGGCCATCAGCCTTACAAACATGGCCCATGACAGAAAAAGTCGTAGCATAGAACAGCGTCTGAATACGTTCCTGCTTGCCAAAGCCCTGGTCAGTTGTGGTGCCAGTAACGCCTTTATCAAGGTTATGCCCAAGCACTACGCCAAGCAAAGCGCCAATTGGCCCGCCTATCATCATGCCAAAGGCGCCGCCCAGTATTTTTCCCCACCAGTTCATTTCAATAACACTTATGCAATTAAATTTAGTTAAACGGTTATTTCACAGTTCGGTATAATTCCAATAATACAATAATATAATGGGTTTAACGGAACGATGAACCAGACAACAATGACTGCAAAGAATAAAAAAACTTCAAAAAAACAATCCATGGCGGATAGCGCTGACAGGCACGTATATTATGAAAAGGCCGTGCAGTGCGTTGAATCAGAAATTGATTTTGTTGATGAGACGTTTACTAAATTAAGAAAAAGAAAAGCAAAAACACTGCGTGAAGATTTCTGCGGCACCACCAACACATCCTGTGAATGGGTAAAAAGACGAAATTCCAACATTGCCTACAGCGTTGACCTTGATTCTGAGGTACTTGAATGGGGAAAGCGTAACAAAATTGCAAAACTCTCTGCAGATCAACAACAACGAATACACGTCATTAATGATAATGTGATGACCGTAGAGACAGAACGTACCGATATTGTTCTGGCGATGAACTTCAGCTACTGGTTGCTAAAGGATCGCGAACTCACGACCAACTATTTTAAACGTATTCACTCAACGCTGGTTGATGATGGCATATTCTTTCTCGACGCGTATGGAGGCTATGAGTCATTCCAGGAATTAAAAGAAAAAACCAAGTACAAGAATTTTACTTATATCTGGGAGCAGGCCAGATACAACCCGATATCAGGTATAGCTAAGTGCCATATACATTTTAAATTCAAGGATGGCTCGAAAATGATGAAGGCTTTTTCCTATGAATGGCGCGTCTGGACGCTACCTGAGCTGCAGGAAATGCTAATGGCCTCCGGCTTCAAACCGACAATTTATTGGGAACAAGCTGATGAAGACGGTGAAGGTAATGGCGAATTCCTGCCTCAAACCGAAGGTGATGCAGATGCTGGCTGGATAGCCTACATCGTCGCAGAAAAAATCTAGCTAATCGAGCTCCCTGGGCCTGATCAACTGCATTGCATTAGGCTTGTCTTCACCGGGATTGAAATTTTCATCGTTATATTCAAACACGGCTAGCGCAGCAGTGGTCATTAGCTTGCCGCTGGCATTTCTGGCCAAGGCATTATTGGCCAGCCTGTCTACGAGGTAATCGAGCCCGGGATTATGTCCTATTAACATCAGACTCTCCGCGGCATGTCTGTACAACAATATCTTATCCAGCAACAACGATTCATCTGCGAGATATAAACGGCGTTCATGGATAATCTTGTCATCAGGATAAGCTTGAAAAGAATCGCGCACCTGTTCGAGCGTTTGCCTGGCGCGCACGGCAGACGAACATACTATCAGACCCGGAACGTGATTATTGGTAGCCAGCCACTTACCCATACGCGCGGCATTATTAATACCCCTTTTTGTCAGCGGTCGATCAAAGTCAATATCACCTGTAGACCAGTCTGATTTAGCATGACGCATTATATAAAGGTAAAAGGGCATGTTAACGGGCTTAAATCTATGTCGAATTGTGCTAAATTTTAGTGGCGAATAATAAATTTACTATAACCCTACTAGCCACTACGTTAAACAAAGAATCTAGTTCCGTGTCTGAACAGCTTGAACCATACGCTGCCATTGATCTTGGCTCCAACAGTTTTCATATGATCGTTGCCAACTACGTAGACGGCAGGGCCATCGTGGTCGATCGTCTCAAGGAAATGGTGCGCCTTGCTGGCGGCCTTGATGATAATCAATACCTCACAGAAGAGGCTATGGAACGGGCCTTGCTCTGCCTTGAAAAATTTGGTCAACGGGTCAAGACAATTCCGTTTGAAAATATACGAGCAGTTGGCACCAATACCTTGCGTATAGCGCGCAACGGAAGACAGTTCATGCAACGTGCAAACGATGCGCTTGGCCATCAGATCGAGATTATTTCCGGGCGCGAGGAAGCGCGACTGATATATCTTGGCGTAGCCAATACGATGTTTAATGAGGCTGACTATCGTCTTGTCGTCGATATTGGTGGTGGCAGTACCGAGTTCATTATCGGCAAGGGCTATAAGGCCAACGTTACAGAAAGTCTGTTCATGGGCTGTGTCAGTATCAGCAAACAATTTTTTAAAGATGGCGATATAAGCAGCAAGCAATTACGTAAAGCACGCATTGCGGCATTACAGGAACTAAAGAACATTGAAGGCGAATATCGCGCCCATGGCTGGGACCTCGCCGTTGGCGCCTCGGGAACAATTAAAACAATACAAAGAGTGGTTAGTGAACGGGGCTGGAGCCAGGATTCGATCACGCCAGACTCACTCTATAACTTAAGAAAGACACTGGCGGAGTTTGAGCATATTGACAACATAGCCTTTGATTCTCTCTCTATAAACAGGAAGCCGGTTTTTACAGGCGGCGTGGTCGTCCTCAGCGCCATTTTTGAGGCGCTTGGTATAGAGCAAATGATCTATTCAGATGGTGCTCTGCGCGAAGGCCTGCTACATGACCAGATTGGCCGCCGACATGATCATGATGTCAGGGAGAAGACGGTAGCGCGGATATCCAGGCGCTACAGCGTCGATGCAGAACAGGCTGAAAGACTGGAGCAAACGGTGATTACGCTGTTCAATGCGCTGGATAGTGACTGGGAGCTTGATAGACAAACCGATCTGAAGATGTTGCGCTGGGCAGCAAGGCTACATGAAATAGGCCTGGCTATTGCGCACAGCCAATACCACAAGCACGGCGAATATATACTTGGAAATTCTGATATGCCCGGTTTTTCCAGGCAGGAACAGCATGTATTGAGCGTGCTTGTAAGAGCGCATCGGCGTAAATTCCCACTAGAGTCTTTTGTCGGTGAACAAAATGAAGAACTTAATGAAAAACTGATTCGACTCTCGATTATTTTACGGTTAGCTGTGGTGCTTAACAGGGGCAGAGAACTGGTCAACGAATCGATAGTGCATATTCAATTAAAGAAAAATGCTATCTGTCTTGAATTCAAACAGGACTGGCTAGCACGAAACCCGCTAACCGAAGCTGATTTAAATACCGAGATAGACTACCTGAACGTAACGAACTACAAGCTTAAGTTCAAAAGTAAAGAGGCAGCTGATGATGACTAACTACAATAATGTTCCAGCAGTGTTTGCTGCGCCGAACGCGGTTTAGCATTGCTGCCTGGCTTCAGTTGCCGATAAGTACCATCCGCTTGTAAAACCCAGGCCTGGGTGTTGTCAGAGAGATAGTTCATTAAGCCCAGCTTGATAATCTGGTCGCGTGGTCGTTTTTCCTCAATGGGAAAACAGGCTTCGACACGATGGAAAAGGTTACGCGGCATCCAGTCAGCACTTGCGCCGTATAGCAATGGCTTGCCATCATTGTGGAAATAGTAAATACGGGTATGTTCAAGGAAACGACCAATGATTGAACGGACATGGATATTATCAGAGACGCCTTTGATACCAGGTCGCAGGCAACAAATGCCCCTGATTATTAGATCAACCTTTACACCTGCCATGGAAGCTTCGTAAAGAGCGCGAATAATTTCCGGGTCCACCAACGCGTTCATTTTTGCAATGATTCTTGCCTCCTTTCCGGCCTTGGCGTTAGTTGTCTCCTTCCTGATGTAATTGAGAATTGCCTTATGCAGCGTAAACGGTGACTGCAACAATTTTTTCAGCTTACTGGCACGGCCCAGGCCCGTCATCTGGTGGAACAGTTTGTTTACATCCTCGGCCACGGCCTGGTCAGCCGTTAACAAACCATAGTCTGTATATAAACGCGCTGTACGGGCATGGTAGTTTCCTGTTCCGAGATGAACATAGCGGCGCAGACTGCGCCCTTCCCGGCGCACAACCATAATCATTTTTGCGTGTGTCTTGTAACCAACCACGCCATAAACCACATGCGCACCGGCCTCCTGCAGATCGCTTGCCAGTTCGATATTGGCCTCTTCATCAAAGCGCGCCCTTAGCTCAATAACGACGGTTACCTCTTTTCCTGCTTTTGCCGCATCTTTAAGCGCTTTTACAACAGCTGAGTCATCGCCAGTCCTGTAGAGCGTTTGCTTGATAGACAGCACATCCGGATCCTGCGCTGCCTGCTTTAGAAAATCGATGACGGGCGCAAATGATTGAAAAGGGTGATGCAAAAGTATGTCGCCGTTATGCAGCGTGTCGAATATATTCGTGGTTTTAATTAATCGCGGCGGCAAATCCGGCGTGAAACCGGAGAAGGTCAAGTCAGGTCTGTCGACCAAATCAATAATCTGCATTAAGCGATTAAGGTTTACCGGGCCATTTACCTGGTAGAGGGCATCCTTGTTCAACTTAAACTGGTCGAGCAGGAAGTTACTGATTTCTTCAGGACAGTTATCTGCCACCTCCAGGCGTACCGCATCGTTATAGCGGCGACTGGGAAGTTCCCCCTCCAGTGCGCGTAGTAAATCGTCGACTTCCTCATCATCAACAAAAAGGTCACTGTTACGGGTTACGCGAAACTGGTAACAGCCTTTAACGTCCATGCCCGGGAATAGCTCTCCAACATTGGCATGCAGAACTGATGACAGCAGCAGTAGATCATGGGTGCGACCAGACATATCTTTTGGCACCTCAATGACGCGTGGCAGGGAACGTGGCGCCTGGACAATAGCAAATCCGCTGTCACGGCCAAATGCATCCTTACCTTCCAGTTCCACGATAAAATAGAGATTCTTGTTTAACACCCGGGGAAACGGGTGGGCCGGATCCAGACCAATAGGGCTTAACACCGGTAACAGCTCACGATTAAAGTAACGCTTTACCCAGCGGGTTACCTTTGGCTTCCATTGACTGCGGCGCAGAATTTGTATGTCCTGTTTTGCCAACTCCGGAATCAGCACGTTATTGAGAATGTCATATTGTTCAATCACAAACTCATGTGCGATGTCGCTAATTTTTTTAAGCACCTCAGCCGGGGGCATATTGTCTTCACCGGTCTGTACAGAACCATACTTCACCTGCTGTGCAAGACCAGCCACACGTATTTCGAAAAACTCATCCAGGTTAGTACTGGCTATACAAAGAAAACGCAGCCTTTCCAGCAGCGGGTTTCGATCATTTGTAGCCTGTTCAAATACCCTGCGATTAAATTCAAGCAGGCTCAGCTCACGGTTGATATATAACTCAGGCTGCTTCAGGTTAATAGCATCGGTATCGGTGTTTTTTGTCATACTGTTTATAAATTGCAGTTCTTATTGTTAATGAGAAAGCACGCTGAAACGTTACCGGAGCGTGGCACACTCAGGTTCATTCCCCATGTGTCTAATATAGCCGGAAAGAGAGGAATATAATGCTAGTCTGTGTTGTTGACGATTTCCCTGTCAACCTTGTCGAGACTAACATGTCGCACATCTACACCTTCAACCAGGTAGATAATATATTCACAAATATTGCGGGCATGATCGCCAATACGTTCGAGCGCCCTGACAACCCAGACAGCATCTAGCGCCCCGGTTATATTCCTGGCATCTTCCATCATATATGTAATCAGTTCACGCATAATCGCACTATATTGATCATCAGACTCAGGTTCTTTGTTGGCTACTTCAAGCGCACTCTTTGAATCCATACGCGCAAACGCATCAAGCGCGTCGTGCAACATATGCGTCACCAGTATTCCCATAGATTTGATACTAATATAATAAGCTTTAGGGCCACTATGTTGTTCAGTTAAATCCAATCCACGCTTGGCAATCTTCTGGGCTTCATCGCCAATGCGCTCCAGATCAGTAATCGTTTTCGTAATAGCCATAATCAAACGCAGGTCTGTTGCAGCAGGTTGTCTGCGGGCAAGTATCTGAGTGCAAGCTTGATCAATCTTGACTTCGTAGGTATTTACCTTGATTTCGGCATCAATCACATCAGTCGCCATGGTCACGCTTCCTTCAAGCAACGAATCCAGCGCAGTAACCAGTTGTTCTTCCGCTAAACCTCCCATCGCGAAGACTTCATCAAGCAGATTTTGTAACTCCTGATCGAACTGCTTTGAGATATGCTGCCTTTTAAAACTATTGTTCATCTCACGGCCTCCATGTGAAAAATTGAATATGGATTACCCATAACGACCAGTAATGTAGTCTTCCGTCATCTTTTCAGCCGGGTTAGTAAACAAGGTGCTCGCGTCATTAAATTCAATCAACTTGCCGAGATACATATATGCAGTATAGTCAGAAACGCGTGCGGCCTGTTGCATGTTGTGTGTGACGATAACTATTGTGAATTTTTCCTTCAGTTCATAAATCAGCTCTTCAATCTTCAGCGTCGAAATCGGATCCAGCGCTGATGCAGGCTCATCCAGCAGGATAATCTCTGGTTCAATAGCAATCGCTCGAGCAATAACCAGTCTTTGTTGCTGACCACCAGACAGGCCCATGGCCAGGTCGTCCAGTCTATCCTTCACTTCATCCCACAGCGCGGCACCCTTTAGCGACTTTTCTACGACGGCATCAAGAGTATTACGGTCATTGATACCCTGGATTCGTAAACCATAAGCGACATTCTCATAAACAGACTTTGGAAAGGGGTTAGGTTTTTGAAATACCATGCCAACGCGGCGGCGTAGCTCAGCGACATTTACTGATTTATGAAATATGTCCTGGCCATCTATTTTGATCTCTCCGTTAGTACTAACCGTGTCTATCAAATCATTCATGCGATTAAAGCAGCGCAGCAGAGTAGACTTGCCGCATCCGCTTGGGCCAATGAACGCGGTGACTCTTTTCTCGGGGATGACCATATTGATATCGGTCAGGGCCTGATCGTTTCCGTAGAAAAGATTGAAATTGTTCACCTCTATACATACTTTCTCGTTTTCAAGTACAGGCGCTTCATCACCGCTACTGGCTATTCCACCAAGGTTCATCGCATGTGTAGTTGTTGAATCAGCGTTATCGCTCACTGCTTGTTCTCCAATTTCAGTCTTTTCTGCTGTGTTAACCTTGTTCTGCTGCACGATATTTCTCCCTCAAATTATTTCTAATACGAATCGCAGTCAGGTTTAGCACTATTATCAGTATAACCAGTAACAGCGCTGTTGCATAAACCAGCGGCCTTGCAGCCTCAACATTCGGGCTTTGGAAACCCACATCGTAGATGTGAAAACCCAGATGCATGAACTTTCTATCAAGATGCAGAAATGGCGCATTCAAATCGAGTGGCAAGGACGGCGCCAGCTTCACCACCCCCACCAGCATCAACGGGGCCACTTCACCAGCTGCACGGGCTACGGCCAGTATCAGTCCAGTTATCATCGCCGATGCGGTCATTGGCAGTACCGTTCGCCACATTGTTTCAGCCTTGGTTGCGCCTAGCGCAAGACTGCCTTCACGAATTGCCCGGGGCACTCGCGACAAGCCTTCCTCGGTTGCAACGATCACTACCGGAACAGTCAAAATTGCCAGCGTCAGCGATGCCCACAATAGACCCGGGGTACCAAACGTTGGTGCCGGCAAAGACTCCTTGAAAAACAGCTGGTCAATATTCCCGCCCAGAAAATAAACAAAGAAGCCCAGCCCAAACACACCGTATACAACAGATGGCACACCTGCCAAATTGTTAACGGCAATGCGTACCAAGCGCGTAAATGGCCCTTGCTTGGCATATTCCCGAAGATAAACGGCTGCGACCACACCAAAGGGGGTTACCAGTATCGACATAATGATCACCATCATGACGGTGCCAAAGATTGCCGGAAAGATACCGCCTTCGGTATTGGCTTCACGTGGTTCGTCCGACAAGAACTCCCATAACTTTTCGAAATAGAAACCAATTTTGTCGATGGTGCCCATGCTGTTTGGACGATAAGCCCTGACAACCGTGGCAAACCTGGACTGTTTTTCCTGGCCACCTGCGAGCGCAACAGTGAAGGACGGCTTTTCCATTCGGGCATAGAGCATAGCCAACTGTTCCGTATAGCCATTGTATTCCTGCTGCAACTCTGCCCGCTCTGCATCAAGTTCAGCAATAGCAGCACGCGTATTCGTTCCCTTTAATTCAAGCGCACGCTCATCCAGGCGCAGGCGCTCCATCTTATAGTTGATACCACCAATAAGGTTTTTCTCAATGTGTCGTATTTCTTCAAAAATCTCATTGCTACTCGCCACTGTTTCAACGAAAACGTTCCATACCCTGTTTGGATCCGACACTGTCTCGTTTTCAAGCTGTACCGACTTGATCAGCCCGTGCAAGTTACCCCATTCGCGACGCTCAATAATTGTCGCCTCTTCAGGATAACTTTCATTTCGAATACCAGCCCCCAGAACCCAGCGAAAATCGAGCCCGTATACGTCGCGGTTTCCCGTTTTAATGAGGTAGCGCGTGATGGTTTCGCCTTCATAAGGAACAGAGCCTATACGTGATCGATTAACCATTTCTTCGTCAACGTATTCCCCCATCAGGCTGATCGGGGTCGACTCTGGTGAGGGGTAATAATCAAAAACGGCAATATCAGCAGGCCAGAAATGCCCAAGCCCCCTCGCTGCAATCAACAGGATCAAACCAATTACCATGGTGACTGAAACAGATACGGCCCCGGCATTTAACCAGACGTATGGCTTGCCAGATGAGAACCAGTTTTTCATTGATCCATTCATAATTACAACGAACTATATTTTCTTCGTAAACGTTGCCGCACTACTTCAGCTACCGTGTTAAAACAGAATGTTGCCGCAAACAGGACCAGGCCAGCGAGGAACAGGATTCTATAATGTGTGCTGCCCACCTCCGACTCCGGCATTTCTACCGCTATGTTTGCCGATAGCGCCCTGAAGCCCTGGAAAATATTCCAGTCCATGATGGCGGTGTTACCTGTTGCCATCACCACGATCATGGTTTCACCAACTGCACGCCCAAGCCCAATCATCACAGCGGAAAAAATACCCGGGCTGGCTGTTAGCAATACCACTCTCACCATGGTTTGCCACGGAGTAGCACCAAGCGCCAATGAGCCGGTGGTCAAATGCTTTGGCACGCTGTAAACAGCATCTTCACTAATGGAAAAGATAGTAGGAATGACGGCAAAGCCCATGGCAAAGCCAACAACCATAGAGTTACGCTGGTCATAGGTAATACCTAACTCCGTACTCAACCAAAGCGGCATGTTGCCACCGAAGAATGCCATTTCAACCGGTTGGCTTAATGAAATTGCAATTACTGTGGCAAGCATGACAACCGGTATCAGTAATGCTGCTTCCCAACCATCCGGCACCTTGTGCTTGATTTTTTCAGGAAGCAACTCCCATAGCGCTGCGGCTACAATGACGGATACCGGTACCAGCAATAACAATAAGAAGGTGCCCGGCAGATGCCGCTCAACAAACGGCGCAAGCCATAAGCCTGCCAGAAAACCAAGGATGACCGTCGGTAATGCCTCCATGATTTCAATAGTCGGTTTGACCACCTGGCGCATTTTTGGCGCCATAAAGTAAGCTGTATACATAGCGCCGAGTATCGCCAACGGCATGGCAATTAACATGGCATAAAAAGCCGCCTTCAACGTACCAAATGCCAGCGGCGCAAGGCTGAACTTTGGTTCGAACACGCTATCTGCCGATGATGACTGCCAGATGTACTCAGGTTGCGCACGACTTTCGTACCAAACCTTCCCCCAGATAGCCGACCATGAAATTTCAGGGTGTTCATTATGCACGTGGGAGTAGTGGAGCTTGCCATCGCCACTTGAAGTCAGTGCTGCATTGGCCCTAGGTGAAATAGCAACAAAGTCCTGCGCGCCTTCATCGTACTTTGTCTGGAAAACTGTACGGTGCGCAGTAGTGTGGAAAACAGCCAGGCCGCCAGAATCATCGATAGCCAGAAAACCCTTGCGAAAGTATTCGGGCTTGATCATCACGACCGCGCTATCAAGGGATTTAAATGTGCGTATTTGCTCAATGGTATAGCGGTTGTTTTCATCGCGAACCGGAAACCACTGTGCGATTTGACCGCTCGAGTCGCCGACCAGTATTGAGATACCGCCAGCCAGAAACTCCAGTGCCGTGATACTGGTATCTTCAGTAACTGCCTGCACCAGCTGCACCAATTCTGGTTCCGCTTTGTCACTAATATCGTAATAATGAATCCTGCCTTTGTTATCAGCGGCATAGAGCTCCCGTTGCTCGGTATCAATTCGAATAGCAGCCAGCTCAGTCGTATCAAGCAATATCTCACTGGCCGTGGTAACCAGCTCAACTTCATCACTGAGAAAAGATTCTTCCCTGACGATATTTACAAGATGTATTGTGGCCGCATCTGACTTTGCGACAATACTTGCCTGTTCACCATCATGTTGAATACTCAGATGTTCGATAGCAGCGCCATCTGGAATCACCGCTAATGGCTGTTCGCCAAACGGGTAAAATAAACCTGGTGTAATCAGGCGTTCATTATCGGGATAAGTAACCTTATAGGTATGCTTGAACATCAGCACGCTGCCATCGGATAAACCGACAGCAAGCATTTGCTGCGGCAAGTCACCATAAGAGAAGGCGGTTATCGCTGTGCCGGCAGGGATGGGCAGTTGGAAACGGCCACGTATTTGTCCGGAGCCGGTAGTAAAGAAAATGACTTCGCCTGTATCGGTAAGTCTGAGGCCCACTTCATGCTGCTCTTCCATGGCATAGTAGAGTGTGTCAGCAGCATTGCCGCCCGGGACATCATAACTAGTGATTGGCTCAAAATCGGCGGCCTTGAACATCGGCAACACGACATAAAAGAGGTAAAACGCGATTAGGACGATTGCCATGATGACGCTAACACCGCCAAAGGTCATTAGATAGCGGGTCAATAAATCCTTGATGTGTCGAATGTTCCTGTGTGCCCTGGCTTTATTGGAATTAAAGTCGTGCAGGACACTTTCTGACAAACCTGATTTTGTATCACTCATGGGAATGCAGTTTAGATATGATTTATGACAGACATATGACTAATTTAACAAGCATTTGGTAAAAATGTCCTTTTATTACATTTAGTTAGCTCTACTTAACCGACATTGAAAAGCATTGCACTCAACTATACATAAGAGCCCGAAAGTGTGAAATAGTAAGCTTTTCATAAGCAGAAACCAGCATAAGCGTACGTTAAGTGGCCATGCTATATGCATGATAAATATCAAATAAAATATAAAAAAAACCCCGCTACGCGGGGTTTATATCACTTTTACGGAGGGGTAAAAGTTTACTTAATCTTGGAAAGCTGTGCGTCTGCCACTTTTGCCGGCAGCGGGATATAGCCGTCTTTCACAACAACTAATTGTCCGGTTTTTGAAAGAACCATTTTAATAAATTCTGATACCAGAGGAGGCAAGCCTTTATTTGGGTGCTTATTAACATAAACATATAGGAAACGTCCCAGGGGGTAGGTTCCATTAGAGGCATTTTCTGGTGTCGCCTCAATATAGTCATTACCTTTTTTGGCGAGCGGTACCGCTTTCACACCCGAGGTCTTATAACCAATGCCCGAGTAGCCAAGACCGTTGATGGACTTGGTTACGCCCTGTACGACAGAAGCCGACCCAGGCTGCTCATTTACACTGTCTTTATAGTCACCCTTACACAGGGCTTTTTTCTTGAAATAGCCATAGGTCCCGGAAACAGAATTACGACCATAAAGCTGAATCGGACGATTAGCCCACTCACCTGTCAGGCCGGCATTGCCCCAGGTTGTAATATCATTGGCATAACCACACTTACGCGTTGCTGAAAACATTGCGTCTACCTGCGGTATAGTCAAGCCAGTAATTGGATTATCTTTATTCACGTATACGGCAAGTGCATCGATAGCCACGCCTATCGGCGTAGGCTTATAACCAAACTTGCTTTCGAATGAAGCCAGTTCGCCATCTTTCATTTTGCGACTCATAGGCCCAAAGTTTGATGTGCCCTCGGTCAAAGCCGGCGGCGCGGTAGATGAGCCAGCCGCCTGTATCTGGACATTTACATTCGGGTATAACTTCTTGAATTCTTCAGCCCAAAGGGTCATTAAATTAGCGAGCGTGTCAGAACCAACACTGCTGATATTGCCAGAAACACCACTGGCTTTGGCATAGTCAGGTAGATTCGAATCCACCTTGTCATCAGCTGTTACGCTGATCGGCAATAATACTGATAAGGCAATTATTACCGGGTACAAATTATTACTTTTCATTGATATCGCTCTCCACAGTTACTTTATTGTAGTAATGGTAAGTATTATGTTGATAGCAAATGACAGCGTGGTGTCATGAATATGACAGTTTTATTACAGTAGATAATGGCTTTAATCATGCAAATACAGCCTAATTCACAAACGCACTAAAAAAGTAATTTGACAGGCTTCTTTGAAGCAATTCTTGATGTGGGCAGGCTACAGCTAAACGTGCTGCCTTTTCCGGGAGTGCTTTCTATGACCAAGTCACTACCATGTTTGACCAAAACATGTTTGACAATGGCGAGTCCCAGGCCTGTTCCGCCCTTTTCACGAGAACGTCCCTTGTCAATTCGGTAGAAACGTTCTGTTAGTCTCGATATGTGTTCGCTCGCAATACCGACACCGTTATCCTTAACTTTAAAATGGGCACCCTTATCATCAGAATACCATTCTACTTCGACCACTCCGCGGGCCTGAGTGTATTGAATAGCATTGAACACAAGGTTTGAAAAAGCACTATGCAATTGAGACGGGTTTCCATAAACATTTAATCCATCGTCAACCTTTAATTGAATTTGATGATTTTGTTCGCCGCTTATTGTGCTGGCCTCATTGCATATCGAGTTCAATACATCGGGCACTTTTACTAGCTCTCTTTCAGCATTAACACTGCCAGCTTCTATGGCTGATAATGTAAGCAAATCTTCTATCAGATTTTGCATTCGTATTGCCTGGGAGCGCATTTGGCGTATGTGGGCCAGCCACTCCTGAGGGCATTGTTCGTCATCGACAAAGCTTTCCAGATAGCCTGATATCACCGTTAAGGGGGTGCGTAGCTCATGCGATGCATTGGCTATAAAATCTTTACGCATCTGGTTTGCCCTGTGAATACCGGTTATATCTCGAGCAACCAATAATTTTTGATTATCACCGTAGGAGCTTACCCTGACTTCCAGATGAATATTGGTGTTTAGTGGGGATAACAAACGCAGACTATTGTCTTGCATCCCTTTTTTTGTCTTTAAAAAATTAACCAGTTCAGGCGTGCGTATCAGTGTGCTAATTCTGAGGCCTGAGTCTCGCGGCCATTCGACGCCCAGATACTCTTCAGCCTTGGTGTTTGCCCATTCAATTTCCCCTTTAAGCCCAAGCACAATTATGGCATCTGGCAACGCACTCGTTGCCCTCTGGAAACGTTTAAGAAAGCTACCTAGTTTCTGTATCCTTGTTGAATGACGATTTTTCAGTAAGGATATTTCTCGGCAAGTATCGTAAACAATACCTGGTTGACCTGGACCGCTGGTTTGTCGGCGCTTCTTTAGCCATAACAGTATTTTTCTATATTCGAAATATTGCCAGACAACAAATAGGCTTAGGCCAACAGAAAAAGATATTGAGTAACTGCCGGAAATGTTGCCGACCACTAGGCAAACTAAAAATATGACACCAAAACGAAGGGCATCATCTTTCATGTTTACGACCTATTTTGCAGAAAAGCGATAACCCACACTTCGCACTGTCTGGATACAATCATCAAACCCATAAGGTTGGAGCACTTGCCTTAAACGACGTATATGTACGTCAACCGTTCTTTCCTCGACGTAAACATTTTCACCCCAGACCTGATCCAACACCTGGGAACGACTGTAAACCCGCTCAGGATGTGATATAAAAAAGTGAAGTAATTTAAATTCAGTAGGGCTTATATCAATTATTTGATCATCAACAGAAACCCTGTGTGTATTTATATCAAGCTTAAGCCCTTTTACTTCCAGCACTCCCGCTTCATCAGCAGTTGAGCACCTTCTCAAAACTGCTTTCACTCGAGCAACCAGTTCTTTAGTTGAAAAAGGCTTGGTGATAAAGTCATCTGCGCCTGTATCTAGCCCTCTTACCTTATCTGCCTCATCGCCTTTTGCGGTCAGCATAATAATGGGAATGTCTTTTGTTTCCGGAACAGTTCTAAGGCGCCTTGCATAGTCAATGCCGCTCATGCCCGGCAACATCCAATCCAGCAAGATTAAGCTAGGCTTGTTTTCTTCGAGTGTAACTCTTGCTTGTTCTACGTCTGCCGCTTCTTCGCAGACGTAGCCTTCTTTCAGAAGTGTATAGCCAAGCATGTCGCGAATGGCTTCTTCATCCTCGACTATTAAAATCCTGTCTTTAGCTTGGCTCAACGTAGTGTCTAACATTTGATTTACCGGAAGTATAAATATTAAAGGCTAAATACACAAAAAACGTGCAGATAAAGCTGACGCAAAGCAAAAAAAACCAATTATATTAATTGATTATGCGATAACCCAACGTGATATTGCTTAAATTCTAAGTGAGACATAATTTTTGGCCCGGCTATGTACTCCACGCTTAAACCCGCTTGAATAACAAAATAAGGACGGGCTTGAATAGCAGTTCAAGCCCTCCACATTAAACGCTTAGAAAGAAACGTCGTACTGCAATCTGAAACGTGAGTCATTCACGTCACGCAATGCAAAATTGTCTTCCAAAGTCAGGTACGCGTAGTCTGCTGTGATCTTGTTGTTATGACCAGAAAAGAAC
>JAAUYM010103179.1_pt1 | contig 38687 bp, 46 predicted proteins | sample 7278001 | NCBI WGS metagenome assembly JAAUYM01 (sample SAMN14350224, study PRJNA611818) | marine sediment metagenome | isolation source: surface marine sediment (1.8m) | place: French Polynesia: Moorea | collected 2018-08
CCCCCCAAAAAATTTTTCCAAAAGGGGTTGACAAACTAACCGCCCCTTGTTATATTAAATATATCGGGTGAGGGAGACACCCACACAAAAAATCCCCCCAAAAAATTTTTCCAAAAGGGGTTGACAAACTAACCGCCCCTTGTTATATTAAATATATCGGGTGAGGGAGACACCCACACAAAAAATCCCCCCAAAAAATTTTCCAAAAGGGGTTGACAAACTAACCGCCCCACGATATTATAAGAATATACACCACACCACTATCAAAGGACAAAACAAATGCGCTACTACCACATTGACACCAAAAACATCACCGCTCAAATCACAAAAATTTACGACAACAAAATAATTTCAGAGTTGGCTGAACAAATCAAAATTACTGGTTGCCTTGTACGCCCGTTGATTGTTCGTGAAAACGGGTATAGCTTTGAGAAAGAGGATTTAGACTATACATTAGTCTCTGGTGAACTGGAGTATCTAGCAGTTGTCGAAGCAGGTTTAGAGACAGTAGGCTGTATGACAATCATGAAAAACGGGTATGATCATTCAGACGGACGCGATGCAGATATGGATGACCATGACAAAGAAGCAGCGATCGCCCAACAGCTAAGAATATTAACCGGAGAATTGTCAGAATCATTACCCCACACTGAGAAACTGGTGGAGTTAAAACAGCGATTAGATCAAGAATATAAAGAAGTAATCACCCAGTACCCTCTTCTTGAACCAGCGGAAATGGAAGCAGAAGTAGAGACAGAAACGGTTGAGCCTGAGACAATCCCCGTTGAGGTAATTTCTGAAGAAGTAGAGAAGGTAGAAAAAGTTGTAGAGACTGTTGAAAGCCTCAAAAAACAGTACACCACCCTGAAAGCAGCTAAGGCGGCGACCGGACTGAAAGCGGTTTCCTGGCAGAAGCTAGCCGATAAAATCAATCAATCAAGAGCGGTTCTGGAAGCAACCGTAAGTGAAGCAACACCTAGTACAGAATCCGCCCCCAAGTCAGTGGTGGAGTCAGTTATTAGCGAGTTGAAAGTGGAGTACAAGCAACTATGGAGAGCCAAGGAAGCGACTGGAATAAAAGCGAAATCCTGGAAGCAGTTCGCTGAACTCTGGACAGCAAAGAAAGAGGCGGAAGCAGCAGCATGATCCAAGTGGGGGTGAAATTCCCCCAAGCACTAAGAATACTTTTGAAGTAATAGCAAGCTGTAGCAAGGATAAAAACAAAATGAATCTCACCACAACAGCAAAACGATTGCAGTCCGCAGTAAAAACAGCGATAAAAGTCATAGCTAAACGAGTTAGATATCAAGTATTAACCCAGTTTAAAATCCAGTCCAGTAAAAATGGTGCGTTTATTTCAGCTACAGATATGGAAACATATCTGACTATAAAAATAGCTGACACCAAAGCAACAGATGATGAGTTACTGATCAATGCAAATATAGCCACACAGTTGATTAAGAAGTTAGACCAGGGTGAGATTGATATTTATTCCGACACGGATCGGGACGTGGTTATAAGTCAGGGTGAGGGCAAAGCCGCTACACTACCAACTCAGAACGCGGGTGAGTTTCCTGAATTTCCTATACTTAATCCCTATAGCGTTGAATCTATGATTGTAGATTCAACTGAATTTATAAAAGCTTTTAAAATAGTGAGGGAATTTACCTCAAAGGACAAAACTAGACAGGAACTAACAGGCGTTCACATGGCAGAAGGTAGGTTATGGGGTGCAGACGGTCACACCTGTAGCTACCAGGATCTAACCTGTGTAGGGGATAAACCGGGTGCTATCTTTAACCCGTCCCTGGTTGACTTCCTGCCTACCCTTTGTCCTAATGGTGGTTTGATCTCAATTGATATCTGTGGTCAATGGGTGTCAATCTCAACCCCAAGTGGGGGTATAACCCAAAGGCTAGTAGAAGGGAAAAACCTGGCTGATTTCAATGTAGACTTAGACACGGGTGAAAATATTTTCACCCTTGACCGCAAAGAAGCGATCGCCGCGCTAGAGTTGGCTGAATTGTGCCAGTCTCAAGGAAGTAAGAAACATAATGCAGGTGTTATATGGGTTTCAATCAAAGACGGGCTGAACATCATTTCTGATCAGAGTGAGTGTAGGGTGGAAACAACCCCTATATCAGAGACAGTCTCAACTTGTCCTATATTAATCAACCCGTCCAAACTGGTTGCGGCACTGGGGTCAACCAAAAGTAAAACTATCAAGCTGCAACTGTGTAACAGCCGCTCGCTCCCTATCTTTGTCTACCCTGAAAATGGGGCAACTATTGGTGTAATGCCGATTGACTACACCTCCACCAAGGATTTTAAAACTTTCTTTAATGACGCGATCGCTAGGTTGGATACTGAAATGGGGTCGTCTCAAGTTGAAGGACAGACAGAAGCAAGACCCAAGCCAAGCGAGAATGAAGAGGTGGACAGAAGGGTGGATCAACATGAGACGGTAGTAAAACAGATTATTGATCAGAACAAACCTAGCACTGTCAACCAGTCTACCCCTACCCCAATAGCAAGTGGCACTGAAGTTAGCAAGGTGGTAACAGCGGAATCATTGAAGTCCCAATATAGAACTTTCAAAGATGCCAAGCAAGCATTGGGTTTAAAAGCTGTGTCATGGGTGAAGCTGGCAGAAAAAGTTAACGCTCAAAGACACCCTATCAACAAATCTAACAGCGTTGAATCAGTAGTAAGGCAATTGAAAGGCAAGTACGGGAAGTTGGCTGCTGCTAAGCAAGTATTGGGTTTAAAAGCTGTGTCATGGGTGAAGCTGGCTAACCTTTACATGAATACTACCGTCGCATAAAGTAAATCGTTTTTACCTTGGGGTTGACAAACAAGTCACCCTGTCCTATGATAGTTTTATCAGCAAGGCTGGTTGCGATCGCCTCACCAAATCCGCAAAATAAACAGCAAGTATCAAAGGTTAATTCAAATGGCAAACATAAATCAACAAGTTATCGAGATGGACTTATACTCAGAGTACGTTAACTCCCCTAGCTTTGAGAAGTGTTTAGATTTAATTGAAAGAAAGTCACTTAACGTAAGGGATGCTATTGATAACTATGGCATAGGAACTGCTCTCACGGATGATGGAGAGTATGATCATGAGTCAGGACAATTGACATCTTCCTTCCCTAGATCAATTTTATCTGAAATAGATGATAGCTGTTACAAGCTTCTGTGTAGACTGGCTGACAACTATGCTTTGTTCGTAAGAAATCGGTTGTCAAAAGAAGAAAACTAATTTTTACATAGGGGTTGACAAACAATTCACCCCTATACTATATTGATTTCATCACCGATAGGAGAGCAACAAATGGCTGGTAATAAACAAGCATTGATCGCAGAAGTAAAAGAAATTTTTAGGAAAGAGCCAAAACTAAAAGAGTATTTAGAGAGAGTTAATCATAGTGTGGATGATTCGGATTTCATTGTAGATGATGATTATGAAGAGTGGATCGAAGCTGACTATGGTGCACCCGGCGATTTTCATAAAAGTCCTTGCTTGGTTCGCTGCTCCCTGGTTAACCAGCCGGGTGCAGTAGTCAGAAAAAACTACGGCTACTTATAAAGTAATAACTGGCTGGTTGCGATCGCCTCACCAAATCCGCAAAGCAAGCAACACGCAAAAATTTTCACCACCTCAGAATTATGTTATTAAAGAATTTGATCCAAGACCTTCAAGGCAGCTACATTGGTATTCAAAAACAGATAGACGCGCTACAAGAACAGCAACGAGAAATTCAGGCACAATTGCAGAAAGTTGGATCTGTTGAAAGCAAGATGTTAGCGGCCGCCCAATCCCTTCAAGCAGCGATTGCAGACATCAATGATGCTTGCCCTGAGCAATTAACCCAGTTCAAGGAAACTATTAATGGATTGTTTGTTAATCCAGTAGCAGCATTAGAGGCGACTGATATTGAGATTGACTTGGATGAAGAGACAGTAGAACCTCATCCTCCAACTGTTGTCGCTGTTGGTAAGTCAACAACAGCGACAACAGTTGATATTGACGTTAAACAGGATGGCGAGTGGGATCAAGTCAGTTCTGGTTTAGCAACTCCAAAAATATTCAGAGGGATGACAGGAAACGGGAAACATAGCATAATCTTCTGGAGAGTTGAGGAAGATCCCAAAATACAAACACTGCTGTACACACATAAAATTCGCCCTGCGAATACAGAGATGGTAAAAGCATCAGAGACGCTTAATAAGCGAGGTTATTTCCAGGATGGGAAGGACTGTTATACCGCAAGGATAACCAAAACGGGATGGAACAAGATCCGGGATTATATCTCAGTTATTGATTAATCCCCCAATCAAAATGACGGGAGCAGATCACCACTAATCTACTCCCGTCAATAGCAAGCTTAGTTTATCAAAGGACGACAAACAATAAACATTATACACCAAAGAACAAACCAACTACAACAAGGGCGTTGTAAAGTATCACATCAGCAGGGTTGACAAACACCTAACCCCGCTGATAAGCTAGAGAAAGCAAGCAAAACAAAAAATGAAAACTAAAAAGGATCTGCAAGACAGCGCGTTACAGAGAGGACTTATATTCCTGCAACAGATGAGAGAAGGAAAGACCCAATCTCAGATAGCAAAAGAAAACGGTATCAGCCGCCAGAGAGTATCAGCCATTTTGCAAGCCGCAGGGTATAAGACTAAGCCTGTTAAGGATAAATCCCCAGCACTGACAAGGAAGCAAAAGAAAGCAATCACCCGTCTAGCGGGTGAAAATATTTACACCCATAAGCAGATAGCAAAAAAGGTTAAATCTACAGTCAACCAAGTACGGTATTACCTTTCAAAAACTGGCCAGAAAAAAAGCTACAACTTACACGATCTATACCCTCTCTCAAAGAGACAATACAAATTTTATGTTGACGGGGCGATCGCCTCCAAGTTAAACAAAATGCACCCCAAAGAACAAACGTTATGGATTAGGAAAGCAATCCATAAATTCACGCCTAGGTTAATTGGTGGAGAGTTAGAACCCATAAAGAATACAAACGTGGAGAGGTTATACATCTACATCCCTGCAAGCACTGAAGAATTGATCAAAGATATCTCTGTGGTAAACAGGAATAGAATTTTTAAAGCTGCAATAGCGGCGCAAGCCAAGCTAGATTTTAACAGCTAGAATATAAATCTATAAAACTCATAAATACGATATTTCTACCCGGCATTGTCCGGGTTTTTATTTTGTGTGATATATATATGGTAGTAATACACCCGCTGTCATGAAACTACCCGACCCCATAAAGAAGATATGGGAGATACTAACTACCCCTTATAACCTTCAATCTCCTATCAAAAAACAACGCGCCTATTCTGGTGCGAGTGTAGGGCGGTTGACTGATGACTGGGTGGCTGGTGGAACGTCGGCGGATTCAGAAATCAAGGGCGGCTTAACCCGATTACGTAATAGATCCCGCCAACTTTGCAGGGATGATGACTATGCGCGTAGCGCGTTACGCACAATAATAACTAATGTGGTAGGACAAGGTATACCGTTTCAGTCTCAGGTGAAAATGAGGCGGGGCGATCGCTTAGATGAGAAACTCAATAACGCGATTGAGGAAGCATGGAAAGATTGGGGTTGCAAAGAGTATTGTGATGTGTCCGGACGGCTGTCATGGGAAGATATGCAGCGATTAGCTGTTAGATCGGTCGTGGAATCAGGCGAGGTAATACTCAGGAAAATCACTCAAAGTTTTGGCGGTTCATCAGTTCCGTTTGCCATCGAAATCATCGAGTCAGATCAGTTAGCAGATGACTACATTGGTAGTCACGGCGAAAATGAGATCAGGATGGGGGTAGAAGTGGATAAGTGGGGGCGACCTGTAGCTTATTGGTTGCGTCCTGCTCACCCTGGAGATTATCAATACCCTTATAGGAAAACTCGCGGGACATTGGAACGAATACCCGCTGATGAAATCATACATTTATATTTAAGCGAACGCCCCAAGCAAACGCGGGGCGTACCTTGGTTGTACTCCTCAATGCAACGCGCAAGAAATTTATCCGGATATGAAGAGGCTGAAATTGTTGCGGCGAGAGCGGCAGCGGCGGTGATGGGGTTTATTGAAACCCCTGATCCTGAATTGCTTGGGGAAGAAACAGATAACGGAACAAGGGTTAGATCCTTTGCGCCCGGTACTATAGAACTACTTGCGCCGGGCGAAAAGTTCAACGGGTTCTCGCCAACCCGCCCTAATAATGGGGTTGATAGTTTTGTTAGGATGATGTTAAGGGGTATGTCCGCCGGGATAGGGGTTAGCTTTGAGGATTTGTCACAAGATTACAGCCAGAGTAATTATAGTAGCTCTCGACTATCCCTACTTAATAGCCGAGACAATTACCGGATACTACAAAAATGGCTAATATCAAACTTACACCAGCCAATCTATGAGGCTTGGCTAGAAAGGGCTGTACTTTCCGGACGGTTAAACTTATCTCTTTATGAATTAGAACCGCGCCGTTATGAAGCAGTGCAGTGGCAACCTCGCGGGTGGTCTTGGGTTGACCCACAAAAAGAAATAGCCGCTATCACCTTGGCTATAAACTCAGGGTTAACTACCCTAACCCAAGAAGTCGCCAAGCAGGGCGGCGATATTGAAACCGTTTTCAAAACCCGCAAGCGTGAGTTAGAAATGGCTAAGGCTTACGGATTGACCCTGTACTCACCGCCCCAACAGTCAGCGGTAGTCAATGAAGGGGATGAACCGGATCAAAATACCAACAGTGAGGGGATATGAATAATGGATTAACTAAGGGGAAAATTTTTACACCTTTATCGGAAACAGTAGGGGTAAGAATAGCGGGAACTGAAGAGACTCTAGCTATTGACCGCGAGTTGTTTAGGGTTGAGTCTATAGCCAGCAGGATGGATGAAGAGAGTGACAAAGCGGAAAGCAACGATATGATTATTGAGCTTTCTGCTTCCTCTGAAGAACCTTACAAACGTTGGTGGGGGACAGAGATTCTTTCCCATGAACCGGAAGCCGTCAGCATGGCAAGAGTGAGTGATGGTGCAAGCCTCTTATGGATGCACCAATGGGATAAGTACATTGGGGTTATTACTTCTGCCAGAATAGAAGACAAGAAGTTGAAATGTACTGTTAAATTTGATCAACATGATTTTGCTGTTCAAATTTACAACAGTATCAAGTCTGGGATCTTATCTAAGGTGTCTATCGGCTATCAAATTCATGAGATGAAATTAATCGAGATGGACAAGGATAGCGGAGAGGATACTTACCTGATCACAAAATGGACACCCTTAGAGGTTTCCATTGTTACCGTCCCCGCAGATAACACCGTTGGGGTAGGGCGCGAAGCTGACCAGGTAAGGGTAGCAAGTGAACCCAGCCCTGTCTCTAGCTCAATTGCAACTGAAGTTGAGTCTACCCAGGAATCAAACCAGAAGCAAGGAGATCAAGAGATTGCCCTACCGAAAGAACAAACCCCCGCAGAACTTTCAGAGAAACAAACTAACAAGGAAATTATTATGGAGATAGAAGAAAAGCCAACCGAGGCACAAAGAATTGAGACTATCTATGAGCTAGCTAAGAGGCATGAGCTTCCAGAGTCTACCCTTAAGAAACTATTAACCACAGGCGCGACTATTGAGGAGGCGAGGAACGTAGTCCTGCAATATTTGTCCGAGAAGAACCAACCACAATCCCCTATATCTGTCCCGGCGGAGGCGTTGGGGCTTACCGCCAAAGAAAACAGGAGGTATTCAATTAGCAAGGCGATCATTGCCTCGCTAGATCGCAACTGGAAAAATGCCGGGTTTGAAAGGGAATGCAGTGAGGCGATCGCTGATCAGTTAGGCCGCCCTACTTCCGGTTTTTACGTCCCCATGCGCGACCTCACCGTGAATGGGCTGGTGCAACAACGTGCTACTTATGCGGTCGGTGCGCCCGCTACTGGTGGGGATACAGTGGAAACCCAACTAGATGCTGACTCAATGATCATGTTTCTGCGGAACAACATGATCGTTTCTCAATTAGGGGCAACAATGCTGACTGGATTAAGGGGTAACGTTGATATTCCCCGGCAGTCCGGGACATCAGGAGTTTACTGGATCGCAACCGAGGGCGGGAACGTAACTCAGGACGAATCAACTTTTGATCTAGTTCAATTGCGCCCCAAAACAGTTGGGGTCAAATCTGCTTACACCCGGTCAATGCTCCAGCAATCCTCTCTAGATATTGAGGCGTTTGTTCGGGAGGATTTAACCAGATCAGTGGCTCTAGGCATTGATCTAGCCTGTATTGCCGGGACTGGGGCGGCTGGTCAGCCAACCGGGATACTCAATCAAGCAGGTGTACCAGTCGTTGCATTAGGGGCGAATGGTGCAGATCCTACATGGGCATCTATCGTAGCATTAGAGACAGCTTTGGCGGGGTCGAATGCTGACGTGGGCAGTCTTTCCTATATTACTAACGCAAAGGTAAGAGGGAAGCTAAAAACCACAATTAAAAACCCAAGCGGTACGGATTCAGATTGGATCTGGGAAGCAGGATCAGAACCACAATTCGGTATGTTGAACGGTTACAGGGCAGGGGTGACAAACCAAGTCCCCAGTGACTTAACCAAAGGTAGCGGCACAGATTTAAGTGCAATCATCTTTGGCAACATGGCGGACATTCTGATCGGTGATTGGGGAATATTTGAATTATTACCTAACCCTTACGGTACAGTTTTCGACTCCGGTGGCGTGGAAATTCGTGCATTGCAAACAGTAGATGTACAGATTAGACACCCTGAGAGCTTCGCTATCATCAACGATGCTACTACCACTTAATCATTTTGAGGGCTTCTAGTCCTCAACAAATTTTAACAAGTGAGGAATAAAAAATGGCGACCAAAGAAGTCCCAAAAAAATACCTAGTAACTGGCCCCTGCATTTTTCACGGGGGTGTCAAGTATGCACAGGGTGAAATAGTCGAGTTGGTTGACCGTGTGGCGGCGGTTCACTACAAAAACATCAAACTGATCGAAGAAGAACCCGCCCCAAAAGGGAAAACGAAAGCATCCGAACCTGAAGAGGACTAATGTTTAATGAAGACCTGGACGCTTTCCTAAATGAAAGTGAGTTCAGTACCCCTATAACCATTGAGGGCATTACTTATCAATGTATTTTCAATATCGAGAATGCACCAATGGCAGTAGGGGCGGAAGGGCGAGAAATTGTCGCTACTATCAAAACCTCTGACGCAGTGGGAATTAAACACGACGCTATAGTTGAGGTAAATTCCCAATCTTACATAGTGATAGGGGTGCAACCATTCGATGACGGGGTATTCACCGATCTGATATTAAGAGAATGACAAGACAACAGATAATTGATGAGATTAGTTCCTTGTTGAGTAGGATAACGATTGTCAATGGTTTTCACTCAGATTTAGGTGAGGTTCTTAGTTATTGGCAAGACTACCCCAACCAGTATGGAACTAATATCCTTGTCTACCAAGACACTGAGGAATCCGCTTCTGAGCAAGGGGAGGACTGGGTTAATACTTTACAGGTTGAGATTGAGGGGAGGGTATCAGACTCAATAGAACCCGTCAAAATCCTTGAGGATATATATTCCGCCATTGGTCATGACCCAACGCTAGGAGGAAAGTGTATAAAGATCCTCCCCCCTAGTAATCAAGTGTTGGTAGAGACAGAAGGGAGGGTAGTCTCAAGGGCAATTGTTATTTTAGGTATCCTTTATAGAACGCCAAGGTGGTAAGCGATGAATACGGTCTCAAGATATTTTATAGGTAGAGGAAAGCTTTACGTATCTGATCGGGATGTTAATGGTCAACCCACTGGGTTTGAATGGATGGGTAACGTTCCATCACTAGCACTCAACACCAACCAGCAAACTACTGAACACCAGGAAAGCTATTCCGGGAGAGACTTAACAGATAAAGTCGTAGGGGGTGCAATCACGGCATCTTTATCCTTTACTGCGGAGGAAATGACTAAGCAAAATTTGGCGCGGTTCTTGTTCGGGACTGTAACAGATATTGCGGGAGCGACAGTAACAGACGAATCATTAACAGCTAGTCTAGGAAAATATATATCCCTGACAAACATCAACCTATCTAGTTTCACCTCGCTGACGACTGATCCAGCGGGGACAACTTACACAGAGGGGACTGATTACACAGTAGACCTCAAGTCTGGGATGCTAGAGATTCTTTCCACGGGCACAATTGTTGACGCAAGTGCTTTACTAGCCAGTTACGCAATAGTTGGAGCGGAGAAAGTCTCGGCGTTCACAGGGAATGTAAATAAAGATTACTGGCTAAGATTTGCAGGACTCAACCAGGCTGATAATTTAGCTCCTTGCGTCATTGACATTCCAAAGTTCAGATTCAACCCAGTTGGATCGATGGAACTGATAAATGAAAACTTCAACCAAATTGATGTGGGTGGTGAAATACAATTTGACCCTCTCCAGCCAGACAATACAGAGGATGGGGGTTTCTTTAAGATCCAAATCACCCCAGTCTCAACAGTTGTTTAGGTATGACAGTTGAAGCCAAAGCCGCCCGTACTTTTTTCGCTGCTCAAGTTAAAGATATTGAAGCGGCTACCCGTGCTGTCATAAAAGCGTCAGCGCGGGAGTTCCGTCAACACATCAAGAGACAGGTTAGAGCAAACTTTAAAAAGGGGACTTACTCTAACGGCAGCTTCTTTAAAGCTTTCAAGATATATGATCTTGACGCTGATGCCACGCGCGGGCCAGCTAGTTACGTTCGGGCTGGTGTTCCTTTTCTCCATGTCTTCCAAACAGGGAAGGTGATCACCACCCGAAGGGCGCAGAATCTAATAGTTCTGACCGAACAAGGGGAAAAGATTGGATTCAAACGGATATCAAAAGGCAACCCCTGGCGGAAAGTTGTTAGCCTGTACGGTAAAAAGCTGCAACGCATAACGCTAGGGGCTGACAAAGCATTAATAATTTATAATCATGAGGGGAGAAAAACCCCTGTGTACTATATAACTAAGTCGGTGAGAGTCGGCAAACGGATTGATTTCTTCGCCCCGGCAGAAGCGATCGCCAACGACATCCCAGACGAAATAAATAAGTTACTGAATTAACACCACTATGAACATCACAGATAAAGAACTAATTACCCTTGTCCCAGGCGTGCAGATCAAAACCAGATTTGCCGGGGAAGTAACTATAACACCTTTTAAATTTACTCAATTCCCAAAGGTGATCAACATCATCAAGGGTTTGCTGTCGTCAATTGACAACTTGGCTAATGTGCAGGTAAACGATATTGCCTCGTTAATGGTAGCAGAGGATGGCGACAAACTATTTCAGTTGCTAATGCTCTCCACCGGGAAAGACAAAGACTGGTTAGATCAATTAGATGCTGATGAAGGACTGGAAATTCTAACGGCTACGATTGAGCAAAATCTGGATTTTTTCAACCGAAAGATCATTCCAAGCATTCAGTCTCTCACGGAAAAAGTGGGAAACAGGGATGGGGTGTAGTAATCAGCAAGCTAATCCGCTTTGGACATAAATGGGAAGACATCCAAGGTTATACGTCCGCTCAGATAAAGTTGTTCATGGATTCAATAACCGAGATTGAGAATGAGGAACGCCGGAAGGATATAGTGGATGGGGCGATCGCCTCCCAGGGTTCAAAGGATTCAATTACCAAAGCAATTAAGGATCTGTCCTAAAGGTGAAAAGTTTTACACCCATGTGACAAGTTAGATGAGGGGGCAACATGGCAAAGAGAGAGCTATCCGTAAAGTTTGACACTGAGGGTTTTAACCAGGCAATCAGTGAACTACAAAGAGTAGGGAAAGCTTTTGATGTCGCCCTTTCTAGCGCACAGGACGCGGTGAAAGCAGCCCAGAGAGAGATATCCGCCGCCGGGCGGAATGGTAACGCCCAACAAATGGCTAAGGCTCAAAAGGACTTAGAGAAAAACACCAGGGCAGTTAACCGGGCGATCGCTCAGAGCTACAAAGAATTAGGTATCAAGTCCTCAGAGTCTTTGAACAGACTGAGGGCGCAAGCAGTATCAGCATTTGAAGCAATCAAGAATAGCGGGACAGCCACAGCTAACGATGTAGGCAGGGCGCAAGTTGCACTTAACAAAAAATTAGAAGCTTTAGAAAATCAGTTTAGGGAAACCTCAAAGGAGGTAGAGAGAAGCGGCGCAAGGTTTAACAGCTTTGGGAACATCCTTAAAAATCAAATCTTCTCAGATCTGAGCAGCACCTTAATAGCGTTACCTTCTATCATCCAGCAAGCTACTCAATCTTTTGCGAGTTTTGATGATCAGATCCGGGCATTCATGGCTGTGTCTGGAGCGACCGCCGAAGAAGTGAAGCTGATCAGAGAAGAGATAGAGCTACTAGGTGCAAGCACTTCAAAGACACCGCAAGAAATCGCCGCATTATCTACAGAACTAAGCCGCGCAGGTTTTACAGCGCAGGAAGTACAGACAGCCTTAGCAGGGATAGTTAAAGCAGCCGAGGCAACCAATGAGGATTTATCTGGTGTAGGCAAAACCATCGGTAGTACATTGAAAGCATTCGGGATTGACCCGTCAGAGTCAGGTAGGGTGGCTGACTTGCTAGTACAGACAGCGAACAACTCATCAGTTAGCATCACTGAGTTGGGCGAGTCTTTAAAATATGTTGGAACGGTAGCCGGACAGTACAACCAAAGCTTAGAAGATGTGTTAGCCGTTCTTGGTTTGATGGGGGATGTAGCTTTAAGAGGGGGACAGGCAGGGCGGAACTTCGCTCAAACATTAGAGAAGTTGGCGTTAACTTCAGCCGGGGCGACTGATGAGTTGATAGTCACATCCAGAGGGATGGAAAAGTCAGCCGATGCTATCGAGGCATTAGGCGTTAGCTTCCGTGACTCTAACCAGCAGGTGCGCCCGTTCATGGAAATATTGCCAGAGTTGAAGGTGGCAATGGATAAACTTAGTGAGCCAGACAAAGATGTCATCACCCGCGTTCTGTTTGGGGTGCAAGGCTCACGGGCAGTTAGAACAACATTAAGAACAACTAAAGAGGATATTGATTTTCTGGTAGAGGCAATCCAGAACGCCGCCGGGACAGCAGAAAGAACCTCGGAAATTATGAATGCTGGTTTAGGTGGTGCGTTGAGAAACCTTACCAGCAACTTCGAGGTGCTACGGAATAAGATTGGTGATGAGTTTCAACCAACCACAACTAAAGCTATTCGTGCAGTCTCAGGAGTAATCACCCTGCTAACCGAAAACATAGACGCGCTGTTGGTTGTCATGGCTGGCTTGACTTCTGCCGGAGTATCGGGCGTAGTTATTGCCACAATCAACTCATTAATCGTAGCTGTGAAGGCTTTAGTTGTTGCTTTTGTGGCGGCGGAAAGTAAAGGGATGTTTTTTCAAACAGCTTTATCCTCCCTGGTTTCACCTGCCAACTTAGCCGCTGGTAGTATTGGACTTTTGGTGGCAGGACTGGTCAAGTTCCAGCTAGAAGCAAAACGCTCTCAAGAAAGAGCCTTGGCATTAGGGCAAACACTGGAAAGATTATCTAATCAAGCTAATGAGTCAGCCTTGATTAAGGTGGATGAGGAGGAAGCGAACGCAAGGGGGCGGCTGTCAGGGATAGACCAGCAGTTAGCAAGAAACCGCGCCACATTAAGAGGGTTTCAGGGATGGGAATGGTTGCCAGGGACAAACAACTCAGTCAAGAAATTACAAGAAGAGATTCGGAGATTAGAGGCAGAACGGAATGATATAAATCAGGATTTATTAAGAGTTAACACCACGCGCGAGAGAATTAGATCCAATATTCAAAGGTCACGGCAGTTTGGCCCAGAGATGCCCGATAATTTTGGGCGAACTAACCCAGATGGATCGGTGGAATTTGCGGCCCCATCACGCCCTACATCAACAAGAGAACAAACAAGAACGCAAAGCACAAGGACGAGTGCAAGGCAACCTAGACCAAAAAGATATTACGAATTTACTCCCGCGCGTCCAACCAAAGGCCCGGTAACTAGTCCTTATGGGATGCGAACACACCCCATACATGGGGGGCGGCGGATGCACCACGGGATCGATTATGGCGCGCCAACTGGTACACCAGTAATTGCACCATTACCAGGGCGGGTGACTTTCACGGGCTACCAGAGAGGTGGCGCGGGGAACTACATTAAAACTGAAACCATAGACAAGCAAGGGCGTAAGCTTACACAAATTTTTATGCACCTATCTAAAATTTTGGTAGGTGTAGGGGAAACTATAAAGCAGGGCGATATTCTTGGTAGGGTAGGGAGTACCGGAGGAAGTACCGGCCCGCACCTAGATTGGCGTACCCAAATCAACGGGAAGTATATTAACCCGGCTAGGTTTAGACGGATGAGGTTTTCAATTTCATCAGATCAGGGTAAACCCAGTCAGTATCTAAGAAAGGAAGACCAGCAGCAGCAAAGAGCGGCAACGCAAGCCGCTAGAAATCAAGAGCGTCAGAGGAGACGCTTGCAGAGAGAAGCTGAACAGAGGCAGAAAGCAGAAGAGAGAGCAGCCGAACAAGAGAGGCTACAAGTTATAAGAGAAAGGCAACTCAGGATCGAAGACGTGCGGACGGCTATTGTTCAGGAAGGGGAAAGAAAACGCAGTGAACTAGTTCAAGAGTCAGAACAGAAAGGTTATGAGTTGAAAATGGAACAACTCAAGGCGGAAGATGAGTACAGTAAAAAGCGGGTGGAGAATCAGGCGATCCAGTTCAGGATAGAGAGCCAAGCGCAGTTAAGGCTATTAGATTTGACAACCGAAAGAAACGCGGTTGAGCAGGAAATCAGGATATTACAAGAAGACAGAAATATCCTTACCGATGATGAAGTAAAACGACTGTCAGAGTTGCTATATGAGAAGGAAAAACTTGGCCGGGTTGAAGAATCTATTAACAAAGAGAAAGAGAGGGGTTTAACTTTAGCCAAGGCTCAAATTGCCTTAGAACGCCAGCAAAGACTTGCAGAATTTAGACAGGGGGTAGGGGCGTTATCGTCCTCGGTTGGTGCTTTGTCCTTAACACCACAACAGGCGGCGGTATCCCAATCCCTAGCACCTATCAATGACTTGCAGAATAATTTACTAGGACAGATTAAGACAGGGCAGGGGTTAGGGGATCAACAATCCCTGGCTACTTTAGAGAAGCTTTACAAGGAAACAGAGCTATCAAGACAGAGAATACTTGACGATCAGATTCAAGCGATTCAGCATCAAACTAGACTGAACGAATTAGTAGGGGATGAGTTAGCCAAGTATGAGCAGTTGACCGCAGTGCAACAGGAATTTGATGACAGACGGGCAACTGTTGAGGCGTTACTATCTGAGGCTAGAGCAAGTGGGTATGAACAGCAGATAAATTTACTCAACCAGTTGCTTGAAAAAACAGAGGTTTTAAGACAGGAACAAATCAAGCAAGTAGAAGATCAGTTTAATATCCTTAAGCAGTCATTTGAGACGGTCAAGGAATCCATGTCATCCGCCCTTGAGACATTTTTCTACGGGATGTTTACAAACTTTGACAGCCTTGGGGGATTAATCAACTCCCTGTTTACCTCAATCCTGAAATCCATAGCGCAAGTAGCCGCGCAAAATGTAACCAGGAGTATTTTTAAAGGGATAGGTTGGGGGTTTGCTGATGGGGGATTAGTAACAGGAAGGGGTACAGGGCGGAGTGACAGCATACCCGCAAGACTGAGTAATGGTGAGTTTGTAATGAACGCTGATAGCGTCAAATATTGGGGGGTCAATTTTCTAAACGATCTCAATTCTCGGAGAAGTCCAGAGTTAAGCATTAATAGCAGCAGGGCGGGGAGATCCGGTATGGGGCGTGATGCAATTGTCGTAATGAACGTCTCAACGCCTGACGCTAACTCATTCCGAAACAGCGAGAGTCAATTGGGGAGACAAGCAGGGGAACAGTTAAGGAGAAATGTACAACGCAATAGTTAACGGATAAAATTAAATATGCGTAAGGTGGGTAATATATGGAAGATCAGTATTATTTCATCGGTAGAGGCAAGCTTCTTGTTTCTAAACTTGATGCTTCTGGAAACCCTGGCAAGTTTGAATGGTTAGGCAACGTCCCAAACCTAACAATTTCCATCGAGTCCAGGCAGATAGAACATTATGAAAAGGTGACAGGGCTGAACCTGATCGATAAGATAATCAATAACGGTCAACTAGTAACAGTTGATTTTGTTGTTGAGAATTTTGTCATTAAGAATTTAGTTAAATTTTTGAGGGGGACTTATGAGGTTATCCCTGCCCCCATAATTGAGACTGTTACAGTCTACCCAGGGGCTTACTCAATCATTGCCCCTAATATCACTCAATGGGATTCATTAACAGATGTCTCTGAAACTACAACCTATATTGAGGGGGTAGATTACACGGTAGATTCTCAAAGTGGATTGCTGTTCATTCCTCTGGGCAGCAGTATAACAGAAGGGCAGGAAGTCAAACCCAACTACACAGCCGGGGCAATGAACGAGATAGTAGGATTTGCTGATCAGGCAGAATACTATCAGCTATTTTTCGCGGGGCTAAATTTAGCTAACGAACTAGATCCCTTATTGGTAGATATTTACAAGTTTTATCTGCACCCACTTTCACGGCTAGACCTAATAAATCCATCTCTTACTCAGTTTCAAGTAACTGGGACAGCTTGCTATGATACCAACCAAGCAAGCGAAGAACTAGGGGGTAGGTTCTTGAGGATCAGAACCCCATCCGATGTAATCATAGAGAGAGGGGATGCTGAATATGGGCAACAAGATGCTTCCGTATTGAGAATATTACCTGACCTTGGAATAGCTGAATATGGGCAACAAGATGCTTCCGTATTGAGACAGTTATCAACCCTATCGGTGGCTGAGTATGGTGTTCAAGATGCAACTGTTTTATAAAAGAGGGTATTAATTATGGCAGTAGTGAGAACTGATGGGAACGGCAACGCCTCCGCTGGTGACAGGCTTTTAGCCTGTAATTATGTAGAAATGGATACCTTGCTTCCTAGCTTTTTGGATGCGTGCTTAGGGGCAGGAGAATACGAGGTATCTGGAACATACACACCAGAGGGAAATGTTGTCATAGACTTTAGGACAGTATCAGAGTCCGTCTTAACAGGTGCTTTAGGCACTCCCAGCGCAGGAGTTATCCAGGATCAGGCTAGGATGGGGGCGTTTATTCATAGTCACACATGGACAAATTCGGCTGAACCTTTCCAGCTAAACAGCAGCGACACAACTTCAAAAGTTGAAGTGCAAGCGGAAACAACAGGCTTCCTTTTTTCAACAGTCACAGATCAGGTTATCCGCCAACCAGATGGCAAGGGTTATTTTTGCGGAAACAACAAAGGCTTTGGGCAGTTCTGGATGATTGCAGAAAACAATTATATCTTTCAGTGGGCGGGAGAGTTAAGCGATCCTCTCGCCCCTTACGTTTTCCCCCTTAACTGTGCATACTTAATGTTAGTTAACAATGGCGGGAATAAGTACCATAGATCCGGAAGGATCGCCGGGGTTAATTCCACCGCTCGGCAAGCATTGCTTGGCAGCGGGGATGCTAACTATACACCTACGCTGGTATCAGGTAGTTACTCACTTCCTGATAGGACAACTGACCTCTATCTTCTAGACGATAATAGTGGGCTAGGAAATCCTGCCATTGGCAAGTTTGACAATTTACTACTGGCTACCAGTGGAACTTGGAACATTGGCGAGTTCTACGATATTGATAACGTTGATGGCAGTGACAGCATTCAAGGGAGTACGGCAGACACCTATATCTGTGTAGCGGAGTACGGGACTCAGCACGTTTTAATGAGAAGCATCCAGTAATTAGCGGGGGTAGGCAATCCTACCCCGTCCTGACATGACATTTATTGAGGAAAGATTGAACCTGGGTTTTGATTTTGGGACTTTGGGCGGGCCAGAGTTCAACACCACCGTAATTGTATTAGGCAGTGGGTACGAACAGCGTAACGCTAACTGGGCACAATCACGCGGACGGTGGCAGATTGGGGACAGGCTGTACGACAGAGCAGAACTTGAATATTTAATAACTTTTTTCCGCGCCATGCGAGGTGCAGCTAATAGCTTCCGGTTTAAAGATTGGGCTGACTATCAAGGAATTAACGAGGTTGTTGGGGTAGCAGATAATTCAACTACTCAATTTCAATTAACTAAAACTTATGCGATAGGTGGACAGTCCCAAACTAGACCGATTAAAAAACCAGTCACCGGGACTACTACGGTTCAAGTGGCGGGGGTAGAGCAGACGGGCGTAAGCGTGGACACAACCACCGGGATAATTACCTTTGACGATGCCCCCACAACGGGGAATATTACCGCGTCATTTGAGTTTGATACCCCTGTAAGATTTGAGCAGGATAAATTTGAGAGCCGCTTTGACGGTTCAGACGGTAGAGATAGCGTATTTTACGTTTCTTCACTATCAGTCATAGAGGTGAGAATTTAATCTATGGTGAAAAATTTTGCCCCTTCCATCAACAATCATGTTGTAGGGGAGAACACAAGCCTAGCCACCTGTTGGCGCGTGTCCAGAAATGATGGATCGGTTCAGGGTTTTACTAACCATGATCAAGATATAGTAATTGGTGGGTTAACTTATAAAGCTAACACGGGGTTTACTGCTACTGCTTTCGAGCAGGATAACACTCTGGCGGTTAGAAACCTTGACATTGAATCAGTCCTAGATGATGAAGGCATCAGCGAGTCTGACCTTGCAGGGGGTGAGTATGATTTTGCTACTGTAGAAATATTTTTGACCAGGTGGGATAACCCCCCAAGCTCTTTGTCTCTAGATCCGCCTGAGCATATCCTTATGGTTAAAGGGGTGACAGGTGAAATCTCTATGACCAACCTCCGATATCGGGCGGAAATTAGGAGCTTTAGCCAGTTACTCCAACAAAGGATTAGCACCCTTACAACCAAGGAATGCAGAGCAGTCTTTGGTGACAGCAAATGTACAAAAGATTTATCAGGACTGACAGATAATATTGAGATAACATCTGTCACAAGCAAACGACAATTTACTGTAAACACTGGCAGGGCTGATGGGTTTTACAATTTAGGGCAAATAACCTTTACTAGTGGAGACAACAACGGTAATCAAGCAATGGTGCTTGATCTTACGGGCGGGGTAATCCAGTTGTTTGAATCCATGCCATACACTCCACAAATCGGGGATACATTAACAGCCGTCGCCGGGTGTGCTAAGACTATTGATGCTTGCAAAGGATACAGCAATATCTTGAACTATCAGGGTGAGCCGTTCATACCTGGGGAGGATAAACTCTTAGCTGGATTTGAAGGTTAACAATGAAAAAATATATCGTATGGACAGCGAGACAGTGGATAGATACACCCTACCACCATCAAGGCAGAGTAAAAGGTGTAGGGTGTGATTGTATTGGGCTGATTATTGGTGTATGTAAAGAAATCGGACTAATTGATTTTGACTTTACCGCTTATGACCGCACTCCAGACAGCACGGTAATGATGGAAGAGTTAAATAGATACTGCGCCCCAATAGATAGACCTGATCCGGGTGATATCCTAGTTTTTAGAATTAAGCGCAACCCTCAACATATTGCTTTAAAAACAAATGAGGGTATTCTACACGCATATCAATCAGCGGGGAAGGTAGTAGAGCATCCACTAGATCCTTGGTGGACTAAGCGCATAATTGCCTCGTTTGTACTCCCTACTATACCTCAAGGAAATGGCTAGTTTTGTCCTCAATTTGGCGGTCGGTTTTGCTACATCCTTCCTGTTAAGACTGTTTACCCCAACGCAGAAACAAGAAGGCCCAAGGCTGAACGATTTATCAGCACCTAAAGCCAGCTATGGATCAAACATCCCTCAGATTTATGGGAGTGTAAGGTTAGCAGGTAATTTATTGTGGGCGCGGGATATCAGGGAGCAGGTTAACCGCAAACGTAGCGGCGGTAAAGGTGGCGGTGGCGGAGTCGAAACCACTACCTATACTTACTTTGGTACTTTTGCGGTCTTATTATGCGAGGGAGAACTTACAGGCATAAAAAGAATATGGTTAAATTCAAAATTGGTTTACGATATCTCCCTTGAAGCTTCTCAGTCTACTTATGATCTCAGTCAAAGAAACGCGACTAAGCTAAGGATATACATAGGAAGTGACATCCAAGGACAGGACTCTCTTATCGCTGCAACGGAAGGAACTGATAACACCCCAGCTTTTAGAGGGCGGGCGTACATAGTATTTGACGACTGGCTGTTAACTGACTACGGCAATAGATTCCCGGCTGTGTCGGTAGAAGTAGTTAAGGATGGTTATTATGATGAGAACGGGAGACTGATCAGCAGCCCAACCAACGCTGGAGCGATCGCCCAAGATATATGTCAAAAAGTAGGATTCAATCTAGCGGATCTTGATACAACAGAAATTGACACCATTGAAGTACAAGGATTTTGGACTAATTCAAACATCTCCGCCCGTAATGCTATAGGGCAACTACAACAAGCATTTTTTATTGACGCGGTAGAAAGCAATGGTCAGCTAAGGTTTATTAATCAGATCCGCCCTACCTCTCCCTTGAATATCCTCACAACAGATATTGCTTCTCATGAATTTGGGCAGGATCGCCCGGACAACTACACAATAATCAGAACCCAGGAAGCAGAGATCCCAGATGAAATATCTGTGACTTACCTCGACCCTGATTTTGCCTATCAGCAAGCATCCCAAAACGCTACCAGGCAAGTATCACCTAACAAAAATAAGCTTGATGTCAATGTCAGCTTGGTTTTAACTGCTTCCGAGGCTTTAGCTATCTCTAGGAAAGTTTTATATTTAGCATGGGCGCAACGGCGGTTATTTCAATTTAACTTGCCGTTGAGATACATCCAGCTAGAACCTGGAGATACTGCTAGTGTTGAGTTTTTTGGTGAGTCAACTTTAGTTTATGTAACTAAAGTAAACATAGGCGGTAATTTTCTTCTGCAATGCGAGGCTATACCCTATGAGCCGTCATTACTGGCGTTGTCAGCGGTCGCAGTTCCTCCAACAGTTAACATATCAATCCCCGATTATGGGGATACAACGCTATATTTATTAGATACAAATCTATTTGAAGACAGTGACAGCGATTATGGCTTGTACATTGCCCCAACAGGCAACGCTGATTGGAGACAAGGACAAGTATACGTTAGCCGCAATGGAGGTAGTAGTTATGATCTCGCCCTCAACCTGATCACTTACTCTGTGACAGGAGATTGTACTAATACACTTAGTACAGCATCAGAATTTATCCGCGACTTAGCTAATACCCTGACAGTTGTACTTGAAAGGGGTGAGTTAGAGAGTATATCAGAACTCGATTTTATGAACGGGCGAAACTCCGCGCTGGTCGGGGATGAAATTATTTACTTTAAAAGTGCTGTTTTAACCGCCCCTAATACGTATGAACTATCTGAGTTATTGAGGGGGAGAAGGGGGACTGAGTGGGCAATATCGAACCACACAGCCAGCGAAAAGTTTATTTTAATTAGTGACTATATTGAAAGACTCGAAGGTGATCAGACTGACCTAAATAATCAGAGGTTGTATAAAGGGTTAAGTCCTGGGCAGACTACCGACGATGTAACTGCCATACCTTTTACAGTCACGGGTAATGCAATGAAACCTTACGCCCCGTGTCATATTGGAGGGGATAGAAACGGGGGCGGTGATTTAACTATTAACTGGATCAGAAGGACGCGCCGGGGCGGATCACTTGTAGATTATAGAGATGCAGACTTGGGCGAAGACGTAGAACTTTATGAGGTTGATGTCTTAGATGGGGCATCAATAGTCCGTACTATTTACGTTAGTACAACTTCAGCTAGTTACACAGCCGCTCAACAAATCTCGGACTTTGGATCAACTCAGGCTACTGTAGATGTAGTGATATTCCAACTCTCGGATCTTGTCGGGCGGGGATATCCAGCAACCGCAACTATTTAAAATCATGACCACACCAAGGGCGAATTTGCCAGAACTATCAACGGCTCAGGCATCCAAAGAAACAACTATCAATGAAGCGTTCGCTAAACTAGAAGCATTAACAGTTGGGGGAGTGATAGACAGAACGCTAACCACTCCCCCAATATCCCCGTCCGACGGGGATATATATATTGTTGCCGCGTCTGCTACCGGAGATTGGGCAGGACAAGACGATAACTTGGCTCACTACTTAAATAGTTCCTGGAGGTTCTACCCTCCAGCGAATGGCTGGCATCTTTTCAGCATCCCTGATGCCAACTTTGTTTGGTTCAATGGGACAACATGGAATTTAGTTTGATCAATCCTCCAGACGATAAGTATCGAAATCTTCTTTAGGATAAGGGAAAATCATATCACCCCATTCTGCGGGAGACTCGGAGAGCAAGCCCATACACATAGCTCTCCAGTGCCGTGCTGCTTCGGCACACAAAAACTCACCATAAGTTGTCCCGCTCAAGTCTACGGAAGGATGCTCAAACGATCCAATACTTCTGTCTTTTCTACCCATCTCACACATGAAATTAGAAGGGTGTAATATTGCCGCTACAAAAGCGATCGCTTGCTTCTCTGATATCCCAGCTTTTCTTGCAGCATCTTTAAGAAAATTATTATTCATGTTAGACATCACCGCCCATCCCCTAAATCATAAACAACGCTATAAGATAACCACATTGGAATAGTATTCGCTTTAAACCCATTTAGCATCACCCCACTAGTAAAAATAGTAGGGGTTGTACTGTGGAAAACACAGCTAAAAATAATTTCTCTGATCACTTTAGCTTCTATCAACTCTTCATCAGTTGGTAAAACCTTGAATACTGTCTTGCTGGTGTAAGTTAGATCAGTATCTTGTGTATGTCTTTTCCCTTTTTCAAAAGAGGGGATAACCTGAACTTTCCCGGCCCAAGGATTTGGGTCTTTAGAGTAAATCCTAAACCTGTGGGATCTTATATCTTCCCACTTATACCAAGGGGTGTTTTTGTCAGGGGTTTGGATGAGTTTATAAAATTGTTTGTCGGGCAGAAATAAACTAAGCTTCACTTTGAATACCTTTATATTACGTCTCACTTGCGGGGAAAAGTTTTACACCTTAGCTAGTTTTTAAATAATTGCGGTAATCAACTAGTTGAGTGCCTGATAATTTATCAACGTCCGAGACGCTAAATAAATCGGACAACACAGAGGATTCTTGCTCAGGTGCTATATTTTTCCGTTTCTTTAAAGATCCGATTTCTTCTAGTAAGAGATAGCGGTCTACGTCACCTTCAGGTAAAGGAGTAACCGAGGGCTGTTGATCCGGAACTATTGCATCTAATACCTGTTGATAAAGGTTAGCGGGGATCTCCATCGGGTTTTCAACATTGGCAATTCTCTTGATAATTTCTTTTACCTTGGGTTTTTCTACACCACGCTGATTAGCGATCGCCCATATATCACTAGCCTGTTGCCCCGTGACAAGCGATTGGGCAGGTGTTTGATGGGGCGGTAAAGTGTAGTTTTCCAAAGCACTAATCACCAAATCGTAATATTTCAATTCGACATCTTTTGAGGAATCGACTCCTGCCACTTTCTTGATTATTTCCTTAGCCGCAGGGGTAGGGACTTTGTGCTGTGAGGCTATAGCGTGCAGCCTCTTAACCTGTTTTTCTGTTATAGTCCGACTCCCATTTTGCTTGATTCCGGGCGAGGGGTCTTGGACGGCTTGTTTAATGTCCTTAGCTAACCACATCACAGAAGAATCCCTGTCCTCTGGTTCAACGACGCAGATATCCAGCAAGCAAAGAAAGCTGTACCTGCGGGAATAGGCGATCGCTGTTGCCATATCCTTGTAATCTCCTGTCCCAAAAGTGAGAGGGAGGACAGATTCAACATATTCCCCTGACTCATGACGCAAGCTTGATACTAGAAATAACGCGCCTGTTGCCTCATTAAAGGAAGTACGATGTATCACCGATAATCCAAAATCAGAAATAACAGGAATAATCAACTGCTGAATTTGTTCAAGTTCAGCGTAACTAAAGGTTATTTTTCTCCCCGATTTCGTGGGGATTTCGACATTTGCTGACACCATAACAGCGGGCATCTTTTTCTTGGCTTCCGCTAATGCTGCATTTAAATTTGGTGTTTTCCCTTGTTCAGAAATCATTGTCACTACCACTTAAAATTTCATCCGGGTTTAGGCGTGCAATTTCAAAGACATCTGCCAATTTCTCGGCTATTACGGCAAGGTCATAATTTCCGCTGACTTCTCCAGAGAATACTAACTCTCTGGAAATCAAAACCCCGTCAATATCTGGGCTTTCATCTACTAGATCAGCGGTAGCAGAAAACAAAGTATGGTAAATTTCTATTTTGCTACCATCGAGTTCTGCTTCATGGTAGGACTCAGGTGGTAATAACATAAACAAGAGAAATAAACGACATAAGAAGAACAAAGGTTAACATCCTTGACAGGATAAGGTGAGAGAGAAAATAAGACTGGTAGCGACGATCAAGTATCTCTAAGTTTGCTTTTGTTCTTTGAATAGCTTGATCACAATAATCAAAGTAAAAATCAAATTTAACCATGATGAACCTCGGAGAATTTATACATCAACCCTTTATGCCCGGACTGCTTAATCAAATTAATTATTGCAGTTTTCAACTCTGCAAGGCGTTCCGGGCTTTTTAAGTCTTCACAGATAAAATCGTCAATGGTTTTCTGGGTTGTGCGTTCTAACTTCTCGATCATAATTGCTGACTGGGAATTGCTTTTAGAGTTGCGAGTATCCAGGTACTTCCTCTTGTCCCTGTCATAGCCGCACAAATTAGGCAACTCTGGCATGGGATACCAGCTATTTAATGCCCCGTGAAATATAGCACGCTTAACAGGGGAGTCTTTGCAAAAAGACTGCAATTGATCGGATGTCTTTCTCTGATCAGAGGGGATAATCTGCGCCCTTAAGACCTGTTCGGAAGCAGATAACTGGCTCTCAGAGATGATCACATAGGGGGTGAAGATAGACGTTGTGCCGCCACTTAACCCTAAATCAGCTTTGTGAACATTCTGGGTAATGACCCAAAGTTTGATACCTCTGGAATCACCAGAGGAACTATAACCGACCATCTTGGAAGATAACCAATTTAACGCGCCCTTTACACCCGACAAGGTTTTATTGAGAAACGCTAACTCGTTGAGTACGAGTAACTTGATACCCGTACCAGGATCATAACTATCAAATTCTCTAAGGCAAGCCGCTAACCATGCAGATGTATCAGTCGGCGTTGATTCTAGGATGTTAAGGCGATAAAGAAAATCCACCCGCCCGTCAAAATACCCCGTTTCTTTAGGATCATCTTTTGGATCAACAAAGAAAACTGTGGAGCCAGGTGTACTTTTCACCCTGTCTAGTACATTGGCAACAAAATAATCTTTGCCTACACCGGGGACACCGACAAATAAACTATTCTTGATGTCCTTAGCAACCGAATCCACCAAGTCAGGTGATCGCCTTTCAAACTTAATTATCTCAGTGTTGGACGAACCAACAACTAATGAGTTATGATTCCTAGAGATTGCAACATGACTTTCCGTGTTTTGGGCTTGAGGGGGGAGAACCTTGATCGTGTGTTCTCTCCCCTCTAAATATTCATCTGCATGGGGCGACAATTCCCAACCTCTAGATTCAGCATAGGACAACTGCTTTAATATTTCAGCTTCCCCTACCTGCTCAACATAATCCTGGAAGTCCTGCTCAGATAATATCTGGGCGACGCAACCATAATCTCTGACTGCTTTCTGGTTGCGCTCAGAATTACCTGCTACTTTAAGTCCTGAATAAATAGTATAAGCAAGAACCAACACCCCAGTTACCGGGGTAGTTGCGGCTGTTGTAATAGCAGCGATCACAAGTCCAAAAGCTATTTTCCACTGCAATCCTGTCTCTGCTGATGCCCGGAACGCTATAGCCTCCCACTCTTCAGGAGATTTATCAACCTTCTTGACCTGGAATCTACTCATGCTTCCCGATGCCCCATGAAATAGCTTAGTTGTCTTGACCAGATAACTAGACTAACTACCACCTCAATAGCGAATAAGGTTATTACAGCCTTAACTATATTCAAGTAATCAAGTTCCTGAAATTGCCCAGTAGTCAACGCAAAGAAGAAATCCGTAAATTTCCCTGATTCTACAGGGCTGTAAACGGTAAGGCAGATAAGAAAATCAGCCGTGTAAGTGAATACCTTTAAGGTTTCCAATTTACTAACAATAGATGTAGGCAGGGCGTTATAGGCTTTTTTTACTATTTTCAATCCGCGCTCATCTGTTTCGTCAATCTCATATTTATGGCGGTACTGACTTGATGAAACAACATTTGACAAAAATCTTTCCTCACTATAAAGGAGTAGGGGCAAGACCTCGATCACCTGAATAATGAACCACAGTACAGCACCTAACAACCAGGATAGAGATAGTCCAGCGACAGCTACCAATCCATTAACAATAGGGATAGATGCGACAACACCAGAAAAGATGTTGCTTATATTCTGACCAGTCAACAAGCTCACTAGCTTTTCATAAGGGTGGATGTTTAGCCAGGCAAACCACAGCCCTACAACAATCAAAAGACAACTAAACCAATTGTGAAATTTTTTAGATTTAATTTTGGTCATCTTCCACCCCCTTGGTAATTGGTTGGGCATAGACTCCCCCCCTGAATCTTGTTAATCTTTTCTGCACAACGTCCCTATTTCCAGTAAACGCAATGCTTTCAACGCCGTTCAACCCAACAACACCAGTATTCCCCTGTCCATCACAGACGATTGTGCCTGATGGTAATGGGGTCTTGGTATGGCGATCAAATATCTGCATCCCTTCGGCGATGGACTGATAGGTAATATTTGGATACTCCCCGTTGACGACGGGGATGCACCCAGAGCTATAACGTTGATCAGCTATAACAGCTTGTTCTTTTTCAAAAGCTAATTGTTGATTTAACTGAGTAGTGATAGCTGACTGGGCAGCTATCTGCCCTCTAAGGTCTTGGCTCAATTTAAAATTACGCTTGATATCTTCGCTAGACATCACAAGAGAGATCAAAGTAAGAGCAGCAAATATGATTTTACTTTGGTGTCTTCTCCATATCTTCATTATCTTCATTTACTCACCTCCAATAAAAAAGCGTTTATATCAACAGGCGGCAACGCTGCTTGGGGGGTAGGGGGCGCAGAGAAAAACTTTTTATTTTCTGCCTTTACTTCAGTTAGAAACTGATCTAAATCTACGACTTCCATCCCCTGAGACTTGAGCATCTGATTCACGGTTTCCCCGCTAATACTCCCTAACTTTCCATTGGTTTCTTGAGTCATTTGCAGTAATTGTCTGGCAAGAGATTGATCTCCCGCTTGAATCACTCTTAAAGCTGCTTCATTTTGTAGGGCAGATAATTCGCCCCCTATCCCTGCGCCTCTTGTTACCGCTACTTGAGCCAGTAAAGCAATTGTCTGATTATCAATTTGTGGTTGTTGTGGCACTAGATTATCAGGGAGGGAGGAAGCCCCGCCAGAAAGTTTGAGGGAACTATCTGGCTCAACATTTTTAATAATCTGCTCTATCTTGTCCGTGACCCCAACCTCAAACTCTTGGGCAGATGGGTCAACATTTTTGTCGTCCTCGGCAATTTGGATCAGACATTTGTTAATCTGTCCTTCTGTGTACCCTGATGTAAAAAAATACTTGAATAATTGCTCACGGGTAAACTTTTTTCTGTTGTTATTAGGTGTTGGCATTTATCCATTCCTCAAAATGTTTTCTTTGCAGATTATCAAAATTGGTTTTAAGAAAATTAATAGTATCGGCATGAAAACTATTTTTATTTTCTAATCCACCTTTGACAATAAAAATTACAATCAGAATAAACCGCTGATAAGAATCAAGGTAATTTCCTCTCATTGAATTATGAAAGTAATCGTTTCTCACAGGGGTTACTTTTTGAATAATATTCTGTTCCCAACGAGACACAGTATTACGGTGTATTCCGATTACCCCACTCCACTCTTCTCGTGTTAAGAGAATAGAGTGCTTTAAGTTTTCAAAAAACTTGTGAGAATGAATCTCACTTAAAATATCCGCCAATTCTACATGGTGCATTTCACTATTAGTTCACCTCCAATCAATAAAATTTCTAAGGATACCGTGTTTTTAGAGTTAAGCCGCTATTGTTTCTAGTGCGTTGCAACAATGTTGCTTGTTGGTGCATTGCACTAAAGCACTATTGCTAAAAAGGATTATTAACAGTCCCATCACCATCTGTAGATTCAATATCTACAGATTTAATATCTACATTTGGGTTTAAATCTTCATGAGCATCATTGTACTTTTTTGTTTTCACAGATAAAACCCTACCCATTTCTAAAGCAAAATCAATGTATTGTTCAGGGGTAGACTGAACGAGATCAAAATCAGGATTAGAGATCAACGCGCATAGAATATTAAGAGTGTAATATTCTTGTTTTGTTAAACCTGGGGTTCCTTCTCCCCCAACAGCATAAGCCGCAAAAGCATAATTTTATTTAACTCTGGTTTACCCATTTGATTAATACCTTTGTTGCATTGCACCATTTAATATTAGCCGTATCCATAAGACACGGCTACGGATTTTAAACGGAATAATTGCCCGTCATTTTGTCGGCGCAAAAATAAAAGGTGGTGCAATCACCCCATTGGTTTCAAACCAATAATTTAAAAACCAGCAGTACCCCAAAACCATGTCAGGCACATTGCTTTTGGGGCTGCAATATCTCTCAACTGTCCTCTGATCCCTCTGGAGAAAGATAGCAAGTTGAGTATAAGAAAGTCCCCAGGTATTCTTTAGCTCAACCGGAGTAATGGTAATATCTTGGTATGTCATATTGAGTCACCTATAATCTACTGTTCAGCCCTTGGTGTTCCAGCACTGGGGGCTGTTATTTTCTGATCATACCATATAATGGTAGCTAATCAGCACCATATCAGGTACTATGAAAATACACATAACTATAACAGAAGATCAGAAAAATCAAATTGAGGCACTAAGAGAGATAGGGGAAAGCCTCTCATCCTGTACGTCTAGGTTAATCAGAAAAGGTGCAGCGCAAGAAGTTGCCGAAAAACTAAACTATTTAAACTACATGGAGTTAAAAGCAAATGAGCAGCCATAGCATAGACTTGTTGTCAGCGACCCCGCCAGAGAAAGTTGTAAACAAAATAATTTACAGGGTTACGAGTTTATTACTAGACGAACTTACAAAAGATAATCCCAGCGACACTATGGAGAGGCACTCAAGAAATAATCAGAGATATTTTTCAGACGGATTTATAGCAGGGTTGCTCTACGCATTATCCGAAGACGAAAATATTCAATCTCAAATATCTTTAGAGTGTCAAAAGTTGGCATGGTCAAGACTTTCTGCATCACAAAGAGTTGAACTGGAAGAAAAGAGTATTGCCGCAGACGAAGAAACCAAAGAGCAAAATTATTTGTGGTACGCACATTTGTTAAAAACAAGGTCACAGAACTGAAGGGACAATAAATGGATATATTTTTAGGGAAATCAACTATCAGCGATTGCCACTCAATATATATTGAGTACAAGACAGCAATAGAAAAATTAGGATCTCTAGAGGATCTTTGGTCAGCCTATAAAGTCTTACTGGGATATAGGGCATTAATGCGTCGGTACACAACAGCAGCACCAGGTGACGACGCAAAAGATATAAAGAAAAAAATGATCGCGTTATTTGTCTCCGCCTTTGGAGACTACAGGGACGAAGACCCACAGGTAAAAAGTAAAGAGGGGCAAGGACAAATTTTTGTAGCCCACACAAAGCCTATGATTAAAACATTTGTTCCCAAAAAACTTGGCCCGCATGAAGATGGAGAAGCTACGCTATACGGAATTGCAGAGATGGAGGGAGGTGGGGGCATTATCTACAACGAGGTAATCAAAACCCTTGTCTTAAACAGACACCCAACCAGCATGATAATCTCTCAAGAGTCTGGGACGGTTTTAACCCTTGAGAGCTACCTGAAGACAGCTTTTGTCTGCCAAAAGCTAGAAGAATCAAGAAACAGAGGCGAACAATGTGCTGTTATCTCTGACAAAGTAATAGCACTCTGGATGGGTGAACTTGACGAACTTAAAGTTAAAGTTGAGGAAGAGGTGAAAAGTTTTACACTATAGAATTACTAAACAAATAACCCCGCTACTCACAAGAATAACGGGGTTATTTCTAGATTGTAAGTTTAAGGAGATTCAAAATACATGGAGATAGTAACGAGAGATTCACTGTTTACCCCCAAGCAAAATTTTATTCTTGGTAAATTGGAGACAGGTTTTGGGTTTGAGTTTGAGTTTGGAAGCAAAGACAACCCTTTTATTGATGAATATAGCCCTGACTCAGTTATCGAAGGAATTAAAATTTACCAGACGTTTGATAGTGTTGATTTATGTATTAACGAAAGATTCTACTCTATTGATTTAGAGAATGAAGACACACCTGTAATAAACAATATTTTTGAAGGCGTGAAGAACTGCATTATCAAGAATGCGTCCAAATGGGAGGCGTTAAATCCAATAGATCAGCTTGAGATTGAAAGATTTATGGAGTTAAAAAATAATTAATGATTAAAGTTACCTTTGGCTACGAACAAATCCAAGGTATAACCTATATCTGGTTCTCTGTGAACGGAAAGAAAATTACCATACCTAGTGGGCTAACCATCAGCGAGGCAAACCAAGCTATTTACAACTTCCTTGTTTGTGATGGAGGACTTGAACCAAAACAAAGATTTAGACTGTATTTTATTGATTTTGGAATCAAGAATTTCATGAGCATCACTACAGCCAGTCAATGGATAGATTACTCGCAATTAGCAGGAAGATAAAACCATGAAAATCTTATTTTTAGCCCTTGATGGTACAGTCAGGGAAACCAAGTCAGGGAATACTTTTATCAACGACCCCTACGATCAGAAATTAATTGATGGAGTTAAAGAGGCGATCGCGCACTATAAAGACTGGAAAATTATCGGAATCACTAATCAAGGTGGCGTGGCTGCTGGCTTTAAAACTTTAGAAAACTGCATTCAGGAACAAATCATCACTCTTGATTTACTCCCTGAAATGAGTTGCATTTACTTTTGCCCAGACGATGGGCGAACCTGCTGGCTTGTTCACGACAAAGAGTCTCACGGCAAAATTGACTTAGACGGAAGATATGCGTATTTAAGGGGTAAGAATTTTCGCAAACCAAGTCCAGGTATGATTGACGCTGCTTTTGCTAATCGCAATCAAAATTATCGAAAATATGAGTTTTTATTTGTGGGCGATCGCCCTGAAGACCAACAATGTGCCGCCAATGCAATTATTCCGTTTATGTGGGCAGAGGATTGGAGAAAATGCTGAATAAGCTACTATTAAAAGGTAAGCATAACGGATTAATTATTGATGGAGTTGATATCCGTTTTAGGATCACTCTACTAAACTGGAAGATTTTTTATTTCAATAAGAATGGCGGGCAGCCAATAATCTGTTTTCTCTGCTTTAAGTTCAACCTTTCGCTGAATTATCACAGGTTGAAATTTGAAAAGTGATTGATATTCTCATTAAGTTACTTTAGTTATAGGACGACATCATGCTTAGCAAAGAAACCATTAAAAGCATAAAAAAATTATTAGACACACAAGAAGAAGCAAACCCCAAAGAGATTTCTATCGTAACAAGTGTAGGAATAGGATATGCTGATATAACTATATTCTGTCCTGAAGACGACAAAGAAGCTATAGAACAGTTGATCACATCTGGCTTTTCAGTAAAAAGTAAAAATAATGTTTTGATGGTTAACCTAAAAGGTAAAAACAGCGAAAGTAGGGCAAGGGAATTAACAAACAAGCTAACACTTGTTTTTCAAAACAATGGATATGCAGTGGAGAACCAAGACAAGCCGTACAGATAAATTTTTATCTGCAAATAAAACCCCGGCATAAACCGGGTAAAATTAACTTTCTAGTATTCTTTTAACTGCTTCCAAGTGTTTAATTGGAATATATAAAGTTTCTCCGCTGCCTGTAGCTGGACGACCGCCTTTGTTGACAGTCCTTTGTTGCCACAGGGGGATTATCCCAGGGGGATTGAACTGCCAAAAGGATATTGAGGACTGACAGATGAAACGACATAAGCTACGCCAGTGCGTGGGCTTGCTAAAGCGATCGCGCCAAACACACCTTTGTAGGCAGCCACACAAGCACACTGGGCTGTTGCTGGCATACCCGAAACAATCAATAATTGACCATTTGCTTCTGGAAACTCTAACAAAGGAAGTTCCTCAGACTCATTTACAGGGTTTTGGGCGTTAGCGGGTTTACCATTGTCTGCTAGGATTTCTAGCAGGGAAAAAGAATTGTTCTGAGTAATTTTGATTTTCATTGTGAGTTATTTTGGAGTGTTTCACAAAACTCGATTAGAGTTTCATTTTTGATATATCTGCGGGTAGCCTGAGCAGCTAATCTTTTTAGTAGTCGTTTGGTTTTGGGTTTGTGATCAGGTAAATCGTAATAAAAGCTTACGCGGGCAGATCCCATTTTACAAATACCAAACTTGTTGAAAGATTTGTTCATACTAGCTCTTAATAAAATGAGCTAGTAAAATGACCCTCTAGTTTTAATTTTCATTATTAGTAATACCCTTTATCGTGCCAAGAGCCAATTCCTCCTTCTCCGGAGTAATCGGTCTGATGATAGTCTAAGAAACAAGCCACATCGTCATTTTCTATTTCAAGTAAAATTTCGCCTGTATAGCGGTTCACCCACTTAGACCCACCCTCGCCGGAGGGAACTATAAAAATATCACCAGAGGTAAAACGCCTACCAATCTCTAGAACCACGTAGGTTCCTCGGTTGATAACGAAATCACTCTTGCCACCACCCAAAGACCACTCATCTAAACCCAGGCATTCTTTTTGCTTCAAATATAAATTACCGTCTATGGGATGTTTTTTGACTTCAAACACGCCGTCATTGTTAACAACAATGTCTTTGAGATTGTAGTTGTTAGGGTTAATTTCGTCTTCCCATTCGACTTTATTAGAAATATATAATGCCATTTTACCATGCAGAGTCCCTGTCATCTGCGACCCCGTGAGGCTGCGGGCCATTTTGGGATTACGTGTTGCCTCATATAAATCAATATAGTTTATCTTAGAAAAACTGTCAAGAAGTTTCTCTTAGATTTATTTTTGGCGTATTTCTTGACACCCTAGAGGAAACATGAGATATTAAATATGGACATACAGGACATACGGGACACCGGATGGCAAAGCAAACTATTAAAGACAAACCCAGAGTAAGGATTGGGCAAAGCCTAAAAAGAGAGGTGGATATCTTAGCCGCTAAGAACCAATCCAGCCAATATGAAATGCTGGAGTTGCTGATCAGGGAAGGTATTAAGTCCTTCAATAAAACCAATACTAAAGGGACAGAATGATGACAACAACACTACTTGAAACTGACACCCCCACAGAACCACATAGAGGTTCTGGCAGGAGGGAAGAAAAAATAGAATGGATTGCGTTGAATATGCTATTACCGCACCCATCCAATGAAGCTATCTATGGGGGCAATGAAGATATAGCGGATCTATTAGAAGGTATCATTTCTACTCAAGTAGTAGATCCATTGACCGTCTACCCTCAAGGATCAACTTACACAATTCTTCGAGGGCATAGAAGACGGGAAGCGTGCAAAAGATTAGGCATTGAACTACTTCCCTGCGTAGTAATTCAGGAAGAATTAAGCGAGGATGAGCAATTAAAAATTCTGATCTCTGGTAATTTCCAGAGAGAAAAGACGCTCCTGCAAAAAGTTAAAGAAGGGGAGGTATGGGAGAAGATTTTTAAAAATGAACCCCCCACTGATTCCCCAGTAGGAAAGACTAGAGATAGAGTAGCCGAAAAAATTAGTGTGGGGTCAGGAGTCAATTACGAGAAAGCGAAAGCGGTTGTAGCCGCAATAAATGAAAACCACCCAAGGGCAGAGGAATTGACTGTCTTGCTGACATCTCCGAAAGCCAAGGTAGATAGAGCATATAAGATAGCAAAAGGGTTAGACGAACCCGATCCACAGCAGCCTAAGTCAGTAAAAACGAAAGTAAGGAGGAAGCAAAAACAGCTAGGACTTGCTCAACAAGAATCTGGGGGACTACTCCCAGATGTGGGGCGGAATGAGGGTGATCCTTATGACCTCGGACTTCCCAGAGAAACTACACAACAGTTAACTGTTGTACAACTAGAAACCATCAAGAATGAATTACTAGGAGGGTTGGATCTGGGTAAAAACAACCGTAGGTTTTCAGAGAATGCTATCTCACTTTTTATTCAAGAGTTAGAAAGAAGAGGTCTATGTTGCCAATAAAGTTTAAAAAATGGGTTGGCATTAGAAACAACTCAGGGTAGGAGAAGATGAGTCACCAAGCTGATATAGAAGAGGTCAAGCGGGAGATTCTTGGACACATAAACAATGGTCTTCCAGAGGATTCAATAGTTAAAGCTATGAAACACAGTTTCCCTTGGGTTGAAGAGGGGCAAATACACCATTTTGTTTTCTCATGCAGACAAAGATATGTTGCTTTTATCAAGGGCGACATAGCCAACTATATTGAAGCCGGATACAACCATGAGGATATCCTCAATCTCATAAACCGCGCTTACAAAGGTCAAGATCCTGAAGACATAAGAGGACTAATCAAAAAAGTTTCCGTAGAAATTGACATCATAAAATTTACTACGGAAAGTAAAACGTGGGGGGAGGCAATCAACTACATTCAACAAAAGCATCAAATGGAGGTAGTCCAGATAACTTGTCTAATTAGAAACTTGGTTGATCAAGGACGAATGCAACAGGAATTAATTTACACAGCGAGAAAGCATCATGAACAAAACAACAGCAGCCAACAAACCTAATTCAATAGGGTTTACAAGCAGCGACAACCCCTCACTAGGGTTTGTCGGGTCATTTTCATTGGACGGTTCAGAACAACCTAAAAAGAGAAAACTAGAAAAGATTCAATTTAAGGATAAATACTTCAATGGGGAGGTGATTTATACAGAAACCAAAATTCAGTATAAAACCAGTAACGAGAGAGCCTTGGGCGGGTTCTCTAAAACCTCTATTGCTTCGACTGATGAGCCAAAGGAGCAACTAATTGAGATGGTTCAAGCTTTATTAGGACTGTTAATAGATAGCGCAGGGCTGGACAGGAAGCTATGGGAAGCGGGTAAAGTAGTTGGGCTTACTTTTAATGATCTTGAAAGTTTCATAACTATCAAGATTGAAGGTGAGTGCGAGGTAGAGGGATATTTCCCTAAAGTTTGCAGCCCGCCGCTTAAATTCAATGAACAAGAATATGCGGACTTTATAAGAGGACTTAGGGAGATAGAGACGGAAGCACTAGCTTATGTTGATGGCGATCGCCGTCCTATCAAACATCAACAACAAGAATTAGATTTAGAGAAATAATAACCCTGCCAGTAGGATGACAGGTAATAACCTCACATCGGTTAATCTATGGAAACCATAACACATTTGCCAAGATTAAGTCAGAGGGATCTGACCCAGTTGCAAAACTGGATCAACCACATAAAGCAATATATGATGCCCTCTGTCTCTACCTACGCGCCAGGTAGGGAGGAATTACACCTTAGACATTTTGTAAAATTAGCTAAGGCTAAAGACAAGGGGTTAGAAGATGAAGTGACCCCTATACCGGACGCTATCACCAAAAAATATAAATCGGAATTTGTTGAGCAACTAGGCGAGAAAATCGCGCCAGGATTCAACCAAGCTTTAGTTTTACGCTACCCCACAGGTAGTTTAATAAAACCACACAGAGATAGCCGCGCCTACTCTCGCGGTGCTGCATCAATCAACATTATTGGCGGTGCAAAATTTTTCATCAGCCATGAACAAGATGCCGGGAATATGCAAGGCTATGATCTAGGTGAAGGGAGTCAAATAAGCTTTGATAACAAACAGCCTCACGCGGTAGCTAAAGTAAAAGAAGAACGCTGGTGTGTCTGTTTCTTTTACCTGAAAAAAGAATACTTGCCAGCCCAGTCGGTACAGCTAGGATTACTTGATACCCCCCAGCCAGAGGTTCAAACAAAGCAGCAAGACAGCAAGACGGTTAAACAGAACCTAACCACACGTGATCACCCCAGGATTTACACCTCATGGTACGGGGGACAAAAGATAGGGGAGGAAACCTCGATATCTTTGTACCCTCCTAAGACCTTCAAGGGTAAGCACGAACCTTTGTTTGCTCCTACCTGCGAAATTCTCACGCAGTATAAAGACAGAGACCCGAAAAAGATAACGGCAGTTCAAGCGATCGCCCGTTATAAGCGTGATTTTAATGCAGAGATGGTTAACAGGGAAGCATTGATAGATAGGTGGCTAGAGCAATTTAGCCAGCAAACCAAGAGTGTAACTTTGCTGTGTTACGAGGCTGATGATCCAGAAAGACTTGATAATCAGTTTTGCCACAGACACATAGTCAGTGAATTGATTAAATCTAAGCGTCCTGATATTTGGGGCGGAGAAGTTTCTTATTGCTTGTACAAGTTTAATGAGCCAGAAGCCCCAAACTTTGGATTTGAGCCGGGGCAAGCTGTCCAGGTACTCGTAGATGACGAGTGGCTAAACGGTGAGTACATGGGTACTCATGCAACATCTTTTGCTAAACCTGGGCAATTTTCATTTATTGAGGTGAAGCTACAAGGGCGGCACAAAATCAGAAAAGTTGTAAACCCTAATTGCGTCAGGGCGGTGTAACCATGATCTGTGTTGGACAAGCCAACGTGGTTGTATCAGTTCAAGATATCAACCAGGATTTTAGAGCAATCAAGAAATCAAAAAAGAGACTTAAACATATCCCCGCAGGGAAGGGGATTAAATTTTTCCACTGTAACTCAAACATTCCAGGGCGGGCATGGTTCAGGGTGTGGGTAAAAACCAACTCAAGCAAGGACTGGGGGAAAAACTGGATGCTTGAGGGTGTAAAACTTTGCACCCTTAGCAGCAAGAAGGGGGAATAATGAAAAAAGTAGAGAAGGGAACAACAGCGGCAATCCTACCTAAACCTAATTATCATTTCTGTGATCACTGCGGCAGGTTCAGGGAGAGACGGGTAGTGACAAAAGAAAGGTCTATTATCTGCAATGAATGTTCAAGGTCTTTGGTGTCGCGGCAAGTAATTAGAATAGTCGAGCCAATCCTTGTCTTCACTCCTGAAGAATGGGAGGAAATAACAGGGGAACTATTATCAGAAAAGCTTACCCAGAAAAGCAAGGCGGAATTAAAGGAGAAGAAACACAAACTATCAAAAAAGAAAGAGCCTTTTATCTCTTTCCCTGCGAAAGTCTTAACTTTTATGGAATCCAAAGAAAATGGGGTGAAAGTATATGAGGTATGCCAGTATTTTGAGACAAAAGAGACTAAAGTATGGGCTGCACTTGCTCAACTCAAAAGAGAGGGGCTTATCACGTCAACAAGCAGGAGAAAAAGTAAGACCTATTTTCACAACAAATATCAGCAAGAAGCAGTAAAAGCAGAATCCAGATGCAGGAAATTAACAGAGGAAGAAATAGACAACAAATTACTGGAGATAGTCAATACAGAGCAGCAATTAATGGCTGCTTCTGAAGTAAGAGGATTAATGACTTTCTACTACCCCACTGACGGGGTTAGGAAAAGCTTAAATAGACTTTTTAAAAAAGGTGAAATAGGGCGATATCAGCCCTTTAGCAGCAATACTTACTATTACTATCCAAAAGAAGGGGAGGGAATAAAGAGAGCTTGGGATCATTTTTCGCGAGGAATGTTGATAACCCGTATCTTTTCCTTCATAAATAACGGGGTAAGGACAAGACAGCAAATAGCGGATTTTATAGGGCATAACAGAAAATCCTACGGGACTGTAAATAGGGCGATCGCTCTACTCGAAAAGGAGAATAAAATCAGGACATACAAAAAAGAAAGAACCTTATATGTTGAAGCTATCAAAGAGGGGGGATAAATGAGAGAGTCATGTATTCATCACCCCACACAGCAACCCGTAGCAATAGTCAGGCAAGATTATTACTACTTAATGAACCGTGACACAATAGCTGCGGCAATTCTAAATATTTTCGAGTATTGGGCGAATGGGGCGATCGCTACCCAGGGAAACAAAGCAGCAGAGAATCCCTGGGTAGGAATCCACACAATCCCTGAAATTCAAGAGTTGTTAGTTGGCATAGCTACCGACAAGCATATCAGAGAGAGGCTTAAAACTCTCGAAGAAAATGGTTTTATTGAGCGGCGCAAATCAAGGCTTGGGGGTAGAAGTTATGAATACAGATTTAATATTAAGGCTGTTCAAGAATCTCTGGAAACCCTTGCTAAATCCGGTCAAACGACCGCAATCAATCCGGTCAAACGACCGCAATCAATCCGGTCAAACGACCGGAACAATCCGGTCAAACGACCGGAACAATCCGGTCAAACGACCGGA
>JAAUYM010077029.1_pt1 | contig 35688 bp, 40 predicted proteins | sample 7278001 | NCBI WGS metagenome assembly JAAUYM01 (sample SAMN14350224, study PRJNA611818) | marine sediment metagenome | isolation source: surface marine sediment (1.8m) | place: French Polynesia: Moorea | collected 2018-08
ACAATAGTGGTAGTTAGTGCAGGGGTCGACATTTGAGTTGCAATAAGGTTTTTATATCACTTATACAGCGTTAGAACGCCAGCGCAGGTGTTAGAATAGTGGGAAAAAAACTTTTTTGCAACTTATCACTAAATTGACGCTAGCGATATTGGTTGGGTAGACAAAAATTGAGAAAAATTGAGATTTTCCCCCCTGAAACTCACAGCATTGTAGTACTCTATTGGTATGTTCCTCGTGCACTCCTTCGGGTGGCAGACTCCAGCGGCGCACCTCTCTGGGAGGCGACAGTCCAGGTCATCCACGCAACCTGGGCGGCAGGGAGGCTGAGAAGAGCCATCCAACAAAGTCCATACAGGGTGTTCTGGAAAGGAAGAGTTGCGTCTTGTGTGACAACCGTTGGGCTTCCCCCTACCCTTTGCTTCTCTACCCTACCGCTCTGTCCCTTGATGAGACTGCAAATGACATCCAACTTCTTGTGTCCGTTGATGTTGTATCCTGGGTCGCAGTGGACCACACCTCTGGAGTTCACCACGGAAGAAGGTGACAGGGGAACCTATTAACACACACCATTGCTGACCCTAGCACTTTCTAGAGTTAGAGAAGTTTTGTACAAGAAGATTTCTCTGAAGCTGTGCAAGAATTTAGTCTTGTGCTTGCCCTTCCTTGTTGTACGTACAGTACCTACATTACAGTAGTAGTAGTTAAACAGTTACAATCTCTGACGCACCATCCATCCATTGCTGACTCCCTGTGATACGCAGACACGAGGGACGCATTGCTCATGGGCGCAGCGGAAGTGAGAGGGACACCAACCAGAGGAGAAGTCACATCCTGTGCGTACATACAGTATAATGTGACAAAAGCAATGTTCAAAGGCTGAAGACAGGGGTTTCAAACAGAACTGGCAAAGTGATGAACACCCACCTTGAACAGATGGTGATGGAACTTTGTCTCAACAGCAACAACTCACCACGCACACAGACGGTCAAGTTCTTGTCCTGCACGATTATCCTCCCTTCCGCGTCCATGAGCTGCGGCCTCCCTCCGACCAGCGAGCAGGTGGCGACGTGGACGCCCCTGGGATCGCTCAGCTGCCGGTCCCCTCCACCCAGCGGCAGCCGCAGCAGCCACCCCTGCCCGCAGGTGAGGAGCAGCTGGCTGCCCAACCGGAGCGTCCCCGCGGGCGGCCACAGGTCGCCGGCGCTGAGCGGTCGAAGTGCCGACCGGGAGAGGTTGCATTCCACGTTCCTGCACACGCTGCTGTCCCTGTGGCAGCGCTGGGAGGCCGGGCAGTCGTCGCTGTCCTGGCACACCTGGTTTCCTTCGCATCTGCCTCCGTTCCTCTCCGTGACGTCCGTTCCGAAGCACTCCAACTTTCTCTTCTCGTCAAGGCTCGAGGCTGCGTCAGCAGAACTGAAAGAAATTTGCATTGGCGTTGGATATATTTTCTGTTTTCCTGCTTTTTTTCAGCTGGTAGTGGAGCAGGCAAAATAATTATGGCATCCGGTGCCAAATTTTGACGAGCTAGAAACTTTCTTACACAGAACTTATTTCTAATGAATTGTGCAACAACGAAAGTGTTCAAATTATGACTGTTCCTGACCTGTCAGCATTGGGGACCCATCTCAGTCTTCCCTTGGAGGCCCCGTCTCTGACGCAGGTGACCTCGGTGTAGGTGTCCCTGCACCCATCGGCACAGACGTGCCAGGCGGTCGCGCCCAACTCCAGACTGGTGAAGTTGGCCAGGAGCGCCACTCCTCGCCCCGCGGTGGCCCCGTGCGCCACGCCACCGGCGCCGGCGCCATCCTCGGGTGAGTCGGGGTCGGAGAAGAACGGGAGGCAACGGGAGGACACACAGCTGCAGCTGGCTTGGTCGCAGATCTGACTTCCTCCGCAGTCTCCGTCGTCGGCACAACCTGGGGAAAAATTCGTAAGATCTCTCAAGGTCTTATAAAATAATGAGAAATAATTATGATTCCTTGTGATTTCCCCAATTTTCTCTCTTTCTCTCACCCCAGGTGCAATCTTCATGAAACTGCTTTCCGCCAAACTTGCTGGCCCAGAACGGGTGGTGGTATCTGGATGGTGGTGCCTTGCACACAATTTCCCTTTGACGCAAGCATTGCCCGGAACTCCGACTGCGCATCACATAGCCCTGTCCGAACAAGAAAGAATATTTATTTAATTACGTACAAAATATTTTTTTTGCACAAATACAGGCAGTATGAATTGTAGGTACGTACGACGTTTACATAACGGTGACTACGGTTTGTAGTCACGTCGGGCAAATCTTTTAAGTATCCTTAAGGAGATTACTTGCAATTTCCTTTTTTTGCAGTTAAATTTAGCTGTGAGGCTCTACATACTTTCTAACAGAGAAAAAGTGGGTTGGTGTGGTGAACACAGGAACCAAGAAGACTAATGTGCTTATGTGCAATACTCTTTAGATTCCTAAAACTTTACAATTGTATAAAAGTACGCATCCAACTGTAAACGTACTCCGACCTTGCTTTCTCACCTGCTTGCACGTAATGAATGCTTCAGCGCCCACGACGGGCGACCCGTCGCCCTTGGCGTTGACGACGAGGACCGCGTTGTCGGAGGGGGAGAGCAGCGAGCAGCGCGGACGCACGCAAGCACCGTGAGAGCAAGTCTCGTCAGGAGCACAGTCCAACGCGCTCTCGCACACTGGGGAAAAAAGGGCCAAAAAAATGTGAGATCCGTCACCCATAACTCTAAGTCAGTGGTTCTGAACCCATGGGTCGCTGGAGGTCGACCTGGGCAAGAATGCATAGTCCTACTTAAAGTGAGGTACAGAAGTCCTACTTAATGTGATGTATACGGAAGTGTAGAGTGGGGTCGCGGGATTCTTTGGGAGTCATAAGGTGGGCCCAACCAGAAAAGGTTGGGAACCACTGCGCCAAGGGTCAGGGTCTTCTCTAGAGCTTGAATTAGCAGAGCAGTTCAGTATTTCCTACTTGGAATGCCTCAGCCTTTACACTTCACACTTTAAATGCTAAAGTTTCTTTTGACAGGTGAGTAACTCCCCTGCTTTTCAGAGATCCACAGTTCACCCACCTCCATCCACACAAAGAGGAATCGGCGACCCCTTCTCCAGCGTCCAGGTGACCCGGGAACCAAGCTCAGGATCGGAAATCACGCTACAGAAGACAAGCACAGACTTTCTGAAAAAAGAAAAAAAAATAACATAGTATTCGATTGTGAATGCAAGAATTCTCCTCTCTTCTTCCCTCTGAAATTCCCTGAGCGCTGTCGACCTCATCATGTGGCCCTCGTCGCAGGCGAAGAGCAGCCAAGCCCCGACGTCCACACCACCGGGAGGAAAGTGGGCCAGACGACCGCGGTCCTACGGAGCATGCAGTTCAACAAAATCTCTTTCTTTGTACGTACTTCTGTACCACAGTACAGCATGTTCACCCCCCCCCAAAAAAACCCCTAATGCTTCTTTTCTTCCTTTAGCAAAATTCATAAAATTTGTTTGAAGTATTTCAAGGTAGTAAAGTGTATCGTAGTTGTTGGGTTTTCTTTAATGGACATGCTGATTTCTCCTGTGACTTAACTTGTTTGTACGGCTCCGAGCAACGGGTCTTTGTGCACCTCCAGGCCCTCTCGTTGCATTCCTCGTCGACGTCGCACATGGAGCTGTCGTCGCAGCCCTTCTCACATCTGAAGAGGAAGCAAACACAGCAGATGACGAGGTCCGGAAGGAGGAGGGAGGGACAGGGGGTAAAGTTTGCCTCATTTCGTCCTCGCAGTGTTGGCTGTCTGCGTCGACCCACACGTGATCCTGCAGCTTGCGACTGTAGCAGCACTTTACTGGCGAGGAGGACTGGCCGTGGGAGAAGGAAAGGGAAAGAATGCTAAGTGATCACTGATCAGTTACCTACTACTACATTGGAACTTTGGTTTAGAAAAGCCAGCGGTTTTCACAGAAAAGCTTGCTAAACAAAGGTTTTATACTAAATAAAAAAAAACGAGTACTGAAGTTTGAACTCACTTCTGGCTTTAACTTCTTCCTCTCTGCCTGAGACTGGACGAAATATCCCTGGCTGCAGTTGACTCTGAAGGCGTGGTGTGTGCGAACGAGCTTCGCGTTGGCGTCCGCAAGGTCGGACTTGCACGAGGAGTGCACGCAGTCGTTGTCCTCATTGCAGCGGTACTCAAGTGCTCTGAAAAAAAAATATAAAAAAAAAAAAATACTGTATCTGCTCATAAGCAGTCAGGTCCAATTTTCATTGTTCTATCTGACTAAAATTCTAAATACTGTATTTTATGGTTTTCTTCCATTTTAATATAAGTATTCGTACTCGCCCTCCTTTTTTTGGCAATTCTCCTTTTTCCGTCAAACGCTTCTGGGACCTTGCTATCCTGACCTATCCTGGCCCTACCTGCAGTCTCTGTTGCTCCTGCACTTTCCCTCCCTGCACCCGATGGTCTCCACTTCCAAGCCGCCCTTCTGCCTGATGACCCATCTTGGCGAGCCTGACGCGCCGTCGCAGCTGCACGAGACGGAGACGTCCGACACGGGCTCAGAACCAGAACCAGACCCGGACCCGGACCCGGACGGAGAAGGACTGACAAAGTTGTACTTGTTGCACACCATCCAGGCCGTTGTGCCAACCTGAGATTACATTTACCGCGTGGAAGACTAAGTTTCTTGCACCCCAAAAAAAAGACTTTTTTTTTATCCCACCTCGTATGTTTCCGTGGAAGGATTTCTAATGATGGCATTGGGCAGAGACGCCATGCATTGTTTGGGATGGCACTTCCAGTCGTCTCTTCGGCACTCCTCGCAAGCCTCCTGGGCACAGGAATCCTCCAGACCGTTGCAACCTGGCAAAGAAAAAAATCATTTAATCTGCGGCGAAGACGCACTGTGGTTTGTGTTGCGATTTCACGTTGTCTAAAAATCATTTTTGGTGAGTTTTCAACTTTGTAAATGTGTGTCCTGAGTGCGATACTGATTCATTATCAACTGTGACCAGCTGTGATCAGCTGTGATCAGTTCAAAAAAGTATGTGCCAAATTAAAGTAAACTGTTTCGTGATAGCATATTTGAGCATCCCAGCTTTTGCCTAGTGAGGCCCGTACCTTGGTTGCACTTTGGCAGTTGGTTCTGTCCCTCCGGCAGTGCGTCGACCACCCACCGGCCGACGTCGCTGGCGTTGGACCGACGTTCACAGCGGAGCTCAACCGACGTCAGGGGAGTCGGCGTCAAGGAAGGAAGCTTCATCACCAGACCTACATGCATCAGTGTATAGAAATTTGATCTGAATGATCTGAGCTTCACGGTACATACTACTTTACATTACTTTACACATATTACTTTACATTGCTTTACACATATTACTTTACATTGCTTTACACATATTACTTTAAATTGCTTTACACATATTACTTTACATTGCTTTACACATAATTTACATTGCTTTACATGCATTACATTACTCTACACTCATTACTTTACGTATACTGCATTAGTTTAGTGGGCATACTATTATATGTAACATGTAGTACAAGTGCCACTGACCTCTTCCACAGACCATGGTTGCGGTCGATCCCAGCAGATATCTCCTACCCGTGCCCGACCCCTCCAGTCGCGCCCGCAATGCCCCGCCAATCTGATCCGGGCAGGTGACTTGCAGGCAGCACCGGCCGCAGGGGGAGGAGGGCGGACACCGGGAGGGAGAAGACACGCAGTTCGAGGTGCGGTCGCAGTCCAAGGACGAAGACAGGCACCCTGGAAGGGGAAGAAAGCATTTTAAAGAGGAGGAAGGAAAAGTTATTCATCTTTTTTCTCTCTCTTTCTCTTCACCTCTGGCGCAGTCGACCTTTTGGTCGCAAATCCTCCTGGCGTCACAGAAGGTCGCCCCGGTGTCCCCGAAGGAGCAACAGAACTGCTGCTGCCTCCGGCAGTCGGGTGACAGGTGTCCCAGTCGGCAGGTCAAGAGAAGCGACGAGGAAAAGTCGGGAGCCAGCGAGGTGCTGCTGGAGTTCACCGTGCCAAACTGCGGGGTCGGGATCAAACAATTGCTGGCGCAAGTGTCTGCAATTAACAGAGAAAAAGTATAATTAGAAAAAAGCATTATCCCATCGTTGCCGTTGCACCAACTCACTTCCTAGACAGGAGGTGTCCTTGGGACAGTCGTCGTCTCCCTTGCATCCCTTCTGGCAGGCCGGCACGGGCCGCCTGGACGCCTTCGTCACCCACTCGGGCAGGAGCGAGTGCCGGTTGAGCGCGCACTCCAGGAGGATCGACTTGGACGACCAGGAGGTGTTCGGGTAGAGCACGAAGCCGAGCTCGCAGTTCAGGGCGGCTTCGGTGCCAAGCTCGAACTTGCTGGGGGAACCACCTGTCCAATCATCAATCAATGATTCAAGTCAAGTTTAATTATTTTTCCATCCATCCATGATGCTCTCGCCTTCGTCCTTAACGTCTACGGTGGCATTTCGCCAATTTGGAAATGAACACTTCTTGGAGACACAAACATTCTTCTCACACGTCTGGGGGGGAAAAAAAGAGTTTCTATACACAGCACCGACTGCATTTAATGTTGTGAATGGAGTATTTTTTTTAAACCTGTTCTCTACCGCAGTCCGTCGTATCCTCCACACATCCCATCTCACACTTGGGCACAGGTTTTCCTGGGTCAAAGCTGCCCTGGTGCTCATTGCTGGGCTGGCTTGGTTGCCAGCCCAATTGGCATGACGCGCCCACTTCGGTGCATTGCATCTCCAAAGATTTGAAACCCTTGCCATTCTGACGGATAAAGAAAGAGATACTGCATGGAACTGAAAACACGATTGTTACTCGTTATACTAGATAGTACTTCGTCCTTGATGATGAACCCGTTCCTGCACGTCTTCGTTGCCCAACCCTTGAGTCTGGGTGATCTGACGGAGACGTCGCCGTTGGGATCCGACAAGTCGGCGGGACAGACGTTCTCACGGCACCTGAAAGAGGAAAGGGTTTGAACAGAACCAATTAAATAACAAAATGGCTTCCTTTACTGCAGTGATTCTCAACCTTTGCGGACTGGACCTCCACTTTTAGCCCTGAACACTCACTTTGTGTAACTGAGACCATCATGCGACCCACTCTACCGTAATATAACTTTACATACGGAACCACATTAAGTACTGTACTACCGTACTCTTTTGCTCTATTGAAAAGTTTTACGATTCCCACAGGTTGAGAACCACTGTGCCTTACTGGAAGTCGTCGGCACAGTGATGGCAGCGGCCGAACTCGGGAAGAAAGCGACAGTCGGAGTCCATCAGACAGCCTGAGCAATAAAAAAAACACGAAGTTTTCCCACTCAATTTTGGCAAAAAAAACCCACGTGATCTTAATTCACCTGGAATGCACTCCTTCACGGGCCTCTCGTGTATATTCAAGGAGATGCCAAAGTGCATGGCCTTCCACTGCCCGAGCCTGCCTCCATCCTCTGCCACGCACCTCACCCTCACTGACCGAGACCTCAGCCCGAACGACAACGGGTACACGTAGCCCTGAAAGAGCAGCAGGTCGCACCCAATTTTTTTCTATAATAATTATGTTGAGTCTGCTATTAAGTCTGGAATGAGCAGACGTGAGCAAGGGTAGTCTGTCTGGTCGGGCAGGTGCTGACCTGACGGCAGGTGTATTCGCCCATGCATCCGACAAACTGGGCCTTCCTGTCCGTGCTCGTCATGTTGTGCGGCACCCAGGAGGGGCAGCCGGAGAAGTGGAAGTCGCCGCTCGGGCCGGGGGCGACGGTGCAAGGCCGAGGAGAACATCTTAACAACAATGAACAATTAGTTGAAAGTGAAAAGCGTATCTCATTCTGAGCATGCTGCTGGACCTACCTATAGTACCCTATGTAGGTACATATGATTTCAATATTTTACAATAAGGAGAAGGTTCCACCCTACCTAAAGTTCTTTGTTGAGCACTCATGCGCTTTAGGGCAATCAGTGGACTCGGTGGCAGAGGTGCAGCCTAGGAAACAATTTTTCTTACTTTGGAATTTCCCACTTTGAAATTTGTTTTCAACAACCATTTTGCGACTTTTCGTATGTAACCATGGTTAGTGTTTATTTGACATGACTATTGCAAAAGTACTAAGTTTTTTTTTCTTTTTATACCTTTGACGCATTTTGGCTGCTTGCTCTGCTCCACGTCTGTCTTCCCTTCCATGATCCACTTGGCACCATCGTCTGTTTGGACGCAGCGGACGAGGGGGCGCTTCAGCGAATCTTCTTCCTCTCCTCCTCCTGCTCCGCCCCCTCCTCCTTTCCCTCCTCCTCCTCCTCCTTCTGCGATGTATCCTCGACGGCAGCACAAGTTGCTGCTGTACCCAGATTGGACGGGATGGGAGGAGAACTCGTCGCACATCTTGGATGTAGAAGTTGACGGCAAGGGAGAGCAGCAACTGGAGACGCATCTGAAAACGTAGTGGTTTGGTACCCTGAAAGGCATGTAACCCTGCAACCATATTGCAAGGTTGCCAAGTGACGCCATAGCCATTTTGGCTATGATAAAATATGGTGTTTTTTTGGTTAAAATTTTTAACTTTTTCTATAAAGTCATTGGAGTTTATGGTCATCCTGAGAGTGGGACTCCAGGTTGGGCCCAATCACTCTTTGTCTATTTTTAGAGCCAAGACCTGGCGAGTGGCGACCCTACGTAGTTGATTGTGTGCCTCTTTGCCTGTTTTTCCTGCACGCCGTCTGGCAGTGGCCCGTGCACTCCTCGTCCCTCTTGCACTGCGGCCCGCACCCGATGGCCACCTCGGACTTCCCGCACACCCAGCGGGCGCGGCCCTCGTCGTCGTACTTGCAGACCACCCGCAGGCTGGAGACGCCGCCGAAGTGCGCCCCGCGATCTGACGACAGGGGACGGACGACCATACCAGGATCGCAGGTCAGAAGGGCAACCTCGAAAAAAAAACCCCGACCAATTTGTAGCACATACTACGTAGCACATACCACTACGTAGAACTAAAGTGATACTTCATGGGGACATATTCCATAACATTTGGTCGATGCGCATGTACGGGCCTACTATAGTACGCGTATGTGCTTGCCACGTGACTGTTCATGACATGTCCTGTTATGTTCATTCTGTTTCACGGCAAAATTTCTACGCGCAAGTACAGGTACACGTTGAAAGAGTGGAAACTGCATCAACGACCACCACCTACAGTACAGTACCTACCTGTGTGCTGTACCTCCTGCTCTCCCCGAATGTCTCATTGTGTAGAAGTTGTAGAAATCCGTTGTCGACGGTGGAAGGACACTTCTTGCGGACACAAGTAAAGGTGGACGAACTGCAAAAAAAAGATGAAACGGAGGTCCAACGTTTCAGCCGTGGACAGGGAAGAGGACTTTTTTAGGCATATACAGTGTAGTATGTACGTACTATTGTATGTGGACACAGAACGCAAAGTTCTTTGACCCACAACCCCACCCCAGGAAGCGTGGAATTTCTTATTTCCTCACTGGCAGACTTGGTAGTTGTGTTGGCAGTCTTCTTCCTCGTTGCCAGGCTTGCATCCCTTCTCCAGCTGCACGAGAGGCTCCCAAGTCCCTGCCTTGGGGCAGGAAGACGGCGGAAGCAGGTTCCGGCAGAAGACGATTACCTGCTTGCTTGCACGGACAGCCGTATCCTGAAAAAAAAAATAATAATACAGCAGCTTGCAATAATCCAATGTTTGACTGTAAGTACTACTAGCACACGTGCCTCTTTGCTGTAGTGCTTATGCACGTATCCAGGTGGAGTTTCGTAGGAGCACTTCTGTCCGATCTGACCTGACACCTTGTTGAGGTCGCACCTGGTATGCACGTAGAAGGAAAAAAAAGAAAAAAAGAAGAGACCGGGAAAAAAAGAAGATTATACCTGAGTCTCAATTTGTCGGCGATGTCCTCCATGGGACACCTGAGAAGCTGGCATCTGTGGGTGGCGTCGTCACAGAGCTGGTCCTCGCCGCAATCGAAGCAATCCACACAGCCTGGAAAGAGAGACATTGCGACTTAAACAGACTCCCTAAATAAGTAAATACGGGGGAGAGTTTTTCAATTATACCTCCCCCCCTTTACTTGGAAAAACTTGGCATGGGTGGTGTCTGGTCGGGTTTAATTGAACCTTTTTTGCACTCTGGCTGTTTCCCTGTCCTTGCATCCACCCACTCTCCCTCCGCTCTGCTTCCTCCGTCGCCTACCACAGTGCAGCGAACGACACCAGTCTTCGCCCAAAACCCGGTACTGGGGGAAGAAAAAGAAAGGAGGGTGGTGAGGTGGTGAGTACGTATATGTAGGTAGTACAGGTTTGCCAGGTAAGAAGAGCTAACTTTTTTTTGCAATTTTTCCCTTGTAGCATGCATAACATTATTTGGACAAGTGCTCTTTTCGCAGTAGCACCTGTAGACTGCCCCCTTCGCGCAAGTGACATCTGCGGTCTCTCCCACGTCCGCGTGGTCGTCGTCAAAGCCTCCATCTGGCCTGGTCCTGTTCTTCCTCGTGACGGTGTGGACGAAGCCCACCGAGAAGCGCGGAGGCCAGGGACAACGAACAGGAACGCATTGGGGGGAGAAGGAGGAGGAGGAGGAGGAGGAGGAGCAGAAGTAGTTGGGTCCAAGGCAGTCGGAAGCGTCTGCACAGCCTGGGACGTAAAAAAAAGTCTACTATGGTGATCTGAGTTTCACCTGGTGCTGCTTCGTCACCTTCAACACATTCTACTGGCACGTCTTCGGTCCCCGGCCTCTCCTTGTGCACCCAGACGTTGTCTCCGTCCCCGCCTTCCCCCTTGGCGCAGAGCGCCTCCGCCTGCTTCCTGGGCTGGTACCCACCGCCCGAAACAGCGGGGACCAGGATGACGTAACCTCGCTGGCAGAGGACGGTGGCCACGCTGCCCACCGTGGGAGGAACAAAGGAACTGGAAGGGAGAAAAGGCACCCTCTTGAGCTGTTGCATCTGCCATAACCAATCACCGATGATGACAGGGAAGGACAGAAATTTATGTTTTCCCATAAAATATTGCTAAGCTACAAGATTTTTCACGTACTACATTATATGGTTTGTAGCAGCACATTACGGTACTTAGTAATTATATCTTGCTTGACTGGTTGATTGTCATACACATGTAGGTACGTAGTGTTGGAGTACCTTGGTCTGATCTTTCCCTTGGATATTTCCGTGGGACACTCTCTGACAACACAGGTGCCAGTGTGAGAGCAAGACTCCTTGGCATCACCACAGTCCTTGTCACTCAGACAGTGTTTGACGCAGGGCGTCAATCGAGATTTGGAACCGGTGAGGATCCAGATCTGCAGGAATTTAAAAAATAAAAATAAAAAGCAACTTGGAAGGTAAAATACAGAAGGTAAAAAGCAAGTAACTAGGTTAATTGCACACACAGTTAAATGCAATCACATTTTGCACTTTTTGATACATCTTGCATTTGCCCCCATTCAAGGGAGAGTTTTCTGCACGATATAGGGGTGAAGTACATTTTCTGGCAGGAGGAGGGAGGGTTGCCAACCAAAGCTTAAATTATTATAACGTAACAAAGTACATTATACAGTATCTATCAGTTCGTGGCCTTGAGCAACGGGGGTGTTTGACAGAACTGTCCTTTTTTTCTGACCGGTTTTTCTCTTCCTTGGACGATGTTGCATTCGACTTCTGCCTCCGTGTTGCTGTTGGCCACTAAAAAGTATCCCGGATTGCATTGGAAGCGCGCCTTTCCTCCGGGTAGCATCATCGTCGTCATCGTCAGATGTCCGGCGAGGGTGGTGGTGCCGTTCTCGCCCGGCAATGGGAACAGGACACCGAAGAAGGAAGATTCTTTAATTGGCAAACACCTGAAAAATAGTAGTGCAAAAAGTATGTGGGACACCTGCAATTAGAGTACATGCTAGTTTAAAGTCAAAAGGTGAGACAAAGCTGCCCTGAAAATCTACCTGAATGGCACACATTGGCCGCGGCACTTTGTTGAAATCATCCCTGCACTGCCTTCACAGTCTCCCCGACTGCACTCGTGCTTCGCCGGGCACTCCCAGTCGTGGTGACACGTGGGCTCACATCGGGGATGCCACGGGGGAGACAGAGACTACAAAAAATCATAAGAAAACAAGGTAAGTTACAAGAAGTCAAAATGCTACATACTAACCAGTAAGTGACATTACCAGTGAGTGACATTCACATAGCAAAGAAACTTTACCATGCAGAACCATAAGTTCGTACGTACATTTTAATTTGGTCGGGTTTGATGGTCGAACTTTAAAGTGACAAGGAAGCAACAACTTCATTAAAATACAATGTTGCAGCAAACCGAAATGTCTCTATTTTAGTTGTCCTTCTTACCGTGTGAAGATGACCGACTACCCAAAAACCTTTACGAGGGTCTTCACTGGACTTCATGCATTTGACCTACGAGGGGGCATAAAAATAACGAATCTAAAACATGTAAAATGCAAATGTAATACGTTTTGTCACACAAAAAGTTAAGTCAGCTGATTATTCAATTAACAGAACGATGATGTGGTTGCAAAGAGACCTTGACGTGCGCAAATTCCAAGAGCTCCAAGAACATTGATGAGTGATGGTACAGAGAGAAACCTGTTACAAGAACAAGAAAAAGTTGTTTTTAGTAGGTACATGTATACTATTATTTAGTAGTACCATGGTTACTGATTCCAAGAACAGAGATGCTGATTGATCTAGCACGAGCAATCAAGTCAGCTAAAAAAGTTTTTGAAATCCATCAATGACCATCTTGCCACAGTTGTAGTGCCGTGCTATACCTGGGTCGCACTGCAACGTGTTGGTGTCCCCTGCGGCAGTGGCGACGTGGAGGAGCTTGCCGTTGTCGACGTCGGGAGGGCAGGCGGCTGGCAGACACGAACACGAAGTGAGGTCGCAGAAGGACGTGACGGGGTCACAGTCGACGTCTGAACTGCATCCTGAAGATGCAGTTCAAACATTATTGTTATGCTTAAAATGGTGTAGTGTTTAGTGAATGTCTGGTCGGGGAGGTCTACGTGCCTTTGACGCACTGCAGCTGTCCCTGCCCGACGGGGGCGCGCCGGCCGCTCTCCGCCCACCACTCCCGACCTCCCCGACAGCGGAGGACGATCCGCTTGGTGCAGATCGGCGAGACGCGGCCGCCGAGGGAGACGACGTAGCCGCCCTCCCTGCAAGTCACCTCCACGGAGTGGGGCTGAAAAGGCGGGCGCCAAAGTAATTAAAAAAAGTCGACTCTAAAACATGTGGTGGTAAAAAGCTTTTCGGAATTAGAGTGCCCAATCGGTTAATACGAGTTCTTTTTTTGGTTCAATGTTTATGGTGTAAGTAATACCGTAGAATGATTTTTATTGGTCCAAAAGTGTTGGAGACCTCTAAATCTGTACGTACCTACCTTTATGGCAGGAAGAATCAACCCTACCTTAATGGTACCATTTTGAATGTATGTCCCGGGATCAAAAATGGCCTTTGCGTTGGGCACCGCCATGATTTCGTTAGTCCGACAATAGTTTGGGTTGAACACACAAGGCGGAAGAGTGTTGCCGCCTCCCTGAGGAAACAAATAAACTTTTACTAGATGTAATGACAAGCCTTGACAACATGCAGCAGAAGAGCAGGGTTGCCAGCAGTTGGGTGGGATGTATCAGCAGTTGCACCACCCTAACTGTATAGCCAAGGGCATTCTGGAGTATCTTTAGAATGTCCCTGCTGTAGCCCAACAGTGCAACAGTAAACAACAGTATAGCCCCAACCCTAAAGTGCAGTTTTATTTTTTAAAAACTATAGCTCACAAGAGTCAAGCATAGACATTTATGCTAAATATGGGCATGAGAGAGCACAATCACCTCAAATTCTCCTCCGTCAAAGGTCCAGCCCATGGGACAGCGGTCACGATCGCAATAAACTCTCACGGCATCCCAGGAGAGGAACAGACCAACGGGTCCCTGTTGGACATGTCCAAAGTTTTTGCGGAACCCTTAGCTACCATGCTTCAGAAAAACTGCAAGTTTTTACCTTGGGAATCATCTACTGCAACTACTACGTATGTACATAATTCTCAATTTTTTTGGTCATCCAGAGTTGCTAGACAGAACTTGTAACTAATCCCAAATTAAAAGTGAAAGAAAAAAGTCATGTTCGGTAAATTGGAAAAAAAAATTACTGCGCAACTAAAAGTTACGTTTCTTCCCTCTAGCGCAAAGTCGTGGTGAAAGCTGCATGATGCGTTGGTGAACGTGACGGCGCCGTGCCCGCCGCCCCCGGCGAAGACGCCGAGGTCCGTGTTGGCCGGCACGGGGCAACGGGGCACGCAACGTGCCACGTGGTCGTCCTCCTCCTGGGAGAATTCGCACACGGCGGCGTGGTCGGGGTCGTGGTCGGGGCCGGGGTCGGAGGAACAAGGCTGGAGAGTCGAACACGGGGGAGTGGAGCGAGGGAGGCAAAAGTGGCAGGAGTGGTGACATTGCTGCATCTCGCTGCCACAACTGCAAGCGTCTGCAGTTGGTAGAAAAGGAAGAAAAAAAATATAAATGGGTAATGTCCCAGAGGGCATTTGGAGGGAAAAAGGAAGGAAGCACCGTATGGAAAGGGCAAAATAAAACTTGGTTTTTAAGCCAGACTCTGATGTGATACATATAGAAAGACCCTAACACATCAAACACTTAAGCAGACCCTAACATCAAACACTTAGACAGACCCTAATTCAAACACTGGTTGAAAAGTTAGGTTACATTAGGTTAATTAACCCTATTTGCTTTTGCCCCTGGCCCGTCAAGTTTGTTTAATGAAAAGTTCTTTCCCCTTTTCCCTCCCTTTTTTGTTCTTCACCTTTGGGGTTGCATTTAGGGTAGCACTTGGGAAGCTCAAATCCGTTGACGTGTGAACTCCACGCGGCGCCGATTGGGCTCTTGGAGCAGGTCAGCAATAGGTGGCCAGGCGTTGATTTGCACTGATCTGAGATGTATTGTGACAATGTCAATGTCAAATGGACATTATTTTCTCCCAACACGACTGACAATTGTGTGTACTTATAATGAATGTCTCATACTCACAAAAGAAAAAAAATAGCTAAAGTTATTATGAAGTACTAAAGGAGTTAATATGTTTAAAATATGTCTGTACTGACGAGAGAAAGGGTATGTCTAGTCGGGCTGTGCCACTCACGTCTGTTAGCAGGTCCAACCCATTTTTGGTGCACAAAGTGATTTTGCTCGTTTGCGCACGCCACCGTGATGGTTGCCCCTAGAGGCACTGCATCTTCCTCCTCCTCCTCCTCCTTCTCTCCATTCATCCCTGCTTCATCCACTACTTCAGTGTGAGGTGAAAGTTGACTTAAGCGGCAGAAGGGGACGCAGGCATCCTTCAGACACCTTCATATGGAAAAACATGCTACTTTCTGACTCTTGCAGAAACTTCGACACCCTTTGTCATGATTTGGGGGGGGGGAGAAAAAAGAGAAAAAAGCGCAGAAACCAAAAGAAAAGCATAAAATCCGTAAGTTTCAAGATTGCAATTGTTTGTTCTTACAGCTAAGTAAATTTCTTGTCTGTTGTTGGTGATAAAGGTTGCAAAACGTTTGTTCGAAGCTATGGTTACAAGGAAACGCTGTCTGCATGACTTGCATTTCTTCATCCGCGCAGTTCAAGCACAACGCCTTCGCGCAGAAAGGGTTGTCCACCTTTGCTCCATTCTCAGCATTGACCCAAGACCAACGTCTGAAAAGAGAGGTGTTTTTTTTCGGTCAGTTTTTCAGGAGAAAAAAAGTCATGTCACAAATACTGTACACATCTGAGTCGGTGGCTACGTCAGTGTTCACTCAAGGACACACCAGAAATTTAAAAAAAAGGAGACATACTAGTACCTGCCCCTGGGCAGTTTCGACGTCCAGACGTCCTCTACCCCTTCCCGACACACCAGAGTGGCCTCTGTCACTTTTTTCGCCATTTGGCCCAGGCCTTTCAAGACGTGACCTGAAGGAAGGGTAACGTTTCTAGAGACGGAGGTTTCTTTTTTCAACCTAAAGAAACTTAATACTTTTTTGCCTCACCTTGTGGGCATGATATTTGGGTCTTGCTTTTGTTCCCGAGCACAATTTGAACCTTGCTGTCCGTAGGTTCAAGTAGTTGACATCCTACAGTGATGGGCTAGTGGAAAGGAATAATACGTACCGTACAACAGCATGAACAAAATAGTAAAATAATGCATCAAGCTAAGACCTTTGGGCACCTTGCTAGCAATTTGTCTAGCAATTTTTTAGCGTTCTTTTTCTACATGTTTTGTATAAAAAAATAGTGCTTCCTTATGAAAGAACTTTGCCACTACCCCTGTGTCGTTGCCCGGACAGCTCCAGGACTCGGGAAGGTGAGGACGCAGGCAGTCATCAGCACTACCGCACTGCCTGTCCAGCAAACAGCCTGTAAGGAAGAGACCTTACTTATAAATTAAGAAACTTAAGAACTTAAGCTAAATTTAAGAAAAAAAGTGCGGGCACTCTTCTAAGCTATCCATATTGAAATAAGGGGGATTCTCCTTTCAATGGAGACATTAGATGTTTGGATACATGTCTCCAATTTGTGTTTTTAATTTCAGAGTTTTTTTGGGAACATCACAAAACACCAGTATCGATGATAAAAAAAATATTGCCGTCAACAGTACAATTGCACCTTTTCTGCAGTCCTTTAGCAACTCGGAGTCGACATCGGTGATCCATTGTCCAATAACGTCGCCATCCTCACTTGGAACGCAACTAAGTTGAACCTACGAAAGGAGAAATGGGTAAGATACTGGTATACACGTATAGTACCAGCTTTAGGTACCTTGACCTTAAGGCAGTTTGACCGCTATCGTCTCCTTAAGTATGTAAAATTATGAAACTTGCATTTTTATAGCTTTTGAAAGTGTCTACTCGTAGTACATAAACTTGCAAAGGCCACCTGAAATAATGAGCAAAATGTAGTCCCGCCTCCCCCAAAAAATCCTGCGCCTAAGTTTCTTTCTCACCTGCTCCCTGATTCCTCTAGTAGTTTCGTAGACGTATCCTCGGTGGCACTCAAATACGCCTCGGTCCCCGACCGGAGTGCCACCGGTGCCGGACTGCTTCACGATTAGTCGCCCGAAGAGCAAAGCGAGAGCCTCCGGTCCCGTCGGGCATCGCACCGGGATGCACGCCGACTCCTCGTCGCAGGCGCTTCCCCAGTGACACTCCGAGTGCGACTATGATGTGAGAGAGAAAGAGGAGTTCCAAACTTTAAAGATCAAAGGATCTATGCAAGATACGGAAGATTTATGCCATTAATGTGCTTGGTTAGAAAAAGAAAAGAGGGAGCTTTTGGGAGGGGGGCAGTGTGTTCTTACGTTACATTGAGACTGTTGCATGGGCAGGCATTCCTTGAGGTGTTGTATATCCACTCCATCTGGGGGAGAATTTCATAAAAACCTTCCTTTTCCTAGATCAGGATTGCTACATCTGAGAGATCAAAATTTGGACCAAATGCTAACTCAATACATCCAAATACTTGCAGTCTACCACAAACGTGACAACCCAAAACAGCCACTTTTTGGTAGTTAGCATTTGGGCTATATTTGACCTGTCAGACGTGGCTACCCTAATCTAAAAGCTACTAGTTTATGTATTCATAGCTAAGAATCTAGGAACAAAGGAATTTTTTTTATGAAATTTGCCCCTGGTATCGTTTTCCATCGCTTGTCGCCTACATTGCGGTCACAGCGCACTTGCACACCGACGTCCGCGCTTGCCAGATTCTTGTTGCACTCAAAAATGCCAAGTTCTGCAAGAGATTTGTGTACGATACATTACGCAACATGGAAAATCTTGTCGTGCCAAACAAAAATGTACCAGCGTCACACGTTACTTACCTGCGTTCTGTAGTACTTTCACGTATCCATTCAATTCTGACACTTCAGGATCACAAGCACGCCTCTCACAGAGTCCTTTGGACTGGACACATTCCATTGTCTTCGGACAGGGACACTCTGCAAATAAGAAAACAAACTCTATTCAAAGACCCGCATCGATCACGACCACTGAGAGCAAAGTTACTATGGTGACTTCAACGAACAGCTTAAGCTTGGGATGGGGGAAGAAACTCATCTTAAATTAAACTCTGGGGAGGGGGAAAGGAGAGGTCACCTTTCATGCACGAAGGGGAAGGCCTCCCGGCGGAAGACGTCCATCCGCCGGGTCCGCAGGAGACGTTCATTCTCCCGGCGACCGCGCCCGTGTCGGGTAGGACCAGCCCGTAGCCGTCCGGGCACCTCAGCTCTGCCGTCTGTCCCGGCCGGCCTGCGGTGCGTGGGGGGACCAGGACCCCATGGGAGCCTACGAGTTTTTCAGATTTGCTCTTAAACTTTTCAATACAGAAGAACTTTGGTGACACACTTCATACACACAGTGTGTATGAAGTGTGTGACACATGACACACATATTTCTAGTATATATCATAGATAAAATTTACTCTGAATGGTAAAGGTTTAAAACAGGAGGGAGGGGAAAAGGTGAAGCATCTTGCATGGTCACACCCGTTGGTGTAGAAAAAGAAAGCATCAGTGTATACATAAATGCGTTTAAAGACTTTTTTTTATTTCCAAAGCATTTGATGCAAAAATTATATTATTGTAAAAAGATTTTGTAGAGAAAGCTGAAGGTAAGATTTTCAAAAATGTCAAGAGCGCTTTCTTACCCTTTAAAACTTGAGGACATATGGCATCAACTACGCATTCCTTATCAACGCACATTTTGCCATATGGACAAGGAACATGACTGCTGCAACCTGTAAAAGGAAGAAAAAGGAAACCTACTAACATATTTTTTTTTTCTGTGTTTAAGCAATTTTTTTTTTTTAGATGGCGAGCATGAGGTTCAATTGATGTTAAAAAAGGTGTTGTTGGGTAGACAATGACATAAAATCGAAGTTCCTCCTTTACCCCCTGCAAACCTGGTCTACAAGCGACTCCTGCTGGGGTGGACCCGCTCCCCTCCGCCACCACCCACCCCCCTCCTCCGGCCGCGCACCGGACCGGCGCGGAGTTGCCCCCTTCGCCGTCCCATCCCGCCGCCACCCGGTGTCCCGGCCGGCAGACCAGCATGTGCCCGCCGTCAGCGCCCGCCCGCACGACGGTCCCGCCGGGGACCGCGCCCGCAGGACAGCGGCTGCTGGCGGACTCGCAAGCACCGGTCACCATGTTGCAGTAGCTCGGACCACCGACGTCGCCGCCGTCGTCGCCGTCGCCGTCGCTGTTGCTGTTGTTGTTGTCCTTGTCGCAGTCGGTGTCGGAGACGCACCCTGTCGGATTACATGAGAAATTTTCACATAAGAAGAAGCAATCTAGCAGTTCTTCTCTTTTTAAAGACCTTCTACGCAAGGCCGCAGAGGACTTCCGTCCACCGGGATCCATTCGGGTTGTGGAGCGACATCCGCGCAGACCAGTGGGACGCTGGTGGCGTCCAAGAAGCGAGGAAAGGGATAATGGAAGCCTTCCTGTGGGATGGGTAAGCGGCAAAGGTATACATACCCAACAAAGTCAATAAATTCCAACTAAGTTCAAAAATGTAAGCCCCCAGCTTTTTGGAGCAAAATTTAGGCCAAATTTTGTTAATACGTGCTGACTGAGCGACTGAGCGAACATGGACAAAGACGCATGCAAAATGTATGCAGTATTCCTACTGAACATCTATTTTGTATTCCACCCTTGTTGGTTGGGTAGCTTTACCTTGCAGGTAAAGGTAGCGAAAGCCCCAAGTCTGAAGTTGTTGTTGTAAGTCTGGAGGATGCCGTTCGGGTAGGTCTCGGATTCCAGCGTCGTCTGGCAACGCTTCGGTTGGCACTTACCCTCTCTCAAGGCACAGGTTTCCGACAAGCGACAGTCTTCGCCCAGGCAGCATCTGTTCCCATCTGTAAAAAAAAAAGATGCAATATCGATGCTTGACAAGATGACAAATCTCGGTATGACAATGTCAGTATGCTTACCAAAATCCTACTGTACTACAATACAATGGTACCTCCACATCATGATAAATCTCAGTTTAGCAATATCTTCCTGCTGCCAAACAACATGCTGGAATCTCAAATGGAATCTTGACATAATGTTGTTGTTTGTTAGCAGGGAAAATATATGGAGGTACTATTGTACTGTACAGTAGAATTTTGGTAAGCGAACTGACATCATCATACCGAGATTTGTCATCTTGCCAAGATTCGCTTTGTTGACATTTCCGTGTACGTAGTACAATTTATCAGCATTTGCCCTTCTTGTGCAAAAGGCCTTTTTACCTCCCTTGTCTCACCTAAAGGCAGGCACAGCAGTGGTCTGTAATGTCGTTGGCCTTCTGCCTGCCAGGTGAAGCTTCCGAAAGCTTCATCGTCCAGGCGAACGCAAGTCACGTTCACCAGCTTGTTGCAACTCCGGGTGTCGGGATCCGCGAGAGAGTACCCTGTGTCAGCAAAGAAGGAAAAACTGTAGTACAGTATGTACATGCTTACAGCCAGTAATAATGGCAGACTGAACTACCATGTAGTAAGACAGGAATGAAACTAAGTGCTAATGCTTGAGAGTTATTTTAACTTGCCCTTTTTGCACTTCACCACGGCCTTTGCCCCCTCAGCCTCCCCTTCAGGTAGGAGGAGACGAGACCCGATCGGATACGCCAGTTGCAAGGAGCACTTGGGCGCGCAGTGATGCAGGCAATTGCCACGAGAAGGGCAGCGGCAACATCTGGGGGAAAAAAAGAAAGTGACACATTTACAGAAATAGCAAAGGAAGAGCGAAGCACGGTTTGTCCTCCTAATACCGTAACTTGGTATGTCTGAGAGACCAAATATAGCCCAACTCAATGCTATCCTTACTTACTCAATGCAATGCTTACTCAATGAGTAGCCAAATGCATACCCAAAAAGTTGCCAGCCCAAAACAACTACCTACAACTTTAAAATACTCGTGTGCTCTTGCCACTAAAGCAAATTTTAAGCATTTGCCATTACACTTTTGCACGCGGAGATTGAAACAGCTTGTACCAACTATGACTGGTAGTGTACTATATGTACACTACCAGTACATACCAGTTGTGCAGTAGTGGTGCACAATCGCCTACCTTGGAAGTTCCATTCCGTTGACTGTCGTCCAGATTCCTCCTAGAGTCAACTGACAAGTCACCCTGACGGAAGCTGCACCTGAATTTATTCTGAAAAAAAAAAACAAAATCTTAAAACAACTGACTGAAAAAAGAGACCGCACTGTAAAAGCTCACTTTGTCCCTGGCAGACATCTGAATTCATGTTCGTCCTGATTCGTCTGTACGATTTGACCCCTAAACTCTGTCAGGTTGGGCTCCTCACAGGTGGTGCGCGCTCTGCAAAGCTTGGCCTGCCTGTCGCACATCTCATTGGCCGGGCAGTCCTGTAATACAAAATAAGTACAGGACCTGTGTCCATTATTAAAAAATGAACAATTCTTTTCTTCACTACATTTACCAAACGTAAATTTATTTGACTAATTTTTCATAAAATGATTACACGCTTTTCTACCCTATGACCGTATGTAAATTTATTGGACTATTTTTGCTAAGGCATTCTTTAGACCACTTTGAAATTTATTTTGCACTTCAGAAAGCCATCATTTTGCCCTGTTGTAAACCAGGTAGCAATTAGTAAGGTATCCAGTTTTGTTTTAGTGCAGATGCATCCTACTTTGCTTGTGACGCATCCTTCTTGACAACTGGGCACGGTCTGGTTGGTGCCCTTCAGGAGGAACGCCGCGGAGGACAAGGCGCAGTTGCCAGAATGTGGACAGAAGGCTCTCGCCGAGTGGAAGACGGTCCCGTCCAGAAGGCGCATGACCTGGTGAGAAAGTGGAAGTTGAAACTGTGGAAGCCTCAAAGCCTCTAAGATTCCAGGATGTCTCTCAAATTGAACAATTTTTTATAGTAAAAAGTAAAAATTTTGATGCAATGGGAGTTTCTGATGCACTTTATGTGCATTTAATCTGATTTTAACCTAATTAGCCGAAATGTAATTTGTTTGGATTTGAGTGGAATTGCACTGGAACTGGAGAAGAAAATTGAGTGCTTGCCTGCCTCCATTCGGCCCACACTTCAATGTGCTCATGACTTTTGGGCACGTCCTGCTGCAGTATAGTATACTCGCCTTCCCGGAATGGCAAACGATTTCCACTTCCCCTGCCGCCGGTCCCAGCCCGGAGGTGGTGATGACGCTGCTGGCATGAGGCTGGAGACACCTCTTCGGATGGCACCTGCGGCCGACGCAGCTCTCCAGCCAGCCACAATCACAGGAGTTGATACAACCTGCCCAGGTTGACCAGGAGGGTAAAATTTAGGTGGGAAGTATACAATAAAGATCCCAGGGGATGAGGAGAAGGAGGGGGGCATTTACACAAGTGAAGTCAGTTAGGCTGACGATTACTGTAGGTACACAAAAATAACTTTTTATACATATGTCAAACAAACTTAGGAGGGTTTCTACCGGTGCTGAGACGTGAAAATATATATAAAAAAATATGTAGATGCTTTTGGGAAACTGACCACCGACGGGAAAAAGTGTCATTGGTTTCTTTTCACCTGGCTTGCAGGTCTCGAGCGCGCTCCCTTCAGCCTGCTCGACCAGCTTGGGTCTCGGCCGCCCTTCCGAGCACAAGACCTCCACCGACCGAGAGAATCCGTCAGAAGACTCGTATACGAAGCCGGCCTGGCATTCCAGAATTGCTGTGTCTCCAACCTAAGTGTAGTAGTAGTACAGTGAAACTGGGTTAATAGGGATCTAATTGCAAGGACAGGTTAGGTTAGGTTAGGTTAGGTTAGGTTAGGGGTTAGGACAATTTTCCTCTCGTCTCATAATAAAAAACTATGATGGCAAGTGGACCTGGATCTCTGCCCAAGTTTTCTATATAAAACAGTATATTAGGACCAGATAGAGAGAAATTTGCCATCTGTCCTTGTACTGGATGCATCGTAGTAACTTTGATGGTAAGGTTATTATTTTTAGAAATAATAAAAAATTATGATGGCAAGTGGAACCAGATCTCTCCCCACGTTTTCTAGGTACGAGTATAGGTATACTCGTAACACAATATTATTAGGACCAGATAGAGAGATAGCATATTGGCGTGAATAGGGGTTTTTCTCTCCTCTCCCCATAATAAAAAAATTACGATGGCAAGTGGACCCGGATCTCTCCCCATGTTTTCTATATAAAACAGTATACGTATTAGAACCAGATAGAGAGAAATGTGCCATCTGTCCTTGTACTGGACGCATAGTAGTCAATTTGATGGTTAGGTTAGAAATAATAAAAAAATTATGATGGCAAGTGGAACCAGATCTCTCCCCACGTTTTCTATATAAAACAGTATATTAGGACCAGATAGAGAGAAATGTGCCAAAATTTCTTGTCCTGGATGTATAGTATTTAATTTGATGGTTAGGTTAGGGTAGGGTAGGGTAGGGACACAATTTTCCTCTCCTCTCCTCATAATAAAAAAAATTACGATGGTAAGTGGACCTGGATCTCTCCCCACGTTTTCTATATAAAACAGTATATTAGGACCAAATAGAGAAAAATATGCCATCAGTCCTTGTCCTGTACGCATAGTAGTCAATTTGATGGTTAGGTTAGGTTAAGTTAGAAATGATAAAAAATTATGATGGCAAGTGGAACCAGATCTCTCTCCACGTTTTCTATATAAAGCGGTATTTTAGGACCAGACCAAATGTGCCATCATTTCTTGTCCTGGATGCATAGTAGTCAATTTGATGGTTAGGTTAGGTTAGGTGGAGTAGAGTACTTGAATTTTTTCATGAGTTCATGCACATCTCACATGAATAACGTCCTTCCCGACAATCTCGCCTCCTGGTTTAATCCTCGGCTCCTGGCAGGTTAGGTGCCGACACTGACAGTTGGCATCACAAGAATGCTGAGAAGGACACTCGGTATCCTCGAGGCAGCCTATGCATATGAAGAAATCATGTCGATTTTCCCACACATGCCTAGGGTTTCTCTCGTTAATCACAGTTGTGTTAGTGCAAACAGTTAAAGTCTTTATGTATTAAAGTCTCTATTTCACTTGTGTCAGCTTAACTCCAAGGCTTAAAATACCTAGTTTGATTGCCAGGTACTGTTGAAGATGGCTGGAATATCCCCTGGACCATTTGCACAAAGTGACGTATTTTTGTTATGTAGTACATTAGTACTGTACTACGTACATACCTTGCGTGCACCCAAAAATGTGATTTTCCTCAGTCACCCATTGGGCAGACGCGTCGCCATCGTCGTCGTCGCCTCGCACGACCTGGCAGGAGGCTTCCACTGATTTTATACATTTGTTCTGACGGGAAGTCGACACCACAAAGCCTGAACTGAAATGTCACAGCGCAAGATAAATTTTTTCAGGCTAGCCAATCAGCACAATGGGAAAATAATGAACTTTGTCTCTAAGACAACAAGAATAACAACAACTCGCAATCTTGACTTTGACTTGTCGGCTTCGCCGCAGGTTAAAACAAGGACAGACTCTGTTCAAAGACCTTCGGCGTGAAGACAGGAAGCCATGGGAGGCCTCCAACTGAACACCCATTGGCAATGTCCGCTTGGTGACAAAGAAGAAGAAGAAGAACAACAACAACAACAACTCGTCGCATTCTAAGATCTGTCGGCTTCGCCGTAAGGTAAAGAGTGTAAGTAAGCCATACTTGCAGGAAAGGATGGCCTTGGTCCCTATAGTGGCGTTTCCTCCCTGCGTCTGCGGAAGGGAGCAGGTGATGGCCATGCAGCGGTGGCTGGAGGAGCATCTCTCTCCCGGGAGACAGTCCGAGCGCGACGAGCATCGACGCATGCAGGGCGGCGGATCGTCAGAGGATGAGGATGAGGATGATGATACGGTCACCACCCAACGTGGGGTGGTGGGGATGCTGCGATCGCAGCGCAGCACCACGCTTCTCTCTACGGTAGTTGACGTAGCAGTGAGTTTCACAGAGCTTCAGCACGAATTTTTTGTGGGTTTTTTTCCCACCTTTGGAGTTTCCCAATAGGTATCCCTCGTCACACGTCTTGGTGGCCACGTCCGCGTTGTCCTCGTGCCTCCTCAGGGTGCCGTGCTCGTCTCCGGACCCGCCCGGACCCGGACAGGGCGCCGGCGCGCACCGGCAGTCGTGGCAGCTGGGCGCCGCAGCGTCGCAGTCGGAGTCGTCCGCGCAGCCTCGTTCGCACTTTGGGGCGGGACCCTCCAGAGCTGGGAAGGAGACGTCAAAGAGAATAATCGCTGCAAAAGAAGTCCTCTGCTGATGTTCGAGGAGAGTGACAAGAACAGACTCTGTTCCAAGACCCCCGCGGCGTGAACAACAATAACAACAACAACGACTAAACAATCCGTTGTCTTCTGTGACCTGTCGGCTCACAACATAGTACAGTGTATTTTGTAACAAACTTTGCAACATCCAGTCCTTTGTTTTCAGGTAGCAGACAAGCCGGGCAGATTTCTGGCACAAAGTTCCCAGGCGAAAAACAAACCCTGCCGGACAAGACACCTCCACTGTCCCGTGGCACTCGACCTAGCAGGAAAAAGTAAAAAAACAAAACAAGAACAGACTCTGTTTGAAGGCCTGCGGCGAAAATACGGGGTTTCAAGTAGAATTTCTCCAATGTTCTCCAACGGAATGTAAAGTGGGGATACATCAAGGCTGGTGTCCCCCCTTAAAATCTGAGACAACGTTTAGGGGGGCTTACCCACCTTATTTTGAGATGGCTACTCCCCCTAAACTCTGTTGAAGACTGGTGTCCCCACCTTAAGTTCTGAGAGAGAAACTTTAGTTGGGGAATCTTTGAACAGTGTTTAGTCTGTGCTACGACTTCTGCGGACCACTGTGATAAAACCCAACTTGCCTTTCCGTCGTCCCCACAGTCATCCATGTTGAACACGAGTCCTCGTGTCGGACTGGTGCACTTGCAGGTGATCTGTCTGCATTTGTGTTGGGAGGAGTCGCAGTACTCGGTCTCACCCAGGCAGTCGCTGTCGACGAGACATCCTGTGTCGAGGTCGTTTGCTCTCTCAGGGCATTAAAGTAATGCGTTGCAAGATGGCAAAAGTATTAACAGTGATGCATCACTAGTACATTTCTCTCCCTCAAGTTGTAGTAATTTTTTGGAATCACTTTTTGGAAGCAAGTAGGTTCCTATACTTCGCGCTTTTTTCAACAACTTTAAACAGCAAAATTTTTGAGCGAAAAGAATTGAGACAAATTACTAGTGTGAAATAATGCGCTACAGTTACTTTTATACCCTGAGAGGTGTTAGTACAATTGTAATTAATGCATCCATGACTCATGTGGGAAAAGCCATGAGGTCTCACCGGGGACGCAAGGTCGCAGCTTCGCTGCGGTCTCCATGTCCTTCCACACCGAACTGCGTCGCGTCTCGAACGTTTTCGCCGTGGTAAAACACTTGACGGACACGGACGGCTTGTAGTAGTAAGGGTGGGACGTGCCAGGGTATTCTGTGACAAAGATCTGGGGGAAAAAACCCGTCGATCTCCAGAATAGGCAGAACACTTTTAATGATTAAAGGAGGATTAAATACTTCATGGCTCGTACTTAGGCACAATTAATTGCATTTTTAAAATATAATTTAAGGCGGTACTAGTACAACTTACCTTGCTCCGCAGGGGGTACAGAAAGCCTGGTGCACATTTTAGCACGCCTGCTGAGCCAACCTCCAAAGATGCAACGCTGGCAGACCCATTAAAACTAAATAAAAAAAAAGTCACACAACAATTTCAACTACTTCATCGACTCCAGCCACGCCGTCGACGGGTGCCAGAGCGGCAGTTTTGGTCAGGGTTACATAGCTCTTCAACTTAGTGCCAAGATTGGTGTACTAGGGTGCTAAACCTTACTGTAGACTCCCATGCAATATGTTCTCATCCGGTGCTTGGCAGGCGATCTTGCGACATCGGTTCACGTGGCAGTACTCGTCAGTGCGACAGTCAGTCACCACTGTGCAACCTTGAAAGAAAGGAAGATGCAGTAAGTAGTACGGTAGAACTCTGGAAAGATGGCCCCCGACTTCCCATGTGATTTACTGTAGGCAGGACCCGACCAGACATGCACCCTTATACCGTCGGCTACATGTCAGACGCATTTCAAGCACAACAATAACTTGTTCAATACTTTATAATAACTTTGCATGTTTTTCTGTCGCATGTACCTATGAGATATTCGTTGTCAAACACACAACTGCGGCTGTCTGGTGGGGAATCCATCCTTTCCTTCCCTTACCCCTGAGACATTTTGCCTGTCGGGTGGACTCCTTGTGCGCCCAGAAGGACCCCTTGACGTCGTCCTCCACACACTCGACACTTGCGCGCTTTCTGCTGCTGGCACTGGTGGTTGAAGGACCTTCTTCCCTCTGGCGAGGAGGAGCTGGAGGAGGAGGACGAGGAGGGGGAGGAGCGTTCACCACGTATCCCGGGTTGCACAGCAACACTGCCGAGTTTCCGATGGAGAAGACCTCCTCCTCCTTCCCCCCTCCCTCGGGGACGGGCGACCCGTCTTGGAAAGTCTCGTTCAGCAACACACCGTTGGCAACACGGTGGCAGTCCGGGGCGCAAATGCCTAAACAAAATTTGAGTTGTGATGATTATTAATGTGTATGTGCTGTCAATTTTTGTCTACAATTACAACAGTCTACGTTTGGCGCTAAAATATATGCTCAAATTGGTGGGTATTAGCATTTTTTTGAGGTGCTCAGTTGGGGCACGTTGACCGAGTTGTGTTGAAATTACTGGAGACAAAAGCTGGGAAGTCTTCCAAGGATAGTCAATGAAAAACCTCTACGGTACTCTCACCTGGTCCTCCGGATCGACACTGAGGATCATCTAACGTGGTGGTTTTCAAGGTTAAAAAATCAATCACCTCTCCTGCATTCGTCCGGGCTTCTCCTTCCTCTCCTCCGACCTGCCGCCTGCGTCCCGACCTCCCTGCAGTCCACGTCGCTCGCGCAGGGACTTTTCCGCACGCACTGCATGTCCGGGTTGCTCTCGCAGACCCACTCGGGGTCGTGCCGGGTGTCCAAGGGAGGCTGGCACTTCAACAGGAACGGAAAGTCCACCCCGATGTCCTGCAACATGCATAGGACTTGCGTGATTTAAAAAAAACCACCAACACCAAAATGTAACGGTATTCAAAATTGCTTTAATTCAATTCTATTTTTGCTTATAAGCAATTTAGAAATCTATTTTGTTGTAGCCATCTGAACAGATGTGACCAGTTAAAAAAAACCATCAATATGATCATATTTTACTTGTTAGATGTTTCCCCTTTAAAAACAAATGTGACCGGTACTGCTTGCTCACCTTTCTGACGTATCCATACTGGCATTTTGCCCTGCGCTTCCTTCCCACGTTACTGGACGTCTCAAAGGCCAGCACAGAGTGCGCATAACTCGAAGAAGGATCCTATTATTTTTAAATGCATAAATCTACCATAATGTACTAATACTAGTAGGTTTCTTTACAACGCCAGTGGTTCCCAACCTTGCGGTTCGAAAAAGGTCGAGAACCACTTTTTTGCACTTGTAAGCTTGCCTCTGGACACGTCTTCCTGACGCACTGGCCCTTGTAGCATCTCTTTTCGTCTGGACAGTGGGTGTCTAACTTGCACCCCAAGATGCATCGGATGGCCACCTTGGTCGTATGGTAGACGTCATCTAGCAAAAACAACAAAAACCCATTAATTTCGACCTTGGGTGCCCCACTTTTTTTTGAGGTGTGGAAGCATTTCAACACAAACCTGGAGCTTCCATGTCGTCCAGAGCTGCGCTGCTTCGGTACCTGATGAACCAGTTGACTTCCCCATTGTTCTCGTCACACTGCACTTGGATATTCTGATCTGAAAAAGCCACTCAATGCATTTTCCATAGGCCAAGCAGAGCAAAGAGACAACAAACTTTGCTCTGCTTGGTAAGTTTTGATACAATTAAACTGACGAGTGTAACTCCCGAGTGTAAGATTTTAGAAGGTAACAGTTGACACTTTTTTGGCAATATCTTTAAAAACAAATAGGGCATATTTGGCAATAAACTAGTCCTGACTTTGGGACAAAAAGTAGTTCTTCCCAAGATACAACAAACTTGGGGAGAACTACTTTTTTTTATTGTATCAAAACTTACCGTCCATTCCGCTATGCTGTCCTCTCGCAATACCAACAAGCTCATCAGGATGGTGCACATAATACTCCTGGAATATACACATTAATAGCCACCAACTAATCTCCAAATTAAGATTGCATGCACAAAATGTGTGTTCGGTGCCAAAACGTATGCACCGACTGAGTGACAAAGTAGCCAATATTTAAATTACTTACGGAATCATTGTTGTACTAGTGTACAAATGTACGTACAAAATCCACATAGGTACTAAGATAATCTTACCGGATCACAACTGGCTGTTGCCGTTTTGGAAAGTGTATTGAAAGGAGTCTGAAAAGAGAGGACGTACCGGAGAGCCAAAGTGCACAAAAGGTGATTATTAAAAGTCTCTTTTTTAATTATAGTATGTACAATTCTCTGTTTTTATAATGTGCATGCAAACTTGTGCATGCAAAAAAATGTTTGATTTTTTTATTATCCACCCTAAAACACTGTTGAAGCTATTACTCTCCTTACTGTGCAGCAGCATGACTGAACTGAAATTCAGTGAAAGATTGTGAATGTAATGGGCTGAGGTTAAGTACCTACCTCAAACTTGGAAAGATCCTCACTGGGATGAATTTCTCCGTTCATGATCCACTGTGGACAGCGCTTGTACTCGCAATGGTTCGTCTCCCTGTTGCACTTCATGGCGTTGTCCAAACAGTCCTCATTGCTAATGCAGCCTGCAGAAAGAAAAACCTTGCTATATACCATTTCTAGACTTCCCCACGTCTCCCTTGTACATGGGACATTACAGTACGGTGTGTTTTGCAAACATGGTCAAGTTTTTTTCTTTTACCCAAGACACAAGCGGCATCCTGCTTAAAAGGATGTTCCCACTGCGGTCTTCCGCCAACCAAGGCGCACTCGAGCTCGACCTCCTTCTGCCCGTCGATTATGAACCAGTCAGCACATCTGCACGGAGAGAGAGTTATTGTGTTTCTGTAGGCTGAGTTAGCAATGGCAACTGTTTGCACAATGCCACGACAAATCATTGCAAATGCAAGCGCTGTGCACAGGATCTTTCATAGTTTGAGGTATTTATACTATGCTGATAATGTTTCACTGAAATTTAGTTCACTCAGGCTACTAGACTACAAGAAGGGTAGTAATTGCTTCAACAATATTTTAAGATGCCGTGCTGAACATGGACAAAGATGTATGCAAGGCGCATATTCCTATTGAGCTTCCATTTGCATCCCACCCTTGCTGGTTATTTTGTCAGCTTCGCTCCGGGTGAAAAGAACAGCTCTGAATCTGTCAAAGCTTTCAGAGCTTAATTGTTGTACCTGAACAGAGCCTTGGTGCCGAGAGTGTAGATTGCGTTGGGGTGCTCGTGCACCAACGCTCCGTTCTTGAAGTTGGGCGCGTCGGGGGGACACCTGTTGTAAAGGACAAAATTAAATAAGCTTCAAAAAACCTGTCTCTTTCTTTTCCAGAGGTGCAAGACACAATCTACTTTAATTTGCATCCATACAGTGGTTTGGCACATTGGTGGGTTTTTTTTTTTTTTTGCTTACGTGTGCAGGGCACCTGAAATTGTCCATGACTGCAGCAGCAAGGCGGCCAGGATCACACAGTATTGGGGTGGGAGGGCACACATCGTTGCCCCCCACTTCCTCTCTCACTCAGACTCCCACCTACGGATCTCAGAAGAGAGGAGGAGACGGAAGAAGAAAAAAAACGACGAGCAATAAAGATCAGGCCTTAAAAAAATCATTAAAAAAACCTCTTTTTCGTTCCATTCTTTGATGAGTCCCGTTAAGTACCTCACACGCTTTTGAATCGTGTGGAATCTCCCTTGTGATATCGCCTAACTAGAATGATGTATAAATTCATTTCGATTTCAGAGAAAAGGTGCTCTCCCGACGGGACATTTGGTTACTTTCCGGGACAGGCATATTTTTATATCCGTGTTCTATTTCGCTCAGTAAAGCCTAAGTCGAGAAAGGACTTGTTCATGTTTTTGAGAAAAAAAATTGACAGTCACAAGTCTCAATTTACTAATTTCTTGACGTTAAAACATGGCATTAATGTGTGGTAGACTAACAAGTTTGATCCACTACGTATATGTTCCTAGACAGCCGACACTACTACAGTAGAACATGTCTTCAAACATGTCGTAAGCGAGCTTGTTACGCACGTAACTCTAAAAAAATGGGGAGAGATTTTAAAAAATAGCTTGTAAAAAATCTACGTGAATGGTTATCTTTTCCACTGATAATTAAGCATCATCAACAAGAGAAACACCTTGAAGGACAGCTGTCAATCTTTCAGGTCAAGGAAAAAACAAGGAAATGGAAATTTACGAAAGTGACAAGAAGTGGATGATAGTTTCCGTTTCTGTATTCACCCTTCTTTCAAGCAACTTGGATGGGGTAGCACTTGCCTCCAAACGGCATGCGCCGGTTCAGGTACAGTTTGCTTTGCTTGGCATCTCTTCATTGGACATTTGATACCTGGAACGTCAATTTTAGCCTTAAGAAGATAGATTTTTTTTTGCCATCGTGTTGTTGAGATTCCTGTGCTCATGAAGGTAAATAAAATAAGTTTTAACCAACAATGTATATTTTGGCCTCCATTTGTTAGCACCCATCACCTTACCTAGTCTTTACTTTGACTCAATTTTCTTCTTTGCCAACTTCTCTCCAAAGTCCACGTGTTAGTAACCCCTGTTGTCCGCAGATATCAATGAGTGGACCTGTGGGGGAGCTCGGAGGGCATCTGGGAAGCCTCCACAAATCTGGCAGAAACATGTACGCTGAGAAGTTGTTTTCGCTCGTCTACAAGAGCTTGGGAAAAGGAGGAGGAGGACCCGACTTTGTGCCAAGCAGCAAAGTAGTACGTGCAGATGTCATCTCAGGACTCCAGAACACAAGTTTTTCTCACCGAAAAACAGAAGGTAAGACGTAACCTCCTAAAAAAAAACGTTACTATAATTGATGGGTCGACTCCAGCATCAGGGAGTTTGGACTACAAGAGAAATGAAGCCGGAAGTATGTCGACTGATGTAGTAGATAAGAAGCAGAAGACAGCTGGAGTGGAGAAAGTTGAAAATGGTAAAAAGTTCAGTCTTGACCACTTGGGCAAGGTTAAGGTGATTCCTTCAGCCCAGAGAAGGGGTCATTAAAATAGAATTATTCATATAGGTATCATTAATTCGGGGTAATAAAACTGATGTACCTAGATTGATATTTAAACAAATACTTTTTTTGATGTATTTAGCAAAAATTCAGCTTCAGAGACGGACGCTGTCCGTCAATATTTATTCACACATTTTACAGTTTTCAGCCGAAAAGCTTCCCTGAGACTGCCCAGTGTTGTTCCTTTCCTCGACCGTAAGGTATGCGGGAGAGTGAAGAGTGATTTCAGGACATAAATACATGCATTACGTTTGATAAAGCAGCACATATTTATATGTACTGTACGTATGCCCTCTATACAGGTCTACTGTATATGTCCTAGAATCAAACTAAAGACACTTCTCTTTTTTAATAGTGGGCCAGACACTTTCTAGTGGAATGCGAAGTATGAATGCTAAATACTGAATGCAGAATACTGAATACTGAATGCTGAATGCAGAATGCTGAATGCTGAATCCTGAATCCTAAATGCTGAATGCTGAATGCTGAATGGTGAATGCTGAATGCTGAATCCTGAATGCAGAATGATGAATACTGGATGGTGAATGCTACTTATTGAATAATGAATGCAGAATGCAGAACGCTAAATGCTGAATCCTTAATGCTACATAGTGAATGTTGAATACTAAATGTTGAATACTGAATGCTGAATAGTGAATGTTGAATACTAAATGCTGAATGCTGAATTTCGAATACTAAAATACCGAAGAGAAATTGTCCTCTCTCTTTTTTGAAGGCAGTTGGCCAAAAACATTTCTCCTGTTGCTGAACGAGTGCAGCAACAGCACAAAAAAGGCAAACGAACCAAGAGAGCTGCTGCCAGTGGGAATGGAATGGACTCTGGAAAAGCGGCTGCAGAATTTGGCCCAAAAGGTTAGAGTGAGTTCACAATTACGTGTATTCCTCAACTGTTGTTGTTCCACGGTGCTCTTCAAAGACTTTTGCTTGTCTGGAGAGTCAACTCAATCAACCATGTGTTGATTGAGTCTCAAAAATATTTTTTAAATCTTCAGCCTCATCACCAAAGCACGGCTCCAACAGCCAACCACTTGCCAAGGGCCAACAGCCCCTGCCAACCGGTCAGCCCAAAGGAAAGAAGGTGCCTCTCGGAAAGAGTGGAGGCAAGAAGAGTACTACAAAGAAACCAAACAAGTCGGACACGACCCTGAAGGGCATCGCCGACGACAAGGCCACCACTGACACCAAGTAGGAACAATATACAACTGTAACTTTCTAATCCAACGAATCTTCTCGATTTATTTTCTATTTAATATCTAATGTGGGTCTCATAACTGTGAATTTATGTGCCGTTCAAACAGCACTATGACCTTCTGAATCTTTTATTTCCTGTTGTAACACTGTATGGTGTATTTGTTTGTGACTTCTGGATCTACTCTTTGATGATGTTATAAGGCTGCCAAGTCTATTTCCGCCAAGGAGATTAGGAGCAGCAGCTGCATTTGCCCCTCCAAGTCCCTGTTGTTGAGGAGATCACAAGCAGGAACTTGGCAAAGCGGTCCGCTCACCTATTTTTAGATCTGGATCTGCTTTTTGGGAATTTGAGTGGAGGGATCCTGACACCGAGCCATCACTAGATGTTACCAGGCTCCTTCACATCTGCGGGGCCTGCTGCATCTGTGACTTTGAATCTTTAAAGAGAGATGTATTGGTGCAGAATGTAGTACAGCTTGGTAGTGACGGGCCACTTGCTTTTGAAGAATGGCTCAATAAATATTTATTTATCTGAACAGAGGAACAGAAAGGCCCTGGTCCTCTCCGCGTCCTGGCACCGCTCCCTCAGGAACGCCCACTCCGATGGACTATTCAGCACTTACCGGGTACATGGGCACATGGACACCAGGTGAGAAGCAATGACAGAGCATTATACAAAAGAAAAACTCTTTTTTAATGTGGACCATTGACTGTAAGTATTCTTTTTGTTGATATTGATTATAAGGACAGACAAACAGACACACAATAGGACACCTTTTTATATCCCTAACTACATGCCCCTTCAACAAGACCTGTACTCAGACGTTAGGGGCAAAATTTTTAAAAGAATTTACCTGGTGTTTTTAAGTGCTTAGTAAGTACGTACAATTATACCTTGAGTCGGAAATCTTCTTAATGTGTTTTGTTTCCTAGGAGGTGACGGGCACTTTCTTCATGGAAAATTTACTGAAGGTGACAAAAGCTTTAAAAAATGCTGGGTAAAAATAAATGTGTTTTTAATTACGTTTGCTAAGGTTCAAGTTCTACTCCGCAATCTGGAAAAGGCGGGTGACGGGCACGCATGCCGACCGGTGTTTAGGAGCTTTAAAAATCTCTGCTGGCCTTTTTCTGGTCTGAAACTTTCCTATGTTTCCACTTGGTCTTTCCATGCAACTACAAATAAAACATATGACACCTACCATGTCGTAAGGAGTCTTATTTACTGTTCTAGCAGCATACCTATAGGTGTTAGTTATCCTGGTACACTCCAGACAAAAAGGGCAGACAGTGGGAAAATGCCTGCAGAGTTATTGCGCGGAACTGAGAATGACATTTCTACCATGGCTGCCCGCAGCACTTGTGATCCTAGTGACAGTCAAAAATCCTTGGCAAGGACGGACTGGCAATGAAAGCGGTATCACTCACCAATTGGTGCTTAAAGCACAAAAAGGGACTCCTTTTGACTGACATGTGCGGTAATTTGATTTTTTGGGGGCTTTGCAGCACCTCTACCTACCATCAAATTAAAATCAACAACTTAGATTCTGAACTGCAGCACAAATTTATGATCTCGTGTTTGAGGTCGCTGCTCAAAATATGAGTTTTTACAATTTTGGGCGTAAAATGAGTACCTCTCATTTGGGCACCCCTATAAAGATTTTGGGAGAGTTTTGAACTTTTATTTTATGCTGCAATTACAGCTGGACTTCTCACTCAATTTTGTGACGACTTCACGATAAGGTGCTTCAAAATAATCATGAAAAAAAAAGATGTCACTTGAACTTTAGAGGGAGGGGGTGGCGCAATGTTATATATGTACGTACAACATGAGCGACAGAGAAAGAAGAAGACGAGTCTCGTGATGAAGTTGTGTGGAATTTTAAAATGAAGTCAAGAAGGTGGTACTATGTACTGGTGGAGGAAAAAGGGGGGCCTCCTGTGCGTGAACTGCGCTCTCAATTCAAAGAGGTCGTAGGAGACGAGAGAGACAAGAGAGTGGGAGAAAAAAAGAGGGAAGAGGAGGGAAGGGGCGGCGAACGGCAGGGAGGCGCTCTCTCTCTCTTCAGTTGAGATTGGGAAACGGCTGAAAGAGGCGCTAT